>ERZ1034719.1272-NODE-1272-length-12011-cov-4.488290_pt1 | contig 12011 bp, 8 predicted proteins | sample MGYA00520703_ERZ1034719 | MGnify/ENA primary metagenome ERZ1034719 (study PRJEB33766, sample SAMN09781716) | gut metagenome | biome: gut microbiome | host: Homo sapiens | place: Madagascar | study: EMG produced TPA metagenomics assembly of the PRJNA485056 data...
TAAAATTTTTCTTCAAAACTTCTTCAAAACTTTTCGAAAAATCCATTGACAAAGTAATGATCTATATGATACTATACTAAACGGTGATTACACCAATGCTGATGTGGCTCAGTCGGTAGAGCGTCGCCTTGGTAAGGCGGAGGTCACGGGTTCGATTCCCGTCATCAGCTTTTTTTATTTCAACCGGTAAGTATGCGGAATGCGCGTATTTACCGGTTTTCTTTACTTCCGTGTTTATCTGCTTTGCAGTCCTCTGGTTTTCCTGCAGTTCATCAGATCATAAATGCAGGGAACCACAAGCAGGGTCAGCAGAGTTCCGTAAAGCAGACCGCCTACCGTAACGATTGCCATCGGCTTGCCCATCGCTGCTCCCATATCTGTACCAAATACCATCGGCAACAGTCCGAGGATCGTTGTTAACGCCGTCATCAATACCGGACGAAGTCTTGTCCTGCCTGCCTGTAAAATCGCCTCATGCTTTTCCATTCCCTGTGCAATCAGCTGGTTCATATAATCCACAATCACAATGCCGTTATTTACGATAATACCTGCCAGCATGACAAAGCCGATGACCGCAACGACACTGACCTCACAGTTTCCAAGGAACAGTCCCAGGAAGCCACCCGTAAATGCCAACGGAATCGTAAACATAATGATAAACGGAGATTTCAGGGACTGGAACTGGGCAACCATAATCAGATACATGAAAATAACCGCCAGAAGCAGCATCAGCATCAGCTGCTGCATGGCATCCACAATCATCTCATTTTCCCCCTCCATCACAAGAGAATACCCTTGCGGTACTTCATAATCTGCAAGGTTCTGTTCCAGCTTCCGGGATACCAGACCCACGTTATATCCGTCTGCAATGGAAGCAGATACTGCAATATAGCGGTTCTGTTCTGTTCTGCTTACTGATTTTGGAGAAATAGTATTCTCAAACGCTGCAATATCCTTAAGTGGAATTTCCACCTTCTTATTGTCTTTATCTGTCTTTTCAATAACAAGATCCTGTAGCAGCTTCCGGGTAAGTTCCATGTCATTGGCGTTCTTTACATAGACTTCATATTCCTTCGCCGTTGTTTCAAAGGTTGTCGCACTGGTTGCATCCTTTAGCTTTGCTGCAATCTGCTGATAAACTTCAGCTACCGTGAGTCCCTGATCCATTGCCTTATCGCGGTCGATGAGTATCCGCATCTCGCCGGTTGCCTCCTCCAGACCATCAGAAACCTTCGCTGTTCCTTCCGTAGCCTCCACAATAGCAGCTACTTCTTTGGCAATCTGCTGAAGAGTATCCAGATCGCGCCCCCGCACCTGAATCGAAATACCATCTCCGCCCAGCGCACTCATATCCATCATGGAGGTTTCAATACTCAATTCTGCTCCTGTCTCTTCACAGAGCTGTGCAGTCTGTTCCTCAATTGCATTGGAAAGCTCTTTGTTGTTTAATTTGGGCTTTTCTACTGTGGTCAGATAGATGCTCGTCTCATGCGTTGAACTGTCTGCGGATCCTCCCATCAACGAACCCATGGAAGAGGTGCTTGCCATGGCTCCCACATCCTCAACATCCTCCATATTTCTTAAGATCTCCACTACACGATCCGTTACCTCTGCGGTTTCGCTTAACGGCGTGGTATCCGGAAGCTCTAAGGTAATGGTCATCTGTGTACTTTCCATGGTTGGCATAAATGCGGTTCCTTTGGAAAGCGAAGCCAGGGCACTTCCTACGAGCAGCACCAGAACTCCGATAAAGATCACTGCTTTATGCTTTAAAGACCAGTCAAGAACCTTTCCATAGCCATTCATCAGTCCATTAAAGAACCGGCTCTCCTTCTGTTCCTTTGTTTTCACCAGAATCTTTGAGGACATCGCCGGAACTACCGTAAGGGCCACGATGAGACTTGCGCCAAGGGAATATCCGATCGTCAGTCCCATATCCACGAACAACTGACGTGTAATTCCTTCTGTAAAGACAATCGGAAGGAAAACGCAGACTGTCGTCAGGGTCGATGCTGCAATCGCTCCCGCCACTTCCCTGGTTCCTTCAATCGCTGCTTCCGTTACCGAAGCCCCCTCGCTGCGAAGCCGGTAAATATTCTCAATTACCACGATAGAGTTATCCACAAGCATACCAATCCCAAGCGCCAGTCCGGAAAGAGAAATCACATTAAGGGTTACTCCGCTGAAATACATGCAGACTACCGCTGCCACTATACTGATCGGAATGGAGCAGGCAATCACTGCGGTCGGCCGGATGTCTCTAAGGAACAGCAGCAGGATAAGGATCGCAAGTCCTGCTCCGAAAATAATATTGTTAAAGATGGAATCCGTGACCATATCAATGTAGATTCCCTGATCCATAAGGGTAATCAGCATCAGATTTTCGTTCTGCTCTAACAGCTCATCAAACCTGGCAAGAATCTTGTCCGATACTTCTCCGGTCGAATAACCGGTCTGCTTCTGCATGGTTAAAAGAATCCCCGGTTCTCCGTTTACATTCGTATAAATATCTGCGGAGTTGTCTGTCATGAAAACATCGGCAACATCCCCTAAGGTAATCACATCGACGCCATCCATATCCACATTTAAAATCGGCATCGCCTTTAGCTCTTCAACCGTATCCGGTTTATCTCCCACGCGGATCAGGTAAGAAATACCATCCTCAGTAACGTAGCCGGCAGGCATTGAGAAATTCTGCGCAGCCAGAAGCTGTTCCACGGTATCTACCGTAAGAATGCCATTCATATCTGCCTGGTCGTACGCATCCTCCCTCGCTTCCTCGATCTGCTCTTCGCCGTCCAGAATCTGCTGCAATGCATCCGCAAGCTGCTCTGCATTGTCATTAATCTGGTCATATCCCTCCTTAATCTGATCCGCTCCGGCATCTAACTGCTCCTGTCCGGACTTTATCTGTTCTTCCCCGGCTTCAAGCTGCTTCTGTGCAGAGTCCAACCCGGACTCTGCAGAAGCTATCTGCATTTCTCCTAAGCTGATTGTGGTCTGTGCATTGGCAAACTCAATGGCTGCCTGCAGGTTTCCCTGATACAATTCTGTTAACGCACTGTCCAGCTTACCGATATTTCCTTCGACTTCAGAAAGTGCGGACTTATACTGGTCGATCGGTGCCGCAGCCATGGCCTTCTGGGACTCAAGATCGGCAATGGTCTTTTCCAGACTTTCTATTTGTTCTGCTAATTTACTCTTATTCTCAAAACCGACCCTTTGCACAATTGCATCTTCTACCGCATTCAAGGAAGTTTTAATTGGTGACAGTAAACTGCTATCTTCAACTGAAATACCAGCAATTACACATGCTTCATTCACATCTGCTTTCTCTGTTTCATTTAAATCACCGTAAATTTGTCGACCATTTGTAAGTGCAGTATCAATTGTTGTAATTGCCTTATCGATCTTGTTAATCTGCTCTGCTACCGGTTTCAACATATTCAATGCGGTGGCAGCCTGCTCGATACCGCTGTCCAGTCCCTTCACTGTCGCTTCTGCAGTCTGGATTTCAAGCTGTAAATGTGTCTTTGCCGCCTCGGCATCCGCCTTTGCGGTAAGAAGCTTTGTTTCTGCCTCGGCAAGCTGTTTCGTGGTCGCATCCTTTTTACTGTTTAATTCAGTTTTTCCGCTTTCCAGCTGGCTCTTTTTATCTGCCAGCTCGTTCCGTCCGTCAGCAAGCTCTTTTTTCGAATTTTCAAGCTCTGCTTTGGAATCATTCAACTCCTGCTGCTTTTGGGCAAGCTCTGCTTCGGAATCGGCAAGATCCCTCTTCGCATTTTCCAGTTCTGCCTGTCCGTCATAAATATCCTGCTTGTTTTCCTGCAATTCTGCCAGGTTTTCATCAATTTCTTTATCAATAGAGCCGAACACCTGCTCATTGACTGCATCAACCTTTTCCTGACGGATCATAACATTTACGCTCTCTTCTAAAAGTCCCATACCACTTACAGAAGCCACGCCCTCGATACTCTCCAGCTCCGGCACAATGGTATCATTTGTCAGATCCGTAATTTCTGCTGCAGACATGTCCTTTCCACCGACTGCCGCAATCATAACCGGCAGCATATCAGGATTTATTTTCATAATAATCGGATTCCCGACAGAATCGTCCCAGTAACTCCTGATCTGATCCAGATTTTCACGAATTTCAAGCGAAACGGCATTCATATCTGCTGACTGGGCAAACTGCAGAATTACCATGGAATAATTTTCATTTGAAACAGAACTGATTTCTTCAATATTACTTACGGTAGCCATGGAAGATTCCACCGGCTTCGTTACGACCATTTCTACGGTTTCCGGACTTGCCCCCGGATAAGTTGTCATGACCAGTACATAAGGAAAGCTGATATTCGGCAGCAGATCCGAGGTCATTTTGGTAAATGACACAATACCCAAAACAATTACAAGCACTACTGCCACCAGAACAGTATACGGTTTTCTGACACTGAATTTTCCAAACATTCTCTCTCCGCCTTTCTCCATGCCCTCAGTAATAAGTGCTTCGGATTGTACTGAATGATTACCTGCTTTCCTATAAAACTGTTACGCAAAATGGGATATACATTTTGAAACTACAGATATTTCCAATTATGTCACAATAAAAAGAGTATATTGCGTCCAAAAATCTTCGTCAATACACCCCTCTTAAAGTTTATAAAAATTTAATTGTTTCCCTTCAATTCCCTGCGGATTTTGGCTTTCACGCGCTGCAGGGCATTGTCTGTTGATTTATCATCCCTGCCCAGAACCTTCGCAATCTGCCCATAAGACATTCCGGTAAGATACAGATCGAGCACCTGCTTTTCAAAAGGACTTAATTCCCTCTCAATCATCTTCTCAATGCGTTCCACATTTTCACGGTCAATCAGCAGCTCCTCCGGATTCTTCTCTAATGGGGAAATCAGACTGTTAATCAGCTTTACCTCCTCTGAGGACTCTCCTTCCTCCTGCCGGGAATAGTCTGCATAAATGGAAATATAGGAATTAAGCGGTGCATTCTTCAGCCGCCCTGCTGCCTGAATCGCTGTATACATCTGTCTGGACACACACAGATCCGCAAAGGTAAAAAAGCTGGCATCCCTTCCCGTATCATAATCACGGATAGCCTTAAAAAGCCCGATCATTCCTTCCTGTATCAGATCTTCCCGGTCCGCACCCAGAATGTACATCGACTGTGCCTTGCTGCGCACCAGATTCTTATACTTTTCCATAATGTAATCCGTAATGGCATGGTCTCCATCCCGAAGCTGCACGATCAATTCTTCATCGCTGTATTTTGCATACTCATTAACCATAGGAGCCCACCTCCATCGTCATATCCTTTTGGATCTGCGCGTCTGCTGCTTCCTCATTCATTTTCTTCGCTTCCATATCAATAGGATCCCTGTCCTGTGCGGTATCTCTTTCCCGGAATTTCAGAATATCTGTTGGAATCCCGGACTTAAAATTTTCTGCAGCCTCCAACTCTGTTATATCCCTGGAATCTGTCATATCTTCTGAATCATCTATATTTTCTGCAGCTTCTATGTTTTCCGAATCTACTATATCTTGGGAATCTGCTATATCTTCCAGATTTTCATCCTTCCCTATGTTATCCGGCACCTCCTTATATCCGGTATTTTCTGCACTTTCAGACGTTTCGACACTTTCCATATTCTGAGCTGAATCTGATTCACTCTCTATGTTCTGATCGAAAATAGCTTCGCTTTTCATGTTCTGACCGGCATCTAATTCACTTTCCATCCCCTGCTCTGAAGCTGCTTCCATTTCCATCCCTTCTGCTTCCCGGAACTCTTCACCATCTTCCACATCCTGTGAGTCCTGCAGCCGGATCAGATCGGCTGCAATGTGCTCTGCCAGAATCCGGTAACCGTCCGGATTGCAATGTACGCCATCCGGCATATAATTCGAAATCACTGCGGCATCGTGGCTGTCCAGTAAATTCGAATCATACAGGTCAATCACATCAAATTCATATTCCCTGGCAAGAGCTATCATACTGTCCACAATGACACGCTGAGACATCAGCTCCGGACGATCCTTACGCAGAATATCATGCAGGACATTGGGAAGCGGTGTGACGAAAACAACCTCCGCATCGGGATAATTCTCCTTTAAGCCCCGCATCAGTTCATTCAGATCCCCGATCAGGGTACGGGGAGAACGCTCTTCAAAATTTCCCACATTTTCCCGGTGCAGACAGAACCCGTCATTCGTTCCTCCCATAACCAGAATAAGGTCTGTATCCTCCGGAATGTCCATGTAACGATCCACAAAGGCATCCTGCCAGTATCTTCCGATCGAGGATCCTCCGATTCCAAGATTTACCACTTCCTCTGCTCCCAGAATTTCTGCCAGCTTCGTCGGGTAGGAATACTGCTGATAGTCCTCCATGCTTTCAAGGTTTGCCGCCTGTGTGATACTGTCACCCAGACAGGCAATCTTTTTGTCTGAAAAGTCCAGGGTACTTTGACCAATCACCACCTGGTCTGCTTCATTCCACTCAACTGTTTCCATATAAGAACTTTGTTCCAGTCTGCGTTCCCGCAGCGTCGGGCGTACCAGAATATTACCGGATACCGTAGTTAAAGAAATGCCTCCCCCGGAAACACGATTCCCGGAAACCTGGTTTTCCGAAACGGTATTATCTGAAACGGTATTGTCAGAAACACTGTTCCCGGAAACAGCATTACCGAAGACGCCGTTTTCTGAAATAGCATTATCAGAGACGCCTCCCCCGGAAACTGCATTGCCGGAAATCATATGATCGGAAAAGTCACGGTCTGAACTGTCATTACCGGATGCAAAGGCATGAGCATTTTCAGACACATCTGCAGCATCAGCCTCTCCGGACAGCGCATCTCCCGAGACAGTTTCCCCATCTGAAACACTCCCCTCAGACCCATTCCCTGAAGGTGATGCGGTCAGAAACTCCTGCAGCACATCCTCATCCTCATCTTCCAGATCATCCACTGCATATTCATGGAGAAAGGTCTCTACCGCCGCTTCGTCCTGCGAAAGCTCTTCAAGCTGTGTCCGCAGCTGCTCTGCCTGTGCATGACTTTCTGCATACAGCTCTTCACATTCCTTTTCGTATTTTATTCTCTCCAAATAGTTTAATCCTTTATCTGCACCCACTGCAATCAGCAAAATTGCCACCATTGCAATCATGGTTGCCAGGACTCTTCCGGCTGTCTTCATAATACCTTCCTAATCTGCTTTACAGCATCCTGTTCATTACAAATCTAATCACTCATCTGCCGCCGGCGCAGGTTCTTTGCCGGACAATCTCATAAGCCAGAACCCCGGCCGCTACGGAAGCATTCAGGGAATCAATATCGCCATGCATAGGAATAGAAGCTGTCATATCACACTTTTCCTTCACAAGACGGCCTACTCCGGATCCTTCATTTCCAATTACCAGTCCGATCGGTCCTGTCAGGTTTAAGTCATACATCGTTTCTCCGCCCATATCCGCACACACAAACCACAAGCCCTGCTGCTTCAGTTCTTCTATGGTCTGTGCCATATTGGTCACACGCGCCACCTTCGTATAGTTTAATGCTCCTGCAGAGGTTCTCGCTACCGTTGCAGTAAGTCCTACTGCACGATTCTTCGGAATAATCACTCCATGTGCCCCGGCAAGATTCGCTGTACGGATAATTGCTCCCAGGTTATGCGGATCCTCAATATTATCAAGCAGGAACAAAAACGGAGGTTCATTCTTTTCTTTAGCAAGTGCAAGCATGTCCTCTACCTCTGAATATTCATAGGCCGCAATCGTTGCTATAACGCCCTGATGCCTCCCTGTTTCTGAAATCTGATCCAGACGTTCCTTTGATACATATTTTATAACCACATCATGCTTTCTCGCTTCCCGCTTAATCGTCATAATCGGTCCGTCCTGACAGCCATCCAGAATATAAAGCCGGTCAACGGACTGTCCGGAACGAAATGCTTCAATCACCACATTTCTTCCCTCTATAATGGATTCATTTTTTTCTTTTCTGAATTCTTCCATGCCTTAATCCTTTCTCCGTTTCTTTGTGGAACACAATCAAATCACGCACAGTGTTGCTATGTATGTTTCTTTTCCGGTGTACAGTATTTCTATGTTTTTCTATGTATTTCTATGTATTTATATATCTTTCTATGTCTTTCTATATCTTTCTATGTCTTTCTATATCTTTCTATGTTTTTCCAGTTCTTTCCGAATTGGTATCCCTGCTCTGTCTGCTTAATTCATTTTCTGTGTTTCCAGGATATCCATGCCCTTTTGGATCAGCAAAAGCACCCTCTCCTCCTGTCCGGTAAGATACAGGTATCCCATCAGTGCTTCCAATGCCGTTGCCTTTTTATACTCTGCCATAGTTGCATGCTTAGCTTTCGTGTACGGCTTCGCATTGCGCCCCCGTTTCAGGATTACCTGTTCTTCCTCTGTAAGCTCCGGTAACAAAGCGTCCAAAAGGAGCGCCTGTGCGGTCGCATTTACATAGCGGATCGTATAATGGTGAAGCTTATTGGCAGGTGCATTTCCACGCATCACAACCACCGTCCGGATCACCAGATCATATATAGAATCTCCGATATAAGCAAGCGTAAGAGGTGAATATGTCCGAATATCCACCTCTTTACCCTCAAATGCTTCTCTTATCCTTTGTATAAAGGTTAAGCCATTTTCCATTTTACGCCCTCACGTGTATCTTCCAGAACGATGCCCTTTTGTAACAGTTCTTCACGAATGGCATCTGCCTTTGCGAAGTCCTTTGCCTTCTTTGCTTCCTTACGCTCTGCAATCTTTGCCTCGATGTAGCTTACCAGCTCTGCATCCACATCATCTGCTTTCTCTTCTGCCTTTTCACCATCAAAAAGTCCTAAGGAAAGAACCTCATCGAAGCTTGCTGCCAGCTTACGCTTCGTTACATCATTGCAGTCTGCCTTTAACAGATCATATAGTACGGTAATTGCCATTGAGGTATTTAAGTCATTGCAAAGTGCATCTTCGAATTTACGGCGGTATTCTGCATAAACCGCTTCATCCACTTCTCCTTCTTTGGAAAGTCCGGCAATCTTCTTAAGAAGCTTTTCATAAGCCGACTTTACATTGTCCATGACTTCATAGGAAAACTCCAGCGGCTTCCGGTAATGGGACTGTAAGCAGAACATCCGGTAAACCAGCGGATTATAGCCCTTGCTTTCGAGTAAGGAGACCGTCAGGAAGTCACCCTTTGACTTGCTCATCTTACCGGTCTTGTCATTTAGGTGATGTACATGGAACCAGTAATTACACCATTTATGTCCAAGGTAGGACTCACTCTGTGCAATTTCATTTGTATGATGCGGGAAAATGTTGTCCACACCGCCGCAATGGATGTCCATATATTCTCCAAGATGCTTCATACTGATGCAGGAGCATTCAATATGCCATCCCGGATATCCAACGCCCCATGGGCTGTCCCATTTAAGCGCCTGATCCTCAAACTTGGATTTGGTAAACCACAGAACGAAGTCGTTCTTGTTCTTCTTATTTTCATCCTCGGTCACATCATCGCGCACGCCAACTAAAAGCTCGTTCTCGCTCTGGGTATTAAATACATAATATTCCTTAAGCTTCGAGGTATCAAAATACACATTTCCTCCGGCCACATAGGCATAGCCCTTCTCTAAAAGAACCTCGATCATATGAATAAACTCACTAATGCAGTTCGTTGCAGGCTCCACCACATCCGGGCGCTTGATATTAAGCTTTTTGCAGTCTTCAAAAAAAGCATCGGTATAGAACTTTGCAATTTCCATAACCGTCTTGTGCTCACGCTTTGCCCCACTTAACATCTTATCTTCACCGGTATCGGCATCGGAAGAAAGATGACCGACATCCGTGATATTCATCACACGCTTTACATCATATCCAAGATAACGCAGGGTCTTTTCCAGTACATCCTCCATGATATAGCTGCGCAGATTTCCGATATGTGCAAAATGATACACCGTCGGGCCACAGGTATACATTGCAATTTTGCCGTCCACATTCGGGATCACGGTTTCTACTTTTTTCGTTAATGTGTTGTAAAAGGAAAATCTATTCTCCATCTTTCCTCTCCTCCTTTAATTGTCTGATTTCTATTTCCATCTGCTGCATCCGCTTACGCAGCATGGACAGCTCTTCCTTTACCGGATCCGGCAAATGGATCTGATCCAGCTCTTCCTGGGGAAGTCTCTGGTTGTTGCGCTTCACCACATGTCCCGGTACACCGACTACAGTGGAATTCGGCGGAACCTCTTCCAAAACGACCGATCCTGCCCCGATCTTGGAATTATCCCCGATCGTAAAGGATCCAAGGATTTTGGCACCGGCGCTGATCATGACATTATTTCCAATCGTCGGATGTCTCTTTCCCTGCTCCTTACCGGTTCCTCCAAGGGTTACCCCCTGATACAAGGTCACGTTATCACCAATGATCGCTGTTTCTCCGATAATGACACCGTTTCCGTGATCGATGAAAAGCCCTTTGCCAATCTGTGCTCCCGGATGAATCTCAATTCCGGTCTTACGCACAGCACGCTGGGAAATCCATCTTGCCCAGAAATAGTGCCCTTTCTGATAAAGCCTGTGTGCCAGCCGGTAATGCAGCATCACCTTAAAGCTTGGATACAACAGTACCTCCATACTGGAATGAATGGCCGGATCCCTCTCTCTTATGATTCGGATTTCTTCTTTAATTTTGCTGATGATTCCCATAACTGCTCCATTTCCTATAAAAATAAGAAACGGAATATTCCATCTACAGAGACGAAATATTCCGCGGTTCCACTCTACTTAAAGACAATAATGTCTTTCCCTTACAGTCGATAACGTGACCAGACGTGCCCGGATATCAGAAGCTGCTTCTTCGTTCTCCCTGCAGACTCCGGAGTGCACTTCCCGTTCCCTGAAAGTAAAAGCTGCTTACAGCCGATGGCAGCTTCTCTCTGTTACCTCTTGATTACGGTACTCTTCTCCATCATAGTCGTTTTCTGTTTATTTGCCTGTAGCTGCTTTATCCCCACAGCTACCTTAACTACTATATAGAATATGCAACTTTTGAGGTTTTGTCAACTGTCAGACCTTCAAGTTAATCAATAAATTGTAACCGTTCAGCCATGCAGAAATGATTGTGCAAGATGACCGTGGGAGCTTGCTCACTCAAAAATGATCCCCTGGATCATTTTCTCATATGCATGGCAACTAAGGGCAGCTTATACAATCATTTCTATAGGGCGGACGCCCGACATGAAATAAGTTGCCGGAAAGCACGTATATTTGTTAGCCAAATCTGTACCATCCGGCAGCTTATGAATGGGCATGGCTGAACTTCTCTCATCACACTGTCTTCGGGCATCCAGTGCAGCCGGCACAGCCTCTTTGCATCACATCCTCACTCTGCAGTCCCAGAGGTGTTGTCAGCAGACAGATTGCCTGGGAAGAAATCCCCTCTCCGCTTCCGGTAAAGCCAAGCCCTTCTTCCGTCGTTGCCTTGACATTAACCTGGGACAGATCAATATGCAGCGTGTCTGCAATGTTCTTCCGCATCGTATCAATAAAGGGACGCATCTTCGGTGCCTGTGCAATAATGGTCGCATCAATGTTCTCAATGAGGAAATAATGCTCCTCCAAAAGCGCTCCTACATGCTCTAACAGCTTTAAAGATGAAATTCCCTTATAAGCAGGATCCGTGTCCGGAAAATGCTTGCCGATATCGCCAAGTGCCGCTGCTCCAAGCAGCGCATCCATAATGGCATGCAGCAGCACATCCGCATCTGAATGTCCGAGCAGTCCCTTTTCATAAGGGATCTCGACACCACCAATAATCAGCTTCCGCCCTTCTGTCAGTTTGTGTACATCATAACCCATACCGATTCTCATATCGTTATTGTTTCCTCCTGTAATTCTTTTATTCTATAATTTCTAGTAACAGTTCAGCCATGCAGAAATGATTGTGTAAGATGACCGTGGGAGCTTGCTC
>ERZ1034719.1273-NODE-1273-length-12005-cov-10.357908_pt1 | contig 12005 bp, 11 predicted proteins | sample MGYA00520703_ERZ1034719 | MGnify/ENA primary metagenome ERZ1034719 (study PRJEB33766, sample SAMN09781716) | gut metagenome | biome: gut microbiome | host: Homo sapiens | place: Madagascar | study: EMG produced TPA metagenomics assembly of the PRJNA485056 data...
TATTTAAATGAAAGAAATGAATCAATTAAATTGATTTATTTTTTCCATTCTTTTTTTCTGATATTTTTTGAGATAAAAATACATACGGTTTGGTTGTATAGTGTCTATATCTATCATATCCTTGTCCTTTTAAATAATATGTTATTCCTTTTGGTGTTATATTTAAGGAATGAATGTTATAATTACTTATTAACCAATCTAATAATTGTGCGGAACTTGCTTCTCCCTTTTTTCTTAATCCTTCTTCGCATTTTTCGTAAGCTTTTTTGTAAGTTGATATACCAGGCTTCATACTATTTTACTCCTTATATGTAATGGGATTTGCTGATAATTAAATAAATTCTATAAGCCATTCTTAATCCTTGTCTCTATTCTCATTTTTTCCTGACTTATCTTTAGGTTCGTCATCATTATTTTCATTAGTATTTTGCTGTCCTAATGTTGTTTCTTGTAAGTATTTTGCAGTTGGGTCAATAAAATCAATATTTTCCATACTAACTGCTTTGCCTCTAAATTTAAGTTGGCTTCTACCTTCTTCTCTTGATATTAACCCATACCTAATAGCTGGGAATAACCATACAGCTGTATCTGCATTAGATTCGGTAGTTAATACTGGAAATATTAAATAAATATTTGAATAATCAATTCCTGCTTCTTTCCCCAGTGTAGATAAAAATGGCTCTACAACTTGTTCTACCATTTCGTCGGAAAAACACATTTGTAAATCTTGCAAATCACCTACATATTGTGATGCCTGTACTTTAATTGCACTTAAATTGTCAGCTTTTCCACCAATAATTGCCATAGGGAAAGTTAATAAACCATATGATTCTTTAAGGCTTTGTAGTGTGCTGACCATATCATATTGTGATTGTGCAAATCCCACTACATCACTCTTGATTCTATCGGTAGTTACTACATCATTTGAGTATTCTAATTGTTCTTGTAATGATTGTACAATGCCGTATAATTCGTCGTCTTCTACTTCTTCGTCGTCTCCTACTTCTACTAACCATTGTAGAATTGGTATTGCGTATTTATCTACGATTTCTGCGAGGTTTAATTCTGTGTTTAATAATAAATGTAATGTTTGAACTAATTTTCCAATAAATGAATAACCAAATACTTCACCAACGTCTGGGTCGTATGGGAATCTTAATAAATCTTCATCAGGTATTGTTATATCACCATCTTGGGTGGTATATGTCCATTCTTTTATTTCTCCTGTTGATTCGTCCATGATTGGCTCTAAATCCTCAGGATGCAGACAGAATATATTAACAAGTTGGTCTTCTTGTTTATTTCCTATATATAAAAACCCAGTCCCATATCTAAGTGTGTAATTAAATAATTGATTAATATGTTTCCTTTTTAAATGAGCTAAATATGCAGTTACAGCCTGTTCTAACTCAGGGATACGGTTACCCTCAATATCAACAATTTGTATGGTAAACATTTCTGGCACAGCATCAGATGCTATTTTCTTAATAGTACGATTAAGAATAGTAGAATGATAAAGACCATCAATTAAGTCATAATCAACTTCTTCTTGTCCATATATATCATTATATGTTGCAAAATTTTGTGAATATTTTTCATCTGGATATTTTTTCACATCAGACGCAAAATTATATCTTGTTCTTACATTATCGTGTACACGTTTATTTAGAATAAAATCTTTTTTATTTAATTTACGTTTCTGTTTTTGTTTTCTTGGAGGCATTAATATCTTCTCCTTTTGCTGTTCACAATTCTACGGTTATGTACTGCTCTTTTTGGTTGCATAGGTTGTTGTCTCATTTGTTGACCAAATTGTTTAGGTAATGTTTTAGGAACTTTTTGAAAACTCATAGGCACACTATTAATCAATCCTAATGCAATATTATATAAACATAAGTTCATCGAATCCACATAATCATCAGAACCTGCTGTTTTATTATAAACATAATTATTTGAATCTGTTAGTTCACGCTTGTAACCTCGCATTTCGTGGTCTAATCTTTTATTATAAGCTACTCTAGCTTGTCCACGTTCTAATGCTGCTACTCCACTTTCCACGAGGTCTTTTTTCTTTTCTTTACTAAATTTAAAAGGCTCAACTTGGTATTTTGCCTTATTTTTATTTGCTCTTTTTTGCAATACTTCACATATTGCCTCTCCGACTCCTGTTGCGTCTACTACTATACGGAATAATTTAGGGAATTGAACAGGTAATATATAGCTCAAATAATCTTCTACTTCTGTATAATCTGTTCCTAATGGAAATTCTTTGACCCATTTTAGGTCTAATTTTTTATAACTTTTGTTTTCTGGTTTTGGGTCTGGTACGACTTCTGCTATATATAGTACTGTTTCGTTACGCATTTTGCCAATATCTATTCCTGCAACTACTGGTTTGTTACTTCTGAAAGGTATTTGTTCATTTGTTTGATAAAATACTTGGTCTCTTAAGTCTTCAGAGTAGACATCTGATACGCTACTCATAAAGTCTAAGCAGTATTCTTGTTTGAATTCTAAACGTGGAATATTTTCAAAATCTTGTTTTAATTCTTCTATAGTAATACGTGGGGTACTTGAACGTATAATATTGTCATCTTCATCCATGTAGCATGTTTGTTGTCTATATACGGTAAAATTACCAGTATTTTCTGGGAAGTAAAATAATTCGCCGTCATCCCATATTTTGGGAGCATTTTCTAATGATTCATATAGAAACCCACTACGGTCTCTTGGTGTTCCTGCTACGATAAATTTTGAAGTTCCCTGTTGTCCACGCATTACTGGAATGATTTTACTAATTAGTTCGTCGCTTACGTCTTGAATTTCGTCTATAATTAATAAATTAGCTCCTGAACCAATTATTGAACTAACTGAACCTCTTCCTCCACCAGTCCTGATAATAATCCTGCTTCCGTTAAAGAACTTCTTGGTTGTGACGTTATTTATCTTTACTTCTTGTTCTATTAATTTACTACGTTCTATCATTCCAGATATTGTTTCTGCAAGCTCTTTTGCTTGATTCTCGGTAGGGGATAAAACAAAAATACGCTGATATTTATAAAACAATGCTCTATGCAGGGCTTCTACAGCTAGACAGAAACTTTTGCCGAAGACGCCTCCCACAGAAGTATACGACTTGCTCCTCTGCTGATGTAATCATTGCTTTCTGATGTGGCTCTAGTTTGTAAAATCCACCGTCTTCAGAACGTATTACGTGTTCTGCGAAAAATACAATGTCGTTTTTACACTTGCGAATAAATTCTTTTGGATTCATCTAATCTCATCCTCTATTAGTTGATTTATAATAAAACAAGTATGAAAATCTAAATTATGCCCAATAGGAAGCATATATGATTTATATCTATATAAAAAACACCTACGTGGCTCATATCCATTATTATCATTTTGAAACATCAGTGTTTTGTTGTATGAACAATATTTATTATCCCATAAAGTATATTTATCTCGATATTTATGAGTTCGTTGTTTAAAAATTTCATTAGCTTGTTCTTTATTAATAATAATCCATGGTAATCCCTGAGATATAACTTTGTCTTTAAGCTGGTCGATGTCCATACTAGAAATTGCATGTCTATTCCCATCACCATCATAATATCGATACATATTACATCCATCTTTTCTGCAAGAAACATTTAAAATGCCTGAATTATTTTTATTTCTTTGCATTTGAGACATTTTAATCCTGGATTCTTGAGTATGTCTCTTGCCGTACATCCCATTATTTTCTCCAGTAACCTTTTGTCTAATTTCTGAAACCCTCATAGGGTTAAAATCGCCCCCAGGTGTAAGATTATAATGACTTCTATCTTCGTAAGTATTATATTTCCAAATATAATATTTTTCCATTTCATCTAATAATTCTTCATCTCGCTCTAATTCGCATATAATATCTGTTTTAAAATTTTCCCATCCATATTTATTAATAGCTCTGTCGATAGCTAAAGAATCAATATCTAAGCATCTTCTATGTTGACTAAATCTATTCTCTATATTAACAGATTGACCTACATACATATGACCATTAATTTTATTAGTAATTAAGTAAATTCCACATGTCATAATTAATCACCTCAACAGTGTGGATTATCTCCTTCGTGTTTCTGTGGAGAGCTACCTCCACAGCTCATTTTAGTACCAAAAGCTCTGGTACAATGTTGTCCTGTACTACCGCTAGATACATCAACAGTAATAGTTTCACTACCAACTTTTACTTCATTCCAGAAGTGACCAGGACCCCAAACAACCTCGGCTTGGAATCCAGCAGCTTTATAACAAGCAGTGACCAATCTAGAAGTATCTGCACAATTAATTCCTTTATCATGTGTTCCACCACCTGGTGCATATTTATAACAATCTGATGCTGTCGAATAATCACTACAGTTATAAAGATGATAAACTACATGTTCACATAAACATTTATACAACTTCTCAGCTGTTGCTCTATCTTGTGAGGCTGAACCACCAAGACATTGTTGTACAAAAGCAGTAATATCAGCAGCTTGACCACCAATAGCAGTTCCAGTAGAACTACTACCTCCAGTACCAATAGTTGCATTAATAGGGTCTTCAGGTGTATCAGGACCGTATTTAAGTTGAACATCCATAACTAAAGCATTTTTTTTATCCCAACGACAAGTAAAACCCTGAACAAAGAATAATTCATACTCAGATTCTTCAATTTCAACATCAAACTTGTTGCCCTCTTCGTCTGTAATACTTCTAATCTTTTTTGTGATACAATCGGCAACTACTGTCTTTTCTGTTAGATTTGTAATATTGATGCCTTTGTGCTTGGTACTTATTACTTCACCTTTTTTTTCTAACTCTTCTTGTTGGCGTTCTTTTCGAGTTTTACCTGTAATATTGGTTAGACTTTTTTTAACTTTCACCCAGCTTCCAACTGTGATATTTTCGTTGAAGAATATTGACATTTGTATTTGTGAACTATAATCTCTGATATGTGCTGATAATAATGCGTCAGCTTTTGCTTTTGCTGTTTCTTCGTCATCTTCTGGAAAAGAATAATAGAATGGGTTTTCTCCGTATTGTTTAACTAATACGTCATTTTGATATTTAATGATTCCATCAGCATATTCTACTTCTACTGAGTTGTAATACCCTTCTACTGCATAGTTTTTGACTAATGTGTTGTCTATTACGTCTTGTGGCTCAATTTTAGGAATATATTCGTCAAATTGATTACGATATTCATATACGTCTTTAAATGATAATAAATATGCCATATTATTCGCAATAATGAATAATGCATCAGTTGCTCCCATGATTTGTTTGATGAGCCCATAAAAAGTTTTATCTGGTATTAAAACAGCACTTCCACCAGAACTACTTGCTCCACCCACTGGGTTTCCTCCCATCGCAGCAAGTATATTGTTTCCCATTTCTTCTGGGGTAGCCCCAAAGACTGCTTGGCATTTAGATTTGGTGGCTTCGTTAATTTCAGGGTATGTTTTGCCGTTAAAAGTAGAGCAGGATTTACTTGTACAATCCCCATGTTTATCTACATGCACTGGCTTAGTTTGGAATTCATTTTGGTTGTCAATTCCATTTAGACCGCCTCTGATGCCAAAATAAGCATAATCAAATGATGTATTTCCATCATATAAATCACATATACTTGTGAGTCCTACTGCAATGATGAAAACTCCAATTTTACCTGAAGCTTTAGAACTATCGTATGAGTATGCGGCAAAATGATTCGGTCCGATTGGTAATTTCTCAACTTCGTATCCGCCCTGTTCTATTATTTGCCCTACAATGTCGATATACTCTTGGTCTTGATTATTATTATGGTCACAACCAATTACTACTTGCTTTGATGATGTAGAATTATTATTATTATCTTGATTTTCTGTGTTGTTATCATCTGGCATATTTCATCATATATAAGTTTTTTGGGTAACATTTGTATATTGTTAGAACCAGATATATAAGCTTATATTTTTTTTAAGGTAAGACATTTATATATGTTATAATTTTAGTAAGACATATAAGTAATTAATTAAATAAATTAATAAGGAGATAATTATGGAAAGTTTTGAAACACGTATAGAATCAGCGAAACAACTAATTAGTGATTCAACAGATGAATCATTTGACCAAGCAATTACGCTTTGGAAAACAGGCTACTCACTAAGAGTTATTCAAGAAGTAACAGGCATTCACCGTTCAAAGCTATCAAGATATATAAATGAGAACGATTTAGCCAAAGATGACGATGTTAGAAACCAAAATCGCCAGCACAGAATTAATCAGGCTTCTAAATTGCATAAAATGGGTTTTTCTAAGGAAGAAATCGCCCATGAGATGAATTTGAATTTAAGAACTATTCAAAGTTATTTCAAACAGATAGGGCTCGAGAAGAAGACTAAGTTCTCAGATTTGAAGTAATTAGTGAAGAATTTAATAAATTAATAAATAATTTATTTATGGAGGAGATGATATGACTTGCGGAATTTACAAAATAACACGCAAAGATACAGGGCAAATGTATATAGGCTTATCAGAGGATATAGAGAAACGATGGTATGCCCATATACATCGTCCTAGTCTTAAAAATTCACGTATAGATAGAGCTATACGTAAGCATGGAGAAGATAAATTTGATTTAGAAATCATTGAAGAATTACCTGAAAATAGACCGTTATTAATGAAAAGAGAAGCATATTGGGTGAAATATTATGATACATATGAAAATAAAAATCACTACAATTTGACCCCTGGAGGAGATTTCAATCCAGCAAAATTACCAGAAGTACGAGCAAAAATATCAAAAGCAGTGTCTGGTGAAAATAATTCAATGTATGGCAAGAGAGGCAAAGACCATCCAGCTTTTGGGCGTAAACACACACAAGAAACCAGAGAAAAAATATCAAAAGCAAAATCTGGGCGTAAGCTTTCACAAAAAACCAAAGATAAACTATCAAAAGCAAATTATGGTGAAAATAATCCATTTTTTGGACACAAACATACACCAGAAGCCAGAAAAAAAATATCAAAGGCACGCAATACTTCTGGATATTATCGTGTTTATAAACAGAACGACAAAGGTTGTAAACAAGGTTTTACGTGGGCTTATGAATGTTATGAAGATGGAAAACGAAAAAAAATTTCTAGCGTTGATATCAAAAAACTTGAAGAAAAAGTCAGAGCCAAAGGACTAAAATGGCTCAAATTTGATTAATAAGGGTGATAATTATGGCAAGAGGAGTAAATACAGAAAAAATAGCAGAAGTACTAGGAGAGCAACCGTTCGACCCGATATGGGAATCATACGCCTTCGGCGGTTCGTGGGGAAATCATTTAACAAAGTACAGACGGAAAGGTATGGCAGCTGGACGTACAATCGCTGGAATTCCTCAGAATAGAAGGATAGATACACTTAGAAAACGTGCAGAGAGTGGCGATTTCACAGAATATGCTGGATTTTTTAGCGGAATCTTGTGTTTCTACGGAAATAAATTGTGGGAAAAGTTTACTTTTGTAGATAATGACCATCAAAATCGTATAAATAGTGTCGTGCAAAATTTGGAAGCCCCAATATCAGTAAAAGATGATTTATATGAAATTTGTCACTCAAAATATGACTTCGAAGCTTTTGTTCGTGCTGCTGAAGCTAATGATGAACTAAGTTTTGACGCAGAATCAGTCCTTGCCGTATATAAATTGCAGGGTGATAAGGCTATTTTCCAGCTTTTGTGTCAAATGTTTTATGTTAATCGTGGGGTTGAGAAGTTAAATGCTTGTTTAATTGATGATTTAATGGTTGATTTACCTATTGAAGTGTCTGATTACTTTTCTGGATGTGCTTTTCCTGTTGTTGTCTCACCGAAAGTAACAGATTTCAAATGGAAAACTATTGATAATGGTTGGTTTTTATACGGTAAATACAATGATAATTGGTACGTCGTCGACGTTGCTGGGGTCGGTCGTGTTGTTTTAGCTAATAATTCATTAAGTAATCGATTAAATTATTTAGCAAGTGGTGGATTAGTTCTCCCATATTTAGTATGTTGGAATTTTGGCGATATAATTGAAGCTTATCATTATTTTGGCAGTGACTTGCTTGTTCGTGACTTAAAAAACACTCTTTTTGACCATTATTGGTTCTATTTGGGGCTTGATTCTAAGGTTTGTGTGCGTTCTAAAGATGGTTTTATTAATTCTGAGCAGGATAATCAGGTTAAGTTTTTTGATGGTATGCGTAGTGATTTGAGTAAGAGTTCAATTAATTATTTAATTATTGATTTACTGGGTCGTTATGTGGGGGAGTGTGAGAGGGAGAATGTTGTATTTTCGGACTCTGAGGTGAAAGATATTTTAGAAATTGGTCAGCTATTGAATAATACTTGATAGCTGATTTCTTTTCTTTTCATAAATGGTTTTTTAAGCTCTTCTCGATGCAGACGAACTTCTTTAAGGGCTTGATGAAACACTTCTTTATTTTCAATGCCCCATCTATATCCTTGTTTTTTTATTTCGTCATATAAATCAACAATATTTTTACGTTTAATCGTTCCAGTTTTATCAGGTTTGTAAAATACCCAGGAATTATCTCCTCTGCTAAAGTTTAAATTATATATTCCTAAAGGTGTAAATGATTTCATCTTAGGTGTTGGAAACATTTTTCTGAAAGCTTTTAAAGCTTTTATTTGATGAAAATTTTGACTTTTGCGTTTTTTTTCACGTTGTTTGGAGATTCTTTTGCCAATTTTCTTATTTTTATTGATTTGAAGTTTTACATTGCATTCTTTTATTGTCTGTAAATATTTTTCTTCATCATCTATTATCCATTCTAATTGCCTTTCTTTTGATACTTGTTCTAAATCTTTGATGTCATTTCGTAAAATCTTATTTGGATTATTATTAGTTTTTCGATATTGGTATGCTCCATTGGATAACAATGTAACATGACGTATGCCTGTGTTGGTATCTTTACGTTTTTTATGAGGTTTTCTGATATTATGTTCTTGTCTGTATTTTTTAAATGAGGATTCTGTGCATGATATTTCTTTCCTAACCTCATTAATTGTTTTTCCATTGTTAAGTTGTTCTTGAATATTGTATTGTTCGTCATATTCTTGGATTTTTTGTGCATTGGCGATATCAACAATTTCTGCCCATGTTATATTGTTTTCTTTTAGGTATTGTTCGATGGTTTTTTTGGGGATATTGTGGAGTTCTATGATGTCTTTTCTCGTTAATCCGTTTTTTGATTGATTAATTAAGTAATTAATTCCTAAATTACGTATTAAATTGTAGGCTGGTGATTTTCTACGATGTTTACTTAGTTGAGTCATCGCTTTTATTGCGTCATCTTCTTTTACTTCTTGAGCATTCAAAAGTTCACAATAATAATCTAAATCATCCTTATATACACTATTGAATATATTTTTACCCTCTGGATTAATTAATGAATATCGTTTTTTGTTCTTATCTGTGCCCTTTTTGATGACTCTATAATGTGATTTATAATGTCCTCCTTTCCCTACCCCCCCCATCTTTATATTATAGCCATCAATATGACTATTATATTTTCTTACGTAATATTTTTCTTGTTTTAACAATTCATCTGTAGGGCATTCTATTAAGATACAATGAGTAAAATTTTCTTTTCCATATTTATCCCATGCTTTTTGTAATTTAATACTATGGTGTATTCCTAATTCTAATAACCGTATGTGTTTTATGTATCTATCTTCAATGTCTACGCTTTGCCCTATATATCTTTGATTTGTAATAAGATTTTTAAATTGATATACACCTGATGTCATATATTTATTTTTCTTTATTCTGCTATATATACTTAACGTAAGACACTTTAATAAGTATATTATATTACAAAATTTTCAGGGACTTCTCTTTATTATATTATTATTATACTTTTTATTTTATTTTTGAACTCAAACAATAACAAATCCAAAAAAAGAAAAAGTCCCCGAAAATTTACATTCTATTTATTACGTAAGACACTAATGAAATCAATATGTACTGGGTCAAAAATCAATTGTTTATCACTGAGAAACACACCAGATCGGTTTGTTAGGGTAGCCACCTTCAATTCGTGCTTATTTTTGGCGTTGGGGCGTTCTCCGTTTTCCTTTGCTTCATTCGGACGCTCTGCTTCTTCGGTTGCCTTCCTCTGTATCTCTTACTGCTTGGTTGCCTGTATTACTCTATATTATTGTTTATTCATTCATTCATCAAGTTAGGCACTTATTATTTTTTGGCATACCTAAATAATTTATTAAATCAGTCATTAATTGATTTATTAATTGATTTATTAATTGATTTGTCTTATTTGACCTGTTGGAGCTATTTAATTAGCTATTTGATAAATAACTTAATTAGCTATTGATTTAATTAATAAACTAATCAATGACTTATATGTACTATTACATATAATACTATAATATATAATATTTGTAGCTATTACATACTAATAACTACATAATATTGTTATAGGGCTACAGTCAAAAAGCCTTAAAATTCGGCTTTTTGTAGATTATAGCCCGTAGAGGTGTTAATTATGGAAAAAAGTAAATTTATAAACAAGTATGTGCCATTAATAGGCACAGAGGTAGTAGATAAAATTTTTAACTGTCCATTGTCTTCCAAAAAGGAAGAGAATGGCTTAACTAAAGTTAAGCTTCAGACAAAGGTAATTAAAAGGTTCTATGTTGAACCTTTTAGACAAGCAGTCATTAACAACAATAAACAAGCTTTATTAAGCTTGGTTAATGAAATGCTTGAAAATGCCATGCTTTTTGGCTTTAAAATAGCTAAAAAATGGTTAAATAAGGAAGTGTTACCTTATTCTATCGGTAACGATAAAATAGGGAACGATACTTTGATATTTAACTGTTCCACAGCTTTACTCTGTCCTTCAGCTTTAAAAGGACATTGTGATGTCTGTAAAGCTTGTTATGCAGTTAATAATGAAATTACTTATGGACTGCCATTCGTTCGTAACTTATTAAGCTTAAAAAGGCTTTTAACTGTCAGTATTGATAACTTAATAAGTAACACTATTAAGTTAATAGCTACTGACAGTACAAAGAAAAATGGTAAAAAAGCAAAAGAGGCTTTATTTATTAGGTTTAATGGAAATGGCGACATTTTAGACACTAAAATGTTATCAGATATTAATAAATTCGCTAAAAGCCTTATTAATGACTGTAACAACAATTTAAAAATCGCTTACAGTTACACCCATAATAAAGACATTGATATAAATATAGCAGACAGTATAACCTTTAATTTAAGTTATAAAACTGATTTAAAGGTTAAAAAAACTGTTGTAGCTTTTAAATTTGATAAAACATATTTGGATAACTCCAAATATGTAATATGTAATGGTAAATGCTTTAACTGTCCTTATTGCAAAAATAAAAATGATACAAGAACAGTTATCTTTATGGCACACGGTGGAGGCTTTAAAGGATTAGATATGCTTCCAAATGGCTTAATTGATGTATTGAACGCCCAAAAGGCTTTTGATTGGGCTAAATTCAATGCTACATTGGTTAATCCCAAAAATAAACAATTAAGTGACTTTTTATAAGTCACTATTTTTTTTCTACTTTTTATAACATTGTTATATAATCTAATTATTAATTAAATCATTTATTAATCTCTTTTTTTATTAATAGCTATCAGATAAGCTTTAATAAGCAAAAACAAGCTATTATAAAAGTTTTCTAATATCAGTATTCAGTAGGTCTGTTTTAGTGTCAAATTCTTTAAGTAATGACTGATTAAATCAATACTTCAACTAATAAACTATCAAATTATTAAACAATCTGTTAATTAAACTGATGAATAGCTATTCTATAACAAATTTTCATTAACTGATATATAGCAAATAACACTAAAAATGTATTTTTTCAGTTTTGAAAAATCTATATAATATTATCTGATGAAAAATTCTAAACTGGAATATCTGATGAAAAATTCTAAACTGGAAT
>ERZ1034719.1277-NODE-1277-length-11964-cov-6.356789_pt1 | contig 11964 bp, 8 predicted proteins | sample MGYA00520703_ERZ1034719 | MGnify/ENA primary metagenome ERZ1034719 (study PRJEB33766, sample SAMN09781716) | gut metagenome | biome: gut microbiome | host: Homo sapiens | place: Madagascar | study: EMG produced TPA metagenomics assembly of the PRJNA485056 data...
TGCGGAGCGTATTGCCCCAAGCGGGGCAATAGCGGAGCCAAAGCCCGTATTGAGCCCAAAGGGCGAAATAGGGCGACCGCGGGCGTATTGGCGTAGCCGATAGCCCGCGCGCCCCGCGTGAGCGGGCGAAACAAATGCACAACTAAGGGGTTGTGCTCCAAGTGACGTCTTCGTCGGGGTGGGGTTCGGGTTGGAGTTTTTTGGTGGCGAAGCGTAGGAGGCCCGGTAGCAACGTGAGTGAGGCTAGGGCGCTTACGAGCATGGCAAAACCGGTGAGAACGCCGAAATTGCGCATGGGGAGGAGTTCGCCCATGTAGAGGACGCTCAGAGCTAGGCCAACTTCGAGGGCGTTGATGACGATGCCCCAGCCGGTCGTTTCGAGCATGTGGTCGCTTGACTTTTGTTGGTCTTGTGGGGCGGCGCCTGGGCGGCCGAATTTCCAGATGAGGTGGCAAGCGTAGTCGATGCCAACGCTCAACGAAATGGCGGCGATCATCGATGAGCCGACGTCCATGCCGATGTCGAAGGCGCCCATGAAGCCAAATGTGACCAAAACGGTGAGGGAGGCGGGGATGAGCGAAACGGCGGCGACGCGAAGGCTACGCGTGAAGAAGACGAGGCAGAGGAAGACCATGAAAAATGACGTGCAGAGGCTCCAGATTTGGTTGTGGATGACCGAGGCGTTCATGGCGCGATAGATGACGGGATACCCCGACGGGATGACTTCGAACGACTGCGTATCGATGGCGGCTTGACGCACGGCGTCGCTGACGCGATTTTGCGGCAAAAAGGCGACTTCATCGCCAAGGCACCAAACGGCGCTCTCGACGAGTTGATCGAATTTCTCGCTGCGATCGGTGACTTTTGCCAAATTAAATAGTGCGTTTGTGCGAATCTTTCGAAGTTTCTCGCGGCTGGCGTCTTCAAATGCGAGGTGTATGAATTCGACGCTTTTTTCGAAGGCGGGGCGATTGTCGGTTTCGCCGTCTTCGGCGACGGATTCGAGGTGTTTGGAGAGGAATTCTTTGCTATAGGTGCCTTGTTCGAAGGCTTTGGCGATTTGCGCCGAGAGGGCGTCGAGCGACGTCTTTTCTTCATCCATGTAGATGATGGCGTCGTTTTCGTCGAAGAGGTTGATATTGGCGACGGTGCGGATGTCGGCGATGTCGAGGCGTGTTTGGGCGTCGAAGATGGCGTGTGCGATGTCGTCGTGCGAGAGAGCGAAGCCGTACTTTTGGAATATCCAATCGACGTGTTGGATGATTTCGTCGCGTTCGATTTTGGCGGCTTCGTCGTCGAGTTTCGATCGCGGCACGGCGATTCGAGGTTGATATAGGTCGTGCATGCCGGCGTAGAGTTCGTCGGAAATGCGAGCCCCTTCGCTGATATCTTTGCCTTTGACGCGGATTTGCAAGAGCGAAGTTTTCCACGACATTTCGGCCATCATGGCGACACTGGCGTCGTCGGCAAAGGCCAGCGATGCGAGCGTTGCGGTGAGCGTAGGCGAGGCGGGGATGTGTTGCCCATCGCCCATGGTACCGCCGACTAAGACGATGACGTCGGAAATCGACTGCATGCCCGCGATGCGCGGATGCGCGTTGATATAGGCTGTCATGCGCTCGATTTGTCGCAAGACGAGTGGATGATTGACGTTGCCCTTGACTTCGGTTTGGATGAAGTTCGAACCGCCAAAGTTGTCGTTCATGAAATCGTCGGCGACGACGGGCAGGGAACCTTCGGCAAAAAGCGAGCTATTATCGCCGTGAGGCTCGACTCGAGTCGTGAGCCCGGCGCAAACGACGACGAGAATGCCGACGGCAACGGCGACGCCTTTCCAATGGCGATAGACGGCATCGGCGCCTTTTTTCATGGCATTCATCGCCCATTTCGGCGCGCGTCCTTCTTTTTGTGGCTTAATCGGGAGCAACGTGCAAGCCGCTGTCACAAACCAAAACGTCACAAACATGATGATGAGCGTGGCAATCCCCATCGCTGCGCCGTATTCGACCATAGGCGTGACGTCCATCGTCAGGAAGCTGAAAAAGCCTGCAGCAGTCGTCAAAACGCAGACGATAATCGGCGGCCCCGTCAAAACTAGGGCTTTGCGCATTGCCTCTTTGCGCGTCTTGCCCTTGTCGAGTTGCGACAACATCGCCGAAATGAGGTGGATGGCATAGGCACTGCCCAAGGCGACGAGCAATATCGGGAGCGAAGTCGCCACGAGCGTCATCTTGAGCCCAAACAACGACATTCCACCCATGACCCAAACCATGCTTATCCCGACGCTAAAGAGCGCGATGAGCGTGGCAAATATCGACTTACTCGTGAGCAAGATGATGAGCACGACGATGCCGATGACCCACGGCGACAACCTCGTCATGTCGAGTCGCGCTTGGTCGGCCGAATACCCACCGATAAAGGGGCTACCGCCATAATAGAGGTTCGCTTCGGTGCCAAGCCGCGCTTGGATTTCTTCGATTTTTTCGCGGATCTTGTCGGCCGCCTCTTTCGTACTGACGCGCGTATCGTCGACTTGCGCATAAATCGCCGCCGCGCGCGCATCGGGGCTCACGAGGAAACCGCGCACGTGGTCGAGGCTCAGCGTTCGCGCACGCACCTCGGCGAGCATCGCATCGACCTCTTTTTTCTGCTCGGGCGTCATTTGCGCATACGCCTCGGGCATGGGCAAATCGGGCACCAAATCGGTCACCGACGCCTCTTCTTCGCCCGACTCTCGCGTACTATGCGCGATATCTTTAATCTCCGTAAAACTCGTCGTATTACTGACGCAAAACGCCGGCTCGCCCGTCTCCTTGTCGTGGCATTCGAGTAGCTTAAACTCGCGCGACGCCAACCGCACGAGCATCAAATCGTCGACGTTAAACAAGTCGTGCCCTTCGCGCGCCTCGACGCCGACAATCGCCATCTGCAACCCGTGAAATTGGTCGCCAATCTCCATGAATTTCACGACTTTGGGGTCATCTTGCGGCAAAAACTTGATGACATCGTCGTCGTTTTCAATGTCCATCGCAGGCCGAATGAGCACGCCCGTCACCAACAACAGCAACACGAGCATCGCCACCGCCCACTTCATCGCCGGCGCCGCAATCCACAAACTGATGCGGCTCAGCAAAGAGAGCTTTTCTTGTTCTGGCATTTCTTCACCTTACATCGTCTCAAAACGCACTCTCCAATGCGGAAAGCGCAAAAACGGCTCTCTAACGATGAAACGCACAAAACATTCATTTTTTAGCCGCAGGATGCAGGGGCGCCGCCGCCTGCGCTACTGGCGCATACGGCGTCGAGAAGCCTATTTCGCTCACGCTCAATACGGCTTCTTTTGAGGCGCCTATTTCGCTTGCGCTCAATACGGCTTCTTCTGAGGCGCCTATTTCGCTTGCGCTCAATACGGCTTCTTTTGAGGCGCCTATTTCGCTTGCGCTCAATACGGCGCCCTTCTTGACGAGTTCAATCCAAGCCCGGGATCAATCCCCCAGGCGAGCCATACGCCATCGTCTGCGACGAATCTATAGCGATCTCACCAACCAACGCTTCGTAAACGTATCTTCGGGGAAGTTTTGGTTGATCTTCTCCGATTTTACATAGTTATCGGTCGTGTGCTTCGTCGCAGCATCGGTCACACGGACATGCGTGTAAACTTGATGCCCCGATCCGATATCTTTGAGATCAAATCGCTCCTGCGTCTTCTTCAAGCTCAACGTATCGTCGTAATACTCGATGTAGTCCATGAGCAACGTATCGCGCGTAATCTTTACGATGAGCTTCGGATACGGCAAATCGACGCCTTTTTTGAGCTTCAATTCGAACGTATAATGCCCATTATCGTCGAGGCTGATGATCTTTTGGACTTCATAATCTTGCCCGAAATAGATCATCGACATGTCGTCCATCGACCAATCGGAACCATAAAAGCTCTGACGCTTCGCATGCGTACCAACGCGACGCACTTTGTTCGAATCGGGCAAACGCGCATAGACCTCATCGCGCCCTTTCGTCACGACGCCCATGCCGCGCATTTCGGGCGGATCATCAAATCGAACCGATCGCTTCGAACCACGCGTATACGTGTCGAACGAATACTTGACGTTCTTGTGCACGCCACCATTGAGCACCATGTCGGTCTTGATCTGCTGATCTTGAAAATAGTTGTGATTCTGATCGCACTTCGCCAAAACAGCCGTCGCTCCCGCAATGTCGTTCACATCTTTCACAGCCGCACCCTTGGCCGCCACAGGCGCCGCCTTCGCAGGGGCGGCTGGAGCCGCCGGGGCTACCGGTGCAGCTGGAGCTTCTGGCGCAACCGGAGCTGCTGGCACAGCTGGAGCCGCTGGCGCTTCTGGGGCTGCCGGTGCCGCTGGTACAGTCTCTTGCGCCACAGCCGGCGCACCCAATAACAACGCGCCCGCTAACACATACGAAATTCGATTCAATTTCATAAAAACCTCTTCTCCATAATCAAAAAATGCGACCAAAATCGCATATCACGCTTCGCTCACGTCCCACACCGCGAGCTCAGCCATCGCCCTTAACGACGAACGGCGGGCTTTATTCATTTCTTTTGTCGATCGACACAACTCGCAGCGAGCTCAGCCATCGCCCTTGACGACGATCGGCGGGCTTTATTCATTTCTTTTGTCGATCGACGCAACTCGCAGCGAGCTCAGCCATCGCCCTTGACGACGATCGGCGGGCTTTATTCATTTCTTTTGTCGATCGACGCAACTCGCAATTAGTAGTAGAAGAAAAAGAAAATTTAGGGTACAAGTATGACGTGCAAGTCACAGTGGGGGACTGCGTTTGTTTTTAGGTTGGCTGAAGAGGTTCGATGCATCATCGTTATGGACAGTTTCCGGGGTACACGGTCAGAGAAGCGCTTGATTCACCACGCCATTACGAATGGTATTTGGCGACCGAGATCAGCTCGCAGCAGTGGGTGACGATAAAGGCATTGAGCCGTGACTTGTGCAATGTCGCCGAGTTGAAGCTGTTTTTCCAAGATTCGTGTCGACAAGGGGCGCATGTACGCGTCGATGGCATTTTGCCAACGCGCGAAATTGGGATAAGTCGCCAGTTGGGGGTTTATGTCGTTTATCCCTATGCATTTTCGTCGCTAAGCGTCGGAGAAATGCAGGCCATTTCGGCGACGCAGAAGATGCCGTTGACGCCTGCTTTTTGTGCATCTGTGTTGCTCGATGCCGTTCGAATACTCGACGCGGCGCACCAACAAAATTTGTGCCATTATTCGCTTTTGCCGTCCGATATTGTCTTGTCCGATAAAGGCGAAACATACGTGCAAGGATTCGTCGAAGCCGCGATGCGCCGCAAATTCCGCCTCGATACGGAATTGGGCGAAAAGTTTAGTGCGCCAGAAGTACGCCGTTGTGATGTCGCATCGGTTCAAAGCGATGTATATGCCATTGGTGCACTTTTGTATCAGGGCATTGTCAACGAGTTGCAACCCGATGAATGGGAACCTTGCTGGATGGGAATGATGGACACGCTCGATCGAGCCCAAATCCCCGGCGATTCTCTCACGACTTTGATGCGCTTCTTCCAACACACACTCGCCGAGCGCCCACAACAACGCTACCCTAGCTATGCCGTTTTGGCGCAGGCACTCGAACAATTCATTGCCGAAATCGGCGATTATACGCCGCCCGAAGTGCGAATCGATATAAGGGGAAGTCAGTTCGACCCCTATCCGCCCGTAGTGACGAATGAGGCACCGCGCAGCGATGTGATTAGCCTGATTACAGGCGATTTTCCGTCGATTTTGCCCGATCTTTCGACGCCAAATTCGGGCGATCAAATCGTCGCACGGCTTTCGAACAACTTAAAAAAGGGATCGACGCCAATCTCCCAAGCACCGAGTTCGAGTAGCAGTTTCGACGATACACTCACATCGAACCCCTACGAAGCACCCGAAACGCGAGTTTTGCATCGTAGTTCGGCGAGTTTCCGGACGATATCGCCGAATTTGCGCAGCACCATGCCGGCGTCGCCGCTCGAAGTCTTGGCGCGGACGCGATACCAAATTCTCGATCAATTGGGATCGGGGGGCACGGGAACGGTCTATAAAGTGCTCGATACGACGTTGTCGGAGATTTTGGCGCTCAAAGTCTTGCGACCAGAGCTCGTCGCCGATGCATCGTGGCTACAGAGGTTCAAGCGCGAACTCAAAGTCACGCGCGACCTCGAGCACCCCAATATCTTGCAAGCCTATCACCTAGAACAAATCGATGGGCTCTATTTCTATACGATGCGCTATATCGACGGCAAAAACTTGAGCGAAATCTTGCACGAAGAAGGTGCATCGTTGCCGCTCATGATGAGCCTCAAGATATTGATGCAAATTGCGCAAGCACTCGTCTCTGCCCACGAACGCGGCATCATTCACCGCGACTTAAAACCCGCCAATATCATGATAGAGCGGGAATCGTATCATCCGTTTTTGATGGATTTTGGCATCGCCAGCGCCCCCGATTTGCAATCGCTCACGATTGCGGGGCAAGGCATTGGAACGCCGTATTATATGGCGCCAGAGCAATCGCGCGGCGAGCCAATTTCGATACTCGTCGACGTGTATTCGTTTGGCGTCATGGCCTATGAATGCTTGACGAAAAAATTGCCATTTACGGGGGCAACGGCAATCGCCATCTATACGGCGCAACAATCGGGCATATTCGTGCCACTGACCGAACTCAATCCGAATGTGCCACCGGGGATTGCAAAGACGATCGAGGCGTGTATGGCGCCGAAAGCCGCCGATCGCCCAGCAAATATGGGTGCCGTCGTCGATGGGTTGCGTCGATTTTGATCTTCATGGCAATGCGCCCAAACCACCACTTCGCCCGCTTTGCAAAACATGCCATCAATCCCCCTCCCTGCAAAGCGGAATGCGAGCTAGCGCCATGCAAAGGCGCTAGTCGATGGGCACAAATCGCCAATGTCGACGGCTTTGATCATTCAATGCAATCGATTGAGTCACCTTTTTTACAGAATTGAGTCATCATAGATTATATAAATAGGAAAGGAATCATGGAAAAGCCCTCAGTTGTTTGCGTCGACCTCGACGGCGTCCTCGTCGATCTTCACCATGGACTCGTTCGTCTATTTGGCGACAATCCCGACACTTATACGGAAGCGGATTGGGCAAAAGTGGGCGAATGGGGTCTTTCGATACCCAAAGGCGATTTTTGGGGCACTGTTCGGTCGCAAGGCATGCAATGGTGGATCAACTTGCCCAAATTGCCCTGGGCCGATGAATTGTGGCAAGCCTGCCTCGCGACGGGCGCAACCTGCGTCGTCTTGACGACGCCCGGACCTTTTCCCGAATCGGCATACGGCAAATACGTCTGGGTCAATGAACAACTCAAAACGCGCAATGTACTCATCGGGCAACCCAAAGAAATCTGTGCGCAACCAGGCACCTGGCTCATCGACGACCGAGCCGGCTACGGCCCACGCTGGGAATCGCGCGGCGGTCGACTTCTCTCTCTCAAACGCCCATGGAACCCAAACGGTCTCTCCATCGACGAAATCCTCAAAACACTCGCGGAGGCAAAATAAATGGCTATTCTACTCGACGGCAAAGCGACATCGGCTAAACTCCAAGAAGAAATACGCACTCGCGTGCAAGCTCACTTCACCCCCGATAATGCTCCTCGGCTATGCGTCATATTAGTTGGAGAAAATCCAGCAAGCGCGAGTTATGTTCGAACAAAATGCAAAATGGCCGAGAAACTCGGCTTCCGTCACGAAGTGTATCATTTCGATGCCGACGTCGAACAAAGCGTCGTCGAAGCGCAAATCGACGCTTGCAATGCCGACCCGCAATGCGATGCCGTCTTTGTGCAGTTGCCGCTCCCCAAACACCTCGATGCCGTGGCACTGCCCAACCGCGTGCGCCCCGATAAAGACGCCGATGGTCTCACGCGAGCCGCCATGGGCGCCCTGCTCCTAGGCGAATCGAATTCGTTCCAACCATGCACGCCGCGCGGCGTCATTCGACTCTTGCAAGCCTACGACATTGCCCTCGAAGGTCTCGATGCCGTCGTCATCGGTCGCAGCAACATCGTCGGCAAGCCGATTAGCCTCATGCTCCAGCGCCACAATGCAACCGTCACCATGTGCCATACACGCACACGCAATCTGGCCCAACACGTCGCTCGCGCCGATCTCCTCGTCGTCGCCGCCGGTTCCCCCGAGCTCGTCAAAGGCGATTGGATTAAACCCGGAGCCATCGTCGTCGACTGCGGCTTCACCAAAACACCCGATGGCGTCATACACGGCGATGTCGATTTCGAAGCCGCCGCACAACGCGCCGCCTACATCACCCCCGTCCCCGGTGGCGTCGGCCCCATGACCGTCATCACACTCATGGAACAAACGCTCGAAAGCGCCCTAGCCCACCGCGGCTAATCTAAAGTTTTCGATACAACGCACCAACAAAGTGCTTTTCTCCAAGCGGCGCGCCCTATTGGCTAAAGCCAATACGGGCCGCGAGCTACGGCTATGTGCTCGGGCCAAGGCCCTTGCGCGCATACGCCTCCGCCGCCGTGCTATGTGCTCGGGCTCACGCCCTTGTGCGCATACGCACGGCCTTTTTTTGACTGTCGTCACAGTCCTATTCTCCTGCGACGCGTCTACAATGCCCATCTCTATATTTAATGTATTACATTAAATCACACACACCTACATGTAGATATATTGTTTTTCACAAAAAGCCGTCGTTTGAATGAATCTAGAGTCTTTTTTGTTGTCATAGCAAGTCGATCGCCCTATAAGCGTTGCATCGTGTTTCGGCGCTAAGGCGCCCGTTTTTTTCCAAAAGGAGCATACGAATCATGAGTGAAACTTTTGATCACATTATTATCAATGGACGTCCGGGTGGTGGTAAATCGGAACTTATCGATTTCATTAAGAAGACGCCTCTTGAAAAACGCAAAGAGCTGTTCCACATCGGCGAACTCGCTTTTGAAGATGACTTCGTATGGCTTTGGGAAAAATTCCAAGAAGACGATTTGTGGGAATCGGTCGGTGGCAAGCGCCTCTTCTCGAAAAAACATCCGCTTGGCTATGTCCAATTCGAAGATTGGAATACGCCCAACAATCTTTGCGATTTAGTCGCCGCAAAATTCAACGTGGCCATTCACAATAAATACATGAGCCACCCCGAATTTTACAACGATCACACGCTCTTTATCGAATTTGCCCGCGGCATCGTCGATGGCGGTTACAAACGCGTTTATGACATTTTAGCCGACGACATTCTCAAGCGTTCGGCCATTCTCTATATCAAAGTTTCGTATGCCGAATCGCGTCGCAAAAACGAAGCGCGTTATCAAGAAGCACTCAAGGGTTCGATTCTTTCGCACTCGTTGCCCGAAGAAAGCCTCGTTCGCTTCAGCGAAGCCGACGACTGGGATGAATTGACGGGCGGTAAAGAATCGGGCTACCTCAATTTGCGCGGCATCGAAGTTCCGTTCGTGACGATGAACAACGAACCCGAACTCAAATCTGGCCCCGAACTCGACGAACGCTATAGCCGCGCTTTGTCGTTGCTCAAAGGCTTGGCCAAGTAATTTGGCATTGGCCCTAGCGCAACCGCATCGTTCAGCCCTCCCATTGCGGAGGGTTTTTTTTTTTTTTTTATCCGCATCACGTACTAACCCACTTCGCCCGTGTTTGTTCCACACTACTGCTACCCATTCCCCATAGGTCGTGCACGATGATATCTGTTAAAGCCAACTCTACCCTATCGATAATCTCATTCTTTGCGCTTTTGTCGACGTCGTGCGCCAGCGCTCCCGCCCCCCTAGCTTCGAATCAAATTCAATCAGAAGCTACATCACCCGAATCGAATTCGGAATCGCTTCGCGATAGCGAAAACTTACTCATTCCGAGCGATAGCAAACGATCGCCCAATGGTTACGCCTATCGCGTCATCGAGCAGGGAACCGATCAGAGCCCAAGCTATCGCGACGCCGTTAGAGTTCGCTTGCGCTTGCGCAATCTCGAGGGCGAAACGATCGAAGAAGGCGAACGGATACTGTCGATCGCGCATTCGACGCCACTATTAGAAGAGATCTTGCCGCTCATGCACATTGGCGAAACGATGAGAGTTTGGGGCGATAACCGCGATATTTGGGAGATCGAGATGATCGCCATCGACGATACGTTCAAAGCGCCCGACGATATCGCCCAACCTGCCGGCGATGCAAAACCAGTCGAAGACTTCCCCGACGTCGCCTGCAAAGTCATCGATAGCGGGTCGGGAGAGGCGATTTCGTCGGGCGACGCCGTGCGCATACACATATCGAGATGGGAGCCAAACGGCGCCATTATCGAGAGCTCAAAACTCGGGCGCGGCATGGTCTATATCCTCAATGATCAGAGCGCTGCCACCGATCCGCTTCATACGCGAATCCTCGAAACACTTGCTCCCGGCGCCCACATCCGCCTTTGGATCCCCGCACAACGCGCCCATCTGCCTTTCGACATCGTCGAAGACCTCTTCGTCGTCGAAAAGCTCCCCGATCTCAAGTTCCCATCGTTCCCCGAGCCTGGCCATGCCGAAATCGTCGATCTGCGCGACGGCGTAAAAATCGCATTCGAGCACAAAACTGCTACAGAAAAGCTCAAAGACGGCGATTCGATCAAAGTCGATATGACGTGTTGGAATGCCGACACGGGCGATATCGTCGAAGCGAGTTATTGGCATGCCGAACCCGAAACGATGGATATCGGCGCCCCCTTGGGAATCTATTTCGATATCATGACGCAACTCGGCATCGGCGATACGGCACTCGCTCGGATCCCCAAAGAAACTCTCCCAGCCACCGTTGGCATGCCTCTGATCTGCCGCATCCGCGCCATCGAAAAACTATAAAAACTATAATCGACGCTCCCACCATACGCGAGCTTTCTATTGAAAACTCTCGGAAACCCCTAACGGGGTTTTATATGGATTGGGGTATCTTTTTCCCCCGGCGTTGCCGGGGGCTACTCGCGCAAACCCCTAACGGGGTTTATGTGGATTGGGGTTTATTATATCCCCAGTCATGATGTTTCAACTGGGAGCTCTCGAAATCCGCCCCGCCGGGCGGGCTTTCTATTTGAGTTCGTAGCTCTCTTGCGCATCGATGGCTGGCTCGGGTTCGACGATTTCCGACATGAAGTTGAGACTGCCATTGCGATAAGTCAATACATAGCGAATATACATCGGCGGAGTAGCCGTATTGGCACTGAACCAAGTCAGAACCATATCTTCGCCGGCGATGCGCAACGCCGGACGCGCGACGATTTCGGGATGTGAATCGCCTTCGGTGGGAATGTAGATTTCGCTATTCTCTGCCGCCACAGCCGCCGAAAACCGAGCCATATTGTCGACGAAATCGGACGTTGCAAGTGCCCGGTTTTGTGCAAAGCGTTGATAGATGGCACGGTAAAAGCCGATGACTTCGCGCCAGCCGTCGCGCGAAACGAGGCGATGATTGGCCAAATCGACGACATAGGCATGTCGCAACAAGACGATCGATGCATCGCCATTCGACGTATCGTCGACGTCGACTCTCACGACGACCCAATCGCCCAATCGAATGGCATGCTTGACGAGGAGTTGTGCGTTTTCGCCACTATTCCATCGCAGCAAGGCGAGGGCATCGTCGTAGCGCTGTTTGGCATCTAGAGCCGTATCGTCCATGGCATCGACCCAAGCATCGGCGATTTTTGGCTCGACGAGCTGTGTGCCATCTTCGATGACGTCGAGAGCTTGTTCTATCGGTGCTTCGGGGGCTTCGGGCGTACTCGCTGGGGGTTCGTCGCTCGTTGGAGATCGTTTACATCCGACAAAACACAGAGCGATGAACGATATCATATAAACGATTGGAATGCGCCTTTTCATCATATAACCTTTGTGAATTGATATATAAAACCATATAT
>ERZ1034719.1282-NODE-1282-length-11944-cov-6.903608_pt1 | contig 11944 bp, 10 predicted proteins | sample MGYA00520703_ERZ1034719 | MGnify/ENA primary metagenome ERZ1034719 (study PRJEB33766, sample SAMN09781716) | gut metagenome | biome: gut microbiome | host: Homo sapiens | place: Madagascar | study: EMG produced TPA metagenomics assembly of the PRJNA485056 data...
TCTTTCCGATGGAGATGCCCTCTTTCTTTCCGATGGAGATGCCCTCTTTCTTTCCGATGGAGATGCCCTCTTTCTTTCCTTTTGAAATGAGGTTGGCATTGTATTTATCGAACATTTCGCACATCTTTACGCTCCTTCCGCTAGTGGCAAATTCGCATCTCGTATCGTCAAACCATGAGTTCCCCGTGATTTCTTTGAGCAAATCGATGACTTCGACGATGTGCGTGAATTCGTCATCGGGCCAGTCATCTAATTCACCTAATCGAAACTTTCTCAAGCATATCGCTAGCGACTTCATATCGCCCGAAAGGCATTCGATTTCTCTCGGTTTGAGCCACGCTAATTCAATAATGGGAACGGAATAATCGTTAAAAAACTTCTTCCATGCCGTAGGAACATCGACGATATCGCGCAATCGCCTCGGTCCGCTCCATCGCTTAGTATATCCAAAATAGACGACTGCCGTAAACACGGGTGCAATTTTTCCTCGATTCTTTGTCTGCGCCAAGAGACGTTGATATGCAAGGCCATCGTAGCATATCACACGTCCGAGCATCGTCGGATCTTCGACCGTTTGGTTTTCGATCCCCACCAAAGCGAGGTTTAAGCCAGCGTCATTGCGATAATACTTCATAATATCGCGCATTCGATTAAAAGGCGTTCGTTTCGGAATGTCGACGTATTCTGTCGGTGCATCTTCGAGATAATCGGGATCGATTGCCGGCGTTGAGCTTTTGAAAATGAGTGCATTCCAAAACGTCGCAAAGACGTCGTTGTAATTAAAGAAGTGCTTTTCGCGCATATCTTTATCGTGCATATTTCCTCCTCTTTGAAACGCATTGCATGCGAAGAAAGCGAGCCTCCTTGCTCGCTTTTGTGCTCTGTTCATCGGTCTGGTCGAATAAACGTCGATTTGCACGAAGTGTCGCAGAGCAATCCATCATTGGACTGCGCAATCAGCCATTGAATGGCCAATTGCGTCTGTATTTCCTAGACACTATGCCGAGTCGTGGGCGTTGTTCAATTCGGCATTTCCTCCATTCTCGTCCGATTTCGGCGTTTGTTCGCGGCGTTTTGAGCTCAAGAAGACGACGCGATCGGCGATGATGGCGTGAGTTTTGATCGACACTCCGTCTTTTTCGTAGGTTTGAATATCGATTCGCCCCTCGACGCAGCACAAATCCCCTTTGCGTAAATACTTGTGACATAACTGAGCTTGACGACCAAATGCGCGAATTCGATGCCATTGAATCGATTCATTCCCATTGACGATGCTCGTGTTGCACATCGAAAAATTGGCAAAATCGACTTTATCTGGGCTCGATTTGAGCTCGGGGTCTTGTCCAAGCCGACCGATGATGATGGTCTTGTTGAATCCCGTAGAGCGAGATTTCTTTTCGGACTTCTTCTCGACGACCGTTTCGGCTGGCTGTTCACATTTCGTTTCGTTGATTTTTTGGTCTTGATTCTTTTTCATGGCTTCCTCTCGTTTTGATTAAAATTCGTAATGAGTCGAAAAAATGTCTTTTGAGACCGAATCGGTCCCCGTGTCGGAATCGTCGTCGTTTTGCTTTTGACTAATCACGTGGTGGATCTCTCATCTGAACTCCTGTTGTTGCGATAGCTAGAACATCGCCATAGGCTTGAATCCAAGCAGGCAGACCTATGGCTAAAAAAAATGAGCAATTCTTTAGGAAGGAGTGATTTGAGCGCACACGTATATATTGGGGCACTCGATTATCGATTTTTAAAAAAAAAAGAGAATTATCTCGTGCTTTTTGTTTTTCTCTTTCAGAACGATTCAGTTCATAGGCACGGAATGTCGTTTCATGGTATGATCGAAAAAGAACTCGGCGTTAAATGTAGTATGAGTCGTTGATTGCTCGTCATGGCGTTGAATGGTGATGAGTGATGACAATGAGGCGGAGGTAGCAATATGGATATTCAGAACAAGCACGAAACGCTAAACGAAGAACAAGGCGGATATGAATCGTATCGGAGAGATGGTGCTACGAGAACAAATGCCAACGACACTAAAAGGCACGAGGCAGAGCTAGCCCTCGAACGCGACATCGTCATGACGGAATACAAGACCGATCGCGATGTCATCCTGAAGGCCATAAAAGAAAGCATCAAGAGGCGCGATTACGACGATGCACAAGCCTTCATCCATAAGTATCGATTTGCCGCCAAAACCGACGATGATTTCTCGATATTGGCCAAATTGTTGGCTCAAAAACTAGAAACACAGCAAAAGATCGAGAAGATCCAAACGGTCATCGATGCTACCGACGACAACGACACGACAGCTCTCATCGCCTTGAACGAGCGGATATTGCGCATCGATCCCGATCACCAAGAGGCTAAAGCTGCGCTACGAGCACTAAGGGGCGACGACGAAATCGATAGCGACAAAAAGTCGAGGCGAAAAAAACGGAATCGCTACGACGACGATCTCCCCGCTCCCAACTGCATATCTCCGCACGCAGCCACCATTATGCTCACGTTGGCGACTGTGTTTTTCGAGTTTTGGGGGTTGGGTATGTTAGTGGCGAGTGTAAGTGTAGGCACTTTTCCGACGATCACCGCATTGGGCACGATGGGGATCTATGGCTATCTCTTTATTCCATACAGCAAAAACACCCATAGCTTGACACTCGGGAAATTCTTTACTCGCATTCTCATCGCTATATTCGTTTTCTTAGCCTTTTGCCTTGTTTTGGGTACAGCAATGTGATCCACGCTTGAGCTTCAATTCTGTCGCGCTCACAACTCCCAAAAACGCGTGACAACAATTCCGCCAATGGCAATGCACGCGCCTGCGAGGGCATATTTTATCCATGGATGCGCATCTTTGGGGCAAAGGGCGAGCTTGTTCCAAAGGTATTGGAAATTCATGCAAGCCCCTGTGGCCGACGATGCGAGAACTATCCATGCGACGTTTCGTGGATTTGCCTCCGACGACAAAAGGCCGAAGAGGATACATATTCCAATCGCCATGACGGCCATGCGAGCTATCGAAGAAGCGAGTCGTCGTCGTTCACCTCCGACGCTGATGAGAATGCCTTCGATAGCACTGAAGGCGAAAAATGGAATGCTGAAGCACAAATTGCGAGCAATCTCAACCGATTCCTGCCACGCAGAACTGTAGACCTTTGGAATGAGCCCCATTGCAGGAAATGCAATTCCAATGATAGCTAGGGAAACAAAAAACAATACTCCGACGATTTTAATGAATAAAGTTTTGAATTTTTCCAAATCATCTTGGAGTTTTGCAAACGTTGCAAAAAAGACGTTTGTCGCCGTTCCGGTGATAGATTGAACGGGAATTGTCGACAGTTGTTGCCCTTGTGAATAAAACCCGAGCATCGAAGGCGTGAGAAATATCGACAAAAGAAATGTGTCGAGCCGGTTCGCCAACTGCGCAATGGTAATGTTCCCAAGTTGGAACATGCTGAAACTGAACAATTGTCGCAAGTCACTCCACGACAAAGCAAAGCCTGGGACATATTGAATGCTTAGCGTTGAAACGAGCCAACGAATGATGCGTTGAACGACGAGAGCGATTGGCACGCAAAGCCATGTATAGCCGAATATGGCTAGGAGAAGAGCAGTCGCACTAAATGCGATTTCGCCGATGAGATCGCGAATAGCGAGGCTCGTAAACCGAAGCTCGCGTTGAAGAAGGGCATTGGGAACGATGGCAAAAACGCTAAAAGGTATTGCAAAAGCGCTAATGACGAGAATGATCGGTGGAAATGAGAAGACACGAGCGATGGGATCGGCGAACGCGATCATCGCGCCCGATCCGACGACAGAAATCACCAAGATGAACGTCAATACGCTCTGATACATGCGCACGGTGCATGTCTTTTCTTTGATCAACGCCGTGCCAAAGCCAAAGTCGATGATGGCAATGACGAAATTGATGATTGCCAAAATGACGGCATTCCAACCGATTTCGGCAGGTGTGAGCCATAGGGGCAAGAGGCATATCGTGACAAATCGCAGTCCCATGGCAAATACCTTCGCCGTCATGCTGGCGGCTAGGGCATGTATGATCGTCTTGATCCAATTCATCGCGTCGTGTAGCGGTATTCGAAACTATCGGGACGATGGATGATGGCATCTAGATTATCGCGGATCTCGGCGCCGACGCGCGACGAACCTTCGAGAAGGAGTTCTTCGAGCAAAGTGTCGGTTTTCTTTTTGGGGTAGACGAGTGTGTGGTTGCCCGTCATGTGTGCAATTTCTTTGAGACCTTGAATGGCCGAATAAAATCCGCCGATTTCGTCGATGAGTCCAAGTTCCTTCGCTTCGCGCCCCGTCCAAACGCGACCATCGGCAATGGCCGCGATTTCGTCGTGGGTCTTATGACGTGCCTCGGCGACGTGAGAAACGAATTGATCGAAGATTTCGAGGCCGAGTTTTGTGAAATAGGCGCGATCGGCATCGTCGAAAGAGCGATAAGGCGAGCCTGCGTCTTTGAGTGCGCCAGTCTTGACGGTGTGGACTTTGATCTTAAAAAACGACAAGACGTCTTGGAGATCCATGACTTGGCTGATGACGCCGATAGACCCCGTGAGAGTTCCCGCGTTGGCGTAGATCTTTGGCCCGGCACATGCGACGTAATAGCCCCCGCTTGCGGCCATGTCGCCCATCGAAATGACGATGGGCTTCGTGACACCGCGTATTGCCTCGACCATTTCTTGACTTGCAGAAACGGAACCGCCGGGCGAATCGATTCGAACCAAGATGGCTTTAATGTCGTCGTCGTCTTGGAATTTTTGCAACACCTTTACGGTCGAATCGGCAGTCGCAATCGTGCCTCGTATTTCTACGACGCCAATGCCGTTTTCGACGGGCGTATCTTGCGAGATGGCAGCCCCTAATGAGCCGGCCACCATGAGTACGATAAAGAAAAAGAAGATGAGAATTCCGATGAGGGCGATGATACCGCCGCGATCGGAGCGAACCTCTTGGGAACAATTATCGCTCACGATTCCTCCTAGTGACGCAACTCGTGCTTTGCGCGTCGATGGACTGGCGAAAAATACAGAAAAAGAGACTCCATGCGCCGAGTCTCTTTTTCTGTTCGTCTTTGCTACCTACCGTGGTGCATAAGGACTCCTGTCCGCGACGAATGGCGGAATGTTGGCGGATCATCCATAACCCTAGGCAGCTCCGTGCCGACCAACATTCCTATTTTGCACTGCGCAACTCCCTATTTCAGTGCAGCAGTCATCCATGACCATGACGCCGATGACTTTTGAAAATCACTCGGCACGCCATCAAAAATGAATCATTTTCGGCGCTGGATCAAGGAAATTCTTGACACATAAAGCCAAAAATTGAAATACAATGATAATATTTTGATACACTTAGCCCAATGTATCAAATCGAAAGACTAAGGAGCGTTGAAATCGATTTTTGCGTAGACTTGCTTGATGATGGGATTCGACGTCAGGAAAACGCCGTTTTGAACGGCTTCTTGAGCTTCGTTCCATCGTTCAGCACTCCAGAGTTCGACATGCCCGCGCTGCCCGACCCATACGACTTCTTTGTTGAGGGCGGCGAAAGATTTGAGTCGCGCCGGTAACAAGATGCGTCCTTGGACATCGAGCGTGCAATCGAACGCGCCTGCTCCAAAATACCGATCGAGCAAATCGGCATCTTCGCATGGCAGAGCGTCGTAGCGACGAGCGAAATCGTCGAACCCTTCGGGCGAGAAGACGAAAAGTTGATTCGAGAGGCCGTTTGTGACGACGAGTTCCATTCCGACATAATCGCTCTGTATTCCGAGCATGCCTTCGCGGAATTTCTTAGGAACGGCAACGCGTCCCTTGGAGTCCATCGCATATTCGTATGTGCCTCTGAAATGAATTCCCACAACTCCACCGCAAAAAAGGATTCAACCCCCACTTGCGTGTTCCTTTTACCCACTTTTCCCCACCGACGTCAACATGTGATTTTTGACATCGACAATCTTTTGTGCAGAGCCTTGTTTTTAGTCGATAAATTGCCGCTAAAAAAAGTGTGGGGATGCCGCCCTATCGCAAACGACGATCGTTTTTGAGCCTTGGAACCCCATCAACAACGGCGCGGAGCGCCTCAAAGCCCGTATTGCCCCAACGGGGCAATAGGGCGCACAAAGCCCGTATTGCCCAACGGGCAATAGGGCGCACAAAGCCCGTATTGCCCAACGGGCAATAGGGCGCCCCAAAGCCCGTATTGCCCAACGGGCAATAGGGCGCCCCAGCTGGGCGTATGCGCGCAGTGAAACGAGCACATAGCCCAGCCGCGAGCGTATCGCCCTAGGGCGAAAGCTCGCGCGACGAGAACTTCGCCAATGGAGAGGGGGGCGAAGGAAGGCGAAGATGGGCGAATAAAATTCGAAATTAGAAGGCGTTTCCGATACTAAATTCGAAAACGACGTTATCTTCGTTCTTTTTGGGGTTCAAGGGGAAGCCCCATTCGAAGCGCAACAGGCCCATGGGGGAGAGCCATCGGAAGCCGAAGCCCATGGAGGAGCGCATGACGGAGTCGAGTTCTTCGTCGGATTTGGCGAACCAGTCGATTTTGAGGGAGAGGTCTTGGTCTTCGTTGTAGGCGTTGCCCATGTCGAAGAAGACGACGCCCGAGATGTTCATCGCTTTGAGGATGGGGATTTCGAGTTCGGCGTTGAAGACGATTTCTTTGTTGCCGCCGATTTCGAAGTTGGTGATGGTCGATGCGGGGTCGGTGAGGTTGGACGTGTAGGCGCGCGAGGGGCCGAGGCTGGAGCGACTGAAGCCGCGGACGGAGTTGGGGCCGCCGACGAAGAAGCGTTCGAAGATGGGGACTTCTTTGTTGGGGGCGTTCCAGTTGGCGATGTAGCCCATTTCGAGGTTGAATTTGAGGACGATGTCCCAGAAGATGGGCCAGTAAGCGCGCGCGCGGCCTAGGAAGCGGATGTATTCGTTTTGCGACCCGAGGTATTCATCGGCGATGTCGATGGAGCCTTGGAGCATGAAGCCCTTTGTCGGCATGAGGCGGTTGTTGCGCTTGTCCCAGGTGAGTGTGGCGTTGATGGCGCTCGTGAGGCCGCCGTTGAGGATGGAACCGAGGCTGCGTTGTTTTGTGCCAAAGGAACCGGTCGAGACGTCGACGTTTTCGAGGGTGTAGGTGAGGTCGAGGACGAGGTCGCGCGTGAATGGGTAGCCGAAGCCGAGGGTGCCGCCGTAGGAATCGCGCGTGAAGTCGGTGTAGACGTATTCGTAATTGAAGACGGAGAATCGGAAGCGCCACTTCGAATCGAGGAAGTAGGGATCGAAGAACTGGACGTTGAAGAGTTGGCGCAATTTGGAGATCGTCGCTTGAGCGGCGAGGAAGTGGCCGCGCCCGAGGAAGTTATCGTAGGAGATTTGGAGCGTGCCGATGAAGGATTCGGAGGACGAGAATCCGGCGCCGATTTGGAATTGCCCGGTGGAACGCTCGGTGACGTCGACGAGGATGTCGATGGTGTTTTTGGACTTCGATTCTTGCGTCGTGACCGAGACTTTTTCGAAGTATCCGGTGCGTTGGATCGAAGCCTCGCTGTTTCGGACGCGCGATCCGTGGTAGGGTTGCCCTTCTTGGACGAGGATTTCGCGTCGGATGACTTTGTCTTCGGTTTTCATGTTTCCGGTGATGAGAATTTTGCCGATGGTGACGGGTTCACCGGGGTTGATATCGTATGAGATATCGATCGTATTGGGCTCGAGACCGGCGCGGCGGCGCGGCTCGACTTGGGCATAAGCGTAGCCTTTATCGCCGTAATAATCTTGGATTTTTTTGACGTCGTCGAAGAGTTGGGAGAGTTTGAATCCCTGGCCCTTTTCGAGGGAGATGAGTTTTTGGACTTCGTCATCGTCGCCGAGTGTTTCGCCCATGATGTCGACGTTTCCGATCGTCGTGTAATCGCCTTCTTCGACGGTGAGGGTGATATACATGGCGCTTCGGTCTTCGGAGAGCTGGATTTGGCTATCGGTGACATGGGCGTCGGGATAGCCGTTTTCGGAATACCAAGCGGCGACGCGTTGCAAATCGCGCTTAAATTCTTCTTGTTTGAATTGGCCGGCGCCAGAGAGCATGCCGAGGAGCGATTTTTCGCGCGTGAAGATATGGGCTTTGATATCGTCGTCGCTGAGCGCTTGATTGCCCAAGATCGTGATGCGTTTGACTTTGACTTTATCGTATTCGCGGATTTTGAAGACGACGTCTTTGTCGCCGTCTTCGCGGTCGCGGATTTCGGGGTTGACTTCGGCGAGGAAGAAGCCCTCGTCGTCGTAATGTCGCTTAATTTTTTCGGCGTTGTCGTTAATTTTATCGATATCGAGAGGCGACGCCTCGCGGAGGTCGATTTTTTTCTGCAAATCGTCGGTACCGATTTCGTCGTTCCCAGCAAAAGAAATCGTCGCGATCGACGGTTTTTCTTTGAAGTAATAGGTGAGGACGTTTTTGCCATCGATCCGGTCGAAATCGACTTGAATATCGTCGTAGAGCTTCATGCGATAGAGTCGTTTGACGTCTTCGCTGACGACGTCGAGCGACAAAGGCGCATTTGCCTTCTGTTTAATATAGTAGAGCAAGTCTTCGTCGGCGTTTCGACGATTGCCCGATAAGACGATGAGATCGACGACTTCGCCATCGCATTTTGGGAAGAGCGTCGTCTGTGCCGTTGCGTCGTAGATGGGGCATAGAGGCGCCCCAATTGCAGACAAGATCAGCGCCAGTCGGAGGAGAAATCGGTTACGCATTCGGAGTTTCCTTTTGGCGTGAATCGGTCGATTGCGGGAGATTTGGCGAGTTTTCTACCGCAGGAAGTTCTTGGCTAGAGTGGGATTGCGCGGCTTTGGCGCTCGTATTTTTTGGGGCGTCGGCGGCGATTTCTTGGCTAGAGTGGGATTGCGCGGTGGGAGCGCTCGCCCCTTGTTCATCGCATTTGTATGCAGTTGCTTGCTCGATGAGCGCTGAATTGCCGTGTTCTATTTTGACGTTTTTATCTTCGGACGTATAGAGCTCGGCATATTGCGCATCGGTGAGTAGGCGTCCATCGGCCATGATGAGGCGCGTGGGCATGCGCCGAGCCAGTATTTCGTCGTGCGTGACGATGACGACGGTGAGTCCGAGGGTTTGATTGAGTTCGTTAAAGAGTTGATGAATGCCGCTGCCCGTCTTTTGGTCGAGGTTTCCCGTGGGTTCATCGGCCAAGAGGATCGACGGCTTCATCATGAGCGCTCGCGCCAAAGCGACGCGTTGTTGCTCGCCCCCCGAGAGCTCGCCCGGTTTATGGCTCCCCCGATTGGCTAGCCCTACGCGTTCGAGGAGCTCCTGCGCACGAGCTTTTGCATGGGCATGCGACTCCCGATGAATAAGAGCCGGCATCATGACGTTTTCGATCGCCGTAAACTCGCTCAGGAGATGGTGAAATTGGAACATGAGCCCGATGTGTTCGTTGCGAAAACGCGCCAGCTGTGAGGGTGTGAGGGCGAAGATATCTTGATTTCCGAAGAGTATTCTGCCAGAGGTCGGTTTATCGAGGGTGGCTAGCAGATGCATAAAAGTCGATTTTCCGGCGCCCGAACGGCCGCGAATGCTGACCATCGCAGCGGGTTCGAGCACGAGGTCGATACCCTTGAGCACTTCGAGCGTCCGCCCTTCGTGGAAGAACTCCTTTTTGAGTCCTTCGACGCGAATCTCGACGGGGGTTGATTTGTCTGCTTTAATCATGGCGTAAGGTCATGCTCCTAGATAGGAAACGGTGGGATGATCGGAAACCGACCATAGCGCCCCGATCTATTACATTGTGCGATAGAGCGTCAAGAAAGACGCAACGGTTTATGACGCCTATTCGCAACGCAAACCCGAAACGGGATCGAGCTTGACCGCCATTCGGCTCGGCAAAACAGTCGCCAAAAGGCTAATCGCTATCGATGCCACACAAATCACGACGACTTCGAACGCATTGACCGTGACGGGGATTTGCGTGATGTAGTGGACATTGCCCGGCATCTTGATGCCGAGTTGAGCGATGATGACGCATAGCCCGAGCCCCAAGATGAGCCCGATCGCCGTGCCAAGCCCGCCAATAATGGCACCTTGAACGACGAACATGCGCACGATGCTCGAATCGCGCGCCCCCATGGCCTTGAAAATGGCGATTTCTCGCGCTTTTTCGATGACCATCATGATGAGGAGGCACAATATATTGAACGAAGCGACGAGAATTATCGACGTCAAGATGACGAACATGGCGACTTTCTCGAGCATAATGGCGCCAAATAAGCTCGAATTGAGCGTGAGCCAGTCGTCGACTTGGACATTCGGATAGTCTTTGAGCTTTTCGCGCAACGCATCTCGCACTTGTTTGCTATCTTCGAGACGCGAACATTTGACGTCGATCCCCGTCACGGCATTCCCAATGCCCAAGAACGCCTGCGCATCGGCTAACGATATATATGCCATCTTCGCATCGTATTCGAACATGCCACTATAATACGAACCGACGACTTTGAACGGCCGACTTTTGGGCAAATTCCCCGCCGGCCCGATATCGCCCGATGGACTCATGATGTTGAGCTCGCCCCCCAAATACAACGTGAGATTATTTTTGAGCTCTCGCCCCAATATTATGGCGCCGACGCGGCGGCTCGAATCGGATCCATCGAGCCCGGGCATGGCCTTCATCGTTCGCGTGCGCTTGTTTTGCGGCAATAAAACGGCATTGGGCTCGCGGTCGTATTGGGTTGCGCCCGCGTGCGCATCGCCAATCGCCGCCGGCTGACGCACCGAAGGCGACGATTCCGAATCGACCCAACGATCTTCGCCTATCGCCGCCAATAATTCGGGCGATAAACCGCCATCAGTCGCATCGTTGCCCACATCTACCGCGCTACGACGCCCCGGCATGGGCGCGATGGGATCGACATCGGGCAAATCATAGAGTTCGCCTTTTTTTGCCAAGTCATCGGCGCTGCGTTCGGCTTTTTGGGGGCTGTTGGCGTCGTCTACGACCGTCTCGGGGGCGGTTTCGACATCGGCGGGCAGCTCGATTTCTTGCGTTCCTTTGGCAATCCAAGCCCCATGCTTATCGCCCGCAAATGCAATCGCCGCACGTGCGCCAGCTTGTTCGAGCCGATCGACTTTTTCATCGGTCAAACCGCCATCTTCGGTATCGCTTTGAATCGAAAGCGTTCCGCGCTGGACGACGCTCCCAACCATCGAAATCGACGGCAAAGCATCGGGATCTTCGAGATATTCGAGCTTGCCCTCTTCGATATAATCGCCCAACTTCGTCGTCGTCACGATTTCGCGATAATCGATGCCACGCAATATCGCCGCTTGCAAATTCGTCGGCGAATTGAGCATGACTTCGGCCTCGACATAGCCATTTGCCCCCTCGACGCGATCCGTTTCGAGCGCTATCGCCCGGATTTCTTCGTAGTTTTCGATATACCCATCTCTTGCACTGATGACGACATGCGCCTTGGAACCGGTTATTTTTTCGCGAAAATCGGCTTCAAAACCGCCCATCACGCTCAAAACGACGATGAGCGCCATCACGCCAACGGCAACGCCGCCAACGCTAATCAGCGTAATCACGCTTAACATGTTCCGATCGCGCTTCGCCATCAAGTAGCGGATGCCGACGAAATCTTCGAATACCATGAAATCCTCTTATGGATGCGTCTATTGGCAACGCACGACGATACCAAACGCCCTAGCCCCCACGCGCCTACGACAATCGGTTTGCGTGTATGGAGCACACGCCAAGCGCACGCAACGTTTTTTTCGCTTTTTCGCGCCTTTTTCGCTCTTACACGCCCTTTTCGCGACAGATCTCTTTTCGCCCAAACGCCCTATATGACGCGCCCAAACGCCCTATATGACGCGCCCAAACGCCCTATATGACGCGCCCAAACGC
>ERZ1034719.1288-NODE-1288-length-11918-cov-5.527691_pt1 | contig 11918 bp, 4 predicted proteins | sample MGYA00520703_ERZ1034719 | MGnify/ENA primary metagenome ERZ1034719 (study PRJEB33766, sample SAMN09781716) | gut metagenome | biome: gut microbiome | host: Homo sapiens | place: Madagascar | study: EMG produced TPA metagenomics assembly of the PRJNA485056 data...
TCCCGGAGGGCGTCACAGAGATCGCGGAGGGCGCGTTTTGCTCCAGCAGCAAATACAGCGGTTCGCCCGCGCACGGCAAGATCACCGGCACCCTGACGCTGCCGTCGACGCTGAAAACGATCGGCGCATATGCGTTCGCGTATGAGGGCTTTTCCGGAGAGCTTCTGATCCCGGACGGTGTGACGTGCATTGGCGCGAACGCCTTTGCCGAATGCGACGGCTTTGGCGGGACGCTATCCCTGCCGGACAGCGTCAAAACGGTGGGGAAATCCGCGTTTTACCTGTGCAAGGGCTTTACCGGCCTGAAGCTTCCTGCCGGACTGACCAAAATTGAAAAGCTGTCGTTTGCATTTATGGCTGGCTTGAAAACAGAGGTCGCGATTCCGGAGGGCGTGACGGAGATCGGCGAAGGCGCGTTCGAGTGTTCTTATATGCCGTCCGTCCGCTTGCCGTCCACGCTGAAGAAAATCGAAAAACAGGCGTTCATGCATGCGCATAACCTGACAAAAATTACGCTGCCGGATGGACTGGAAACGATTGGAGACGAAGCGTTTGACGGCTGCCGTTTTAAAAAGGCAATCGTCCTTCCCGCCAGCATCAAATCGATTGGAAAAAAGGCGTTCTATGGATATTCCTATTATGGAAGCGGTACGCTCGGCGCGTATTTCCTCGGCGCAGCGCCCCAGATTGTCGGGACGCTGAACGCCAACTGCTCGTTCCCGTCGGATTGGACGCTCTATTACCTGCCCGGCACATCCGGCTGGACGGGTGATACCTACGAGGGCTACCAGATCGCCCCGTGGGACGGCGAAACACGCTGGGACAACCCGCACACAAGGCGGTTTGGTTACGATGTCAGAGGATATGAGATCGAAACGTCATGGAGCGTCAACACGGACACCGGAAAGATCACCCTGACCGACGATCTGAACGAAGGCTGCGCCGTCGCAGTCTCCTATGACGCGGAGGGCCGCGTTACGGGCATCGGCGTCCTGCGTACCAAAACGGATTTCGTTGTACTCAACCTGCAGGACACCTGCCGCCTGTTCCTCCTGAACGCATCCTCCGCCCCGCGCCTGAACACGCCAATCACCATCAATGACTACCTCCAGACCTGAGACGCCCCCAAAGCCTGCCCTTGTCGTGCCCCGCACGATAAGGGCAGGCGGCATTTGCGTCAGCCCGCCCCGTCTCCCGGAAATTCTGAAGAAACATTTTACAAAATCCCCGGAAATAAAGCAGCCAGCATCTTGCAATTGCGGCACAGTTCGTATATAATTATTCTACGAATACTAGGGGTAGTGTAGACTCTTGCAGCACCCTGTTACAATTTCACCCCGATTGTACGTCCGACCGAGATGAGGAGGAATGCGAAGAATGAAACGCAACCGAATATTGGCCATAGGCATCGCACTGCTGCTGGCGGTGCAGCTGCTGACGCCGCTTGCCTGCGCCGCAGGCACGACGCTCAAGCTCACAGCCCCGGACAAGCTGCCGGACGTTGGACAGACCTTTACCGTCACGGCGGAGCTGACCGGCAACACAGGTCTTGCCGCCGTGCAGCTCAGTCTAGGCTACGACGATTCCGTTGTCGAATGCACCGGCATTGAAAACGGCGCGCTCGTTGCCGGTATGCTCGCCGCGAGCAACCCGTACGCAACGCGTGACGGCGTCGGCGCGATCCTCGCAGCGGCGACCACCACCGCCGTCAAGACCGATGGCAGCCTCGCCGTGTTTACCTTCCGCGTCAAGGCGGCGGGCGACGCGAAGCTGACCCTTGCCGATGCGCTCCTGTCCGACACGGACGGCAAGGCGCTCCCGCTTTCCTATTCGCTCCCGGCGCTGATCGCGCAGGGCAGCACCGGCTCCGGTTCCACCGGCGAAACGCCGGGCGCGGACGATAAAAAGTCCGACGACGACAAGAAATCCGAAGACGACAAAACGGCTGAGGACGACAAGAAGTCCGAAGAGAAGCAGCCCGCAGACACCACGCAGGAGGAAGTCAAAGCCGGCTCCTTCCGCGACGTGACCAGCGCGCACTGGGCTTTCGCCTCGGTCGAACGCGCGGCGGAACTGGGCCTTGTCACCGGCTATTCCGACGGCACCTTCCGGTCCGACACCCCCGTGACCCGCGCGCAGTTCGTCCTCATGCTCTGGCGTATGTGCGGCAAGCCCGCTGCGGCCAAGGCGGCCTCGTTTGCAGATACCGGCGCGGACTGGTATCAGGACGCACTGAGCTGGGCCGTAGAAAAAGGCTATGTGAACGGCCTGTCCGACACCCGCTTCGGCCCCGACGCCCCTATCACGCGCCAGCAGGCCATGGCCATCCTCTTCCGCCTGAACGGCGGGCAGAGCGGCACAGAGCTGACGCTGACCGGCATCTATGAGCAGACCTTCGCCGACAGCACGACCATCGCCGCCTGGGCGAAGGACGCGACATGGTGGGCGGTCTACCACGAGCTTGTTTCCGGCGTCGGCGGCAGCCGCATCGCGCCGGAGGCCAACGCGTCCCGCGCACAGATCGCGGCGATCCTGCTGCGGTATGCGGATCAATTTATGACAATGGAGGAAGCGGCATGAAAAGAAGAATGCTTGCGCTGCTGCTCGCAGTGCTGACACTCACAATGCTCACCGCAGCCGCGTTTGCGGAAGACACGGAAGTCCTCGGCGTCTATAATGTGACCGGCCCTCTGACCGTGACGAACGGCACGAAGGACGGCGGCTTCTACGCAGGCGCGGACACGTTCGAGCTGAACTGCACCGGCCTGACCGGCGAGTATTCCCTCGTCCTGCTCCTTGCGGGCGACAGCGCCGTCCCCACAGAAGGAAACATCCAGTACATCGATCAGACGAGCGTGGAGGGCGGCAAGGTGACATTCACCCTCAAGCCCAAGGCCCTGACGGAGGGTACATACAACGTCTACATCAGCACGACCGACAAGGCCCTCGAAAAGGTTGCGTCGTTCAAGTACGGCACAAAGCCGGCGTTTGAACTGGGAAAAGTGAATGATGATGATTATATTGATTCACGTGACGCACTGCTGGTGCTCCAGTACGCAGCTAAAGTGGATGGCTGCGAATTGAACGCTACACAATTACTGGCGGCTGATGTAAACAAAGATGGAGTAGTGGATTCGAGAGACGCGCTGCTTATTTTGCAGTATGCAGCGAAGCTGATCGATACGTTTTAAGGATAGGTGAACAAATATGAAAGTTAGGCTGAAGAGAGTTCTCGCGTTGCTGCTTGCAGCGGCAATGTTAGCCAGTTTTTGCAGTGTCACTGTTTTCGCTGGTGAAGTTGCAAAAGGAACAAACGGAAAAACCATTTATTTGAACTGGACATATTACAGCGATAAAAAGGTAACGAATAAAGTCGATTCGCTGGAAGCTGACACGGAATACTACGCAAGATTGGGCTTCTCCGGAAACCCGATCGATCAGGGCGCACTGGCTTCCATTTGCTCGTTTTCTCTGTATGGCTCATTTGATACTGAGAAAATAGAGGCGGAAAGCATTCTTTCGGGTGATGTTACGATCCAGAAAAACATCATCGGGAATGAATTCAATCTTCAGTGGGCATCGCCTGACGGCATTATCGATGAGGATGAAGAACTGCTTGCACAGGGCTGCCTGGCGAGAATCTGCTTTAAGACAAAGCGCGCAGTCAGCAGCGAGGAACTGCATGGTCTGTTCAAGGTGAACGCAAAGCTTTCTTCTGGTGAAGAAACGAACATCGGCGATGGCGTTATCGGAAATCCGAGGCTCTTTACCATCGTCGAATGCCCGGCATTTGTTGCTCGCCTCGCGGACAACGCACCGGATTTCTTCCCCACCACCACTGCGGCGAAGATCGCAGAAAACCTTGTCGGTGAATACATCGACGAAAACGGCAATGCGACTGCGGTTAGCGACTTCACCGTCACGCTTCCGGCCACTGGCCTTGTGGAAGGCGAAAATGTCGTCACGGCCAGCTATAACGGCTATACCTGCGATGTCACGATCACAGTAAAACCGGATACCATGACCGGCATTTCGATCACACACGAACCCAACATGAGCTACAACAGTGGCGATAAGCTGAACCTGACCGGCCTTGTCGTTTCCGCGCAATACGCAAGCGGCGATACGGTTGAGCTTGGCTCCGGCGTGTACGCGACTGACCCGGCAAAGAACACCGAACTGACAGTCGCTGAACACAATGGCAAGCACATCACGGTCAAGGTCGGCAGCTTCACTGCGGAAACGACCGGCACGCTGACTGTGAACCCCGCTGACATCAGCGGTGCTTCCATTGAAGATGTCGGCCCCTTCGAATACACCGGCGAACAGATCAAGCCCGAACCGGCGGTCAGCCTGAACGGGAAGGAGCTTGTAAAGGACACGGATTATACGCTGTCCTATGACAATAACACCAACGTTACGACAGAGGCCAAGGTGATTGTCACCGCTGCTGGAACCGAGTATACCGGTTCTGCCGAAAAGACCTTTGAGATCACAAAAGCCACCGGCAAGCTGACGCTAAAGGTCAACAACGAGGAAAGTACTGTTGAGATTACGTACGGCGATTCCATTCAGTTCACCGACGGCAACGGTAACGCCATCGGCACGGATATCACGATCCACTATCAGATGGGTGAGACTACCGATGCAGTATACGATACTGCCACGACACAGCTGAACGTCGGCACTTATACCTTCTGGGCTGTCCGTTCCGGGGATGCGAATCATGATGAGGCAACATCCAACAAAGTCGTTGTGATCATCAAACAGAGAAACATTGCCAGCCTCGACATTACGGTTGCTGACCAGACCTATAGCGGCGCAGCGGTTAAACCGGACGTTACAGTAAGGCACGGCAACATCGTGCTGAACGAAATCGACGATTATACCCTCAGCGGATATGACGGCAACGTGAACGTCACGGACAATGCTTCCGTCAATGTGACCGGCACAGGCAATTACAACGGCGAAGCAACCCTGACCTTCAAGATCAACCCCAAGAATCTTGGCGATATCAGCAATAGCTTCACGAGCATTGCCAATCTTCCGGACAAGGGTTACACTGGTGAGCAAATCAAGCCGGAAGTGACTGAAAAAACGATCACGATCGACAGCGATACGCTGGAAGTTAGAAGAGATTATGAGATCATCTACGGCGAAAACACGAACGCCGGTACAGCCACCGTTACTGTCAAACCCGTCGACGGCAGCAATTATACATTCACGCAGTTTACCCATGAGTTCCAGATCACCAAGGTGAAGATTCAAATCGTTGGGGCCGACTTTATCGTCGCACCTCTGTACGAGGAAGAATTTGACGGAACCACAACAGGCGGCGATCCCGTTCCGTACTTTACCTATGACGGAAACGAGCACGGCGTGAAGTTCGTCTTCAACTCGACGAAGGTTTATAACGGCAAAACGTTGGATCAATTGATCAACGTGGCCTATGTTGAAAAAACGTATATCGGGCCGGTTGAACAGGAATGGAAATACAAGGCAAAGGACGTTGCGACCTATAATGCGCGTGTAGAGTTTACACCGGTCGATGCAGAAAACTATGAGATTTACGGTGCGAACTTCAAAAACCTTACGTGGAAGATCATGCCCGCGACCATCACAGTCAATCCTGCGGATGTCCCGTCTCTGAACGTCCTCTGCTCGGAGCTGGTCAACGACGAAAAGCGCGACTATGACTACGATCTGAGTCGGCTCGGCGCAGTGCCTTCCACGGTTGAAATTCCGAGCTACGAAAAGTTCAGCTACGAAGCCTTGGATACCTCTGCTCTGCCGAAGCTCACATTTAAGAATGTAACGGCTCTCGCGGCCGGTGAGACCGGCAAGGTCACACTACTGGTGAAGTTTAGAAACTATGAGGATGTTACCCTCACAGTGGATGTCAACTACATCAACAAGAAGACTGTCGAGCTGACGGTGGCGGATGTTGAGGCTGTATATGGCGAGACCTATGCGCCTGTTGTCCTACTGGACGGCAAAGACGTGACCACCGACTGCACCATCACCTACAGTCCTTCCGCACCGAAGAATGTTGGCGAATACACCATCACGGTAAGCTATTCCGATTCTGTGGCAGAAGGGGAGTATCCCGGCCACGTCGGCACGGCCACCGCGAAGCTGACCATCACCCCCAAGGGTCTGACCGCCAACGTTTCGCATGACCCCATCACCTACGGCGATGCTGCTCCGACCACTGGTTATTCCGTCGAATTCGAGGGCCTCGTGAACAACGATGAGATCGCGGAAGACGCGTACACCGTAGACACAGAATACACGAAGGGCTGCAAAGTCGACAATTATAAGTTTACCTGCGTTCTGGACACCGATAAGATTAAGAATTACACGATCGGTAACGTTACCGGCGAACTTGTTGTCAACCCGAAGTCCATTGCCGCACCCTCTGTCACGATCAATGACCCGACCGACAAGACCTATACAGGTTCTCCCTGCGTGCAGGGCGTTTCCGTCAAGGATTCCGAAGCAAAGCTTACAGTCGATGATATTTCCGTCACATACGAAAATAACATCAATGTCGGCACGGCGACCATCATCTACACCGGTAAGAACAATTACACCGGTGAGATCAGAAAGAACTTCAAGATCACGGAAGCTTCCATCACGGACGACATGATCGCGAATATTCCCAGCGTGACCTACAACACCAGGGCCCATACCCCCGATGTGACTGTCATGTTTAACGGCAGCACGCTCAAGGCTGGCAAGGATTATGAAGTCGCGTACACCAACAATGTCAACGCCGGTACCGCCACCGTTACCGTCACCGGCAAGGGCAACTTCACCGGCACCGCCAGCAAGGACTTCGCCATCGCGCAGGCCTACCTGAGCGTGGAAAATCAGACCGTCACGCACTTCCGCACCGAGACGGATGCAAAGTCCTACGCGGTTCCGGCCGATATGTTCCTCGCTGACGAGAAAGAAACCGGCTTTACCATCACGGTCACCGATTACGACGGCGACGAGATCTTCACGACTGCCCCGGCTGTCGATGGCACCAATGTCAACTATAAGCTGAACGGCACAGTGGGTACGGCGTTCGTTGAAGTCAAGGTCAAGCCTGATTCGTCGAACTATGCAAATGCATCCTTTACGCTGACCTTCGTGGTCAATGACAAAGAGAACGTCTCCGGCAGCATCTCCTTCCCGGATGGCTCCGCTGTCTACACCGGTACTGGCATCAAGTACGAGAATGCGACCATTTCCGGCTATTCCGGCACGCTGCGCTACGGCTACACGCCCAACGCCTCGACCGGCGCTTCGCTTGACGCCTCCGGCCTCCCGCTGACTGTCGGCACCTACACCGTCGCCGTGACCTTCAACAGCGACGCCAGCTTCGGCTACAAGACCGCGACCTTCACCATCACCAAGGCGACCCCGACCGGCACGCCCGGCTACACGCTGATCGAAACGAGCGGTAAGACCCTTGCCGACGCCAAGCTCACCGTCGGCACCATCCGCCCGGCCGGCATCATCGCATGGGATCTGCCCCTCACGACCGTTCTTGAGGACGGCAAGGCATACGCGTGGACGTTCACCCCGAACGACACGCACAACTACACCATCCTCACCGGCACGCTCGTTCCCTATGTCGACGACGGCATGGACTATATCCCCGGCGTGATCGGCGGCAATACGGGCAGCTTCAACTTCCATGACGTGAGCCGCCTTGACTACTTCTATGACGCTGTCAAGTGGGCCGCAGAAAACGGCATCGCCTCCGGCACGGGCCGCTACACCTTCTCGCCCAACGCCGTCTGCACCCGCGCACAGACCGTCACCTTCCTCTGGCGCGCAGCCGGTTCCCCGCTGCCCAGATATCGTGTCTGCCCGTTCACGGACGTGCAGCCCAGCGATTATTACTACAACGCAGTCCTCTGGGCTGTTGAGCAGGGCATCACCACCGGCCTCAATGCCACCACCTTCGGGCCTGACGTAACGGTCACCCGCGGCCAGGTCGCAACGTTCCTCTACCGCGCCGCCTCCGCCGCCAAGCCCAGCACGTTCAACCCCTTCACGGATGTCAAGACCACGGCGTACAACTACGACGCCATCCTCTGGGCCTATGACAACCGCATCACCACCGGCACCAGCGACACGACCTTCAGCCCGGACGCCTACTGCACCCGCGCCCAGATCGTGACCTTCCTGTACAGATACTATCAGGGCCGCTGAACAAATTTAAACGGGGCTGCAGCGAGAAATCGCTGCAGCCCCGTCAGCTTTTCAAAGCCCCCCGCGTTCTGAACACTTCTGCGTATGGATCAGGAGTCAAACAGGCACGCATTTGCCGAATAGGCGTGTCTTGCAAAGTGCGTCACATCATGTTACGATATAACGCAATGTGATAAAAAAGTGTATACGGCTTTGCAAATTCGCTTCTGACGCTGGCGGCCTATGAGGAGGCAGCGCTTGCAGGACTGATCCGCGTGGTAGGGGATGGACATACAATCGTTTTTGTGCAGGATATTCTGGTGCGTCCTCAATTTCAGCGGCGCGGCATCGGTTCGGTGCTGCTTCAGGCTGTCCTGAACCGATATGCCGGTGTGCGGCAGATCGAGCTTTTTACGGACGATACACCGGAAACCGCAGCGTTTTATCGATCAATGGGCTTCCGGGAGCTGACAGAGCTTGGCTGCCGCGGATTTATGAAAATTTGAAACAGAGCGGCGGAGCGGACATTACAGCTTATGAGGACGGCATTGCGCGCCGCTGCAGCTTCAACACCAACCGCCCAAACGTCGGAAGGCCCTGCTTTCGCAGGGCCTTCCGACGTTGCTTGCAGGATCTCTGTTTCATGACAAGACGAAACCGGTCAGCGGCTTTTTAGCATATGACGGCGGCACGCAGGTTTTCCTGCGGGCCGCCGTCAACACAAATGAAAAGAGGAATCACGAAATATGCTTTATAATTGTATCCAGCCGCCGCTTCTGCGTCTCCATATGAGCCGGAAGGACATTGCCGAACCGTTTGTTTGAGCGCATTATACGCGCACCGCAGGCAAATGTCAAGCGCTGCATGGGAAAAAGCAATATTAGAATTTCTGAAGGCAGTGTTCAGCAATATGAATAAATCAAACGGGCAAAAATTGTTGACATTAACGATATACATCACTAAAATAAATAGAAATTCTTTTATAAAGACATATGTATATGATGCGAGGACATATTGGGCGGGCGTTCGCATTCCCGGAGAATATGCAGCGTGAAGCGGCACAGGCTTTACAGCGGAAGAGGGGACAGGAAAGCATGGAACAGGTACATCAGCAACGATTCACCGAACAGGAAAGCCAGCATGATGCCTGCGGGATCGGCGCCGTTGTCAATATCAGCGGACAGAGAACGCATCGGGCAGTAGATGACGCGCTGAAGATCGTCGAAAAGCTTGAACACCGCACCGGCAAGGACGCCGATGGCACTACCGGCGATGGCGTCGGCATTATGACGCAGCTTCCGTATGCCTTTTTTGAAAAAACAGCGCGGCAGGCGGGAAAACCGCTTCCGGAAGCGGGCGATTACGGCGTCGCCATGATCTTTTTTCCGCAGGATCCGCTCAAACGTATGCGCAGCCGAAAGCTGCTGGAGATGATCCTGTCGCGCGAAGGGCTGGGGCTGCTGTTCTGGCGGGAGGTGCCGGTCTGTCCGGAGATTCTGAGCGAAAAAGCGCGGAGCAGTATGCCTGCGATCGCGCAGTGCTTTATCCGCCGCCCGGAAAAGACCGCGCGCGGCCTGGATTTTGACCGAAAACTGTATCTGGCCCGGCGCGAGTACGAGCATTCCGTCTCCGGCACCTACGTCGTATCGATGTCCAGCCGGACAATCGTATACAAGGGACTGTTTCTGGTCTGGCAGCTGCGGAAATTCTATCCGGATCTGCAGGACGCGGATTTTGCCTCTGCACTTGCGCTTGTGCATTCCCGCTTCTCCACCAACACCACGCCCTCGTGGAAGCGGGCGCATCCCAACCGCATCATTCTTCACAACGGCGAGATCAACACCATCCGCGGCAACATCAACCGAATGCTTGCCCGCGAGGAGACGATGGCCTCTCCGGTTCTGGGCGAGGAGATCGCCAGAGTCTATCCTGTCGTGGAGACGGACGGCTCTGATTCGTCCATGCTGGACAACACACTGGAATTTCTCATGTACAGCGGCATCGAGCTGCCAAAGGCCGTGATGCTGTGCATCCCGGAGCCGTGGGGACGGGATAAGAATATGTCCCGGGAAAAGCGCGATATGTTCCACTATTACGCCTCCATGATGGAGCCGTGGGACGGCCCGGCAGCCATCCTCTTCTCCGACGGCGAGCAGGTCGGCGCTGTGCTTGACCGCAACGGCCTGCGCCCGGCACGCTATCTGGTCACAAACGACGGCTATCTGATTCTGGCCTCAGAGGTCGGCGCGCTGCCGATCTCGCCGGAGCGGATCGTCCGCAAATCCCGCCTGCAGCCGGGGAAAATGCTTCTGGTCGATACCCGGACCGGCACCGTTCTGGAAGACCGGGAACTCAAGCACCGTTACGCAGCGGAGCATCCCTATGGCGAGTGGCTCGATCAGGAGCTGCTGCAGCTGGCGGATATTCCGATTCCAAACCGGAAGGTTCCGGAATACACGGCGCTGGAGCGCAGCCGCCTGTATAAGATCTTCGGCTATACCTATGACGAGATCCACTCAGCCATATTGCCCATGGCGAAAAACGGCACGGAACCGACCGCCTCCATGGGGGCGGATATCCCGCTGGCCGTCCTGTCAGAAAAGCATCAGCCGCTGTTCTATTACTTCAAGCAGATGTTTGCGCAGGTCACGAACCCGCCGATCGACGCGCTGCGCGAGGCCATCGTTACTGACACGACCGTCTACGCAGGTTCCGACGGCAATCTTCTTTCCGACTGCGCGGAAAACTGCCGCGTCCTGCAGATCAACAATCCCGTTCTGACCAGCCGGGATCTCATGAAGATCGAAGGACTTCATATGCCGGGACTCCAGGCGAAGAAGGTCTCGCTGCTGTATTATAAGAATGCCTCGCTTGCGCTTGCGCTCGATCGGCTGTTTGTCGCCTGTGATAAGGCGTATTACGCCGGGGCAAATATTCTCATTCTCTCTGACCGCGGTGTGGATGAGAACCACATCGCCATCCCGTCTTTGCTGGCAGTGTCCGCCGTGCAGCAGTATCTTGTCCGCACGAAAAAGCGCACGGCGATCTCCCTGATCCTTGAGAGCGCCGAGCCGCGCGACGTGCACCATTTCGCTACGCTCTTCGGTTACGGCGCAAGCGCGGTCAATCCCTATCTCGCACAGGACTGCATCGGGGAGCTCGTCGCCGAAGGGGCGCTCAACAAGGACTACTATGCCGCGGTCGATGCCTATGATCAGGCCATTCTGGACGGCGTGATGCGGATCGCATCCAAAATGGGTATTTCCAGTATGCAGTCGTATGAGGGCGCACAGATTTTTGAGGCCGTCGGCATCTGCAGGGATGTCGTGGACCGGTATTTCACAAACACGGTCAGCCGCGTCGGCGGCGTCGGCCTGCAGGAGATGAACGACGCTGTTGTCTGGCGGCATGACCGGGCGTTTGACCCGATGGATCTGACCGTCGATCTGACTGTCGATTCCTCCGGCTTCCACAAGCTCCGCTCCGGCGGCGATATGGAAGATCATATGTATAATCCGATGACCATCCTGACGCTGCAGAAGGCCGTCCGCACCGGTGATTTTGCGTGCTTCCGCAGGTACTCCGCCATGGTCGACGATGAATTGCTGCCGCATACGCTGCGCGGTCTGCTCGGGTTCCGGTTTGACGAGACAAAGGCAATTCCGCTCGACGAGGTCGAGCCAGCCTCCAGCATCGTCAAACGCTTCAAAACCGGCGCCATGTCCTACGGC
>ERZ1034719.1294-NODE-1294-length-11892-cov-12.510433_pt1 | contig 11892 bp, 9 predicted proteins | sample MGYA00520703_ERZ1034719 | MGnify/ENA primary metagenome ERZ1034719 (study PRJEB33766, sample SAMN09781716) | gut metagenome | biome: gut microbiome | host: Homo sapiens | place: Madagascar | study: EMG produced TPA metagenomics assembly of the PRJNA485056 data...
CCTCCCTTGTGTAAAGGGAGGTGGGTTGCCGTAGGCAACTCGGAGGGATTGTGAGGTTGATTTTATATGATTTTGTAAAAATCCCTCAGTCATTTTTTTGTTCCAAAAAAACGACAGCTCCCTTTACAAGGGAGCCTGTGTCGGACAGGGCAAGGGTTGTCCCTACACCATTGGATATATAATTTAATCTGTGTGAAGCACCAATTACTAACTCCTCACTCCGCAACGGCTTTACCACCGTTTCATCGGGCAGGCTTGCTTTTTGAACGCCGAACGGAACTCGACGTAGCAGCCGCATTTCATACAAACGCCCGAAATCAAATGCTCACAGGTTTTGCAAAATTCAATGCGTGAATTGTAGGTACGTTCGTCCGCCCTGTCGCTTTCGGACAGCCTTTCAATTCGGCTTTTAATATCCTCGTACACGTCAGCCTCGGCACTTTCACGAAGCAGACATCTTTTGCATTTTTCCATATTATTTTATTACGAACTTCACAATTGAGCAGACGGGTATTGTGGCAATAAAGCCGTCGGCGGTCATTTCAAAACCGTCAAAAGCTTTTACAGCAACCCTCTCGCCGTTCTCAAAATCGTTCTTGTCGTGAATATCGCCCGTGAGGATTTCTGCCGTAATTTTTGTAACGCTTGTGTCAGCAACCTGACACTTGATTTCAACCGCTTCACTTGCCGAGCAGTTGGTAATTGTGGAATAAACAACGCCGTTTTCGTCAATCGAAGCCGATTCTGTCAGCTGCGGATATGACTTTTTGTTGTTCATCTCCGAGGTCAGCTCCTTTGTTGTAAGGAATGAGCCGACAAGCGTGTTTTCTTGATGGTCCTTATACATTTTGAAAATGTGATAGGTCGGTGTAAGTACCATTTTGTCGCCGTCCGTGAGGATAACTGCCTGCAAAACATTGACCGTCTGCGCAATGTTAGCCATCATAATTCTGTCGGCGTGCTTGTTGAAAATATTTAGCGTAAGACCTGCAACAACGGCGTCTCTCATTGTGCTTTGCTGATAGAGGAAGCCCGGGTTTGTGCCGGGTTCGACGTCAAACCAAGTGCCCCATTCGTCAATGACAAGCTTTACCTTATGGTCGGGCTTTACGCTGTCCATCATTTTAATATGATTGCTGACAAGCAGCTCCATTTCATAAGCCTTTGAAATTGTCGAGTCGTATTCAGCCTCGTCAAATTCGGTAGCCGAGCCTTTGTGATCCCAATTTCCCGTCGGCACGGTGTAATAGTGAAGCGCAAGTCCGTTTGCGTGGTACTTTACCTTGTCCATAACCTGCTTTGTCCAGTGATAGTCGTTGCCGTTAGGGCCGCAGGCAATACGGTTTATGTGATAGTTAGAATCATAATCTCTGACATATGTGTTGTACCTTTTGAAAAGATCGCCGTAGTATTCGGGGTCCATATTTCCGCCGCAGCCCCAGCTCTCGTTGCCGACGCCGAAATATTTGATTTTCCACGGCTCCTTGTGCCCGTTTTTAGCTCTCAATTCAGCCATAGGCGACACGCCGTCAAAGGTCATATATTCAACCCATTCGTTCATTTCCTCGACAGTACCCGAGCCGACATTTCCGTTTATGTAAGCATCACAGCCGAGCTGACGGCAAAGCTCAAAAAACTCATGCGTACCGAACGAATTGTCCTCGACGACACCGCCCCAATGGGTGTTTATCATCTTTTTTCTCTTGGATTTCTCGCCGATACCGTCCTTCCAATGATATTCGTCCGCAAAGCAGCCGCCCGGCCAACGCAAAACGGGTATTCCCATCTCCTTTAGAGCGTTTACAACGTCGCAGCGCATACCGTTTACGTTCGGAATATCCGAGTTTTCGCCGACATACATTCCGTCATAGATACATCTGCCGAGATGCTCGCTGAAATGACCGTAAATATCCTTGTTGATTTTGCTGATTTTCTGATTTGGATTGATAAGGTACTTTTCCATAAGGTTACTCCGTTTATTATAAATTTTTACCTTTGTTTGTGCGAAGTGCCATATTAAGCACATTTTCGGCGCATCTTTGCATTTCTCCGAGGGTTATTCCGCCGTCTTTTTGATAGGTTTCAAGAAGCGTTCCGTCAGGCTCAAAGGACTTGCTCATAGCGGTTTTGCCGCCGGGCATAAGCACGTCAACCTGTGCCCTTACCCTGTATGCATTGCCGTTGAGCTCGGGGAATTCGGGGGAGGAGGCATAGCGCATCCACCAATCCGTCATAACTGCGCCGTCATAATTCCACTCGTTGCGAAGAACAGAAGTGCAAAGCTCATAGTTGTAGTGGCTCCACACGCCGTTTATCTTGTTGTAGCTCGTCATTATGTTCAAGGGCTTAGCCTTTTTAACGCAAATTTCAAAGCCCTTTAAGTATATTTCCCTCAACGCTCTTTGTGAAACAACGGAATTGTTGTAGTTTCGGTTGTATTCCTGATTGTTGCACGCAAAATGCTTCGGGCAGGCACTTACACCGTTTTTCTGTATTCCCAAAACGGTCGATACCGCCATTTCGCCCGATAAAACAGGGTCTTCGGAATAATATTCAAAGTTTCGTCCGCATAACGGGTTGCGGTGTATGTTCATTCCGGGTGCTAAAAGCACGTCCGATCCTTTTTCGACCATTTCCTTGCCCATTTCGTCAAAAAGGCTTTCGATAAGCTCCGTGTCCCAGGTGCAGGCAAGAGCCGTACCGCACGGCATAAGCGAGCAGGAGGAAAGAAGTCTAATGCCCGACGGACCGTCGGTTGTGATAATCGGCGGAATCCCTTTTTCACGCAAGGACTCACTCACACCGCCGATAGCGCCTGCGTTACCCTTTGCACCGAGCGAGGAATTCATAGGACCTTCGCCTCGTGTGATAAGCTCCAATTCGTCGGGACTTAATTGAGCGACAAAATCCGACATTTTCGCCTTGCCGTCACGCACATCACGGAGTTTTATATTGCGGTCGCCCGTGTATTTTTGCCCTTTCGGAAGCTCCTTGAGAATTATATCACGGAGATTGGTTGTGCGATACGGAACGGGGGAATGACAGGGTGTGATTTTGCCGTTTTCGACTTTATATGAAAGTCTGCTAAACCGCATAGAATCGGGCACTGCGAGGACTTCGGAGAGCTGGTAGAGTACCTTTGTTTCGCTCTGTGTAAAGGAAAATGCCTTTACACAAGATTTGACGCTTTTGCCGATATAAAAATCATAATTTCCGCCCTCTGTTACATAGCAATTTCTGTTTTCCGTTGAGCCGTCGTCGTCAAAGGAAGCGAAAGAATATTCATCGCAGGAAAGCGTGATGATTTCCTCCTCGTCAGGTGCTAAAACTTTGGTCTTTTTGAACGCCGTGAGCACCTTTTTGGGCTTCGGCAGCTTTCCGAGAGGTGCGCAAGCATATAACTGAACAACCTCTCTGCCCGATACCTTGCCGATATTTTTTATCTTAACCTCGGCTGTGAATTTGCCGTTTGAAAAATCCGTTTTGATAATCTCCTGTGAAAACTCGGTGTAAGAAAGTCCGAAGCCGAACTCGTAAAGCACCTTTTCGGGACAGAAGGTCTCAAAATATCTGTAACCGACAAAAATATCCTCGGTGTATTTGTTTTCGTCTTTGTTACCGAAATTTTCAGATGATGGATAATCGTCATAGCGAAGAGCTATTGTGTCCGTGAGCTTTCCCGAGGGAGAAACCTTGCCCGAAAGCACATCACAGACGGAATTTCCGCTTTCCATACCGCCCTGCCAAACAAGCATAATCGAGGAAATGCGGTCTTTATAAGAAGCGATTTTTTCAAAGTCTGTCAAGCTTCCGATATTGAGCAAAAGCGTTACGTTCTTAAAATGCCTTGTAACAGAATCGAGCAGCCTCGTTTCAGCGTCGGTCAGGTAATAGCTGCCCTTTTTAAGCACGTTTTCCCTGTCCTCGCCTGCGGAACGGCCGATTATCACAAGAGCCTTTGTATTTCTCTCGGAGGCTTTTTTTACTTCGCTGTCCGATATTTTCATTTCGGGGTAAAACCGAGGCCAATGCGCCCAAAAGCCCGGGTCAACCTTGTGGGTGTCGCTGAAGGTCTTGTACTTTTCTTTTAACTGCAAATCAATCTTAAACGGCTTTTCTGCCTCGATTGAGTCGATAAGACTTGTTTTATACGGCGTGCAAACATCTCCGCCCGAGCCGTTTCCGACAAAAAACCAATCGTTCTGAACTCTGCCGAAAACCGCAACGGAGTCGTTTTGATTAAACGGTAAAGCACCGTCATTTTTAAGCAAAACGCAGCCGTCCGCACCTGCCTTGCGAAGCAGGGGAACAATACTCTCGTTTGCCTTTCCGCCCAAAACCGCCGCCGCTTGCTTCTGTGCCAATTCTGCACCCGACAGCTTGCGGATAATTTTATTGATAATATTCATCTTCAGCCTCCGAAATAAGCTTTGTAACAGTATAACACCATCTGTTTTAATGAACAAGTTTATTTTATATGTGCAATATGTACAAATATCGGCAAGTGAATTTTCTATATTGTTGAAATTAGCGGCTTTTTTAGTTTTTTTCTTGTAATATCGGCTTATTTTATGATAAAATGATTAGGTATATAAAGGCACGGCTGACAGTAATTGTCATATGCCATTCGGAACGATAAGGTGATAACTTTTGGATCTTAAAAAACACCATAAGCCGACGTTTGACAATATCTCAAAGGAAAAGCGTGAGAGGATTATAAACGTCGCAACAAAGGAGTTTGCGCTCAAGGGCTTTGAGAACGCAAATATCAATGATATTGCCAAAAAAGCTCAGATAAGCGTCGGTTCGCTTTACAAGTATTTTGACAATAAGCAGGACTTGTTCCTGACCATAGTGAATTACAATATTGCGACTATGGACAATTTGCTCACAGTTCTTTCACAGAGTGATGAGGATATACTTTTGAAGGTCGAGCAGATACTTCGCACCATTCAGAGGTATTCAAAGGAAAATGAGCTTATAATCAAGTTCTACAACGTTATGACCAACGAGAGCAATCCACGCTTTGCAGGGTATTTCGCAAATGAAATGGAGTCTATGACGGCGAGGATTTATTATACGGCTATCGAGCAGGGCAAAAAGGCGGGCGACGTCAGAACGGATATCGATTCGGCGTTTGCGGCTTATCTTCTTGACAATATGTTTATGTCGCTTCAATTCTCTTATGCGTGCGATTATTACAAGGAACGCTTTAAGATTTACGCAGGCGACAGCATACTTGAAAAGGACGATTTTGTTGTCGAGCAGTGCTTAAAATTTATCAAATCCGCATTAAAAAAATAAAAGGTATTAAAAGGTATTTTTATATATTAGGGAAAAGGTGATTTTTCGATGGCAGAAGGAAAATATGTTATAGCTTACGACATTGGAACAACGGGCGTTAAGACCTGTATTTTTTCCATCAGCGACAGGATTGAGCTTGTAGCGGCTCACAGCGAGGGATATAAGCTCTATGTTATGCCAAACGGCGGCGCAGAGCAGGACCCCGACGAGTGGTGGGAGGCAATGCGTAAGTGTACAAATCAAGTTATGAAAAAGTCCAAAATCAATAAGAAAAAGATTTCGGGCATTTCATTCTGTTCGCAGATGCAGGGCGTTGTGCTTGTTGACAAGGATGCAAATGCGGTAAGACGTGCGTTTAGCTATATGGATCAGCGTGCGACGCAGGAGTTAAAGGACGGTATGGGCGGCGCACCGCAGATAGCAGGAGGTAATGCCGTTAAGGTGTTGAAGTCGCTTGCAATTACGGGTGCGGCACCGCTTTCCGTAAAGGACCCGATTTGGAAATATAAGTGGACGCAGAACAACGAGCCGCAGAATTTCAGCAAGGTATATAAGTGGCTCGACGTCAAGGAATATCTTATTGCGAGAATGACAGGCGAATTTGTTATGACTCACGACTCGGCTTTCTCGACAATGATTTATGACATTAAGAAAAAGACGTGGAGCAAGCAAATGTGCGATATGCTCGGCGTAGATATGAATCACCTTGCAAAAATCGTAAAATCCACCGATAAGGTCGGCGAGCTTACCGAAAAAGCGGCTAAGGAGCTTGGACTTGAAGAGGGTACGGCGGTATTCGGCGGCGGCGGAGACGCTTCGCTTATCGGCGTCGGCGCAGGTGCTGTTGAGCTGGGCGACACGCATATTTATCAGGGCACATCGGGTTGGGTATCAACCGTTGTCGATAAGTCCATTGTCGATACCGCATCAATGATAGCGGCTATTGTCGGCGCAAAGGACGGATATTACAACTACTTTGCGGAGCTTGAAACCGCAGGCAAATGCGTTGAGTGGGTCAAGGATCATCTTGCACTTGACGAAATTGATATATATCTCGATAAGAGCCACGATTTAAGACGTGGTAAGGGCGATATTGAAAAGGTTTACACAAACCTGTTTGAATATATGGCGGCTGTAATCAGCGAGGTTCCGGCAGGCTCTAACGGAGTAATCTTTACCCCGTGGCTTCACGGAAACCGCTGTCCGTTTGAGGACCCGAACGCAAGGGGAATGTTCTTTAACATAAGCCTCGACACAGGCAAATCCGAAATGATAAGAGCCGTTTATGAGGGCGTTTGCTTCCATCTCCGTTGGTTCCTTGAAACGCAGGAGAAGAAGATACAGACCTCTAAAACATTAAGATTTGTCGGCGGCGGCGCACTTTCCGACGTTACCTGTCAAATCCTCGCGGACTGCACGGGCAGAACGGTTGAAACGGTTGACAGTCCGCAGAACATCGGTGCAGTCGGTGCGGCAATCACAATAGCCGTCGGTACGGGAATTATCGACGATATAACACAGGCTAAAAAGCTTATTCCCGCAGCAAAAACCTTCATACCGGACTATTCGTTAAAGTCGGTATATGACAGAAACTATGAAGCTTATGTAAATCTTTATAAGTCAAACAAGAAGATTTTTGCACTTCTTAACGGTTGATTTTTATGAATTACAGGGCGGACCTAATATCCGCCCTTTTTTTATTGGGGGGAATACTATGAAAGTCAAAGAGCTTGTCGGCAAGGTAAAGGGAGCGCCGTCCTACGTCAAGGAGCATTGGAACAAGCCGAACGAGGGCGAGTACCTTTCGCTCTCCGAGGTGGCGGCTTACACGTTGGGTCAGGCAGGTACATATATCTATATGACCTTTTCGGCTATAATGACCTTTTCCGCAACCTATTTTACAGGCTCGATTATGGGAATTTCAAACTTGGATTTTACCGTAATCGGAATAATCGGAACGATAATCGGTTATATTCTTATCGTGTTCAATCCTGTCGGCGTTTTGATTTATGAAAACCACGGCAGACTAACGCCAAAGATGAAACGGTTTGCGCACATTGCGTACCTGTCGGAAATTATCATCGGAATATGCTGTTATTTTATTCCGTCCGAAAGCTTTGAGTTTATCATCAAGGGACTTCCGCAGCTTATCGGAAACAACCTGCTTATCGCAGGACTTACAAACTATTTCACTTGGGCTGTTCGCCGTCTGTTCAGTGCAAAGTACGGCAGACTGAAGCCGATGCTTTTGGCTTGCGGCTTGCCTGCGGCGATTATTACCTCGATAATTCCTTATCTTCCGCTTCTCGAAATGAGCTACACAAAGCGTTTGATAGTTTTGAACTTCGGCTTTTCGCTTGTGTTGTTCTTCTATAATAACTTTATAGGCGTCAACGGACTTGTAGCGTTTATCACGCCGAACTCACAGGAGAGACAGCGGCTTTATTCGATAGTGCCGATTGTAACGGGACTTTTCCCGTCGGTTATCGGTATGGTGCTGCCGTTGCTCATCTCGGTAACGGGAGGCTACTTAAACCTTAAAACATATAAGGTTTTCGTTCCGATTTTCAGCTTCGTGGGCGTGCTTGTATCGCTGTTTGTGGTAAAATGCAAGGAGCGTGTAATCGAGCCGCCGATTGAGGAACGAGAAAAGGTAACGTTCTTTAAGGGCGCAAAAAACGTGCTTAAAAACAAGTATTTTTGGATTATAAATATCTCAAACACACTCGGACTTTATCAGTGGCACATAGGAAATCTGCTTGCTTGGTGGTTTATCTATTCATTGAGAATGGAGTGGTTTTCGGGAATTGCGGCAAATATCGTTGTTGTCGGAATGACCCTCGGCAACATTATGTGCCCGATACTCACAAGAAAGTTTGAAAAGCGTAATATCCTGCTCATTTCAAGGGCGTTGACAATTCTGATGTGCTTCGGCATTGTCCTTGCGGTAAAGACGGGAAATATCTACATTTTCTTAATTTCTCTTACTCTTAAAAACACAATTCAGCCGGTCGTTGACGGCGTCAGCACGGGTCTCGGCGCAGACGTTCAGATTTACCATCAATGGCGCTTCGGAGAGCGTGCGGACTCAATGTCGGGCGTGTTCTCATGGTTCTTAAATCCCGTAACAATGGGCTTGAGCTACATTGTTCCGTATCTCCTCAAGCTTATCGGCTTTACGTCGGACTGGGACGTTCTCTACGACTCGCAAATTCTTACACATGTATTTTCAATTTACACCTGGGCTACGATAATTTCCCTTGTGTTCGTAACTATCCCATTCGTTTTCTATGACTTGACAAAGGAAAAATACGAACGCTGCGTTACGGAATTAAAGGAACGTGTCGAGGGCAAGGCAAAATCAAAAGAGCAGGAGGCGGCAGTATGAAAAGAAAATCAGCGATAATTCTCGCACTTGTAATATTGATAGGCGTTCTGTTCTCGGGCTGTGGCGAGGGAATAGGGCTCGGCGACGAAACGCTTGTGTTTGAAAAAGGCGAAGCTTACTGCACGGTCAAGGAGTTTTCAAACAAATCGAGTATTACCGAGTTTGAAATTCCCGACGAATACGAGGGTTTGCCTGTAACGGAAATTGCCGATTTTTCGGGCTGTAACCTTGAAAATGCAGAGGTTATCAAGATAGGCAAAAACGTAAGCAAGATAGGCTCTTGGGCGTTTGAAAACAATCAGAAGCTCAAAATGTATGTCGTTGACCCCGAAAACGAGTATTATTGCTCAGTTGACGGCGTGTTGTTTACAAAGGATATGAAGCAGCTGCTTTTCTATCCGCTTGCAAAGGATGTCACAGAGGTCGAAAAAACCGCCTCCGACGGCAAAACGCAAAAGGTTAAGGAAAGTACATATACCGTTCCCGACGGCGTCGAAATAATCGCTACAAAGGCGTTTTATAAGTGCTCTGTCATAAGTGAAATCGTGCTTCCCGACAGCGTGACGGAAATTCGTGAAAAAGCGTTTTTCAAATGCTCGGCAATGGAGAATTTCTCAATTCCCGAAAATGTAACATTGATTGAAAAAGACGCTTTCGGTTATTGCTCGTCGCTCAAGGAAATCACAATTCCTAAGGGCGTTACGGCGATAGGAGATTATGCGTTCTTCAACTGCACAAACCTTACCACAGTCAATATGAAATGCTCGCAGGACAGCGTTTCGCTCGGCAAGGATTGGCAGCCTACAAACAACGGTCTTAAAATCGACGCTCTCAATATAAATTGGGAATAACAACAAAAATCCCTCGGATATAAATTCATATCCGAGGGTGTTTTTTATTCTATAATCTTTTTCATATCGTCGGGCATATCGCAAAAGAAGTGCATTTCCTCATTCTTAACAGGATGAATAAACCGACATTCGCAGCAGTGCAACGCCTGATGGCAAATTCTCCCGTCGGGTGTGCCGTACATTGTGTCGCCTACAAGCGGCGTGCCGAGTGAGGCAAAATGAACTCTGATTTGGTGCGTTCTGCCCGTTTCAAGCTTTACTCTCAAAAGCGTGTTTTCGCCGTCATTTTTCAAGGCTGTCCAATGCGTAATCGCCCTTTCCCCACGCCCGTCAACCGTTCTTACTGTCAAAATCGGGTCGGGGCGGTAGATAGGTGCGTCAATCGTTCCCTCGCCCTCATAAATGCCCGTTGCTATCGCAAGATATTGCTTTTTAATCTTGCCGGAAAGTCGGGAAGCGGCATATCTGTTCAGGGCGCAGACCATAAGCCCCGAGGTACCCTTGTCGAGCCTGCCGACAGCCCTGAAAACCGACGGCTTGCCCTCTTTTTTTAAGTGAAACGCAACCGCATTTGAAAGCGTGTCGCCCAAATGATTGTGGCTTTCGTGCACAGCAAGCATCGCGGGCTTGTTCAGCACCAAAATATCGTCGTCCTCATATATTATATCAAGCGGCATTTCAACGGGAATTGAAATGCTTTCTTTTTTGTCCGTCGGCAGATTTATTTCAAGTATATCGCCCTCGCTCATAGGGTCGATTGTCCGAATATGCTCGCCGTTTAATAATATTCCGTCGGGCGTTTGCTTCAATTTCGTGATAAGACGGTGCGAAAAACCGAGGTGTTTGAGAAAATCAAGCACCCGTCTTGACGAATATTCGTGTGGAATTGTATATTGCAGCCTTCTTGTCATCAAATTTCCTCTAATAAAGCCTTCGCCCTTGAAGCAAGATAGCTTTTGCTGTTCTTTTCGTTGTCAACCAAGACCTCGATAAACAAAATCTGCAACGCCGTGCTTATATCCTTACCGTCAGTAAAGCCTAATTTTATAAGGTCGTTTCCGTCAATTTTCAAATCGGAAAGCCGATAGCACTCGTTGTTTCCGATTATTTCATCGAGCAGGTCTTGCATAACCTTGAGCTTTTCGTCGTGAGAATGTGGGTCTGCCTTCGCAAGACAATCCGCACGGCGTACTTTGATGAAATCCCTGTAATTTTCCTCTCCGACCTCGCTCAACAGTAGCTTTGCGTCGGTTTTCGTTTTCGGGGACGGCTCTGAATGTATGGCGATAAGCGTCGATACCTTTTCGACAGTCTTGTTATCATAGCGCATACGCTTGAGAATTTCACGGCTCATTTCAGCACCGATTGAAGCGTGGCACTTGAAATGGTCAACGCCGTGAGAGTCGGTAAATTTAGCCTTTGGCTTTCCGAAATCGTGGAAAAACATAGTTATTTTAAGCACTTTTTCGTTCTCAATGGCACGCAGGGCGTGGAGAGTGTGGCAGCCGACGTCGTAAACGTGGTAAGGAGTGTTCTGCTCGCAGTCGAAAAGCTCGGCAAATTCGGGGATAAACACCTCGATAACATCGTGAAATTCGCTCAAAACGCCGAAAGACTTTTTGCCGCAAAGGAGCTTCGTGAACTCGTCTCTTATGCGTTCAACGGCAATGTTTTTGAGTAAATCCCTTTGAGAATGTATGCACCTTGCCGTTTCCCCGTCGATAGAAAAGCCGAGTGTCGCAGAAAATCGGAGCGCACGCATAATCCTCAACGCATCCTCGGAAAATCTCTTTTCGGGGTTGCCTACGCAACGGATAAGCCCGTTTTCAATATCTCCGACGCCGCCGAAAAGGTCGATAAGTCCGTCCTCCTCGTTATAGCAGAGCGTGTTCACCGTGAAATCACGTCTTGCAAGGTCGTCCTTGAGCTTTCGGGAAAAGCTCACGCTTTCGGGGTGGCGGCTGTCAAGATAATCACCGTCTATCCGATAGGTCGTAATTTCAAACGGCTCGTGGTCGCAAATGACCGTAACCGTGCCGTGCTTAACTCCTGTTTCGACAATTCTGTAATCCTTGAAAACCCGCATTGTCTCCTCGGGCAGGGCAGAGGTAGTAATGTCAAAGTCGTTGGGAGCAATGCCCATAACTATATCACGCACGCAACCGCCGACGGCATACGCTTCGTAGCCGTTCGCTTTGAGAAGCCTTATAATGCTGTTTACTTTTTCGGGCAGCTTAAAATTCATATCGCACCTGTTTCATTTTTATTTATATATATTTTTCACATTTTTTAGGTATTTATACGATTTTTGTATAATTATTTTTTTGTTGTAAATAATATTTATATAAC
>ERZ1034719.1295-NODE-1295-length-11889-cov-7.621176_pt1 | contig 11889 bp, 2 predicted proteins | sample MGYA00520703_ERZ1034719 | MGnify/ENA primary metagenome ERZ1034719 (study PRJEB33766, sample SAMN09781716) | gut metagenome | biome: gut microbiome | host: Homo sapiens | place: Madagascar | study: EMG produced TPA metagenomics assembly of the PRJNA485056 data...
AAATATTTCGTTAAGGTAGGTAGCGAAGGTAGTAGGTGAAAATTTTATACCCCAAAATCGCGCAGGTCAAGCCTTGTTTTTCCCCGCCTCAACTCAATAAATCACTGCCGCGGCACCCTGTTACCATACATTATATATATACGCCTTTCGCATAGCGGATATATAAAAGAAACATACCTGCAAAATCATATTTTTGATTCAACAGCGGCATATAGAGCCTTTTATATTTCGTTTAAAGCCATTAAATCGAAAAAACAATCTTATTTTTCTAAAACATAATGAATTTTTGTGCAACATTACCCACAAAAAATCGAACTATTGTTCTTGTGAACAAATAACGCAGCATTTTTAATCGGAAAATGTAATGAAAATAACGTTTTTCGACAGTTTCGATAAAAGTGTATCGGCTTTTACCTATAATTTTCCGCTTTTCTTTTGTGCATAACGCACAAAAATTATTAAAAATATTTAAACTTGTTGACAAGCTGCGGCGCAAAGGGGTATTCTTTACATGAGGGATAATTATACCCTTTTGCTTTGCATTGCCCGAGCAGAGCAATTATTCTGTCGCCAATGTGTTCCGTCAATTTGCGGGAGACGGGATGCTCAATATATGGTGAAATTTTTAAATGGAGGTGTAATTTTTGAAGAAAATGAAACGCTTGTTGGCAGTCATCCTTGCTTCGCTGCTCATCTTGTCCTCGGTAACCGCCGCGGCGAGTGCGTACCAAGCTTATAAGGATGATGCGCTGACAAAGTACGACTTTACCGACTCCCCGGTTTTGACCACGGAGCAGTATGCGTCGATGATTCTTGACTATGCCGATAAAGAGCTTGCCAAGGCGAACATAAAGATGGATCTTTCCGTTCTCGGCACGCTCGATGCAACGTCTGTAAACAATGCGTTGCAGAGCATCTATACTATCGGCAATAAAAGCATTCTCGGTCTTGCCGGCGATGCGAAGCATCTCAAAGTCGATATGCTGAAAACTCGACGCAGGGGATCACATCCCGATGTTGATGTTATAAAGTCTGTGATCGAGTTCCTCGGACACGATAATAACAGAAACATCATCAAGAAAGTGGTCGTCGGCGGTGTCGGTAAGTACAAGCGGCCAGGCGGACTCGATCTCGGCGTCGCCAACTCGTTCGTCAAGGTCGATCTGAATGTCGAAGATATGCTTAGAAAGCTTATCTGGGGTCTTGCGTATCCGAATACGGCATACAACAGCTCCGCGACAGTTGATTCAATGGTTCAGGTCATCATTCAGAACGCTCTTGCGGGTGTCCCTGCGATTCCCGAAAGTGTCAGAAATCTCGTTGACCTCAATTCGACAAAGTCAACATATGACTTTATCGAGGATCTTCTTCAGACGGCTTATAACGATATGGCAGTTCCGCTGCTCAACGAGCAACTCATTCCGTGGCTCGAGATGCAGATTCGCTGCGATGAGACGGGCACTCTTGCCGATCTGTTCAACACCGGTTATCAGGTTCCGACTTATACTGTCCCCGCGGGCAGCACTTTGGTCGGCGAACTTAATAACATCGCAGGACAGATTGTCAACGGACTTCTGAAGGGCTACACCGGCTGGGTAGACGGAGACAACTCCAAGCTCACCGACAACGTAGTCTCGGTTGCGAGATTTGTTCTCAAGAAGACCGGCGGTTACTTCTTCCCGGATTGGCAGAAGCATATCGCAACTTCGGAAGAGATCGATGCTATGAGCAAGGAGGAGCTTATTGCTTACATTGCTCGCTCGGTCATTAACGGCGCAGTCGGCTATATGTACATCCCCGAGGATGTTACGACTGTTGTCGGAGTTACATGGGAGGCTGTTAAGCAGCTCATGGCTCAGTTCCTTCCCGAAAGAGATTACAGCAATTATCCCAAGACCATTGACGGTATTCTTGATATGCTTGCGGATTATGTTGCTTACAACGTCAACCCCGGTATCGACCTTAATGCGGGCAGCCTCAAAGAGGCGCTCAATTACGGTTCCGGATTCGAGAGTATGTTGACTACTGCCGTTAAGTGGCTTGCCGCTGACCCGCAGTTCTACACAGGTCTCCTTCCCAATACGACGGTTGATACCTCTAACGGATGGAAAGCACTCGATGATATCATCTTCAAGCTGTTAGACAAATCACTCCTTCCCGCAAAATTTGCTGACAGCGGCAGTGAGACCATCTTAAAGGATGTCGTTTATTCTGTCCTTAACGGATTGATCCTTAACCAGGATCTGACTTGCCTTACCGATCTTTTCGTGAAAAATGAGGAGGGCGCATTCGCCACTCAGACCCTCAAGCAGAGCATCGTGAGACTTGTCACCGATATCCTCAACGCAATTCTCCCGGGAGCGATAGGGACGACATACTATCCTTCACTTGACGCCATACTGAAAAGTGAGGCGTTGGGTCAGATAGTCTATGACCTTCTCGGCTCTCTGAACGCCAACAAGAACAAGCTTGTTCCGCCCATCGTCAACATCGTGGCTCAGGTCATGGGACTGTCGGCGAAGTCGAAGTTCGGTCGGATGGAGTTCTCCGGTCCCACAAGGGCGAAGGAGTCATATTCCGTCACCCTCTACAACGGCTCCAAGGGTATAAACGGCGGCTACACAGACGCTAACGGAAACTTTACGCAGGACAAGCTCTATAGATACCGTATAGCTAATATCACTGCGGTTGCCTACGACCTCAATGGTTCAACCTCTGCATTTGGCACGACCGGCGTCAATGTCGGCGATATCATCAACGGCGGCGATTCAAAGACACTTACGGTCAATCCCATCAATGCCGATGACAAGGTTATAGCCCTTACGGTGTCCTACTTCATTCTTCTTGAAGACGACTCATCCCTTACGGGAGAGACTCCCATCTCTGCGACCTTCTATACCTACAAGACTCGCAATGTTAACGATGATGAGAGCTACTCGAAGAATGACCACAATGAGCCGACAAAGGCATTTACGGCAGGCAATACGAGCAAAAACAAGTTTGAACTTACCTATCCCTATGCCGGCTTCATCAGCCAGAACGACTCACCTGATGCTATCAGCAAGGTCAAGACCACCATCTCCAGATACAAAGCTACGCTCCACAGCAACGGAGCCAGTGCATGGCAGCAGACCTCGACCTTCAAGAACGGTTCCAACGCTTACTTCGAGGATATGCTGTTCACGAAGGATGATGGCAGCACGCAGCGCGGCTGGACTATAGTGACCAAAAATGAAGACACGCACGCCACTTATCACTTCTGGGATGCAAAAGAAGGCGTGAAGAGAGAGGATATTCCCAACGGCACATATGTTATCCGGTTCAGTGTCAAGTCACAGTCAACAAGAGGCAGTGGTGGCGACCATGTTTGGGAATATGATATTCCGATCTTTGTCTACAACGACTATGAGGTTCCCGCGAAGTACAAGCAGTATTCCGGCGAGCAGCGTCAGCGCAGCAACTACAGCGCAGACGCGGACGCAGAATGGACGGAGTATCAGATAGCTCTCGCCGCAGCGGCGAACTACACCCTGCGCCAGAAGCTGAAGAATAACTTCAACAACGCTGCTTATCTTGCCGCATATGAGGCGATAGCGAACCGCCTTGACGCGGCAGCAGCTGCTCTTGACGCAAAGATGGTTTCCTCTTCCGTTGATTCGCTCAAGACCGCCGTTGAGGCAGTCCAGGGCGCACCCAATCCGGAAGGCTCCGTCTACTGGGATCAGGGATATAACTTCTTCGGTTACGATGATTTTAATTCCGTCTCCTGGAACGGCTGGAAGGATGCCAGAAACCGCGCGATGAATCTCTACAACTCGACCAAGGCTCCCGAGGAGCCCGTGGCTCCCGAGCATCCCGGCGAGGGCGCCAACGAGTGCCAGCTTGCTACTTATAATAAGAAGTATGCAGATTGGCAGAAGGCTCATGCAGCGTGGGAGACCGCGATTGCAGAGTGGAAAGCACCCGTTATATCCTCCGTCGATGTTGCTTATGCAGAGCAGCAGGTTGCGCTTTGGGGCTCCAGACTCATAAAGCTTAACGCTGTTAAGACGCATCTCGACGCGGCTATAGCAATGTGCACCATCAACCCCGCCGATGCTTCCCAGTATAACGCGGAGAGATGGGAATCATACTCGCAGGCACTTGCCTACGCGCAGAATGTTTCCACTTCGTTCAATGCCTCCACGACCAAGCGCACGCAGGTCAGAGAAGCTATGAACAACCTTATCTACAACTGGAAGCGCCTTATCGCAGCCGAAGTAACGACCGTTACCTTCACCTTCACCGTGAACGGTGTAACTCATGCGGTTCTTACCGGCAACCAGGGCGATCCCGTTGATCTCAGCACGATTGCAGCGCCCGACGCACCTGTCGGAATGCACTTCGTCAGCTGGGGCAATGTACCCGCAACGTTTGACACCGACGCTACCTTCGAGGCAGTGTTCGCAAACAACACGGATACAAAGTATACTGTAAATGTTTATAATATGGACACCACCGGCGCTTATCCGTCAGCTCCCGACAGCACCTATCAGGGTGCCGGCGAGACCGGTTCGACCGCCGACATAACCGCCGACGCAGCTCCCGCAGAGGGCTTCTCGCTCGATTCCGCGAACAGCGTCCTTACCGGCACTATCGCCGCTGACGGTTCTCTTGTCCTTAGCATTTACTATTCGCGTAACCAGTACACCGTAACATATGCCAATACGGACCTCGCGCCCGATACATATTATTACGGAGCTACTGTTTCCGCTCCCACTCCCGAAAAGGCCGGATTCACATTTGCCGGTTGGGAGGAGGAAGTTCCCGCCACCATGCCCGCGAACAATGTTGTTCTTACGGCTAAGTGGGATGAGCTTCCCGCAAACTACGACGCGTACAATATAGCTGTCGCAGCCGCCAATGCCAAGAAGGCAGAGGCCGACTACGACAAGAAGTACACTGCCGGCACCAGAGCTGCCCTTGACACCGCACTTAATGAGGATGTCTCCGGCAAGAAGCTCAGCGAGCAGCATATTGTTGACGCTCAGACAGCGAAGATAAACGCCGCTGTTGAGGGTCTTAAACTCATGACCTACAACGCAGAGTTCTATGTCGACAATGAGCTTTATCGTACCGTCGCCACAGAGGTTGGCGCTCAGATCGTCGCCCCCGAAGCTCCCGCCAAGGAAGGCTACACCTTCACAGGTTGGAACCCCGAAGTCGGAGTCATGGGTGTCGAGGATGTTAGATTTGACGCTAAGTTCTCGGCAGGCACCGTCGGCTACAAGGTTGAGACCTATGTCATGGGTCTTGACGGTAACTATGGCGACGCTGCTATCGAGGATAAGTCTGCTACTACCGGCGAGACTGTTTCCGTAACCCCCGAGACCCGCGAGGGCTTCACGGTTGCAGATAACAGTGTCCTTTCCGGCACAGTCCTTGCGGACGGCAGCCTTGTTCTTAAGGTCTACTACAGCCGTAACCAGTACAAGCTTTCTGTTGACGGCGTGGAGACAGACGTTTACTACGGCGCAGCTCTTAACGTTGCCGAGCCGGCAGCCAGAGAGGGCTACACCTTCGCAGGCTGGAATATGGATATTCCCGCCACCATGCCCGCAGAGAACCTGACCCTCGTTTCCCAGTGGAGCGAGAACGATGCCGACTACACCGCTTACAATGCGGCAGTTGCAGCGGCTCAGGCCAAGCAGGGCGAAGAGAACTACGACAAGAAATACACCGAGGCCACGAGAAAGGCTCTTGCCGACGCTCTCGCAGAGGACGTCTCCGGCAAGAAGTACTCCGAGCAGGGTGTTGTCGATGCAGCCACCAAGGCTATCAACGACGCAGTCGCAGGTCTCGAGCTTATGACCTACACCGCTACCTTCTATGTTGACGGCGCTGTTCATGCAACCGTTCAGGCGAAGGTCGGCGAGCAGATCGCTAAGCCCGAAAATCCCACCAAGACAGGCTATGTCTTCACAGGTTGGGATCCCGAAGTCGGAGTCATGGGTCTTGAGGATGTTTCCTTCAACGCCAAGTTCTCCGCAGGCGAAGTCTCCTACAAGGTTGAGACCTATGTCATGGGTCTTGACGGCGAGTACGGCGCTGCCGAAATCACGAACGTTCCCGCAACCACGGGCGAAGAGGTAACTCTTACTCCCGACGCCCGCGAGGGCTTCACGGTTGCTGATAACAGCGTTCTTTCCGGCATAGTCGCAGCAGACAGCAGCCTTACCCTTAAGGTCTACTACAGCCGTAACCAGTACAAGCTTACTGTTGACGGCGCAGAGTCCGATGTTTACTTCGGCGCAGCTCTCGAGATAGCCGATCCGGCTCCCAGAGAGGGCTACACCTTCACCGGCTGGAGCCCCGTGGTTCCCGCCACCATGCCTGCAGAGGATCTGACTCTCGTTTCCCAGTGGAGCGAGAACGGCGCTGACTACACCGCTTACAACGCGGCAGTCGCAGCAGCCCATGCAAAGCAGGCCGAGTCCGACTACGCAGCAAGATACACCGAGGCGAGCAGAAATGCTCTCGCGGAAGCTCTCGCAGTCGATGTCTCCGGCAAGCTTTATTCCGAGCAGGGTGTTGTTGATGCGGCAACAACCGCTATCAATAACGCAGTCGCAGCTCTCGAGCTGATGACCTACAACGCGATATTCAACGTTGACGGCGTAGAGTATGCTAAGGTTCCGACTAAGGTCGGCGAGCAGATCGTCGCCCCCGCGGATCCCACCAAGGAAGGCTACACCTTCGCAGGTTGGAGACCCTCCGTCGGCGTTATGGGTACCGCAGACGCTACCTTCGAGGCAGTGTTCACAGCGGCAGGTGACACCGCTTATACCGTCAATACCTATGTAATGGGCACCGACGGCGTTTACGGCGAGCCTACCTCTGATACTCTCACCGGAACCACCGGTTCTACCGCAACATTTGTCCCCGAGACCCGCGAGGGCTTCACGGTTGACAATGAGAAGAGCGTTCTTTCCGGCGAGATCGCGGCAGACGGAAGCCTTGTCCTCAAGGTATTCTACAGCCGTAACCAGTACACCCTTACCGCTGAAGGCGTTGCGCATACCTTCTACTATGGCGCGGCTGTTTCCGTAGCAGACCCCGTCAAGGAGCACTACACCTTCGCAGGTTGGGAACCTGAGCTTCCCGAGACCATGCCCGCACACGACGTAACAGTCGTTGCTAAGTGGACAGAGGACGGCGCTGACTACACCGCTTACAACGCGGCAGTCGCAGCGGCTCAGGCGAAGCAGACCGAGGATGGCTACGCAGCAAGATACACCGAGGCGAGCAGAAATGCTCTCGCGGAAGCTCTCGCTGAGGATGTCTCCGGCAAGCTTTATTCCGAGCAGGGTATTGTTGATGCAGCCACCAAGGCTATCAACGATGCAGTCGCAGCTCTCGAGCTTATGACCTACACCGCTACCTTCTATGTTGACGGCGCTGTTCATGCAACCGTTCAGGCGAAGGTCGGCGAGCAGATTGCTCTTCCCGAAGAGCCCGCCAAGGAAGGTTATGTCTTCACCGGTTGGGATCCCGAGGTTGGTGTTATGGGCCTTGAGGATGTTTCCTTCAACGCTCAGTTCACCGCAGGCGCAGTCTCTTACAAGGTCGAGACTTACGAAATGGATGTCAACGGCGCTTACGGCGCGGCAACGGTTAAGACTGTTCCCGCAACCACAGGCGAAGCCGTCTCCGTCACACCTGACGCCCGCGAGGGATTCACGGTTGACAATGAGAACAGCATCCTTTCCGGCACAGTCGCAGCTGACAGCAGCCTTGTTCTCAAGGTCTACTACAGCCGTAACCAGTATAAGCTTTCTGTTGACGGCGTAGAGTCCGATGTTTACTTCGGTGCAGCTCTCGAGATAGCCGATCCGGCTCCCAGAGAGGGCTACACCTTCACCGGCTGGAATGTTGAGATTCCCGCCACCATGCCCGCAGAGAACCTGACCCTCGTTTCCCAGTGGAGCGAGAACGATGCCGACTACACCGCCTACAACGCGGCAGTCGCAGCGGCTCAGGCTAAGAAGGGCGAAGAGAACTACGACAAGAAGTACACTGCCGAGACCAGAGCTGCTCTTGCAGAAGCTCTTGCTAACGATGTCTCCGGCAAGAAGTACTCCGAGCAGGGTGTTGTTGACGCAGCCACCAAGGCTATCAACGACGCAGTCGCAGCTCTCGAGCTTATGACCTACACCGCTACCTTCTATGTTGACGGCGCTGTTCATGCAACCGTTACTGCGAAGGTCGGCGAGCAGATTGTCGCTCCCGCAGATCCCGCCAAGGAAGGCTATATCTTCAAGGGCTGGGATAAGGAAGTCGGCAAGATGGGCGTAGAGGATGTTTCCTTCAACGCCGAGTTCGAAGAGGCGACCGGCATTGCCTACACCGTCGAGGTTTACACGATGGATGTCAACGGCAACTACGGCGCAGCTGAGACTAAGACCCTTTACGGCACCACCGGCGCTACGGTCAATGCAGACACAACTGCCGCCGAAGGCTTCACCTTCGACGAGTCGGCAGACAATGTTGTCAGCGGCGAAATCGCAGCGGACGGCAGCCTCGTACTGAAAGTCTACTTTGCCCGTAACCAGTACAAGCTTACTGTTGACGGCGTAGAGTCCATGGTTTACTATGGCGCAGCTCTTGAGTTTGCCAATCCCACAAAGGAGCATGAGACCTTTAACGGTTGGAATCCTGAGCTTCCCGAGACCATGCCCGCACACGATGTAACAGTCGTTTCGACATGGATTAAGGACGACGCTGACTACACAGAGTACAGGGCGGCCAGAGCTCACGCGGAAGGAATAGTCAACGATTCCGAATATGCGTATGAGGCAACCTATACGGCAGAGTCGAGAGCGGCTCTCGATGCGGCTCTTGCCATAGTCGTTCCCGAGGGTCTGAAGTACGATGAGCAGCATATAATCGATGCAGCCGAAAAGGCTATTAACGATGCAGTGCTCGGTCTTGAACTCATGAGATACAAGGTCACCTACCTCAACGATGACGGTTCTGTCTTTGCTGAGTTCGACGGTGATAAGGGCGGCTTAGTCAGCTACCGGGTTCCTGTTCCCTCAGAGAACCCGACTAAGGAAGGCTATGTCTTCACCGGCTGGGATCCTAAGATTCCCGAAAATATGCCCGCACACGAGCTGACCTTCACGGCTCAGTTCTCCGCAGGCGAAGTCACCTACACGGTTGAGAGCTATGTCATGGGTCTTGACGGTGAGTACGGCGCTGCCGAAAGTATGACTGTTCCCGCAACCACGGGCGAAGAGGTATCTCTTATTCCCGAAGGCCGCAAGGGCTTCACGGTTGCTGATAACAGCGTTCTTTCCGGCACAGTCGCAGCAGACGGCAGCCTTACCCTTAAGATCTACTACAGCCGTAACAAGTATAAGCTTACTGTTGACGGCGTAGAGTCCGATGTTTACTTCGGCGCAGCTCTTAACGTTGCCGATCCGGCACCCAGAGAGGGCTACACCTTCACCGGCTGGAATGTTGAGATTCCCGCAACCATGCCCGCAGAGAACCTGACCCTCGTTTCCCAGTGGAGCGAGAACGATGCCGACTACACCGCCTACAACGCGGCAGTCGCAGCGGCTCAGGCTAAGCAGGCAGAAGAGAACTACGACAAGAAGTACACCGCCGAGACCAGAGCTGCTCTTGCAGCAGTCCTCGCAGAGGATGTCTCCGGTAAGAAGTACTCCGAGCAGGGCATTGTTGACGCAGCCACCCAGGCTATCAATGACGCAGTCGCAGCTCTCGAGCTTGAGACCTACACCGCTACCTTCTATGTAAACGGCGAAGTTCATGCAACCGTTACTGCGAAGGTCGGCGAGCAGATCGCAGCTCCCGCAGATCCGATTGTCGACGGTTACAACTTCACCGGTTGGGATCCCGAGGTCGGAACTATGGGCATCGAGAATGTTAGCTTCAACGCTATCCTTGTTGCCAACGATTCGTCCATCATCTCCGTCACTCCTGAGTCCCCGAACTACGGCGGCATGCACCAGTATGCAATCAAGGTCAAGGGCGAGCCTCAGAAGATCAGAATAGTCGATGCATTCGGCAATACCCGCACGTTTGACAGAAACACCTCCATGACAAGCGATGCCAATGCTCTCGGTATTCTGAAGATAGAGAAGACTGACGACGGCGAAATCTGGACCATCAATGTCAACATTCCCGAGGGCAGATATGTTGCCTTCGCGAAGTTCGGCAAGGATTGGGAAGAGAACGGCCATAACTTCTCTGTCAGATTCGACGTTAAACCCGAAGAGCCGACTCCGGACGGCGTTCTTGAAGTAACCTACAACACCCCGAATTACGGCGGCAAGCAGGAGTACACCTTCAAGGTCTCCGGTAAGGCTGATAAGATTCAGGTTGTCTGCGCAGATGGCGGAACGATAACTCTTTCGAGACTTGATCCCAGAGTTACCGTCAAGTCCTATGACGCAGAGGGCATCGAGGTCTATTCGAACAGCACCAACCTCGCTTATGAGATTTGGACTGTCAAGCTTGACATCCCCGCAGGCAGACACATTGCTAAGGCGAAGTATGGCAGATCTTGGACTGCCGGCACTGAGTTTGATGTAATTATCGACGCGAAGCCCGTAGAGGCTGTCAGCGTTACCGAGGTTAAGACCTCTGCTGATTCCGTCGAAGTTACCGTCAACGGCACTGCCACTAAGATCAAGATTGCTGACGCTTCCGGCGCCACCAGAACCTATGACAGAGATCATGCCGATGTCTCCATCGCCCCCGACGGCGACGGCGAGATCTGGACAATCAATGCCAAGCTTCGTGAAGGCGAGTACACCGCAACCGCGAAGTACATCGCTAACGACAGACAGGTCTGGGATACCACCGACTTTGCTTTCACAGTCTAAGGCTGCGAACGAAAACTGAAAATCCTGCTTTAAACGGCAGGTAAGAAGGGGAGTCGCTCTCGGGCGGCTCCCCCGATTTTTTTGCCTTCAAAGTTCACTTGAACTATTTGATAAAATGTGATACAATGATTGCAGAACAAGTATAATTTTCAGGATGGTGAACTTTTATGACTCAGAATATCTCAAAACATACCCTTCAGAGACTTCCGATGTATCTGAGCTATATCAAGGGACTTCCCGAGGATGCTCCGAAAAACATATCTGCCACGACCATCGCCGAAGCGCTCCAGCTCAATGATGTCCAGGTGCGCAAGGATCTTGCGAGCGTCAGCTCGTCCGGCAAGCCGAAGGTCGGCTACAACGTCAAGGATCTTATCGCGGAGCTTGAGGCTTTTCTCGGCTATAACGATATCGACAACGCCGTTATAGTCGGCGCAGGCAGCCTCGGCAAGGCTTTGCTCAATTACAGCGGCTTCAAGGCCTACGGCCTCAATATAATCGCGGCGTTCGATCTTTGCGAAGAACCCACCGAGTTCCAGGGCAAGACGGTTTTCCCGATAGCCCAGCTCGAGAGCTTCTGCCGCAAGGTGAACATACATATAGGCATAATCACCGTTCCCGCGTCGAGCGCGCAGGAGATATGCGACCTGCTTGTGAACAGCGGCATCCGCGCCATTTGGAACTTTGCTCCGGTGCATCTTGTTGTGCCCGACGGTATACTTGTCCAGAATGAGAACATGGCGTCGTCGCTCGCCCTGCTCTCAAACCACCTGCGCGAGCAGATGAAGAAGTAAAAAGCAAAAATAAAACCAATCGGCTGCCGAGTAAAACCCGACAGCCGATTTTCTTATATCCCGCAGAAGCCATGCGGTTGTGTTGAGAGCTTGAAAAAGAAATGTGCAAATCGGGAGTTGCAGAGTGCACAACCGACCGATTATGGCTCGGCGGAAAGTCAAGCAAGTGCAACACTATCGGTCTTCAAAAATCTCGGCCGGAG
>ERZ1034719.1299-NODE-1299-length-11870-cov-4.592636_pt1 | contig 11870 bp, 9 predicted proteins | sample MGYA00520703_ERZ1034719 | MGnify/ENA primary metagenome ERZ1034719 (study PRJEB33766, sample SAMN09781716) | gut metagenome | biome: gut microbiome | host: Homo sapiens | place: Madagascar | study: EMG produced TPA metagenomics assembly of the PRJNA485056 data...
ATACCGCCGCGGCGTGAATCCGGCTTCCTTATAGATGTTCTGCGCCGGGTTGTCGATTCCGGTGAAGAGGGACATATACTGCGCGCCGCATTCCTTCTCCGCGCGGCAGAGCCGGTAGAAGAGAAGCTTGCCGAGCCCGTGGCCGCGGTATCGTTCCTCCACGGCGATGCCCGCAAAGTACCCGCGGCCTGTCGGCTCCGGGTACACCGGGCCGGTGAAGCCCGCGACCGTGTCGCCGGAGAGACCGACGAGAAGGCGCATGCCGCCGTGCGCCGCGGCGGGGATCTCCGCGTCCCACATGGAATTGCCGAGCGACGCTACCATCTCGTCCACGCCGCGGTGGACGCCCTCTTTGTACCAGTCTACGGTGTAGCCCTGCGCGGCCATTTTCGCCGCGCGTTCTTCCATCGCGGCGGGGTACGCAAACGCCGCAAGATCGAGATACATCGCCATTTCGGTCGCCGCCTCGCGGTAGCCGAGCGCGAGCATCCGCTCATAAAGCGGTATATCTTTCGCTATGCCGGGCATGTTGTTGTGCCGGTGGCCGTCCGTTCCGGGGATGATCCACGGCAGACGCAGGGGATTGAAAAACGTAACGGCGGCCACGCTCTTTCCCTTCGCGCGGAAGGAATCCTCCACAGCGCCGAGCAGCAGCGCGGTATTCTCCGCCGTGTCGCACGTTTCATCAAGCAGCACGCAGCTCACATAGCCGCGCACCGCGCCCTGCGCGAGCGTATCGCCCGTGCAGCCCGCGGCAAAGCCAAGGATCGCGCCTCTTTCTTCGAGCACGAACGCGCTCTCGCCGCAGAAGGCCGGGTGCGCGAGCAGCAGTTCGTCCAGTTTACCGGCGTCGAGCGGCGCATACCCCGCCGCCGCGCCCGCGGTATTCCACAGACGCAAAACCTCCGGCGCGTCCGCGCGCTCATACAAACGAAGTTTCATAAAACCCTCCGTATCTCACAAAAAGGCTGCTGCGTTTCGCAGCAGCCCTTTGTGGAAATCTTCTGTCAGCCCTTGACGGCGCCGATCGTGACGCCCTCGAGGAAGTATTTCTGCAACGTGAAGAACAGAATGAACATCGGCAGCGCCGAGAGCGTCGCGCCCGCCATCATGGGGGCAAAGAGCGTCTCGTTCGCAAACTTGAAGGTCTTGAGACCGACCTGGATCGTGAATATATAGTCCTTGCTCGTTACAAGGAACGGCCAGAAGAACGTGTTCCAGCTGGAAAGGAACGTGTTGATCGCCATGACCGCCAGCACGGTTTTCGAGAGCGGCAGGATGATGCGCACGAAAATGCCGAGCTGGCTGCAGCCGTCGAGCTTGGCCGATTCGATGAGCGGCGTGGGGATGCTCGTGAAAAACTGCTTGGCGAGAAAGATGTTGTAGGACGTCACGACGCCGGGCAGGATCATGGCGGCGAAGGTGTTCGTCATGTGCAGCTTGTTCGCAATGAGAATGTAGAGCGGCACCTGCGTGACCTGGTACGGGATCATCATCGCCACGAGGATCAGCCCGAACAGCCACTGGCGGCCCTTGAAGCGGATCTTCGAGAACGCGTAGCCCGCCATGGACGCGAATATGACGTTGCCCGCCACCGTTGCCGAGGCGACGATGAGGCTGTTGACGATCCAGCGGACAGAGTATTTGCTGAACGAAAAGAACGCCTTGTACGAATCGAGCGTCCACACGCGCGGGAAAATGCTCCGGGAAGTGCCCGCCGTGGCGACGGCGGGGCCGAACGACGACATGATCATATAGAAGATCGGGAAAAGCGTCAGAACCGCGAAGAGGATGAGGATCACCGCAAGGAGGATGTTGCGCGCGATGCGCTTTTCGGGGTGGTTTACGTGGGGGGAGTAAAGTCCTGTCGTAGCCATGCCGTTCCTCCTTTCAGTATTCGACGTCCGTGCCCATGAGCTTGAACTGCACGAGAGAAATGAGCGCAATGACGATGGCAAGCAGGATAGCCTGCGCGCAGGCGAGACCGAACTTTGAGTACTCAAAGGCGTTCTTGTAGATGAGAAGGCCGATCATCGTCGTGCTGTTGTCCGGGCCGCCGCCGGTCATCATAAAGGCGTTCTGGAACACCTGGAACGAGCCGATGATACCCGTCACAAGCAGAAAGAGCGTCGTCGGCTTCACAAGGGGGAACACGATGTAGCGCACCTTCTGGAAGAACGTTGCGCCGTCGAGCTCGGCGGCTTCAAAGTAGCTGTTGTCGATGCCGAGGAGCGCGGCTATGTAGATGATGATGTTACTGCCCTGTCCGGAGAGGATCGCCATGAGCATCAGCGAGAGCATGGACGTTTTCGAGCTGGAGAGCCAGTTCTGCGACGGGATGCCGAAGAACATCAGCACCTGGTTGAAAAGGCCGTCCGGCGAGGAGTCGTACAGCCACAGCCACACGACCGAGAGCGCCACGCCCGAGGCGATGCCGGGCAGATAGTAAACGGACTTGAAAAGCGACTGCGTTTTCTTTTTGAACGGCAATATCATGATCGCGATGGAGAAGGCGATCAGCAGCGACAGAGGAACCACGACGGCCGTGTACACAATGGTGTTCTTCACCGCTTTATAAAAGAGCGCGCTTTTGAAGGTGTCGATATAGTTCTTCAGCCCGATGAATTCCGAGCCGAAGGGCTTGTACTTCAGAAAGCTCGTGCGCACGGCGCTGACCACGGGGTAGAGCGTGAACGTCACGAACACCACCATGGCGACAAATATGAAGAAATAGCCCCACCGATCCTCGCTGGTGAACCGGAACCGGCGATCGGCGAGCGTTCTTCCTCTGGCTTTGCTCATAGTCTTTCCTCCACGAATGAATGTGGGTCAATCCAAAGCCGCGCTTTGGATTGAAAGTTGCCCCGCCCGGCCATGCCGGGCGGGGCAGAGTGGTTATGCGTTATTTGCGGAGATAAACCAACGCTTAGAGAGCGCCGGAGACGCAGCCGTCGGCGCCGAACGCCTCGGTAGCGGCGGTGCAGACAGCGTCATAGACTTCCTGCGCGGTGGCTTCGCCGGCAAGGAGAGCCTGGAACTTCGGAACGATGACTTCGTCCATGATGGTCTTGGCAGAAGCGCTCTGCTCGGCGGTCACACCGGCGGGAGGCGCAACGACAAGGCCGATGCAGCGGGCGGCGGAGGCAACGTTGCCCTCGTCAAGGCCTTCGGGGGAGACGTAAGCGTCGCGGCCGGTCTGGCAGACGGGCTCGAGAAGCAGGGTCTGGTCAACGGCAGCGATGCGCTCGCCGGAGGAGATGTAGTCGAGGAACAGGCACACGTTCTTGAGGTGCTCGTCGGTGGTCTTGTTGTTGCGGAGGGCGATCAGGCCGTCCACGGAGCCGAAGCAGGAGGCTTCCGCGCCTTCCATCGTCGGAACGGGCAGGAACGCATAGTTCACGGGGATGGAGTTTTCCACGGCGGTGCCGTCGTTGGCCTCAAGAGCGGCGTTGTTCTTGTTGATGTTGTTCTCGAAGAGCGGCATGGCCTTGCCGAAGATCATGGCCTTGCCCTGCTGGCACATGACCATGCGCTGGCCGGCCTCGATGCCGTAGTTGGGCATGTAGCCGGACTTGGTCATCTCTTCCACGGCCTCGAGCAGCTTGAGCATGTTCTCGGAGGTGTAGGCATACTTGAGATCGTCGGTGAACGCGTTGTTCAGACCCGCGGCGACGCCGAAGATGTTCAGGAAGTCGGACGCGGTGACGCCGGAGTTGGCGAACACGAAGCCGAAGCAGTCATCGGTGGTGCCGTTCTTGATAACTTCGAGGAACTCCTCGTAGGTCCAGCCTTCGGACTGGATCTTCGCCACGTCGGCGCCGGCGGCCTCGAGCATATCCTTGTTGGCGCCGAGAGCCTGGATGGTGATGTACAGGGGCAGGCCGTAAACGGTGTTCTCAATGCTCATGTAGTCGAGCGCGTTCTGATCGTAGTCAGCCAGACGCTCAGGGTCCATGTACTGCGCAATGTCAACGGCGACGCCCAGCTCGACGTAGGTGCCGATGGCGGAGTAGGAGACCTCAGCGATGTCCGGAGCTTCGCCGGCGTTCGCCATGGTGGAGAGCTTGCCGTTGTGATCGTCCCAGGAGGTCTTGATCACTTCCACATCGAGGTGCGGGTAGAGCTCTTTGAACTCGGCGATCCAGGTGTCGATGTCGTCCTGATAGGTGCCGGAAACCGGGGGAACCATCACGGTGATGGTATCGGGGGTGGGCTCCTCTTCCGCCGGCTGCTCGGCGGGCTGTTCCGCGGGCTGCTCGGCAGGCGCTTCGGTCGGCTCCTGCGCAGCGGGCTGCTGACCGCAGGCGGCGAGAGCGAAGAGCATAACGAGGGCAAGGATCAGTGCAAGGATCTTTTTCATGTTGACGCTCCTTTTTCTTCCTTAAATAATATTATCCGAGATCCCTTTGGGGGATGTGGATACGGTGTTGGCCCGGTTCACGCCGTCGAATTCGATGTAGAACCGGTAGCTGTCGCCCCGATAGGCCGAATACGTCACCTCCACGGTGACGCCCTCGGGGTTTGTGACGTGGCGCTCGATGAGCAGCACGGGCGCGCCCTCCGGGATATCGAGCAGCTTGGCCTGCGCCGCGTCTGCGAGCGCGGCTTCCATGTACTGCTCGCCGGTCTTGAGCGCAAGACCGCGGCTCGTGAGCGCCGCGTAGAGCGAGTGGTTTTTCAGGTCGGTATCGAGAATGCCGCGGCAGAGCGAGGCGTTGAGCGCGGTATTTTCGATCGCCATCGGCACGCCGTCGGCCAAACGCAGACGGCGGATGAGGATATACGGCTCGCCGGGCGCGATGCGAAGCCCCCGCGCGATGGCCGCGTCCGCCTTCTTCTCCCCGGCGAAGAGGATCTGCGAGCTTGCCTTCTTGCCGCGCTTTGCCATATCTTCCGTAAAGCCGGACACCTGCATAAGCGGCTGGATGAGCTTGCGGCCGGAAACGAACGTCCCCTTTCCCTGCATCCGGTACACCGAGCCGAGCGATTCCAGCTCCGTAACAGCGTGACGCACGGTCATGCGGCTCGTGCCGTACCGCTGGCAGAGCTCGCGCTCCGAGGGGAGCGCCTGATCGGGCTGGAGACTGCCGTTTTCAATGGCGCGGAGGAGATCGTCGCGTATCGTTTTATAAAGCGAACGTTCCTGCATGATGCGCGGTCCTCCGTTCCGGCGAGAGCCCGCCATAATAGGCAACTGGTATATACCAGTGGTAAGTTCATCATAGTATAGATTGTATAATCCGTCAATATAGAACTGTACACCGCAGGGAAGTTTTGGCATTTTGCACTTTTTCCCCGGCGAGTTCTTAGTGGAAACGCTAAATAGAAAGCGGTCTCCCCCGGCGCATTTCTGCTCTGGGTGAGACCGCTTCGATCGTTTATTTTACTTTTTGCCGTGGATGTTCTTCATGCGCTGGCTGTGGTCAAGAATGCGCTTGCGCAGACGGAGGTTCTTGGGGGTAACTTCCAGAAGCTCGTCGTCCGCGAGGAACTCCATGCACTGCTCGAGCGACATCTGGCGCGGCGGGACGAGCCGCAGCGCCTCGTCCGAGCCGGAGGCGCGGGTGTTCGTGAGATGCTTCGTGCGGCAGACGTTGACCGGGATGTCCTCCTGCTTGGGGCTGACACCGACGATCATGCCGCCGTAGACCGGCGTGCCGGGCGTGATGAACATGATGCCGCGCTCCTGCGCGTTCCAGATGCCGTAAGCGACGGCCTCGCCCTGCTCCCACGCGACGAGAGAGCCGGTCGAGCGGCGCGTGACCTCGCCCTTATAGGGGGCGTAGCTGTCGAACACGGAGGCCATGATGCCCTCGCCGTGGGTGTCGGTGAGGAATTCGTTCCGATAGCCGAAGAGACCGCGGCTCGGCACAAGGAAGATGAGACGCATGCGCGCGCCCACAGGGGTCATTTCCTTGAGCTCGGCCTTGCGCGTGCCGAGCTTTTCGATGACCGAGCCGACATACTCCTGCGGCACATCCGCCACGAGCTCTTCCATCGGTTCCATGAGATTGCCCTTCTCGTCGCGCTGCATGAGCACGCGCGGGGGCGAGACCTGAAACTCATACCCTTCGCGGCGCATCGTCTCGATGAGGATCGAGAGCGACATTTCGCCGCGTCCGGCAACGTTGAAGCTGTCGGTGCTGCCCTCGACGTCCGTGACGCGCAGGGAAACGTCCTTGAGCGTTTCGCGGTAAAGGCGGTCGCGGATCTGGCGGCTCGTGACAAACTTGCCCTCGCGTCCGGCGAAGGGAGAGTTGTTGACGGAGAACGTCATTTCCATCGTCGGCGCGGAGATCTTTACGAACGGCAGCGGCTCGACCGCGCCGGCGGCGCAGATCGTGTCGCCGATGGTAACGTCGCCGATGCCGCTCATGGCGATGATGTTGCCCGCGGTGGCCTCCGTCACGGGGACCTTGGCAAGGCCGCTGAACTCGTAGAGCGAAACGGCCTTCGCCTTGCGCGGCGCGGCGTCCGGCGAATGGTAGTTGCACACGGCGATCTCCTCGTTCTGGCGGATCGTGCCGCGCTCAATGCGCCCGACGGCGATGCGGCCGACGAACTCGTTATAGTCGAGCGAGGAAACGAGCATCTGGAACGGTGCGGCGGTGTCCTGCGCCGGTTCGGGGATATACTCGAGGATCGTGTCGAACAGCGGCTGAAGATCGGTGCCCGGCACGTCCGGCGAATAGGACGCCGTACCCTGGCGGCCGGAGCAGAACAGCATCGGGGAGTCAAGCTGCTCGTCTGTGGCGTTGAGATCCATCAGGAGCTCCAGCACCTCGTCCACGACCTCGTGGATGCGCTGGTCGGGGCGGTCGATCTTGTTGACGACAACGATCACGCGGTGGCCGAGCTCCAGCGCGCGGCCCAGCACGAAGCGCGTCTGCGGCATGGGGCCTTCGGCGGCGTCCACGAGCAGGATAACGCCGTTGACCATTTTGAGCACGCGCTCGACCTCGCCGCCGAAGTCGGCATGGCCCGGCGTATCGACGATGTTGATCTTGACGCCCTTGTAGGTGACGGCGGTATTCTTCGCGAGAATGGTGATGCCGCGCTCGCGCTCGAGATCGCCGGAGTCCATCACACGGTCGACGACCTCCTGATTTTCGCGGTACACGCCCGACTGCTTGAGCATTTCGTCCACGAGCGTCGTCTTGCCGTGGTCAACGTGGGCAATGATTGCGATATTGCGTAATTCCATAATATCCATCTCCAAATGTAAATCCGATTCAAAACCAGCGAAGTATTATATCACAGTGCATTCTATATGAAAAGAGATTTTTCTCATTTTTCCATTGTTTTTCAATAAAAACGAACTGTCAGAAGGTCTCGCCAGCGTTTGCACCCGCAGGCGCAAATAAAGTTTTAACCATTTTCTCCGACGGCGTGTACGTCGGCAAAAACACCTTTCGGCCCCAGCCCCGCTAAGCAGATCTCCCGTTGGACAATAGAAAGGAGGATCGTCCCCGCCCTGTTGGGGTCGATCCTCCGAGGAGAAAAGTATGGGACCTTCCGGGCTGCTGTGCTGGGCAGCCGGAGGTCGGAGAGACGGCTTTTTTATTGAAAGCCCAACTTCCCCGCCATTATGATATTAGCGTAATCATCCCCTTCTGTCAAGGATTAATTTGAAAATTAAATATCACTCTCCCCCGAAGCGCGGAGCAGCTTCCAGATCTCCTCCGCCTCGTCGCTCCGGATGGCGCCGGAGGCGAGCTGCGCGGCGATATACTCCACGGCGGCGTCCGCGCCGCGCCCGGCTTTGATGAGAAGCGACTCGGAAAGCGTGTCGGCAAGGCTTGAGCCGGAGCCGGAGTTTCCGGTATTTCCGGCGTTCCGCGCGCGGCGCAGCGACGCAAGAGCGCCGTTCCGCCCCATCCAGATCTCCGCGAGATAGTCCGCCTGCTCCTGCGTGAGCCCCATGCCGACATAGCCGGAGTAATCGCCCGCCGCGGCGAGCAGCGCGGCAGTCTTGGCGGCGTCCTCGCGCCGGTGCTTTTCCGCTTCCTGCCAGAGCTCGGCAAGACTCTCTCCGTGCGTCCTTTTTACCTCGGCGTCAGCGCGGCTCTGCTCGGCTCTCGCCGCGGCGAGCCGGGCGTCGCGCGCAGAATATGTCTTCGCTTCCTCGGCAAGACGCGCTCTCTCGTTTTCGGCGAGCTCCTCGCCGTAGGAATTGGCAAGGCGCACCTGCGAGGATTCCGTCAGGCCGCCGGTGATGCCCTGTGCGGCGAGACGCTGCGGCAGCGTGCGCTTGCTCTCCATATACTCGCGGTAAAGCTGACGGTCGGTGCTCTTATATCCGCCGCGAATGCGCTCGAGCGCGTCCTGCGCGTCCCGCTCGGCCGTCTCTGCGGCGGCATCGGCGGCGGTTTTATTTTCGGCAAGCGCGTCGGCGTACCGGTCGCCATAATAGCCCTGCATGGTTTCGCTGTACGTCGGGCGGCGTTCGGGCGGCGTTCCGGCCGCTCCCGTGTCCTTTCCGCCGGTCTCCCCGCTTTCCGCCGGGGCGCTGCTCCAGCCCGTATTCGTCAGGTTTTTCTTCTTTCTGCGCCATTCCTCCGCGCTCTTGCCGGGCGGGGTCTTTGTTCCAAAATCCTCAAGTCGTACTGCCTTCATTTTTTCTTCTCCTTATCGTATTTGATGCATTTCGGATTGCGGCACACCCATTGCGCCGCCGTTTTGCGCAGCATTTCAATGCCGCAGCACGGACATTTCATACCGGCTCGCCTCCTTCAGCGCCGCCCTCTTCGCGGGAGACGTATGCGGTATAGCCGTCGACGGTGGGAACCGTCTCCCCCGTCGGCGCGAACCTCCGCTCCCACTCCCCGACGATCTCCTGCCGGTCGGGAATGTCGAGAATTTCGAGTTCGGCGGCGAAGATGCGCCAGTTTTCCGCCGTGACATTCGCCCGTGTCAGACTGTCGAGTGCCTGCAGCGTCGTCTGCCGGTCACGCCGCGCGCCGTCGGCGGCCTGCACCGTGATATCCACCCGCGGGAAAAATTCCCGGGACGGACGCACCACCTCGCCGGTGAGAGAGCGGATTTCCGGCAGCGTGCGGGCAAAGTCGGCGCTGTTGTAGATCATGCGCTGTCCCGGCGCTCTCATCCCCTCCGGCGCGCCGAGATACAGCATCCGGTCGTCGTCAAAAAATTCCAGGCAGAGCCAGTCCAGCAGCTCATAGAGCCGTTCAAACCCGGCGTTTCGGTCGGCGCGCTTGATGTCCGCCTGCTCGCGCCCGTCGGCGCGGAGCATCGAGAGGCCCGAGGCGGTCGTGACGCGCGCCGTCTCCTTGCCGGTGCCGGTGTCGTAGCTGCGGCTGGCGCGCTCGATCTGCTCCTTGAACCAGGTGATATCCATCGCCGCCTTGCCGACGCTCTGCAGTCCGCCGAGGCGCTGCACGCCGCCCATGCGTCCCTGCTTGAGATGTACGATGGCGCCCGGCTCGTTCGTAAGCTCCTCGCCGTCGGCCAGGGCGCCGTCCTCCACGAGCAGGATGTCGTTGGAGAGAAAGCTGTCGTTCAAAAGTGCCGATGCGAGCTTGCGGTCCGCGGCGTCTACGAGATCAAGCACCGCGGAGAGCTCGCTCTTGTTCCAGAAGCGGTTCTCGTCCTGAATGCGCCAGTAGTGCACGAACGGGAAAAGCGTGTTCTGCGCGCCCGTGCGCCGCCAGTAGTTCGGGATATACCGCAGCTCATGTCCGCCCGCCTGCACAGAGCACGCCACCGCCCCGGCGGGGATCGTCTCGCCGTCCACGCTCGTTTCGACCGGCTGGCGGAACCAGTGCTCGAGCACCTGTACGGTGTCGTCCGTGTCGCTCAGCGCGCTCGTCATGTCGAAGATCTCGCCGCGGGGCACATAATCCTCGCCGAGCGCTTCCTCCGCCGTGATGCCGAGCTCCTCGAGATCGGCGCGGAATACCTGCGCGAAGCGCACCTTGTGGATGCGGTAAACGTAGTCGAGATACTGTCCGTCCTGCACGCTGCCGCCGCGCACCGCGGGGTCGGGAAATACCGCCTCCACGGGAATGTCGCTCACGCGGATATCGCCCTGCGCCTCGCCGCAGCGCATATCCTCGTCCCAGTACGCCTTCCAGAAGGCGTTGCCGAGCTTCAGAAGGCGGCGCTCGTTGCGCGTGTTCATGTCGGAAAGGCGGTTGTTCTCGGCGATGTACCGCACGGCAAATTCGCGCCGCTTGGCCATGGCGCTGTCAAGATCGTCGTCGCGCCCGCGAAATTCCGGCTGCGGCACGGTCGGTTCGATCTGGCTCTCAACGAGGATATACGGATCGGGAATGCTCGCCGGGACCCACGGGATGTCGTTCTCACGGCAGAACTCGGTGAGATCGCGCGTCACATCGTGGATGCCGTTGTAGTAATCGTTGTACTTTTCCCACTCGATCTCCACGGCGGTGCGGGCGTTTTTGGCGCGCCGGAAGAGGGCGTACGCCGTCCGCTCGCGCGCCGCGCGGTCGGAATAATCGTAGCCGGAAATGACCTCCGGCTGCGGCTGTTTCTTTCGTAATTTCATCTCACACCCCCAGCATCCGGTTCACTTCGCCCTGCACGAGATCGTAAAACCACGCGCCGAGCTTCTGCTTTCGCTCCTCGCCGTTGCCCCACTTCCCGTCAAGCACCTCCTGCGCCATCGCCGGGACGCTTACGCATTCCCCGTCCTTTTCGTAGGGGCGGGGCTCTGCTCCGCCCGCGCCATCGCCAAAATACGAAAGCGGCACATACATGATATCAAGGTCAAGCGGCTCCCCGCGGTACTGGTGAAAGATGCATTTCCCAGACAGATCGGGATAATGCTCCCCGTCGTTCCAGCCCCACGCCGCGATCCATTTGTCGTAGCCGGTATTCCCGATATGCTCGTCAAACCAGCTCTGCGACGCATATACGCCCGTTCTGTTTCCTGCCTCTTCCATAGCCGCGCAGAACGCTTTGCACATGGCGGTGATCGTCTCGTCCAAGGGGAAGCCGTTCTTTGCCTTGTAGGCGTCCGCGTCCTCCATATCGAACCACACGCCGAGACGGGGCTTCCTGCCGTTCAGGAATCGAAGACAAGCCTCCGCCTCCTGCCGTGCCTGCGCCTCGTTGAGCGCGTAGGAATACCAGTAAAGCCCCCACGGAATGCCGAGCTTCTCGCACTTTGCGATGTTCCGCTCCGCCCACGGGTCTGCACTCGTCCAGAACCCGCCGCGGAGGATGACAAAGCCGTCTTTATAGGGCGTCAGGTCCATGTCGCCCTGCCACTGGGAAATGTCGATACCGTTCATTTCCATATACCTCCTGCTTTGAATTTTGCCGGCGCATTTTTCCAAGTACCGCCCTTGCGGTACAGCGTCGCCTGCTTCCACGTCCCGCCGGTCTTGAAGTACAGCACATCGCCGACCGGCTCCGGTACGGCAAGAGTGACCGGGCTGTTTGCCGTAGTCGGTCTGTGCCCGCTGGTCATTCCGGCAGTCACCGTCGCGCCGGTATACGTTGACGGAAGCGTGTAGTAATAAGTAGCGGCAAGATAATAGCCGCTGCCGTAATTGTACGCTTCGCTCGGGCCGAACTCGTTTTCCGTGCCGTTGCTGCCCCAGGGGATGTACGCCGCTTTGTTTGCCGCTCCCCATCCCATGATTGCGTTGGAGTACATCTTTATCCGCACACAGACAGAGTTATCGGAAAGCCGCGTAACAGCGCACTTGGAATAGTAGGCATAGCCGTACTTCCCCTGATTGTACATGCTAACAATTTCGCCGGATACTTCCTCGCTCCATCCCGCCACATTCGTTGGCTCTGCCGTGCTGAACGTTCCCATTCCGTTCACCTCACTCCGAATACATGAGATAAATATCCCCGTCGCTGCCGAGCTCGGCGCC
>ERZ1034719.1300-NODE-1300-length-11867-cov-4.970115_pt1 | contig 11867 bp, 9 predicted proteins | sample MGYA00520703_ERZ1034719 | MGnify/ENA primary metagenome ERZ1034719 (study PRJEB33766, sample SAMN09781716) | gut metagenome | biome: gut microbiome | host: Homo sapiens | place: Madagascar | study: EMG produced TPA metagenomics assembly of the PRJNA485056 data...
CAATATGCCATTTTGATAGATTTTCGTCAAAAAAAGCCAGCTCTTCTTTTTTGAAAGAAAGAGTAATTGTTTGTTCTTCCCCGGGAGACAAAAGCTTTGTCTTTTCAAAGGCAACAAGTATTTTTTCGGGCTTTTCGGCAAGGCTTGAGGGTTGACGGGCATAAATCTGAACAACCTCCTTGCCTGAAAACCTTTTGCCTGTATTTTTCACACAAACGCTTAATGAAACGATATCTTTTTGACAATTCAGCGATTTCGGCTGAATAAGAAAAGAGGTATAGGAAAGACCGTATCCAAAAGGAAAAAGCGGCTCGATTTTTTGGCGGTCAAACCAGCGGTATCCTACAAAAACGTCTTCTTTATAAGGCGTATTCCATGGGTCGCCGTTATAAAATTCATCAGCATACGGATAGTCGGTGTAATTTACCGCCCATGTTGCCGCAAGCTTGCCCGACGGAGCTTCTTTCCCTGAAAGAATATCGGCAACAGCGTCACCGGTGCTGATTCCCCCGAGACCTGTTATTACAACCGCATTGACATTCGGGTTTTCATAAACGCTTTGTATTTCGGTTACTCCGCCGATATTAAGAAGTAAAATGAAACACGGATAACTTTCGCTGATAACAGAAATATCGTTTATCTCCTGATCCGTCAGCCTGTAATCGCCTTTTTCGTTTTTTCGGTCAGCTCCCTCACCGCAGGAACGGGAAAGCACATAAACTGCTGCATCTGCAGGAAAGCGTTCGCAGTCGCTCTTATCAACCGCTCTGATACCGGGTGCCTGAAATGGATTGCTGAGCATAGCGCCTAAAGCTGTTATCGTTCCTTTTTCGGAAAAAGCTTTTATTTTTCGGTTATAATCGGCTTTTGCCTCTTTTAATACATAATCATATTCATCCAGAAGCGGCTTTGTTACGATTTCATACCCTGCATTTTCAAGGCCGTTTTCAATCGAGACAAAATTTCGGACATTGACATCTCCCGAGCCTGTTCCGCCTTTCAAGGTCTGCCTTGCTCCAATTCCGTAAATTGCAATTCGCCTGACATTCTCCGAAAAAGGCAGACAGCCGCTGTTTTTTAACAGCACACATCCTTCTGCCGCAGCTTTTCTTGCAAAAGCTTTATGTTTTTCTTCCGCCGTGTTTTTCACAGCAGATTTTTTATCGGACAACTCTTTCACTTATTATACGCCTCCTAACTGTTACAACTGTAACATAAGGGGTCGAGAAAATCAATCAGCTTTCCGCATAGTGAAACAAACCCCGACTCTTGTTACACATCTGTCAAGGCAATCATTCTCCGCAAATCCAAATTCGGTGTTTCTTCGCTCATTCCCCGTTTTATCCATTCGTCAACAAATCCATAAATAGCTCCTGCAACAGCAGCACAGATATATGCGGTTTTTTCGTCCTGAGTGGACTTTGGTCCGCAGCATGAAAAGATGTGATCTCTCAGAATATAGGTCACGTTGTTTTCCGTCAGAAGATGGATAAGCTCGGTGTTTTTCCGGTACTGATCCAAAAGCTCCTGCCAAAATGTTTTGTGAAAATCCTCGTCACTTTTTTTCGAAAACTCCTCCCACCAATCATCGGTACATTTTTTCAGATATTTCGTAAGAATATCGTCAAGGTTGTTAAAATTTCTGTAAAAAGAAACACGGCTGACGCCCGCTTTCAGGCAAAGCTCTGATACATTGATGTCGCAAAGGCGCTTTTGCTTCATTAAAATCAGCAAGGCCTGCGTTAGGCTCTCGGTCACAATCTCGTGCGCTTCGTTTTTTCGTTTCATAAGTGTTACACTTCCTTTTCGAGTGTTGCAGTTGCCTTTTAAATTCATGCAAACACATTGCAAAGTAGATTTTTTGATGATACACTTGTAACAGTTACAACTGTATCACCATTTTTATTTTCTGTCAAGGAGGCTGATGGATTTGACCAGACAGACTGTAGTTTTAAACAGGGAACGCAAGGTGACGCTGGCGGCGTTTATTGCGCATCAAAATAAAACGCCAGCCATTCTCATTTTACCGGGCGGCGCCTACAATGAGTGCAGCATCAACGAGGGCAAACCCGTCGCAGAAAAATTCAATTCCTTAGGGTTTAACTCCTTTGTTTTGTGTTACAGCGTCGGCAAGCATTACAAGTGGCCATATCCGCTTGATGACCTTGAAAGTGCAACGGAATATATTAAGCTTCATAGCGATGAGTTCTTTATAGACCCTGAAAAGATTATTCTTGCAGGCTTTTCTGCTGGAGGACATCTTGCGGGGGCAGGAGCCACCATTGCAAAAAACAAACCCTTTGCCGCAATTCTCTGCTATCCCGCTTTGAACCGTTCCACCATAGAATACTCCGCCCCCGGCGCACCGGATATACCCGACTGCGTAGATGAAGATACTTGCCCGTGCTTTCTCGCATCATCACGAAACGATTGGATTGTTCCGATTGACAACACGCATCGCTTCATAAACGCTTTGGACAAAAATTATATTGATTATGAGGAACATATTTACGGCTTTTCAATGCACGGCTTTTCAATCGGCAAAGAGGTTAATGCCGTTCCGCCGCTGTTTTGTTCACGGGTCGGCGATTGGGTTGAAGAAAGCGCAACATGGATAGACGATTTGATAAGCGGAAGATACATTTCCATAAGGGACGGTGCGGAATATCAGGATTCACATTCAAAATACTTTTCAAGCAAAAATTCCGTCGGCCTTATATTCGGAGACGAAGAAGCAAGAAAAGCTCTGAAAAAGAAGCACCTGAAATACTATCTTCTGATTGAAGCGTCAAAATGTAAAATCGGCGATTTTGTTGAGCGGGTAACCGTCAGAAATGTTCTCAGCTTCTTAAAGGTTAATCAAAAAGAGTTTGAAAAAATCGATGAAACCTTAAAAACCATACCTATTAAAAGATAAGGAGGCTTTTTTGATGAAAACAAAAGAAAGCAAACGAATTCTTGACAAGTCAAGCTGGCTGACAACCAAAAAGCAGCGAAGCAAGTATTATATCAGCGACTTGGGAAGAACCTGCGAGGGAGCTATTATCACAACCTTTATGACGATGTTCCTTCTGATGCAGGGAATAAATCCTGCAAAAATGGCGGGCATTATGCTGGTTGTTAAAATAATCGATTCGTTTGACGATGTAATTTTCGGCTTTCTGATTGATAGATTTCATCTTGAAAACTTAAAGAAGTTCAAAAAGCTTGTAGGTGAAGGTAAATATTTACCGTGGTTCCGTTTAACATTCTGGATGTTTCCGATCTTCACAATACTGTTTTTCATGATGCCTCAGTCTCTTCCGGAATGGGCAAAGCTTGTCTGGTTCGGAGTGTTTTATCTTTTATATGACCTTACATACACTTTGGTTGAAGTGCCTATGAATTCTCTTGCAATCAGTCTTACCGATAATGTTGAGGAGCGCAATGTCATAATTCAGAACCGTCAGATACTGAACAACAGCGTTATTATGCTTATCGGAATGGTGTTTTATCTGCTTGTCAGTGAAATGGTCGGCATTCCCATCAAATGGGTTGTTGTCGGAGCTTCCGTTATCTTTTTCGTTATGATGCTTTCAATAACAAGAGGAGTAACGGAATATAATACAGAGTTAAAAAACGCAGAAGAAGACGAAACCGCTCACTATTCTTTCAAAGACATGATAAACTGCGTTAAAACAAACAAATATATCTTTGTTTTGCTTTTGAGCAGCGCAGTTACTTCATGTCTTGCAACCGGAGCAAATCTTGCAAACTTTGTTGCCTATTATCACTTCGGAAACTCCATGATTTTTATGATTCCGATTGCAATTTCTGCTGTTCCCGGGCTTATCGCCCAGCTTTCAACCGCAAAGCTTGCAAAAAAATTCGGCAAAGTTCCCGTTATCCTTTTTGCGGGTCTGTTAGGCGGAATCCCCTTGCTTGCAATGTACTTTATCGGACCCGAACATGTTATTCTGCTTTGCACGCTTCTGGTTATTCAGTCGCTTCCGGGCAATGTTTCAAATATTGCAAAAAGCTTTCTTATTCCCGATACAATAGAATATACCCGCTATAAAACCGGCAAGGACTGTTCGGGAATATTCTTTTCTCTGAATTCCTTTGTTACTAAGCTTACTCAAAGCGTTGCCTCTTCGCTCGGACTGTTTATGCTCGGTCTTTCGGGTTGGGTTGAGATTAATGCCGACAGCTTCGAGGATATTGCTGCGCAGGGAATACAGCAGCCGCAGAGTGCATTGAATATGCTGTGGGTTGTCTATGCGCTTATCCCCGCAATCGGAGCAATTCTCGGTGTCCTCGTCATGTTTATGTATCGAATGAAAGATAAGGATGTTGAGCTGATGGCGAAATGTAATGCGGGAGAAATCACAAGAGAAGAATGTGAAGCCCGTCTTTCAAGAAAATATTAAGGAGTTTTTTCAGATGAACGCTCAATTACAATTCGCCGCCGAAATGCTCTCAAAGCAGAGAGAGGAATATCGGAAAATACCTCCGTTAGGCAAGCGCATAAGCATTGACGGAGTTGACTGCATTTTGCATTTGCCCGAAGAAACGAAAACGAAGCTTCCTTTGTTCATTGAGCTTCACGGCGGCGCATGGGTCGGCGGAGATGCCGTTTTTGTTGATTCATTATGTCAGAAAATATCCCGTGAAGCCCCATGTATAGCAGTTAATCTGAATTATAAAAAACTTGATGTTCATCCGTTCCCTTATCCCATGCAGGAGGTTTGCACAGTAATCAGCCATTTCATAAAAAACAGCGGGCTTTACGGTGCGGACCCTGAGCGAATCATAATCTGCGGTCAGAGTGCAGGAGCGCATATCGCCGCCGGAGCCGCCGTTCTGGCAAAAGAAAAAGGTCTGCCGATTGCCCGTCAGATTCTTGTCTATCCGTTTCTTGACTGGACGGGGAAACTCCCGAATCCGATGAAAAATCAGATTGACAGCGCCACACTTGCGGAAATACACAATCTGTTTTTTGGCGACCTTGACCCAAGTGCGCCGTATCTTTCGCCTGCCGCAGCCCAAGAAAGCGATCTTTCGGGAGTTGCCCCCGCTGACATCATTGTTTGCGGAAAAGATCTGCTCAAGCCTCACGGAGAAGCCTACTTTCAAAAGCTCAGGCAAGCAGGGCAATCGGCGACCTTAAAAGAATATGAATCTGCACTTCACGGATTCCTTGAGGTGAACCGCCCCGACTTTATTTCGCCGAACGAAGCCAAAGGAGAACACCAGGCGGCACTCGCCCGTGACTGTGAGAAATATATTATCGATATCGTGAGGAAAGTATGAACAGTAAAGATATCATCAGTTATATAGAAAAGCTTGTCCGGGACGGTGAAATCGCAGGCGGAATTTTAAGCATTACCCAAAACGGCGAAACGGTATTCAGAGAAAAATTCGGTTTTTCGGATTTATTATGCCGAAAAGATACTGAATACAGCGATATATTTCGTATGATGTCAATGACAAAGCCGGTTGTTGCCGTCGGTATAATGAAACTGATTGAGCAGGGCAGGCTCGGTCTCGACGATGCCGTGTCGGCTTATCTTCCCGAGTTCAAGGATATGGCAGTGATTGCCGACAAGCGGTTTGAATGGAAAGAAAAAATGAACCCGCTTTCAAATATTTTTAAGCTTGCATTTTTTAATCAAATCACGCCGAAGACCGTGCCCGCCGAGCGGGATTTTACAGTAAGAGATCTGCTCTCTCATACCTCGGGACTTGAACAGGGCGTATGGGGATTTATGGCTTTAATTCGCAATAAAGAAAGAAGAACCGATTTGGCAGAGGTATGTCGGAAATACGGGAATTATTATCTTGATTGGCATCCCGGAACGATGACAAGTTATTCGGCTCTTGCAGGCTTTGATGTGCTGACAAGACTGATTGAAGTTATTACACAGACTGAAGCCTCGGATTTTTTCGAGGAAGAAATATTCGAACCGTTAAACATGAATAATTCTTCATTTTTTACGGAAAGCCAAAGCCTTGTAAGACTCTATAAGCACACGAAAAAAGGGCTCAAGGATGTAACGGATACTAAATCCGATGTTAAGGGCTTCATCAAAATGAGCGACGGTTATGTCTGTGGCTCGGGAGGTCTTTATTCAACGGTTGATGATTACGAAAATTTTGCCCGTATGCTGTGTAATGACGGCGTTCTGAACGGCAAGCAATTTTTAAAGGAAGAAACCGTCAGACAGATTCATACCGAAGCGCCGCCCATTCATCTTGAGCCTGAATCCGGTCAGGTTTGGGGACTCGGTGTGAGAATCCGTCAGGACGGCAAAAAGGGCAATTTCAACTCCACAGAGGGCACATACGGCTGGTCGGGCGCTTTCGGAACCCACTTTTTTATCAGCCCGAAGGATAAGTTAACAGCCGTCTGGCTGACCAACATCAGCAATGCGGGCGGCTCGGGATACCCTGTAAGCAAAGAAATAGAACGACTTGTTTTTGACACTTTCGTGAGGTGAAAAAATGAAGCTTTGTCATCTTAGAACAAACCACATGAAAAATCCAATAGGAATCGACCGCTCTCCCGAATTTTCGTGGAGAATTGTAAGCGATGAAAAAAATGTAATTCAAACGGCATACCGAATTACCATTCTTGATTCGGAAAAGACGGTTTACGACAGCGGAAAGGTAATTTCGGGCAAACAGAGTTTTATTCCTTTTGAGGGAACGCTGAAATCCTGTACAGAGTATGAATGGAAAGTAACGGTTTGGGATAATAAAGGAAATCAGGAGAGCAAATCAAGCTCTTTTGAAACGGCATTTTGCAATGCCGATGAAATCAGCGCAGAATGGATTGAAAGTCCCTTTGCAAGAAACGAGGGACAGCTTTTCACCTACGGCATCGAAAACCCTGCCGTACTTTTCAAAAAAAGTTTTTCTTTGAACAAAGCCGTAAAGAAAGCGAGACTTTACGCAACCTGCTACGGCACATATAGGGTTGAAATCAACGAAAAAAGACCCGACGAGAGAGAATTTGCTCCCGAATTTACGCCGTATGATAAAATGCTTTACTATCAGACATATGACATAACCGATTTATTGAACGAAGGAGAAAACAATATAGGCTTTACGGTCGGAGACGGCTGGTTTTTCTGCCCGCAAACGGCGGTTAAAACGGAAGAAAACATTGAAAATCTTTCCGTTCTCTTTCAACTTCACATTGTATACGCCGACGGAACCGAAGAGAACATAAAATCCGACGGAACCGAGACCGTCAGGCAGACAAACATTATTTACAGCGACCTTTTTATGGGCGAAAAGCGGGATTTTACAAAACCTTATTCAGTCGAAATGCCCGTCAAGGTAAAAAGCTATAAACGGACTCATCTTGTCTCACAGCCCTTGCCGCCCGTTAAACCGATTGAATTGATTCCGGCAAAGAAAGTTTATCTTTCTCCCAAGGGTGAAACAATCGTTGACTTCGGTCAGGTGATTGCAGGAAGAGCAAGAATAAAAATAAACGCTGCAAAGGGCGACGAAGTCACCTTTGAATACACGGAGGTCACCGATAAGGACGGCAACTATTTTTCCACCATGAAGCTCCGTCAATGCGACACGGTGATTTGCGACGGTGGAGAATTTGTTCACGAGGCGCTGTTCACATTCCATGGCTTCCGCTATATCCGGGTCACGGGGTTAAAAAACCTGAAAGCGGATGACTTTACCGCTGTTTTGCTTTCAACCGAGAAAGAAAATGCGGGCAGCTTCGTTTGCTCCGATGAACGGTTCAACACGCTTTACAAAAATATCCGATATTCACAGAAAAACAATATGCTGTCAATTCCGACCGATTGCCCGACAAGAGAAAAAGCAGGCTGGACGGGCGATATTCTGATTTACGCCGAAACAGCGGCGCTGAACGAAGACATGACTGCCTTTCTTTCAAGTTGGTTGAACGGTCTTATACACGATCAGCTTCCGTCGGGAGTCATTCCATTGATTTCTCCGCTGACAAAGCTTTATGAAACGGTTGCAACACAAACCATGGCACCTTTCGGAGCCAAAGAGCAGACCGGCATTGCCGGTTGGGGCGACGCAATGGTATGGGTTCCTTATGCTCTTTACAAGGTTACGGGAAATGACTTGGTTTTAAGGCAGTGCTTTCCGAGTATGAAACGGTGGTGCGATTATGTTATCAATGCGTGCAAAGAAAAAGGCAGCGATTTACCTGAAGAAATTGACTGTCTGCTCTGGAATACGGGCTTTCACTTCGGCGAATGGCTTGTTCCGGGCAAACCGAGCGAGGGCTTTGAAATCTGCAAAGAAACCGCTCCTTATATCGCACCGTATTTTGCCTGCCGAACCATGTATCTTATGAGCGAAATTTCATCGGCTTTGGGCGAGGATGCTTCCTTCTATCAAAAAACTGCCGAGAAAATGAAAGATGCGATTGTAAAAGGGCTCTTTGATACAGACAGTCTGCCGAAAGACTATGTCGGCGCTTACGCTATCGCATTTGAGTTTGACCTTGTTCCCGAAAAATATTTTGAGGAGTATAAAGAAAGGCTAACTTCTCTTGTGCTGGAGCGGGACTGCTGTATCGGAACGGGCTTTCTTGCAACGCCGTTCTTGCTTCCGGCTCTTGACAAAATCGGTCGGCATGACCTCTCGCTTCGGATTCTGATGAATGAAAAGAAGCCTTCTTGGCTCTACGAAGTAAAAATGGGAGCAACAAGCATCTGGGAAAACTGGCTGGCGCTTGCCGAGGACGGAACACCGATGAAAACAAGCTTTGATCATTATGCTTTCGGCGTAATTGACAGCTATATTTGCCACAAGGTATGCGGCATTGACAGCGATACGCCCGGCTATGAACATATCATAATTCGCCCGGATGCCGATGCTTTTGCGTCTTTTGACCGCCGTTTTATTTGCGAAAAAGGAGAAATTCGTATCAGAAAATCCGGGGATAACCTCTCGGTGGAAATCCCGTGCAGCTGCACGGCAACGGTCTTTTGGAAAAATGCTGTCCGTGAAATCGGCAGCGGTAAATATGATTTTTAACAGGAGGAGTATTTATGAAAACTGTGAGATTTTTAAGCGTCATTTTATGTGTTGCCGTATTATTGTGTTTTGCTTCTTGCGGCAAAACCGACACGGACGAAACTACAACCGCACAGTCCGCAAACGAAGAAACAATAACATCGTTATTGTCAACAACATTAAAATCCGAAAGTGAATCAGTTCCCACGCAGATATTAAGTGAGGAAACCACTCAGGAGATAATACAGCAATCCGGGCTTACTTCAAGTTCCACGAAAGAAGAAATCGTCAATGAATACATAAAAATATACAACAACACGAGAAAGAATCCCAACTTTACAGGCACGGATAATATGGAATTTTCCAATCTGATTGTTGACGGCTCGGAAAATAAGACGGTTGAAAACTCTTTTCGTAAACTGGCTTCGCTTTATTCCGGAGCAAACGGAATTCCTCTTCCTCCATACGAAGACGGAAAAGACGGCGTTTATTCCACTCAGTATTCAAAGACCTGCCTTATCACTGCAGATGATATTGAACAGGCCTCTTACACCGACAACGGCAACGGAACGGCAACCATCCGTCTTGTACCAAAAACCTGCGTCAACTCGTCAAGATACGGTGATTCTCAGGGTAAAATGTTTAATGTCATCAATTTTTCCAGCAATGAGGACGGTTCATTTGCAGAAGATCTCAGAGTCACAAACGGAGGCGGTTGGTGTGAAGTAACCTATAAAAAGTCAAGCCTTCAGATGGTTAACGCAAAATATGTTCTCAAAGCCGATGTATACTTGAAAAACCCCAATTTGCCACTTTTGAAAAACAAAGAAATAAAATTTAAAATGGAGTACACCTCCATTTATCCGCAATAAAGCAGAAAAAACGGCAGAGTGATTTTGCCGTTTTTTCTTATACGATTGACTTTGAAAGGTGAAATACTAATGAATCAAATCAGCACTTTATTCAGCAAGGAAATCGCAGACGGCGTTTTCAAAATCGCAAGCACGACTTTCGGCTGCAGTGAAAACCCGGGCAAGCCTTGCCGGAACAGTTATCTGATTGTCGGCAGCCGGAAAGCTCTTCTGTATGACCTTGCGCTTGAAGAAAAGGAGCTCAAGGAGTGTGCTGAAAGTCTTTGCCGCAAAGAAATGGTGACGGTTATCGGTCATGCGCATATTGACCATATTTACAACATTGAGCAATTTGAAAAAATTCTGCTTCACCCGGCAGATGAATTTCTTTTGAAAGACGGAGCAGTCTTTCAGCCGCCTGTCAAAGATCTCCCCGAAATGCAATTTATTGAGGGTGGGGATACGATTGATCTGGGCAACAGAGTTCTTGATGTCATTCATATTCCGGGACACACGCCGGGCAGCATACTGCTCTTTGATCACAAGACACAGATTCTGATTTCCGGGGACACGGTTGCCCGTCGGCTTTTGCTCGGTCTGCACGGTGAAGTGCATTCAGACCGCTTTTGCGAAAGCCTTATGAAACTGCAAAAGTATCCGATCCAGGCGATTTTTTCAGCACATGATAATTGCGCCTTGCCCGCAAGTTATATCCGTTTCATGGTGCAGAATCTGACCGAGCGGGCAGAAAAGGAAGCAGAAATCAAGCCGTTTCCGTTTTACGGAAAGGCGCTGATGTTCAGCGTCGGAACGGAGGATTCCATATATTATTTTGATTTCGCCATGCCGGTCATAGCTGAGCGGGAAGAGAACGCCAAAGATTGATATGACAAAAGCCTTTCAGCATAATACGCAAACAATGCCGCCCGAAACTGAACTGCACCCCAATTGTTAGACAGTATGATATACTATCTAATGAATGGGGTGCAGTTCAATTCCAAATGACGGCTTTGCATTATAGACTTATTGTAGCCTGTTTTCTGTCATCCTACTCGGTTTGCGTAAAACTTCGCTAACGACACTACGCTTTACAAAGTCGAGGAATTTCTTTTTGTTTTCACCGGGGAGTGCTTCGGTCAGAAATTCCTCATTGAACATCGGTACTTCCATTTGTTTCTGCACGGCTTTGTTCTGCTTTCTACTTCGTGCCTGCGGATCAATGTTGCCGTAGTAAAATTTCTCTGTGAATTTACTCATTTTGCTACATCCTTTGAGTTTCTGTCATAATTGTACTCAAAGACAGTAAAAGAGTCGAATGTACCGTAACAAATAGAAAAAGGGCAAGAAAAAAGAGAGAAGCGTAAAACTTCTCTCAATTCTCTTGCCTTGCAATGCTCGTACCTTTAAGTACTGTCCTTAAGGGTACGATGCATTGTGTGGTTCTTTTTTCTCTTGCAAATTTTCTATAAATAAGTTAATATATAAGTGCAAAATATCGGAACAGGGGTGAGGCTATGAAGAAAAAATCAAAAGTCGCTTTCGCTGTAATCTGTGTTGCTGTGTTTTTCACCGGTAGTTTTCTTTACGCATATTCCTCAAGTCATGAAACCTAATATGCGTAAGGTCGTACTTCTTTAACAGTTCCCCAAACCTATGAGTAATGTATGATGGTTAATAAGCATCTCCGTTCGGTTTCTTAAAGCTGTAGTCATTTTAGATATATGCGTTGCCAAAGAATTCTCCGTTCTTGTTTTCCTAATCTTTGAGCCGAAGCAGGAGCTCTCTGATTTCCGGAAACAGCGGGAACGCACGATAACTCTAATTATTTTTGGCTTTGTCTTTTTCAACAACTTTAGTTCTTACAGATGCGGTGTGTCGTATCAAAATAGAGTTTACGTTAAAATCAACACTTTGCCATTGAAGTCCGAGGACCTCACTGCGGCGCAAGCCATACATAACGGTTGTTTTAATAAGAGTATTTTGCTGATTTATTTCAAATTTTTTATATTATAG
>ERZ1034719.1303-NODE-1303-length-11859-cov-4.851915_pt1 | contig 11859 bp, 13 predicted proteins | sample MGYA00520703_ERZ1034719 | MGnify/ENA primary metagenome ERZ1034719 (study PRJEB33766, sample SAMN09781716) | gut metagenome | biome: gut microbiome | host: Homo sapiens | place: Madagascar | study: EMG produced TPA metagenomics assembly of the PRJNA485056 data...
CCGCGCAAGGCAGGGAAGGTTTTCTGTAAATTTTTGCTTTGTATTTTCAGCTGTGCATGGTACAAAGGCGTTGCAAATGCAGGCAGAATCTTGTAAAATACAGGTCATGAGCATTGTAGAGACGAAAAACCTTAAATTTGAATATATCCGCCGTGATGACGAGGGTAACGTCGAGGGTATCACGACAGCCATTGATGATGTTTCTTTGGAGATTAAGCAGGGCGATTTTATTGCCATTTTAGGACATAACGGTTCCGGAAAATCCACACTTGCGAAGCATATCAATGCGATCCTGTATCCAACAGAGGGAACCGTGTGGGTCGATGGCATGAATACCACAGATGAAGCACACCTATGGGACATTCGTCAGGAGGCGGGAATGGTATTCCAGAATCCGGATAACCAGATCATCGGACAGGTGGTGGAAGAGGATGTTGGCTTTGGACCGGAGAATCTGGGAGTACCGACAGAGGAGATCTGGCAGCGGGTGGAAGAGAGCCTTAAGGCTGTTGGCATGTATGAGTTCCGTAAGTATTCCCCGAATAAGCTTTCCGGGGGACAGAAGCAGCGTGTTTCCATAGCCGGAGTGATTGCCATGCATCCGAAGTGTATCATCCTGGATGAACCGACCGCCATGCTTGACCCGAATGGCCGCAAGGAAGTAATCCGTGCCGTGCGTGCCCTGAATGATGTCGAGGAGATTACGGTAATTCTGATTACCCATTATATGGAAGAAATTATTCATGCGGATCGGGCCATTGTCATGGATGAAGGAAAGATTGCCATGGAGGGGACACCGAGGGAGATTTTCAGTCAGGTGGAGAAGCTCAAGAGCTTACGGCTGGATGTCCCACAGGTTACTTTGCTAGCCCATGAATTAAAGCAGAACGGTGTTCCGCTTCCTGATGGAATTTTAACGACGGAAGAACTGGTTACTGCACTTGGTTATTGACAGATAGTAATGCATTGCATCGTAATTATGAAGATACTGAATAATTACCGTTTTTGTAATATCGGTTTCACAGCAGCAGGAAGCACTGGATGAACCGGATAAAGAAGTCGCAGGAGAGGAATACGGAATGTCCATTATTTTAGATCATGTCAGTCACACATATGAAGAAGGAACCGCAATGGAATTCCATGCTCTGAAGGACATTAATCTGGTGATCCCGGACGGACAGTTCATCGGACTCATCGGACATACCGGTTCAGGAAAGTCTACGCTGATCCAGCATCTGAACGGACTTTTGAAGCCGACAGGCGGTCATGTGTATTATAATGGCGCAGACATCCATGATGCGGATTATAACCGTAAGGAGCTGCGGAGCAGGGTCGGTCTGGTGTTCCAGTATCCAGAGCATCAGTTGTTTGAAATGGATGTGTTTACGGATGTCTGCTTTGGACCGAAGAACCTGGGGCTTGATAAAAAGGAAGTAGAACTGCGCGCCTATCAGGCGTTAAAGCAGGTCGGACTGGAGGATGAATATTTTTACCAGTCACCGTTTGACTTATCCGGAGGACAAAAGCGACGTGTTGCGATTGCCGGAGTGCTTGCCATGAAGCCGGATGTTTTGATCCTGGACGAGCCCACGGCAGGACTGGATCCGAAGGGACGCGATGAGATTCTTGATCAGGTTGCTGCATTCCGCAAGGAAACGGGGATGACGGTCATTCTGGTTTCCCACAGTATGGAGGATGTGGCGAAATATGTAGACCGTATTATCGTGATGAACAAAGGGGAAGTCCTGATGGACCAGATCCCGAAGGAAGTGTTTAAGCGTTATAAGGAGCTCGAGGAGGTAGGACTTGCGGCACCGCAGGTAACCTACATCATGCATGCCTTAAAGGATAAGGGAATGCCGGTTTCGGCAGATGCAACAACGATTGAAGAAGCAAGGCTTGAAATTTTACATGCATTGCATAGATAGAAGGATATAGAGATGCTGAAGGATATTACATTGGGACAATATTACCAGACCGATTCGGTCATCCATCGTCTTGATCCCAGAGTCAAGCTGGTGGCAACACTGGCATTTATTGTTTCCCTTTTTATTGTAAATAGTTTCTGGGGATATCTGATCGCTGCTGTTTTTCTGGTTGTGATGATCCGTTTATCCCACGTGCCGTTTAAATTCATGGTACGTGGCATGAAGGCCATTGTATTCCTGCTTGTGGTTGCCGGAATATTCAACCTGTTTCTGACACCGGGAGAGGTGGTGGTATCTTTCTGGAAGCTGAAGATCACGAAGGAGGGTATTAAGCTGGCACTTCTGATGGCAGCCCGGCTCTGCTTCCTGATTATCGGATCTTCCATTATGACATTGACTACTACTCCGAATCAGTTGACGGATGCAATGGAAAAGCTGCTCGGACCGTTAAAGAAAATTCATGTACCGGTTCATGAAATCGCCATGATGATGTCGATTGCATTGCGTTTTATTCCTATTTTATTAGAAGAAACGGATAAGATTATGAAAGCCCAGATCGCCAGAGGAGCCGATTTTGAAAGCGGTAACCTTATCACCAGGGCGAAAAACCTGGTACCGCTGCTGGTGCCACTGTTTATTTCCGCATTCCGTCGTGCCAACGATCTTGCAATGGCGATGGAAGCACGCTGTTACCGCGGTGGCGAGGGCAGAACAAAGATGAAGCCGCTTCAATATAAAAAGCGGGATTATCTGGCCTATGGTATGCTGGTTTTGTATCTGATCTTAATAGTTGCTGAAAAGCTTGTTTTAGAGTGATTTCAGCTCTGTTATAAATTTTATAATCAGATGGAAGTCCCAATATAGGAAGTAAGAAAATGAAACGAATTATGCTGACCGTTGCGTATGATGGAACGAATTACTGTGGCTGGCAGATCCAGCCGTCCGGAGAAACGATAGAAGGAGTCTTAAACCGGGAGCTGAGCCGCCTTTTGCAGGAAGAGATAAGGGTAATTGGTGCAAGCCGCACGGATTCCGGCGTTCATGCAAAAGGGGCAGTCGCGGTTTTTGATACCGAAACCAGAATCCCGCCGGAAAAGATTTCTTATGCGGTTAACAAAAGTCTTCCGGAGGATATCCGGGTGGTGGGATCGCGAGAGGTTTCACCGGAGTTTCACCCGCGAAAAACAAACTGCCGTAAGACTTATGAATACCGGATCCGGCACGATGTTTTTCCCATGCCGACGGAACGGCTGTATACGCACTGGGTGCATACCGCATTGGATGTGGACAAGATGCGGGAAGCAGCGGCGTATCTTGTCGGAGAACATGATTTTAAATCGTTCTGCAGCGTCCATACGCAGGCGGAGACGACCATCCGTACTATTTATCAGCTTGAAGTGGAAGAGACGGGCGCAGAAATCAGGATCCGTGTGTGTGGAAACGGCTTCTTATATAATATGGTGCGCATCATTGCCGGAACCCTGATCGAAGCCGGACAGGGAAAGTATCCTCCGGAAAGGGTGAAAGAGATGCTTGATGGGAAAGAACGGCAGAAAAGCGGTCCGACTGCACCGGCAAAGGGACTGTGCCTTTTGGGCTACGAATGGGATTCGGCCGTCGAAGAAAAATAAATGCAGGTAACAGGTGCCAAAAATAAAAAGACACTTAAGTAAATAAGTGGTGAAAAAGTCAGTAAAACAAGCAAATTTCCAGTGTCAGTAAAACAATCAGTAAAACAATGGTAAATTTCCGGTTGACACACAAGGAAGCGTGTAATATAATATTTCAATGTGGCGAAGTTTGTTAGGTGGCCCGGACATCCGCTTAAGGAACTCGTCAATACAGGTTATCGAACTTTATATGGAGGAAATCAGAATGAAGACATTTATGGCTAGCCCTGCTACCATCGACAGAAAATGGTATGTAGTTGATGCTACTGATATGACATTAGGACGTTTAGCTTCTGAAGTAGCTAAGGTTTTAAGAGGTAAGAACAAAGCAATTTTTACTCCTCATATTGATACTGGTGATTATGTAATCGTAATCAATGCTGAGAAGGTTAAAGTTACAGGAAAGAAATTAGATCAGAAGGTTTACTATCGTCATTCCGAGTATGTTGGCGGCATGAAGGAAACCACATTACGTGAAATGCTCGCTAAGAAGCCTGAGAAGGTAGTAGAACTCGCTGTTAAAGGCATGCTTCCTAAGGGACCTTTAGGAAACCAGATGTATACCAAGCTTTATGTATATGCTGGACCTGAGCACAAGCATGCAGCTCAGAAGCCTGAAGTATTAACATTTTAAAGGGACTGAAAGGAGATAAGTAAAATGGCTAAAGCAGCTAAATCCGCTAAGTTTTACGGAACAGGTAGAAGAAAGAAATCCATCGCCAGAGTATATTTAGTACCTGGTAAGGGAGATATTACAATTAATAAGAGATCCATCGATAAGTATTTTGGACTTGAAACACTTAAGGTTATCGTTCGTCAGCCTCTTACAGCTACAGAAACCGCTGACAAGTATGACGTAATCGTTAATGTTAAGGGCGGTGGATACACAGGACAGGCCGGTGCCATCAGACATGGTATTGCAAGAGCACTGCTTCAGGTAGATAACGAATTCAGATCTACTCTTAAGAAGGCTGGTTACTTAACAAGAGATCCTCGTATGAAGGAAAGAAAGAAGTACGGTCTCAAGGCAGCACGTAGAGCACCTCAGTTCAGCAAGCGATAATCTACAACTTAAAAATGCTAAAAAAGCCCGGAAATACGCCATTTTCCGGGCTTTTTCTATGCCCAAAATTCTGTCTGGCCTGTTCGGTTTTGATGGAATTTGAACGGAAATTTATGGGTTTATAGTGGTCAAATTACTGGTGGACAAGCCCATTTTGACCTCTTATGGGTTAAATTACTGGTGGACAATAGGAGCAAATGAAGTCCAATTTTGCCATCGACGGACGAACACATACTTGACTGATTTACATAGAGCCTTGGCTCATTCTTTGAAAACGAGAATGGGTCGAGGCTCTATTTTTTTCGCCCGAAATCCGGCGAGACAAATTTGAGTAGGAGGTAACAGGTATGACGGATTTCAATCAGAAGACCCATGACACCGATGTGGGCAGTCATGGCGGACAGTCGAGGCAGATGATGGAGGTGTTTGAGAACCAGGAGTTTGGTTCGATCCGTTTGTTACAGGAGGCAGGCAAGACCTTCTTCTGTGCAAGCGACGTGGCGAAAGCGTTGGGGTATGTGAATCCCTACGCCGCAGTGAAACGCCATTGCAGAGGCCCCCTAACGAAACGCGAGGGGGTCGTTCAGAAGGTGAATCAGTATGGGGATGCTGGAGAGCAGGTCGTTGAAATCGCCTTTATCACAGAAGGCGATGTTTACCGGCTGATCGTTCACAGCAAGCTGCCATCGGCAGAACGATTTGAACACTGGGTGTTTGATGAAGTTCTCCCTTCCATCCGTAAGCATGGTGTGTATATGAGCGATTCCATTTTGGATCAGGTGATTCAGCATCCGGAGGTCATCTACACCCTGGCACAGGAGCTTGTAGCCGAGAGGGAGCAGCTTGAGGGTATCCGCAAACAGCTGGATGCAGCACAGCCCAAAGCGGCTGGGACTGTGCCAGAAATCTATGTTTGTCGTTCCGAATCATTTGACCCTTCAGTGGGCAAATGAATTCCTGCGCTTGTATCCAAGTGCAAAACTGTTGGTAGCAAGCAAAAAGGACTTTGAGACTGCTCGCAGAAAGAAGTTCTGTGCACGGATTGCCACTGGCGATTACGATGCAGTCATTATTGGGCATTCTCAGTTTGAGAAAATCCCGGTGTCCGCAGAACGGCAGGAGCGGATTTTGACTGCTCAGATTGATGAAATCGAAAATGCCATTGCTGAGATGAAATCCCAGAATGGCGAACGGTTTTCTATCAAACAAATGGAAAAGACTCGGAAAGGATTGGAGGCGAGATTGGAGAAACTTCGGGCAACCGACCGAAAAGACGATGTGATTACTTTTGAGCAGCTGGGCGTCGGATGTGGCGCAGGTATCCACCCTTCTTCGCCGATGCAGCAACAACCTGAACCAGTACGCAAAACGCGCCAATGAATCCGGAAGCATCTATGCGGAGGATATCTGGGATTTGCAGAAGCGAATGGATGAACTCTGGGAGATGCAAAAGCTGATTCTGAAGAGGCTTTCGGTTATTCGCTGACGGCGCAAATGTGCGGGATTTCTACAGCACATGGCACAGATGAAACGGTCTGTGCCGTTACATATTATTTGGTCTACCTGTTGACATCGTGGTGTTTGGCAAGCGGGTGCGGTAAAATATAGATGAAAAGAAAAACGAAGGGGTGAAATCCATGAAGATCGTATGTTTTTTGTTGAAGCTGATGCTGAAAATCCTGTTGCTGCCGGTTGCATTTCTGCTGCGATTTCTGTGCTTTATCTGGAATCTGCTGATGCAGTTATCCCTGTGGGTGCTTTCGCCGGTCATGCTGTTTGTTCTTGGCTGCGGCATCTATTCGGTGGTACGGGCGAGCTGGACAGATGTGTTCCTGCTGACCCTGATTGAGATGGGACTGTTCTCAGCTGCGGTTGGTGCGGGCGGTATCATGGAATTGATGGAACGGCTGTGCGAGTGCATAGAGGATGTTTTGACAATTTGAGTTCAGGAGGGATTGGAAGGATATTCAGTTTATGAAAGATTATTATGATTTGCGGTACGAGGAAACAGATGGAGAGAATCATTTTGTGGATGAGGCAGCTTATCAGGAAAAACAGTCTGAGCATTCGAAGATGGAAGACCAACTGATGGAAATGGTGGGCGGCAGCGAATCTAATGTGTGGAAGCTGTACGAAAACATCATGTGTGTCTATTTCGATATGGAAGAGATCATCAAACAGGCCGTTTATTTGCAGGGGGCTTATTACCGGGAACGGATGCTAAAATGAGAATAGTGAATTGGTAAGGGCTGCCTTCGGGTAGCTCTTTTTAGATGGAGGAATATAAAAATGGCAGCTACAAGACTATTGCAATTTTTTTCATATGGCCTCATTCCTCCTTTTAATTTTGAGAATCGGGCGGTCGGCGGTAAATCCGGCCGCCCGTGGGGGGGGTTATTCTGTCGGTATCGTATAAACCGAGGTTACGGTAGGCACCTCGCTGACAGAAATGCTGTCTACAATATACAAGATGTCAATTGTTGGCTCATCCAAGTCGGAACCACCCCAATCCTTTGTCATGGTGCTTTGTTCTTTAACGAACACGCCCGTTGCTTTATCTACCCAAAATGTGTAGCTAAGTCCAATCGCGTCCGGCTCACTCTCATACTTAATGCAGTCGAAATTGCCGATTTTCTCACTGCCTTTATTTGAGTAATCGGACATATTTTCAAGATACCAAATGATACCGCCGAGGAAATCAACCTCGTTTTCCATATACTGCTGCATGGTCGTTGCCACCGGCTCACCATTGTAAATTACGCTGATGTTATCGCCTTCTCGCCCTAACACCATTGCCATTAAGGTGTCACCATCAAAATAACCATAATCGCCGTTATCGCCGTTCCAAACGATCAATTCGGTTCCGTCGTAAAGCATAACCATCTCGCCGTCCGGGTCAGTTCCATCGTAGGCCGTACCTTTTACATAGAAAGGCTTGGTGTACCAGTCGGTAGAAACTTTATCATCTCCGCTGGAATTGCCATTACTAGATTAAGTAATTCATCTAAGAAGTTACTGCCTTTTGATGCTAAGAAAGAAACAAGTGTCTTGATTTCTTCTTGTGATAATAGGGGAAAATTGTTCACTGCTATAGCTTTATACACTATATAAAGTTTTTCACTTTACAATATTTCAATTATAACTGTAAATTTCTTAGATAGTTGTATCAGGAACAGCTTATTAATAATTTCGATACTACATATATATTTCAAATCAGAGGGAATTGCCTTCGTTAGACGCAAAAAATTTGATACTCTCTGAAAATTTTTGATTGAAGGCTTTCATGTCAATTATGGAAAGTCCTTCAGTAACAATTTTATTAAGAAAACTGTTTTCTTCATCTAGATTATTATATCCATTCGTGAACCACTCCATTGAAACGGCTATGCAGCCATTTACCATATATGTAGCGAGCAATTCGGCTTTTTTATAATCCAGTTGTTTGGCTTGTAGGCAGGACTTGACAACAAGCTTTTTACCATATTCTGAAATACGTTTTATGAACCGTGATGAACGGTTATTGACGATGCGAACAAATATCTGGTCGTTACAGAGCATTTCATATATAGTAGTAGAGAGATTTATCCGGTTATCTACATCTGCCATGGAATTAATGTAACTAATTGTTTTTTCATAAAGTTCATCCTCCAATGCCTCAAATACTGCTAAGGAGTCAGCATAGTGAAGATAAAAGGTGGAACGATGTACTTCAGCTAGTTCACAAATATCTGTGACAGTAATTTTCTCTAGGGACTTTTTTTCTAAAAGAGACAGAAATGCTTCTTGAATTATCTGACGCGTATATAGTGTACGGCGGTCTGTTTTGCGTATTTGTTTATTTTGCATAGATTATTCCTCCCAATATGAGACATATAAATCAATTGTGGCGATAGTTGTACATTCATTACATCATTGATGGTTGAATTTTATGTATAATATATAATAATAGCTATTAAATAAATTGTCAACATGTGATGGGAACTGTAATAATGTTAGGGTCGGGAGATATCAACCACCCACAGTCGCTTGGATTTAACCAATTAGGGGCGGCGACAAACAACCAATTTTAGTCAGTTAGAAAAAGCCATTGTATTTTCCGGTTCGTGTTCTAAAATGATGTATGCCAGTACATCAGTAGAAATCACAATGGGAGAAAAACACAATGACTTAACTGAAATAATAGCACAAACACTTAACGAAATGAAGAAGGAACAGGGTGAAAAGTTCGATATTAATAAAGTCAACCTGGCTGAGTTGGAACGTCGAACCGGAATCACCCATGCAAAGCTTCGCAGAATCAAGTCTACGGGATTTATAGATCAGCCACATGCCCTTACAGGCAGGAAAGCGGAAGTTACTCTTCTGACAGGATTTACAGGTATTATTGACAGCCTGCTCCAAAAAGGAATCACGAATTCTGCGGTATGTTTTGATCGTATTAAAGAAAACGGCTTTACAGGTGGTCTTACAATTGTTAAAGATTACATTTCCAGTCATAAGGAACTGATTCCACCTAAAAGACAGATTATTGCACCACAGGGGAGCCGGGGACAGCGTTATCACACCAATCCGGGTGAATCTTATCAGATGGAGTGGGGCTTTGTAGAAGTCGAAACGGCAACCGGGGATACCTTCAAGGTGGCTTGTTTTGCTATGATCTGCCACTGTTGCGGACAGCGTTACATCGAATTCTTTCCGAATGCAAAACAGGAAAATCTTTTTATAGGCATGATTCATGCATTCCTGTATATGGGAATCCCTTCTTACATTCTGACTGATAACATGAAAAGTGTTGTAATCAGGCGTGATGGTGAAGGACATCCAATCTGGCAGAAGGATTATGAACTCTTTATGGGCAATCTCGGTTTTGAAACAAAACTGTGTAAACCAAGACATCCATTTACCAAGGGTGCTGTGGAGCGTCTGGTACGCTTTGTAAAAGATAACTTTCTGCCGGGACGCGTTTTCACAGAGATTACAGATTTGAACTATGAGGCTCTCAGATGGTGTAATGCACAGAATGACTACTATCATAGGGCAGTGGATTGTGTTCCGAATGATAAGCATACTCACCAGTGTATGAAGCACGCAAGTTCGCTCTGTGAGACAGTTGAATTATCCTACTATCTATGGCCGGAAAGAAAGATTTCCTTTGACGGTTTTGTAAACTTTGAGGGTCGCAGGTTTGGTGTTCCTTATTGGTATACCGAAAAAATCTGCCGTGTAAAAAGAGACGGATACGTTCTCTATATTTACGATTCCAAGATGACCAAAGTACTTACTACTCATGATGTAACATGGAGCCGCCGTGATAGCTTTTGCAAGGATCAGTATGTTGCTGAACAGCCTGAGGAATTGCCAACAGCACCTGTAAAAGTACAGATTCAACAGCTTGACCCTCCTAAGTATGATTCTGGCTTTAGCAGATTTAACTTTGAGGAGGGACTGTGGAATGAATAATTCAGTGTTTGAGCAGATACAGGAATCTGCAAAATATTGATATTGTCAATATTGGTTTACACTTTTTTCTCAAGGATGTTCGACCTATGCTGCCTCCTGTAATGAATCGTAGTATTGTTGACGCTTAATCATCGGAGGTAAGCCACCATTAGCAGAGCAGATTCTTCGGTTATTCCAATAGCTGATGAAATATCTCCAGATGAGTGTTTTTAACTGTTCTACTGTCATTGAAGTGGTATCGTAACGTCCATAAAGTAATTCTTCTTTGAATCTTGCCCACATGCTTTCGCATCTGGCATTGTTGTGGTGTCTGCCACCAGCACTGTTCATGCTTTGGAGAATGCCATATTTGCTGATTGCTTTACGATATAACTCACTTGTCTACTGTGTTCCTCTGTCACTGTGAAGGATAGCTCCCCGGAGCATTGGATACGCTTTGTATGCATTATCTAATGTTTGTTCACAAAGGGTAGCTTTCATATTTGTATCCATAGCAAGCCCCAATACAGCTAAATCATAGCAATCAAAAATTGCTGAAACATACAGCTTTCCATCGGATGCTTTTATTTCGGTCATATCAGTAACACATTTTTCAAGAGGCTTTCCGGCTGCGAAGTCACGCTTTATTAAATCATCTGATTTGTGGGCTTCTTTATCCGCCTTTGTAATGCCGTTAGGCTTACGCTTTGGTTTATGATTAAGGCCAATTTCTTCCATAACACGATAAACAGTTCTTTCGCCTGGAATGTGCACACCTTCCGGTTGTTTAAGCTGTAATGCCTGATACATGCGAATTCTACCATAAGTATCATTGCATTCATCTTCATTGCAGATATCCATCATAGCATCTGCTAATTCCTGATATTTCCAGGGAGCATCCTTTGTTTTCAGATGTTTATTGAATATGTTAAAGGTTTATCCACTAGCAAAACCGAGGATATATGTCAGTATATATGGGACATAAGTGAACAATTCGCTTTGTAGGGAGCCGAATGCGGGAAAATCGCACGTTCGGATCTATGTAGGGGTACGCCTCGTAAGGAGCGTATCTACTCACCGGGTTCAACACACCGTATCGGTGTGGGAAGTTTTAGTAAGTTATTGTTACTATTTGATGCAACGCCTGATATGATGAGTATTGGTATAGATGCACTTAGAATCATTAGTATTAGTTTTGTGTTTGCGGGATTCTGTATCGTATGTAGTACAGTTTTCCAGGCTTTAGGAAGAGGTATGTTAAGTCTCATTATTTCAATTGTAAGGCAACTTGGAGTTTTTCTACCGCTTGCATATATCTTAGCATGTACCTTGGATTTGCATGCAGTCTGGTATGCATTTCCACTTGCAGACATTGTATCTGTAATACTAGCTATAATTGGACTAAGAAGAGTTTATAAACTGCAAATTAAGAAATTGTAATAAGATTTAAAGCTGCTGGTTTTGAATTTGTAGATCTCAGATCATTAGAGTATTTTAAGTAAAAGAAAGAGGACAAAGAAAGATGCCCATATGCTAATTTATATGTTTATTCTCCGGAGGGTTTAGTGCGTAGAGAAACTGCAGAGGGTGTATCTTTTTCTTATTTTGCACTTTATATTAGAAATAGAGGCAATTGCCTTCGCTTAACAGTGTGCGGTGGCTTGTTTTAAGCAATTGTTCATTTTGCATAGATTTTACATTAAATACGAGATATTTAAAGTGATTATGTCGATTAGTGTGCATTTATCTGGATATTGAC
>ERZ1034719.1308-NODE-1308-length-11814-cov-5.319415_pt1 | contig 11814 bp, 5 predicted proteins | sample MGYA00520703_ERZ1034719 | MGnify/ENA primary metagenome ERZ1034719 (study PRJEB33766, sample SAMN09781716) | gut metagenome | biome: gut microbiome | host: Homo sapiens | place: Madagascar | study: EMG produced TPA metagenomics assembly of the PRJNA485056 data...
TCGCCAATTCGGTGGCGGGTTCTGTGGCCCAAGGGTCTTTGGCCTATCAGGTAACCCCCTATGATCCGGCATACGGCACGAAATACAATGCACTGAGTGCCACATGGCGTATCGTCATCGAAACGGGTAAGCCGGACAATCTGGTCACCTCCTTCGCCGTTACCGCTGATGATGGTAAGACCCGATACGCCAAGATCAACGAGACCAACAAGACGATCTCCCTGAATCTGCCGGAGGGCACCGACCTGCGCGCCATCACGCCGGTCGTTACCCATACCGGTACGGAGGTCAAAATCAACGGGGAATCTTTTACCGGCAGCGGCTCTTTCGATTTTACTAATTCTGAGACATCGCCCCTGACGTTGACGGTGACCAACAGCAATTTTAAACTGCACACCGACTACAAGGTGACCATCACAGCCAGAAAGTCCTCAGAGAATTACATCACCGCCTATAAGCTGGGCGACGCGGAGGGCGTGATCGATGGCGACAATATCGCCATTACCATCCCTTACGCCATGGACCTGGCTGCCGTGGAGCCGGGGATCGCCATTTCCGAGTTCGCGGTGCTCGTCGAGCCTGATACGCTGAAGGTGGGCGAAAACACCTACACCGTTACCTCTGAAGACGGCAAAGTGCGTACTTATACGGTGACCATCACCCGCACGGCGGTGGCAAGAGGCAGACAGATACTGTCCTTCACCTATGGCGCGGCGGCAGGCGTGATCGACCAGGTACAGGGCACGATCAAGCTGGAGCTGCCGGCCGGAACCTCCACCACCTTTGCGCCGACGATCAAGCTGTCTGATTTTGCCACGGTCACACCGGCCTCCGGCGAGACGCAGGATTTCAGCAAGCCGGTAATCTATAAGGTCACGGCGCAGAACGGCTCCACCAATACCTATACTGTTACCGTAACGGTTTCTCAGGAGCAGGTGGAGAACCCCTACAAGTCCGATATGGAGTCGCTGGTGCAGAAGATCACCACGAGGTACAGCCGGACAACGGCAGGCGCGTGGGAGGACTGGGAATGGATGAACCTGGGCTTCTACCAGAACAAGCGGGACAATCTGGACGATGGCTTCTCCATTGCAGAGTGCATCAAGCGGCTGGACACCACCACCAATGTGGCCATGACCAACATTGACCGTAAGATCATGACACTGACCGCCCGCGGCATTGACTGTTCCAAGCTTTCCCAGTACAACAACGGCGAGCCCTTCCTTGACGCCAAGGGCAATAAGGTAGATGACCTCGCCGCAGTCCTCTATAACTACAGCGGCGGTTGGACTATCAACGGCCCCATCTTCGCACTGATTGCCCTGGATATGGGCAACTACACCATTCCTGAAAATGCCCTGTGGACGCGGGACAAGCTGCTGGAGACAATTTTGACCCATAAGTACCTGTCGGACGGCTTTGGCTTGGATATGGTCACCATGCTGATGCAGTCTATCGCGCCCTATCAGAACGATCCGGTGTACGGCGAGCGGGTCAAGGCTAAGCTGTGGGAGGGCTTTGACATTGTTATGGACAGCTTTGGCACCGACCCCTTTGACAACCCATTCGGCGTCCAGTGGGGCGGCGTGTATACCTCTGAGGGCGCGTCCCAGATCATCTGCGCTCTTTCCGCTATGGGTGTTGACGTCCACACGGATGTGCGCCTCAACAACGGAAAGGACAGCGTGCTGACCTCGTTCCTCAACTACGCCGACTTTGACGAGGGCTATTTTGCCCACAGCAACACGACGCCCAAGAACGCCATGGCCACCTATCAGGGCTGCTATGCCACACAGTGGTATCTGGGCTTCCTGAATAACGGCGGGGCGGGACATCCCTATTCCCTGTATTATCATCGCTTCGATTTCTCCCGTAAGCTGTCCACCGAGGCGGACATTACCTCCTTTACACTGGAGGGTAAGAAGGGCGTGTTTACCACGGAGGGCGGAGACAACATCATCACCGTGACGCTGCCTGCCGGTACCCCCCTGAACGATATGCACCCGCAGATCGAGCTGTCTGACTATGCCACGATCCTTGCACCGGATCTTACCGGCGGCATCACCTTTGTGAAGGATACCAAGACCGCCTTCACCGTGCAGGCGGAGGACGGCAAGACCACCAAGACCTATTATGTGGTAGTCAAGCTCTCGGATGAAGAAAAGCCCTCCGGCGCGGAGATCTACACCGATACCATTATGCTGAAGGACGCCAATATCCTGCGGGATCTGGACATTCTCGGCAAGAATATCACCACTGGCACGGACAGCACGGATATTGAGCTGCTGCTCGACGCAGGAAAGGACACCTCAAATCTGATGATCTACGCCCGCCTCTCCTATGGGGCCACCGCCTCGCCGGCACTGGACGGGAAGAAGGGCATGAACCTGTCGGATTGGACGACCTTCACCATCACTTCCGGCGACGGGACGAATACCCAGACGTACCGCATCAAGGCCACGGCACGGACGCAGGCGTCTATCTCCGCCTTCAGCCTTACCATCGGCGGCACGGTCTATGACGGCATCATCGACAACAAAGCCAACACCATCACCGTGTCCGGCGTGGATGACAGCAATCTGTCCAGCACGTCCTTCGCGCCGGATGTGACGCTGGGGCCGGGGACAAAGGTCTGCTCTCCCGCGCCCGGACTGCCCCAGGACTTCTCCAAGGCGGTGCAGTACATCGTGGCGGGCGATGAAAACGTCGTGTCCCGCACCTACACTGTTTCCGTGCTGAACAGGGAGGGCAAGCTGATCTCCGGCAGCGGCGGTGGAGGCGGCAGCGATCCTGTAACGCCGGCCGCCGGCGCGAAGATCACGGCCTTTTCCGTGCTGGGCGTGGACGGCGTCATCAACCAGAGTGCAGGTACTATCACCGTAACGCTGCCTGCCGGTACGAACGTGACGGCGGTAGCCCCCTCCGTTACAGTGACGGCAGGCGCGGTGGTGAGTCCTGTGCCCGGCGAGGTGGTGAACCTTACCGCCCCGGTGGTCTACACCGTGACGCTGGGCGAGGAAACCAGCCGCTATACCGTCACCGTGACCTTCGAGCGCAGCGTTTCCCAGCAGCTTTGGGACGAGCTGGGCAACAACTCGGATGTGGCGGATCACCAGACCAGCCACACCAAGCGGGATTGGAGCTGAGTGCCATGAGGAAAAGAAAGACTGTATTTCTATTGCTGCTGTGCCTGCTGCTGATGCTGGCGGCAGGCTGCGGCGGGAAGGCGACTGCTGCCCAGCAGGGCAGCAAGTGGGATATCCTCTCCGCCAAATGCGGAGAAACCGAGTGCACCGTGTCCGTCACCAAGAACTGGGGCGGGCAGGAGACGGGCCTGAGCTGCGTGGTGTTCATCCCCCACAGTGATGGCATGGACGTGACCGCCGTGCCGCTGGTTCTTCAGCTTGCTGAGGGTGCCACGCTGGACGATACCGAGCCGTGCATTGTGTCCGTTGACGGCACATCGCTGGTAGTAGATCTGACTGTGGCCAACCCCTGTGTCACGGTTTGGAATGACGGTTACAGCCGCACCTACTGCCTGCGGCTCAAGGAGGCGATGGGATGAAGCGTATAGCATGCTTGCTGATCGCTGCGCTAAGCATAAGCCTGCTGCTGGGCGGCTGCGGCCAAAACAGCGATCCGTTGGCTATCCAGGAGTTTATCATCGGCGACAGCGTCGGCACGGTGGAGCAGCGCGGCAGCGGAAAGGATGCGGAATATGTGATCTGCATCACACTGCCGATAGAAACGGATTTCCAGAACTGCACAGCCAACATTACGCTGGCGGACGGCGCGTCCGTCAATGGCGATAGTCCCTGCCTGAAGGCGGATCTGGCTGGCCGCATGGTGCTGGATCTGACGCGGGAGCCGCGGGATCTCATTATAGAGAATGGGTCAAGCAGCCGTTCCTACGGCTTTGAAATAGCGCTGAGCCAATGAACCGGCTCATGGGTTAGTGGAAGGAGTGATACGCAGGGCTAAAGCGAGAACCTGACGCATGTGGAACAAAAACAACATTTAGTAAAGGAGAAACAACATGAAAATGACGAAGAAGATCACAGCATTGTTGTTGGCTCTCGTGATGGCGCTGTCTCTCAGCACCATGGCGTTTGCCGACGGCACCACCACGACGAATACTGTAACGCGCACGACCGTTGAATCCATTGACGGTGTGTCCTCCATCACCATTGGCGGCACCACCGCCTATTATGAGAAGGACAGCAATACCGGCGACCAGATCTACATCCGCGCCATGGTGGCTGGTGGTTCCGAATATGGCCTGAAGAGCACCGACGTGGTGATCAACCTGAGCAATGCTGGCGCCACCATCAACGGCGACCTTGCCTTCACGGGTGCGGGCAATGTCCGCACGGCGACGAATGTGAACCTGCTCAACAAGGTCTATACCGTGATCATCAGCACCTCCGAGGGCGGCGTCACGACCAGCAAGACCTATAAGCTGGCTGCCGGCTTGCCCAATGGTGTTGTTGCCATTGCCTCCAACGACCCCCTGCGCATTACCGCACTGAAGTTTGGCACTGTGGATGCCACGTTCACTGGAACCAACGTGCAGAACCCCTTCATGGGCAACACTCTGGTAAACACGGAAAACAAGTGGACCTTCGTGAATTACAAGGCAGATGCTACGGCTACTGCAACAATCACTGACCGTAAGAACGTTGCGGCAAATCTTACTATTCCTACAGGTATGACTGCTTCTGGCGGTTGCCTGGGTACGACCAGTGTAGTCGGCAATGGTAGAGTAAGGAGCCTTACTCTGAATCTCAGCGATCCGTCCACATTTATGAATGTTACGGTAAATGGCGAGACTCGTAAGTATTATGTGTTTGTGACCGACCCTGGTACGTTCAAAGTGAAGTATGGTATCGACTTTACCGAGGCTATGGCTGATTCCCACTATACCGGCAATGTAGCGACTGCGGTGAATAATCTGTATTCCCAGGCCAAGGAGTATTTTGGTGTTGCCGACAATCAGACTTGTGGCGCTTATGGCGAGATCATTGTCAATTCCGGCGAGACCGTGATGGATATCATGCACAAGTTTGCTGTCAAGTACAGCTATACTTCCGAGGTCCCCGAAGGCTGCACTTATATGGCGACTCTGAACGGCATCGGTGAGTTTACTTTTGGGCAGTACTCCGGCTGGATGTATACCGACGGCCCCTCCTGGACCAGTGATGGTAAGGCTGACTATACCAAGTGGAGCACTCCCGCTGTAGGCGGCGCCAGCTATACCCTGACTGCAGGTGACACCATCTGCTGGTTCATCTGCTGCAACTACATGCATCATCCTTGGGGTTGATTAGCGAGCCAAACGTAGAGAGCGAATAGAGTGGTAAGGGCGGGGCTTTCCGCCCCGCCCTTACCCTGCTCAGAACTGGAGAACAAATATGAATAGAGTAAAGCGCGTATTGGTTTGCTGCTTGCTTGTCGTGTTGTGCCTTGGAATGGTTCCTTTTGTCCCAGCATATGCTGAAACGGAATTATTCACCATTAAGGATAAAAGCGGAAACTGTTACGTTCCCGTAGCCACGAATATTAATGTTAAAGATACGCTCGGAGTAGACAAGGTATATTGTCTCTGGGTTCCTGAAGAAACAGGGGCATTAACGATTGAAACTTCTGACTTCAGCAGTGCTCAGTGCTTTTGCGTAACATCTCCGCTAACGTGTAGTACGGAAGAAAGCGGAAAAATGATCGTATCAGTCGGCAGCGGGCACGACCCGAATAGCTGTTTGGCTGGCGTGGCTGATACCTACCCTGGTGCGAATGCTTATATTGACGAAGCGTCTGCTGTAGAGAGGATCTGTGTTGAGCTCGTTGGAGAGACAACGGTTGATATACTTATTCAGCGGGGCGGGAAAAAACTGATTGCTGATCCGATACCGTTCACCATTAAAGATGGAAGCGGAAACAGTTACGTTCCCGTAGCCACGAATATTAATGTTAAAGATACGCTCGGAGTAGACAAGGTATATTGTCTCTGGGTTCCTGAAGAAACAGGGGCATTAACGATTGAAACTTCTGACTTCAGCAGTGCTCAGTGCTTTTGCGTAACATCTCCGCTAACGTGTAGTACGGAAGAAAGCGGAAAAATGATCGTATCAGTCGGCAGCGGGCACGACCCGAATAGCTGTTTGGCTGGCGTGGCTGATACCTACCCTGGTGCGGATGCTTATATTGACGAAGCGTCTGCTGTAGAGAGAATCTGTGTTGAGCTTGTTGGAGAGACAACGGTTGATATACTTATTCAGCGGGGTGGAAAAAATCCTCAAGATGATGTTACACCACCCGTGATCACATTGGCCGATAACGGCGTAGAACGTACAAGCGATGCTACCGCCACCATCAAGTTTACCTCCAGCGAAGCTGGTACGGTTTACTATTCACTCGTTTCTGCCGATGCTGTGGACACGTCCGCCACTGGTACGACGATGGTCAGCGGCGATAATAGATTGAATATTGTCGGACTGTCTACTGGAGAGGCGAAGGTTTATATTAAGGCAAAAGACGTTTCGGGGAATGTTACCGAGTCCGTTCTGGAAGTTACGGTTCCGGCCTATGTGCCTACTTATGAGGTCCTATTAACATCGATTACTCCTGCAATGTATAATCAAGGGTATCGCTATGTCAGTGCGACAGCGGCCGGACTTCCGTTAAAGTCAAATGATGATCCATACATGTGCATATATAAGGGAGCACAGGCAGGACAAACGGTCAAGGTCACGCTTCTCATTCCGGAGGCCGATAAGGAACTCGAATCGATTTCCCTGACTACGAATGACGGGAATAATACGCCGATCGACGTGACCGTTGACGGCACGGAGAACAGTTTCAGCTTTACCATGCCGGCGGCCAATGTACGTGCAGATAGTTTTACCATCAAAGACTCCGTTGTAGTAAGGTATAACTTGAAAGCAGACGTTTCCCTGCTGTACGAAAATCTCGAAGATTCAGCCGGAAATCGCCAAGGCACAGTGACCTTCACCGATGCCGACGGAGTAACGCTGGTGCAGGCCAAGCCTCGTCAGCAGGTAACCGTGACCGCCGATCCGAAACCGTATACGGCGGGCGATATGTTCAAGCGGGAATTTGTGCGCTGGAAAGTCATTGATGGCATCGAGGTCAGTCCCGAGGATCAGCTGAAACCGTCCTTCACTTTTGAGATGCCGGAAAACGATGTCTATTTGTTTGCGGAATTCAAAAATGTCGGAACGGAGATCACCTGGGGCACAAAAATCGACAATGTCATCGGCAATGTGACGAGAGTTAGCCTGTCAGGAGTTGCCAGCGAGAGAAGCCCCTTTACTTTTGCCGAAGGTGCAGAGTTGGGTGCTGTCCCGTTGGGAGAGGACTGGTGGTACCGGTACGAGTTCACCGGCTGGACAGTGACACGCGATGAAGAGGTATTGACAGATGTAGATACTTCTCAGTTGGTCAGTGACGACCGTCCCAAAGGGACTTTCGGCTATGCGACATGGGCGAACTTTAGTGTGAGCGGCAAGAAAATGACTGTCATGGCCAACTTCCATGAGCGTGCTTTCGCCAGCGTTACCGCCGCAGCCAATGACGCCGCTATGGGCAGCGCCACCGTTACCGTGGGTGGCAGTACCCCCGCAGAGACCCAATCTGTTGTCTACGAGGGCCAGACCGTCACCCTGACCGCCACCCCCGGCGACCGCTACACGCTGAAGAATTGGGAGGTCAAGGACGCCGACGGTACGGAGATCAAGGTAACGAAGGACGCGGAGGACGCCAACAAGGCCACCTTCATCATGCCCAACAACGGCAAAGCCATCACCGCCACGGCCATCTTCGCCGTCGATCCCGCCAAGGCCAGCACCGACTGCGTACTGGAGGATGTGGATCTGAAGATCACCGGTGCCACGGTCGAAAACCAGGGCACCAGCTACACCATCACGGTCCCGGCCAATACCGACGCGGACACGCTGGCCGCGGCAGTGCTGAAGTTCACCGTTTCCGAGTACGCGGATGTTATCACCGCTGACGGCAGCGTCTGGCCGGAAGCGGGTCAGGCCTGCGGCATGGAGCTGAATAAGGCCGTCACCTTCACCGTCCGCTCTGAGAAGTGCCGCCTCGGCGGAGACGACGCCGCCAAGGCGGAGTACACCATCACCGTTGTCCGCGCCAAGAGCACCCAGTGCGCCATCGACAGCGCAAAGCTGGGCGATGTGGACGGCGTCATCGATCAGACGACCGTCACCTTCACCGTCCCCGCCGACACCGAGGACAGCGCCGTGGCCACGATGCCGCTGACGTTCAACTGCTCGCAGTATGCTTCCATCAAGCTGAAGGATGCAGCGGATTGGGACAACGGCACAGCCTGCGGCATGGCGCTGAACGAGGAAAAGACCTTTGTCGTTACGGCGGAGGATGGCACCACCAAGGCGGAGTACACCGTTGTGATCCATCGCACCCCCAGCGATAAGAAGGCGCTTACCGGCGCGACGCTGGGCGATATCGCGGCTGTGATCGACGAGGACAGCCATGCCGTCACCTTCACCGTTCCCTCCAATACGACGGACAGCACGCTGGGCGAGATGATCCTGAAGTTCACCTGCTCCCCCCGTGCGGCGGTCAGGCTGAAGGACGCGGCGACCGATTGGCCCGCTGCCGGTCTGCGCTCCGGCCTGAAGCTGGGTGTTTCCGCCACCTTCGTAGTGACGGCTGAAGACACCTCCACGCAGGAGTACACGGTCACGGTCAACCGCGAGCTGAGCACCGAAAAGGCAATCACGGAGGCTGTCCTGACTAAGACGGGCGGCGCCTCCGTGAAGGCGGATATCAACGAGCAGAACAAGACGGTCACCTTCACGCTGCCTGTGGGCACCACCGATGCCGATGTGGCCGCCATGACGCTGAAATTCACCTGCTCTCAGTACGCTTCCATCAAGCTGGATGGTGAAACGAGTGATTGGCCTACCGATGGTAAACTCTGCGGTATGAAGCTGAACGAGGCCAAGACCTTCATCGTTACCGCTGAGAACGGCAAAACGCAGGCGTACACGGTCCTCATTACCAGAGGCAAGAGCACCGCGAAGGAGATCACGAGCGCCATCCTGCTGGCGAAGGCCGGTGATACGACATCTCCGGCCACGGTGAAGATCGACAATGCCAAGAAGACCATCGACTTTACCCTGCCCGCCGGTACCGACACCAGCAAGCTGGGCGAAATGATCCTGAAGCTGACGGTCTCTGACTATGCCACGGTGAAGAAGTCCGGCGATACGGCCAACTGGCCCGCTGAGGGCAAAGCCTGCGGCATGGAGCTGGATAAGGCTGCCACCTTCACGGTGACGGCTGAGAACGGCTCCACCCAGGACTACAAGGTGACCATCACCAGAACCAAGAGCACCACGAAGGATATCACCGCTGTCAAGCTGCTGGATGCCGACAAGTCCGTGATCGCTGAGGGCAAGCTCAGCGGTACGACGTGGACCATCACGCTGCCCTCCGATACGGACAAGGCGCTGATCAATAGGATCGGCTCTGCGACGGATGTTTACATGCAGGTGCTTCACACCGGTGTATCCGTCAGGCAGGAGGAAGGTTGGAACGATGCGGACGGCGCACCCTATTGGAACAGCGGCGACGCGATGTGCGGCATCAGTGTCAACACCAGCAAGAAGTTCACGGTGACCGCCGAGGATGGCTCCACCAAGATCTACACGGTGGCGATCGAGTACACCGCTCCCGCTGCGCCTACGCTGTCCGATGGCTCAGCTGCCCGCAGCAGCAAGACCGCCGCAACGGTGAAATTTACCACCAACGAGGCGGGCACCTACTACTACAAGGTAGTGACCCACGGCGCAGCGGCTCCCACGGTGGATGAGATCAAGAAATCCACCACCAAGGGTACGGCCAGCGCAGGTGAGACGACCTTCACCCTCAGCAATCTGACCGAGGATGCCCGCGATATCTACATTGTAGTCGTGAGCGCCTCCGGCGGTGAGAGCACCGCCCTGAAAATTGAGATCCCCGCCTATGGCGGCGGAACGGAAACGCCGGATACCGGCAAGTTCACCATCACCGCAAACGCTCCCAAGGGCGGCACCATTACCACCAACCGAACTAAGGCGGACAAGGGCGACGAAATCATCGTCACCGTCACGCCCGACAGCGGCTATCAGATGGTAGAGGGTTCTCTGTCCTACTCGCTGGCCGTGGCTGGCGGTGAGACGGTGAAGATCACCGGAAACCGCTTCACCATGCCCGGAGGAAATGTGACCATCACCTGTAAGTGGGAGACGGCCACCACGACCGCCAAGGGCATCACCAGCTTCTCCATCAACGGCGTGGCTGGCGCGGTGAACAACACCACTAACACCATTACCATCACCATGCCCCGCGGCACGGATGTGACAAAGCTGACTCCCACTATCTCCACCAACGGCGTTAAATCCCTCACGCCTGGTAGTGGCGAGACAGTGAACTTCACCAATTCTGTGAACTACACGGCCACCATGGAGGATGGCAGCACCAAGACCTATACTGTCACGGTCTATGTGGAAAAGGGTACGCTGTCCGACCAGTTCTGGGACAAGCTGACGGATTTCGTCAACCAGATCCCCTGGTGGGAGTACGCAAAGCATCAGCAAAGTACTAGCAGCTATCCTAAGTATTGGTAAATCCCCCTCTTTACCAAAGAAAGACGTCGGCATTCGCCGACGTCTTTCTTTGGAGGATGTGTAGTTTCATAGCTGTATATAAGCTATTCAGATTCACTCGAGGTCAGCCGCAATTCTTCGCCTCTTTTTCCGCACACAAAGAAGCAGATGCCTGAAACACCTGAAGCGCTTCTGAAAACTCTCGGTGTTCCTCCGGCGCGGCATCGCAGCCGTTTTCGACCGTGTCCTTCGCAATGTTCTCCAGCGTCCAGCCATTGACCAGTTTTGATGCAGCGCCACGTAATTCAAAGTAGTTGAACGTGAACTGCGCTCCATAGTTGAAGAGCTGTGTTGCAATCTCCTCACCGCAGTGCTGCTTGATGAGAGTCAGCTCCACATAGCTTTTATCGTAGAGTTCAGTTTCTGGCTCCACATCGTCCTGACTTAGTTCGTCTGCATACGTCGTCCATGCGTCTAGGGCTTCGACCGTTGCTTCCGGTAGGAGACGCCTAATCAGGTTTTCAAATTGTCCTTTTTGCATAGTTCAAATCCTTTCATACTCGCAAGCCTATCACCGATTGCATGATACCATCACCGGTCAGCTCGCTGGTTCGGTAAATCTTCTGGCAAAAGGGCTCCAGGCTGAACCCCATGCCAGATCGCCCTTTGTCCAACAAAATACCTGTTACCGTGAAATGATACACGGCCTGTGACAGCTGCAATTCCTGCTGGCAACCATCGGGTAACGCACACTCGCCATCCGTGATAAAAACCGCATCAGCCATTTCAAAACCTTCTGACTCCATCAGATGGATCGCTTCACGGATGGGGCGTTCAAAGTTGGTACCGCCGCCGAGGAATGTTTCCGCAGCAGTCAGTTTATCCTCCAGTGTGTATTCGTCCGGACGGAATATGTCCACCTGACAACTGCTGCTTCCGGCAAAATGGATCAGCGCAAAGCTCCTTCGGCGCTCTGCGGCGATCTCCAGCAGAGTCATGGCCACCGCCTTACCCCATGCCGCAGCTTCGCCTTTGGTAGAGTTGGATTCATCCAGACAGCAGATAATGTCGCCCATGCCCTTATAGATAGGTTCACATCGGCGATACTGTTTGATCTGCTTTTGCTGATACTTCCGCAGGAACAGCGGAATAGTCTCCGGCGTGG
>ERZ1034719.1309-NODE-1309-length-11805-cov-6.833957_pt1 | contig 11805 bp, 6 predicted proteins | sample MGYA00520703_ERZ1034719 | MGnify/ENA primary metagenome ERZ1034719 (study PRJEB33766, sample SAMN09781716) | gut metagenome | biome: gut microbiome | host: Homo sapiens | place: Madagascar | study: EMG produced TPA metagenomics assembly of the PRJNA485056 data...
ACCGCTCTCTACTCGTCGATGGCAAGCCATGCCCACTCTGTGGATCGCTCGAACATCCGGGGATCTCACAAGATAACGTCAATCGTACAATCCAAGAATTAAGCGCTAAATCCGATGCTTTGAATGAAACGAAAAAAGCATACAGTAAGGCTAACAATGACAGACCTAAGCTCGATTCCGTTGTCTTAAACGAAAAAGCTCACATCGAGAACGCCAAAACAAAAATCAAACAACTCGAAAAATCTATTTCCGACGACAAAGCATCGTGTGAAATCATCGAATCCGAGCTCAATGATTTAAGACAAAAGTATAATGAACTCAAAAAAGACGCATGCGACTGCCTCGAAGATGCAGGCGAAGCGAATTTGATTCAATTCGTTCAATCTAACGAAATCGATGACTGTATCAAAGAACTCTCGCGCCGATTCAACCAATTCAAATCGCTCAGCGAAAGATCGACGACATTGAACAATGCTTTATCCGATATTGAAAACGATTATACACGCGAAAAAGCAGCTCACGACGAATGCCTAAATACTTTGAATAGCGCACAATCCGATTACGATAAACGACTCGAAGTTCTTTCGTCGCTTAAAAGCGATCGACGCGCCAAATTTGGCGACGAAGACCCCAATGTGCTCGAATCTTCGACAAAAGCAAAACTCGCAGAATGTGAAAAACGAGCTCAAGAGCATCATCAACGCGCCACCGATCTCAATACGGAATTGAGCGTCATTCTCGAAAAAGCCAACATGACGAAGAGCAATCTCGAAAAAATACGAAGCGATAAAACGAAATGCGACAATGCCCTTCGCGAGGCGATGGCGCAGGCGGGATTCGATTCCGAACAAACGCTTGCCTCGGCGATGATCCCCGACGAAGAACTCAACGCACTAAAACAAAAGGACGAATTGTTGCGCAATCGACAAACCGAAATTGACTCGCAAATTGCCCTTAAAAACAAAGAGCTCGATCAACATCGTGCAAAAAATCTCACCGAAAAATCGACTCAAGATATCGCCCAAGAAGCCGAGGCAAATCAAGCAAAACGCGATCAGGCCTCCCAACGCATCGGCGAAATCAACCATGAGCTAGAAGACAATAAAAACAAATGTAGCAATCGTGACGAGTTGCAACGACAACTCCAACGACAGTTGGCCGAGGCTCAGATTTGGAACGAAATGAATGAACTCATCGGATCTGCCGATGGCAAACGCTTCAGAAACTACGCCGTCACGATCACTTTTGAACAATTGCTCCGAAATGCCAACGATTACCTCAAAAACTTCAATAATCGCTACTGCATCATCAATCAATCGATGGCAAAATCCCTTGGCGTCAGTTTCAATTCCTCCGACGATATGTCCACCGACGATCCCAATACCGAGACGACAAACGACGCAGCCGATGCACCGAAAAAAGACAAGGCGTCTAAAAAACAAGCCGAAGGCGTCAAGACGAGTGCGATTTCGACCGAAGGTTTGTCATTCTGCGTCATCGACAACGATCAAGGTGGTGTCACGCGCCCCGTCTCGAATCTTTCGGGCGGCGAGAGCTTTATCGTTAGCCTGGCGCTTGCCCTGGGGCTTTCCGATATGGCGAGTCATAGAGGTTCAAATAAGGTTTCAATCGATACGCTGTTCCTCGACGAAGGTTTCGGTACGCTCGACGAAAACATGCTTCGAACCGTCACCTCATCGCTCACCCAACTCATCGGCAATAGCTCAAAAGTCCTCGGCGTCATTTCCCACGTCGAAGAGCTCAAACGCGCTATCCCAACGCAAATCGTCGTCACTAAACTCGGAGCTTCAGGGCATAGCATACTCGAGGGCCCCGGCGTAACCCATCGATAGGGCATTTATGTGATTAAAATCGCGAAATAGAGGTTGCCAGACGGACGAAAATGCTTAGACTGCGCGGCGCGCGAGGTATGCCTAAAATGGGCATATCCCCGCGCAGGAACGCATTTAAGAGGTTAGTGATGGCCTGGCAATACAGTGATAAAACGAAAATATTATTTATGAATGCCGTCAACGGCAACGAGAATAGCCATTTCGGCGAAATCGCCGACGCCGATGGTGTCGGCGAGCACGGCTCAATCGCTTGCGGCGATGCGATGAAATTCTTCTTCAAAGTGCGACGTGCCGAAAACCCCGTCGACGACGTCATCATCGCCGCCAAATATTCGACATTCGGTTGCACGAGCGCTATTGCTTCGAGCGAAGCCCTTTGCGAAATCATCGAAAAAGGCGAATACACGCCTATCGAAGCACTCAAAATTCGCAACGAAGACATCGTCAAATTCCTCGAAGGACTCCCGTCGCAGAAAATCCATTGCTCCGTCATGGGCGCCGAAGCGCTCGAAGCCGCTGTCGCCGACTGGGCTCAAAAACGCGGTGTCGATCTCGAAGCATTGGGCGTACATCTCGAAAGCAAAGAAGACGAAGGAAGCCGCCTCGTCTGCACCTGCTTCAACGTCACGGAATCCGAGCTCAAACGACGCATCGTCGAACTCAATCTGCACACGATCGACGACGTCATCGGCGCCATCAAAGCAGGCGGCGCATGCGGCGCTTGCCAACACGCTCCCGGGGGCATTCAAGATTTACTCGACGCGCAATGGGGCGTTCAAGACGATGCCGCTCTCGACAATGTTCAAACGATGAAATTGTCGCCCTATCAATTGTCTAAGCGCATCGAAACCGTTCTCGAAGAAGATATCCGACCGATGTTGGCGGCCGATGGCGGCGATGTCGAAATCATCGATATCAAAGAAAACCTAATCTACGTCGATCTCACTGGCGCATGCGCCACTTGCCCAGGCGCCAGCGGCACGATTCAACACGTCATTGAAAAGAAATTGCGCGATAAAGTCGACGACGCTTTGCGCGTCATTCAAATCTAGTCATCCATATTCTAGATTTTCGTCGTTTTGAGGAGAACATTCGATGATTTACTTAGACAATAATGCGACGACGCGCGTCTACGAAGACGTCGTCAATGCGATGACACCATACTTTAGCGATATCTATTATAATCCAAGCTCGATGTACGAAGAAGCAAAACTCTCTGCGACTGCTCTCGAAACATCGCGCGAAAAAGTTGCTCACTTCCTAGGCGCCCCCAAAGCTAGCGAGATCTTATTTACTTCATGCGCCACGGAATCGAATTCTACGGCGATACGAGGGGCGACTCTCGCCAATCCATCGCGCCGTCATATCATCACCACGACGGTCGAACACCCCGCTGTCCTCGCGCTGTGCGAAGAACTCGAACGCGAAGGCTACGAAATCGATCGCATAGGCGTCGACGATAAAGGCGAAATCGATATGAAGGCTTTTGTCAAGGCTCTCCGCCCTGGCCATACGCTCATCGTCTCAATCATGGCGGCGAATAACGAAACGGGCGTCATCTTCCCCATCGATCGACTTTCGGCCATTACAAAGGCGACCGATCCCCATATCCTATTCCATACCGACGCCACTCAGGCGGCAGGAAAAATGCCCATCGACCTCACCGATCAGTGGAAACACGTCGATTTCTTGTCGTTCTCGGGGCACAAACTCCATGCGCCAAAAGGCGTCGGCGTCTTGTTTATGCGCACTGGCGCGGCTTGCCGCCCATTCCTATATGGCGGACATCAAGAACGCGGCCGACGAGGCGGCACCGAAAACATTCCCTATATCGTCGGACTCGCCAAGGCTTGCGAGATTGCCGAAGATAATTTGAAAGATACCGATAAAATCACGCAATTGCGCGACAGATTAGAAGCCGGATTGCTCAAAATTCCATACGTCGTCATCAATGGATTGGGCGCTAACCGACTCCCCAATACGACAAATGCCGCTTTCCATTACATCGAAGGCGAGGGCATTCTCTATCAACTCGACCTCCACGGCATTTGTGCCTCGAGCGGTTCGGCGTGCACATCGGGTTCCCTCGACCCTTCACACGTCCTTCGAGCCATGCACGTTCCATTTACCGCCGTCCACGGTTCCATTCGATTCAGTCTCAGCTCCGAAACGACACAAGACGATATCGATAAAGTCGTTTCCGTCATGCCCGAAATCGTCGCCAACTTGCGCAAACTCTCCCCCTACTGGGATAACGAAAAGCAAGCACCGCGCGATATGGATCTCATCGTCGAGAAAAATTAATACAGGGGTATTTCATGTCGAAGCGACGTCGCCTTCAGAATTACATCTTTCAACGCTTTGAAGTCACCATCGATGCCATCAGTGCTCGCGGTTGGGGGCAAGGTACATACATCGATGGCGATCAAAAAGTCCCCGTCGAAGTGCGCGGCGCCGTCGTCGGCGATCGCGTCGTCGTCGAGGGACGGCGCATCGAAGATTCTATCCTACAATGCGTTTGCATCGAAGTCGTTTCGACGACATACCCGCGCATCGCATCGACTTGCCCGCATTCAGCCATCCGATGCAATAAAGATACGGGGTGCGGTGGCTGTACACTACGCCAATGGGCATACGATACACAATGCCAAATGAAACGCGACATATTGCTCAAAATGCTCGCTAAAGAAGGCATTGATTCCCCTGTCGAGCCCATCATTCCATGCCAAAACCTCACCTATTATCGCAATAAAATGGAGCTGTCTTTCGGCCCCAACGGTGCCGAAGAAATTGGCGTCGGTCTGCACCCCTCGGGATTCCGATACGAAGTCATCGATATGCAATATTGCGATATGCTCTCGCCTCTCTTGCCCGAATTAGCTCAAAAGACGACGATTTGGGCTCGACAACACGGCGTTCCATATTTCAAATTCCGCGAAAACTCGGGCTTCCTCCGACTCCTAACCCTTCGCGTCGGATCGCGAACATCCGAAACAATGGTCATACTCACGACGACGGGCGTCGATTCGATCGCGCTTGCCGACGGTTCGACGCAATCGGCTATATCCCTCGTCGAATCTTTCGAAAACGAAGTCTTAAAACAATTGTCGCAGCCCATCGGCTCGTTCTATTGGTCGATCATCAATGCACAAAAAGGACGACAAACCGAAGTCATCGACCATCTCCGTTTCGGCTCCCCTGTTCTGCACGAAAAAATGGTCATGACGACCGAAGACCATGCCCTTCACTACGAAATCTTGCCCCACGCCTTCTTCCAACCCAATACGCTACAAGCCGAAGTCCTCTATCGCACGGTTCTATCACACGCAAAAGGTCACATGGCACCCGAAACCCCCGTTCTCGACCTCTACTGCGGTACGGGAACCATCGCACTCAGCTTCGCCATCCATGGGCATAAAGCCATCGCTATCGATATCGAAAAACAAGCCATCGAAAACGCACGCGAAAACGCACGAAACAACCGACTCGAATCGCAGATCGATTTCTATGCAGGCGATACGGCCGATATCCTCAAAAAATTGCTCGACGAACACGCCGACTTTAGCGATTATCTCCTCGTCATCGACCCTCCGCGACGCGGTCTTCTACCCACCGCATACCGACAAATCATGCGAATGCGACAAAAGACGATCATCTATGTCTCATGCAATCCTGAATCCCTCGCCGAGGATTTGAAAAAATTCTCACAAGACGGATACAAAATCGAAAAAATCCAACCCGTCGACATGCTTCCCCATACCGCTCACCTCGAAACCGTCGTCACCCTAACACGAACATAATTTCTCATCACCCATATACCTTGTAATCCTCTCATGCGCCCAAATGCTTGGGCGTTTTTTGTGTGCACGTCAGTGCCAATTTGTGTTAAAGACTTTCGCTAAGTCGGCTCACATCTGCCCGAGTCACGAGTTCGCCTTTTTCACGAGGATTGTGTAAAGAGTTCACGCATTATGGAAAGCAAATTCATCCCAACGCTTCAAGCGGGTAATGGTTATACGTACCTTAAACTCAAGGGTATTCTAGACGAAGACAATTTACTGGCAAATTTGCTCTCGCAGATTCAGGGGCGTCTACTCCTCATCGACATGGCGGAAATCGATCGCATCAACTCGTGCGGTGTCCGCGATTGGGTCAACTGGCTCAATCAAATCCAAGCCCTCGGTATCGCTGTCATTTTGCTTCGTTGCTCGCCCGCCGTCGTGTCTCAAGCAAACATGGTCACGAATTTCGCTGCCGATGCCTTTATCCATAGCTTTTTTGCCCCCTATGTCCATCCCGATACGGGCGACGAACAAAGCGTGCTCATCTTCACCGAAGACATCCGGCAAAATTTGCCCGTCCGAGCACCAAAAATCTACAACGAACAAGGCGAAGAACTCGAATTCGACGAATTCGAAGAATCCTATTTCGCCTTCATCAGCGATCCTCGCATCTTGAACTATCAAATCTCACCCGATGTTCAAGCCGTCATCCAATATTACTTGCCCGAGGCTGCCTCGCGTCAGCCTGTCGTCGGAATGCGTGCACAACAAGCCGTTCCGCAAATGCAGAGCACCGCTCAACCCATTCCGGCACAATCACAAGTATCGCCTCAAATGTTGCGGTCAAATCTTGGAAATGTGCCCGGATCCTCTATCCAAAACAACCCTCAAGCCCCCCGTAGCCTCTTTGGCGCCCAACCGATGGCACAAAATCCCGTTTCCGGCATGGGGCAATCTGGCATCAATTCCATGGCGTATGCGCAACCTCAAAACGCCCAAAACTCGGTCATGAATCATGCCATGCCCAAAAGCGGCGTCGCTCAAGGCTTCGGACAACCGCCTTTTGCTCAACCCAATATGGGGCGACCGGCACCTGCACCCATTCAAAAACCTGCTTCCACCTATGCCGAAGCGGGATTCGGCGAAGCCGCTACTGCGGCCTATGCCGCCCCCCAAAATATGCCAACTCCCGCTCAGGCGATGATGCGCCACGAACAACCTCCTTTGCCTTCAAACGAAGGCGCTCAGCAAATCGCCCCCCAACAAAAGCCTCAACCTACCGGCCCGATGAATCAACCTTTTGCGCAGAGCGCTGCCGACCCCATTCCAAGTGCACCTCGCCCTGCTCCCGCACCCGTTTCGCCGCTTGCGCAGCAATCGATCGCTCGCCAATCCTTGGCGCAATCTCTCCCTCAAAACCAGCCGACCCCTTCGGCTCCCGATATGGCATCGATCTCGGGGCAAAATTTTCCCCCACAAGGTTATGCGCTGCGTAACGACGAAGGTTTGGGCAAAAATAAACGCGTCATCCTCGTCATCGCATCATGCGTCGTCGTCCTCCTTATCATCACGCTCATCATCGTCTTGATATCGAAGGCATAGCCCAACCGCCCCCTCGGGCCGTTGCGATCTTCCATGACATAATACAATCGATTCAATCGCAACCGCCTCTTGGGCCGTTGCGATCTTCCATTCACTAAAACGATCGATTCGCCCGCGACGATTTGAGCACGCCCAAGCGATGCGAATCGTCAAATCGCTTCGCTCGAAGCGCACATGCACGCCGCGTCAGCGATTGATCGCCCATCGTTTCGCGACGATTCGCATATTCTTCGATCGTATCCAATGCCGCTCTAGCACGCTTTTTCCAAGCACAAGTCTCGTCGGCTGGTGACTCGATCTCACTACGCCACGACGAAGGCACGACATGACTCCCCTGCGACGCTCCACACAACGCCCCCGTCACTGCCGCATTCACATCGGTCGCACCACCCGACAATATACTGCTCCGAAGAGCCATCACAAACGGCGTATCATGCCAATAATGATAAAGCGCTGTCGCCAACGATAAATCAATATCGGTCGGATCCGATCGATCGCACTGCGGACGCTCAAAATACGACGATACAATGCAGTCGTGCACTTTTTCATCGCGCGTCTGCGACATCAAATAATCCCAGGTCTCGACGCGCCTCTTGCCGCGCAATATCGACCACAAACAACGCGCAAACGCTTTCGTACTCTCTACGACGTGTTTATCGTCATGCGTCAACATCGTATCCTCCTCCACGACCTGCATCAACGTCTCATCGTCCCAATCTAAACCCGCATAGATCAACGGCAATTGCCTCACCAATACGCCATTGCTACACAACGTCCCAAATTGATGCGATGCCGCACAATCCCGAATCGCCCCAGGCGTCGCCAAAGGCGACGAAAAACATACCGACGACACCAAATCGATATCTTCGGGCGACGACGACACCACTCGACAATAAGCTCGCGCCACGCTCTCAAGCGATACGCCATTTCTCCCTATCGACTGCATCGATCCCATACAAAGCGACATGTCACCACTCGGCGGCGATAACGTCCAACCTATCTGCGGCGATATCGATATCAAATCCTCCGATTTCATATAGACATACGGCGATCCCAAACAACTCCCACAAAGTGCACCCAAAAAACTACCAATAATGCGATGACTCAACATGCCATTTTCTCCTTCGAGTCTTACGACTCAAGCGGTTAAAGACGCATCGTCCGCGAACACTCGCGAATCACTCCAATGCGTTCACTCTAACAATGGCGTCTTTTCGAAAATGTGACGGTTTTTTTTCGTTTTTTTTTCACTTCGTCGATTTTCTTAACCAATTTCAAAGACTTACATTTTCCCAACATTCCCCCACCCTATTGATCTTTTAACAATGCGTTATTCCCCTCAAATAGTGCTATAACCCCCACGTCTCCAACGCCTCCTCTCACTCGACGGGAACGCATCTTGAACAAATACGCCTCTCTCCTCATTTTCCTAGCCACGACCATCGCTCCAAACGCCGCCCAAGCCGACGAATACGCCATCCAAGCCAATACCGACGCCCACACGCTCTCCATCACTGCAAAACTCAGCGACGTCTCAAACGGCGAAAAACTCTGTCTCCCAGCCTTTGGTCAACGATATGGCGAGCAATTCGTCATCGACGAGTTTTCTCCCACGCATAATCCGCCACCTGTCGACGATGCTGGGTGCTTTGTCGCCAACCACGACGCTTCATATACCATCCGATACCAACTCACGATGGCGCAGCTCCCCGACGACCGCTATTGGTTTGCCTCAAAACTCTCACCCCATGCCTCCAACGATTTCATGGCATTCCCCGGCGAGTCGCTTTTCATCGAACGAAACCTCGCAACGCAACAAAACGATACTATCGTCCGAGTCTACGGCACACCTGCCCAATCGACTTTGCAAATCCTAAAACAATCCGATCCCCCCAAAGTCGCCGCGTTTACCGCCCCAAGCGCATACGAACTCACACGTAGCTACTGGACTTTCGGCTCCCCGCAAACGCTCCAAACCCAAACCAAATCGACAACGCTCACAATCGTCTACGACACCGCCACTGCTCAACACGCACGCACTATCCAACGCGAAGCCACGCGTATATGGGACTATTACGCACAAGCCATTCCTTCCAAAGCACCGCGCCACATCACGATATTCACCTTCCACGCCCGATTCGACGCACTCTACCACCACGGATTCGCCCGCCCCAATGGCATCGTCATACAACTCGGCCGCACTAGCGCCACGCAACCCGCACAACGCCGCATTCTCATCGCACACGAACTCTTCCACCTCTTTAACGGCGAAAGCGTCCGATTCAGCACCTCCGACTACGGCACAACGGCATGGTTCCGCGAAGGCATGACGCAATACATCGCACTACAAACGCTACGATCGCTCTCGCTCCTCGACGACTCACAAATCACCGCTTGGCTCTCCGACGCCTACCAGCGAAACGCACACGCCACAAACGGCGACGACTACGCCTACTACTACGGATACATTATCAGCCTCGCCATCGAACAACAGTGGCAAATCTACCAAACCACGCACACACTCCTTGGCTTCTGGCAATGGCTCGCACGCCAGCCCTACTGGTCGCTCACCTACAACAACAACGGCCTCCGATCCATCCTCAGCGCCTACAGCTCATTCGATTTCGACGACTTCTTCGCCCGCTACATCGACGACACGCGCCAACTCCCCGCCACCGCCATCCTCAAACGCGCAAACCTCTGCACCTACAAATCGAAGCAACTCCGCTACAGCACCGGCCTCACCTACGCCATCGATGCACACAACGCCGCTCTCATCGTCCACAAAACGCTACCGCAAAGCCCCGCCGCCCAAGCCGAACTCACGCCAGGCACGCGCATCGCCCCCGCCAACGACACCGACTGGACATCCCCAACCGACAAAACCATCCGCACATTCAGCCCCGCACCATCGACCATCCGCCTCCCCACACTCCCCTACACACTCGACGCCGAAACCATCGCACCTTGCCCACCAACCACCCACAAATAGCCACATGCGCACCAATAGCCCCTCCGCATCTCATCTTTCTCCTCGGAATACCGCCCTATCTCGCCCCTCCGGGGCTCAATACGGGCGGCTGTCGCCCTATTGCCTGCGGCAATACGGGCTCTGGCTACGGCTATTTCGCTATCGCTCAATACGCCTACGCAGCTACGCCTATTTCGCTATCGCTCAATACGGCTACGCAACGGCGCTATTGGCTACGCCAATACGCACCTCTATCGCCCTATTGCCTGCGGCAATACGGGCTCTGGCTACGCCTATTTCGCTATCGCTCAATACGGCTACGCAAACCACAAAAACCTCCATACCGAGGCAGCCAACACACGAGCCCCATATACCAGCGCTTCATCATCGGCATGGAACTTCGTATGATGCCACGAATATACATCATCGCCGCGTTTGCGATTCCCTAGCCAATAAAAGAATCCAGGCGCACATTTCATATATGCCGAAAAATCTTCTGTCGCTAAACATCCACGCGTCGACTCGATATTGTCGACACCTACTGCATCGACAGCTGCACTTCGTGCAATTTCATATAACGATGCACTATTATCGACGGCATCGATCCGATCGACGATTTCAAACGACCAACGACATTCAAACGTCTCCGCCGTCGATGAAACAACCGTGCGAAGCCTTTCCAATACCCGTTCCCCTGTCGCTCTGTCTAAATACCGCATCGATCCCGTCATCTCGACCTCATCGACGATCAAATTGTCGGGCGTCCCACCATGTATCGAACAAATCGACAAAACGATGCTTTCCATCGGATCGACATTCCTGCTCGGTATCGTCAATACATTCTGTACTATACCTGCCGCACACACGATCGGATCGACGCATTTATGCGGCATCGATCCATGCCCCCCAACGCCATAAATGGAAATCTTGAAATTGATCTTTGCCGCCATCAACCCGCCTTGCTTCACGACAATGCGCCCCGTCTCGCACTCGGGACGATTGTGCAACCCAAATACGGCATCAAATGGCACTTTTTCATACAATCCACGATCGATGAGGCATTGGGCGCCATTTGTCGTCTCTTCGGCCGGCTGAAATATCAATAATACATTGCCATGCAAATCCGATCGATGCGCCGAAAGCATGCGCGCCGCACCACATAACGACGCCATGTGCATATCGTGACCGCATAAATGCGCAACATGCGGCACACGACTCATGCAATCACTACAATATGTTTCTTCGCCATGCAGTGCATCGATATCGGCGCGAAGCGCTACAGTCTTGCCCGCATGCCCTCCTTTCAATAACGCTACACACCCCGTTTCAAGCCCCAAATCGACCCATTCTATTCCATCCAATTGCGATATATACCGATGCAAATACGACGTCGTTTCATACTCTTGCCACGATACCTCCGGATTTTTATGCAAATCATGGCGTATACCAACCATCTCCATTCGCAATTCTTCCGATACATCGATATATCGCAATATATACTCTTCTTCTATTTCTGTATTATTCCCGTCTTTCATACGCTCTACTTCTTTCTTTTCTTCTTTTTTTACTTCTGCTTTTGATTCTTCTTTCTTTGGAC
>ERZ1034719.1310-NODE-1310-length-11801-cov-6.641495_pt1 | contig 11801 bp, 8 predicted proteins | sample MGYA00520703_ERZ1034719 | MGnify/ENA primary metagenome ERZ1034719 (study PRJEB33766, sample SAMN09781716) | gut metagenome | biome: gut microbiome | host: Homo sapiens | place: Madagascar | study: EMG produced TPA metagenomics assembly of the PRJNA485056 data...
AGTATTTTTCGGGCAATCGAGAGCTTTTTAAGGGATTGGCAATCGACGAACTCGAGAGCGATTGGAAGTCGTACCCCGTTTTGCGGCTCAATCTCAGTGGTAGTTTTAAGACAGATGGGCAACTGAGTGCGACACTCGATTATCATCTTCGCCGCTGGGAAAAGAAATACGATATAACGCAACTTGAGGTATCGTCGTTTAGCGTTCGATTTGCGAGCTGTATTGAGGCAGTATATGAGAAGACGGGGCAGAAGGTCGTCGTCCTCGTCGATGAATACGATCAGCCGATAACCGACACGCTCGACAATCCTGAACTCAATCAAAAGCAGTGCGATGTGTTGAGAGCGTTATATAGTACTCTCAAACCGCTGGGCCAATATCTCAAATTCGTCTTCATCGCAGGTGTGAGCAAGATTGGGATGATGCGTGTATTGAGTCGATTGAGTTATATCGAAGACATCTCATTGTCGTCGGACTATGCTGCAATCTGTGGCATCACCGATGGAGAATTGAAATGGCAATTTCGCGATGAAATCTCGGCATTTGCCGCGCAAGGTGAAATGACTCAAAACGAGTTCATCTCATCAATACGCAAACACTATGATGGATATCATTTTTATGAAAATTCGCCTTGCGTGTATCATCCGTTTAGTGTGATATCGACGTTAAAACGGGGATGCGTCCAGCATCATTGGTTTGAACCAGAAATTCCTCTGTTTCTCATCGACTATCTCAGACAAAATAAGTTGTTGGTCAAATTAGTCGATAATAGCATCGACAAGATGCGGCTTTATCGGATGCCAAATGCGGACAAAGATGCTGCATTGTTGATGTATCAGGCTGGGTATTTGACGATTAAAGCGTTTGATGAAGAGTATCAGAGTTATCGATTGGGAATTCCCAATCTCGAAGTGGAAGAAGGTTTTTATCCGCTTTTATTGAATCTATTTTATACGGGTTCTGACAGTCTCGATTCTTTTGACATGGGGCGACTTATGCGCGATTTTTCTTCGGGGAATGTCGAAGGATTTATCGAACAAATATCGTCATTTTTGTCGTCTTGCCCATATAGTATTATTTCTGATCGCGAAAAGCATTTTCAAAATATTTTATTTATCTTGTGTCGTTTATGTGGATTGCGAGTTCATGCAGAGTATCGGGCATCGTCGAAGGGCGTCGATATGCTGATTGCAATGGCGTCGTATCGCTATGTATTAGATTTTAAGATCGATCAAAGTGCGCAAATAGCCATATCGGAGATTCGATCGAAGGATTATGGTTTGTCGATTGTGAGTGATGATAAAGTGACATGTTTGCTTGGTATTAATATATCGACGGAGACTCGGACGATCGATGATTATTGCGTGGAATTATACGATTCTTCAGCTGAGAAATTGGAATGACATCGTAGAAATATGGTGTTGGCGCGTATTGGCAAAGCCAATAGCGCCAACGGCGTAGCCGTATTGCCGCTGTGGCGGCAATAGGCGGAGCGGCGGAGGCGTATGCGCGCAAAGCGCCAGCCTAGCAGGCGGGCGCTGAGCACATAGCCGTAGCCACTAGAAAAAGAATGGTAAATGGAAATTGATAGTCATCATTGTTGTATTCGCAAATATTATGCGTCGAACAATGGTTTTAAAAATCGAGCGGTGTGTGTGTTGGCGTGTAGAGCGACATCGCGAGGTGTACCCGTTGCGACGACTTGCCCGCCATCTTTTCCAGGTTCAGGGCCGATGTCGATGATATAATCAGATGTTTTAATAATATCGAGATTGTGCTCGATAATGATGAGTGAATGTCCGAGATCGCGCAGTTTATAGAAGACTTGGATGAGTTGACAGACGTCGTCGGCGTGTAGCCCGGTCGATGGTTCGTCGAATATAAACAACGTCGGAGTGCGCGACGTTTTGGCGATTTCTTTTGCGAGTTTTAGACGTTGAGATTCGCCACCGGAGAGAGTAGGGCTAGGTTGACCGAGTTTAATATAGCCGAGACCGACATCGCAGACGGCTTGTAGAATTTTGACAATCTTCGATTGTCCTTCGAAGTGTTTGACGGCCTCGCTGAACGACATATCGAGGACTTCTGCAATATTCTTACCATTATATTGGACGCGCAATGTAGCATCGTTGAAACGTTTTCCGTGGCATTCTTCGCACTCGACGTAGGTATTGGCGAGGAATTTCATTTCGATAGTTCGTACACCAGCGCCTTCGCAGGCATTGCAACGACCGCCGTTTTTCTTATCCGAGACGTTGAAACTATAGCGCGATGGTGTGTAACCATATATTTTAGAGTCGATCGTGTTAGCAAATAGTGCGCGGATGAGGTCGAAAACTTTTGTGTAAGTGGCAGGATTCGATCGCGGTGTGCGTCCGATGGGCTTTTGGTCGACTTCGAGCATGCGTCCGATTTTTTCAATGCCATCGATTTCATCGACAAAGGCATGAGTTTGCAATGATTCTGGATTGATTCCGCACAATTTGGCTTCGACATACGGAATGAGTACTTCGTTAATGAGTGTAGATTTTCCGGATCCGCTTACGCCCGTAATACAAACGATGCGGCCTAGGGGAATATCGACGTTGATATTTTTGAGATTATTCTTTTTTGCACCTTCGATATGAATAAATCCGTGGTCGGTTTGTTCGGTGGCGGCTGGGAGTGGGACGGATTTACGACCGACGAGATAGTCGATCGTCGTTGAAGATTGACAATTTGCAATATGTTTGAGATCGCCCGCATAGATGACGTTTCCGCCGAATTTTCCGGCGCGTGGTCCGATATCGACGAGGTAATCGCAGGCGCGCATCGTCGCGTCGTCGTGTTCGACGGCGATGACCGTGTTGCCGCGATCGCGTAGTTCTTGTAGTACGCCGATGAGGCGGGCTTGATCGCGCGGGTGGAGGCCGATGGAGGGTTCGTCGAGGACATATGTGACAGCGGTGAGCCCATTTCCGAGCATGTTTGCAAGTCGTATGCGTTGTGACTCGCCGCCCGAAAGCGTCGTGGCACTGCGTCCGAGTTGTAAGTATCCAAGTCCAACGCGAGTTAAAAAGCGCAGGCGTTCGAGGAGTGCCGGCAGTAGTTCGCGCAAAATGCGTGCAGCAATCGGCGTGATTTCGCTCATATCGATGTGATCAAAAAAGTCGATGGCTTCGTCGATTGTTTTTTCTTGAATTTCGGCAATATTTGCATTTGCAAAGTATACATTGCGCGCATAGAGGTTCAGGCGGCAACCATGGCATTCTGGGCATTGAAAACTATCGGCAAATGGCATTGCAATTTCGCGATTGATATCATCGGCAGAGATTCCGGCTTGAAACCATTGGAGTAGGCTTCGAGAAAATTCGTTTTTCGCGTCGGTGGCTAGCGATGCCCATGGCTTGTTTGTTTCAATGTTGCACGATTTCGCAAATTGTTTAATAATTTTGACGAGTTCATTTCGTTGATCGTCTGATTCCCAATTGTATTGAAGCGGAATGATGAAAGATGGCGAGCTGTCTTTTGGTAGTATGCAAGCATTTTCGTCGCCGAAAATGCGTTCTGGGCTGATACCTTCGACAAAACCGTAGCCTTCACATTTTGGACATTGGCCAGCTTTAGTATTGAAAGCCAGCATGTTTGGCGACAATTCGGGGAAAGACATGCCACATTTCGGACACGTTGCCTTTATACTAAAGACGTTTTTTTGAACATTATTATCGTCGATGATTCGCTCGACGTAGCAGACGCCATTGCCGCGTTCGAGGGCAGTATGAACTGATTCAGCAATGCGAGGGCGTGCATTGGGTTTGATGATAATGCGATCGACGATGAGATCAATCGTGTGTCGGACAGTTTTTGAAAGCGATCGGACGGATTCGAGGAGAATTTCTCTTCCATCGACGCGAGCGCGAACGAATCCCATTCGTCTGAGAGACTCGAAAAGCTCGGTAAATTCGCCTTTTCGCTCTTGAACGATGGGGGCGTAGAGGATGGCTCGCGTGTTTTGCGGCCACCTCGTCATGCGTTCGACGATGGCATCTTCGGTCGAGGCGGCGACTTCGAGTTTGCATTTTGGGCAGATTTGCACGCCAGCTCGGCCCAAAATGAGTCGCAACATGTCGTAAATTTCGGTGACGGTTCCCAGCGTCGAGCGAGAATTGTTGCTGAGCGTTCCTTGAACGACGGCAATGGCAGGCGATATGCCGGTGAGTTTTTCGACTTTTGGGCGATGAATGGGACCGACAAATTGCTTTGCATACATCGATAACGTATCGAGGTATCGTCGTCGAGATTCCATATAAATCGTATCGAAAGCGAGTGTCGATTTTCCCGAACCGCTAGGGCCTGTGATGACGATGAACTTTTGCTTTGGTATATCGAGCGTCACGTGTTTGAGGTTGTTTTCTGTGGCGTTTTCGATATGTATAAATTCATGAATATTTTTCATTTCGCAGAACGATATGATTGTTCGAAGAGCAAAGGAAGCTATTTACAATATGTATTGCTCTTACAATGATTGTCGATAGCTTGTTTCAGGCGCATTTTGAAGAAGCGATTTGATTCGTTTTCGTAGCGATTCTGAAGGACTTGTAATGCGGCGTTGCCTGGGCAGTTCTTTAGGCTGTTAATCGTAACGAATCGAATGAAATCGGAGTCGGAAGATAGAAAAGGCTCGACGGCTTTTGGAGCCGCATCGGGAGCGATAATCGTGTATGCTCGGATAGCCTGGATGAGCATGAGCGTGTGTTCGACGTCGTTGGGGTGAGCTAAGATGTTCTCGAGCGTTTGGCGATTGGTCGGCGTTGAAAAATAAGAAAGTGCCTGCACGGCTCGCATTCTGACCGAGAGCAAGATGTTTTCGTCTTCGATGATTTCGAGTAAGTGTGCTTCGGCATTGATACTCGTTTGCAATAAATCTTCTTTTGTCGGAAAATCGCAGTGTGCATTGAGCAACAAAGTAATCTTTTCTTTATCGCTAAATTCGCGATTTTCGATAGTTCGTTTTCGTCGTTGATCGATTTGAGCGCGACGATGTTGGATGGAATGGCGCGAGCTATTCGGTGCAGCGTCGGCGTTTTCGCCATTGCTTATCGAGGAATTTGAATTATGAATTGAAGACTTATCGGATTTGTCGTTATTATCTATTTGATCGTCGCGAGAGTGCGCAGGCTCGTCGTTCTGCGCGTTTGGTGCGTGTGATGGGAGGGCTTGCGCGTTTGCAATGTGCGTTGCGAGGAGTACAGAAAATGTACATACAACGATATATAATCGCATTAATAACGATCGATTGAAAAATCGTCGATAGAACATGCAAGCCCTCGAGTGTTTATACGCATTGCCACGTGCAACCGTTATAGAGCACGTGAGCGAGTTCTTCGCCGTAGTCGCGACATTTGGCGAGGTCGTCTTGTGTGGGTACGAATTGAACGGTCATGGGATTTGTCATGTTTTTCGCCATAGGAGCGATGAAGTCTTGGAGTGCTTTAGCGCCGAGTGGAGCCCAGCCGTAGGAGCCGAAGACGGTGCCCAAATCGATGGGGAATTTCAAACCTTTAATATAGGTGAGAACGTCGGCGACCGATGGCATCATGCCTTGGTTGAGCGTGGGCGAGCCGACGATGAGAGCTTTAGAATCGAGTAATTCGCGGGCGACATCGCTGCGGTGTGAGCCCGAGAGGGGCATGACGACGGTTTCGACGTTGCCGGCGTTGAGCCCATCGGCGATGGCATAGGCCATTTTTTCGGTCGAGTGCCACATTGTATCGTAGACGACGACGGCTTTGTTTTTTCGGTAGAGGGGATTGCTCCAACGTGCATAGCGTCCGAGGATGTGTGCGATGCCGTCGCCGCGCCAGAGTGGACCGTGGTCGGGGCATACGATGGCGGGGTCGATGCCGAGTGTGGGATAGGCTTCGCAGAGTTTTGCGACAACCGATGCGTAAGTCATGAGAATGTTGGCGAAGTATTTCGACGATTCTTCTTCGAGAATGGCGGGATCGTATTCGTCGTACCAACAGGGGAGACCGGCCAAGTGCATGCCGAAAGCGTCGTTTGAGAAGAGGACGCGTTCTTCGACGTCGAAAGTCCACATGCTGTCGGGCCAGTGGAGCATTCGCGTTTCGACGAAGTGGAATTTGCGGCCAGCAATTTCGAGCGTCGAGCTTGGTGCGACTGGGATGGCGTGGAAATCGGCGCCAAAGTGAGCCGCGAGTGCTTTTGCGCCCATGACAGATGCGTAGACTTTTGCGTCGGGGGCGATGCGTTCGAGGACGTAGGGAATGTTGCCCGAGTGATCCATTTCGGCGTGATTGCTAATGATGGCAACGATTTGGCGAGGATCGCAGACGGATTTGATGCGTGCCATGAGTTCGTCTTCGAAGCCCTTTTTGACGGTATCGATGAGGACATAGCCGGAAGTGCCTTTGACGAGGAAGGCGTTGTAGGTCGAACCGCGACGCGTTTCGTAGCCGTGGAAGTTGCGCAAAGCCCAGTCTATAGCGCCTACGCGATAGACAGACGGTGAAATTTGAATGGCTTGAAAGGATGTATGCATTCCTATCTCCATGAGACGGTTGTGAGAAAAAAGAGGACATAGACGCCACAACGCCTACAGTCGGCGCAACTATTACCAGATTTTGACGCAATGTGCGACTGGTAACGCGAAAAAAGCGATGGCGTGTTGGAAGACGTCGTGAACTGATTAACATCTTTTTAAGCGCATCGCAATGCGCTATATAAAGCTGGGCGCATGGGCGTTGCACGGCGCCTATGAGCATGCGCGCTTTTGTCTTAGGTGTCGATGTGTTGGCGTAAGCATGGCATCGCGCTCGTCGCGCTCGTCGCGCTCGTTGCGCTCGTTGGTTTAGGAATGGATGGAAATGTGTGTTTTGAAGAGTCGATTGGCGCTGTTTGCGTTTGTTTTCGTCAGTATGACGTCGTTTTGTCGTTTGGCGTATGCCGATGGATGCGATAATTTGCCGTCGAATACGAAGTGGACGAATGGCATTGCCGATATCAAGCATTATACCGAGGCAGAGAAGTACGACAAATCGCTTGAGGTTGCTCGAAAGCTCTATAAGATATGCGATCGTTCACCTGTGCTCAATTATTACATTGGCCTTTCGTTGCAGGGCAACGGTGAGGACGTCAAGGCGACGCAGTATTTGCAACGCGCCAGTGAGTTGACAAAGGAGATGTCGGTTTCGGCCGAAACGACGCGGCTCATCTACTATGCTCGCTATGAAAGTGAATACCCAGAGCGTACGGAGAAGGCGGTCAATGCGCGTTCAGAAGAGATCCAAGAGCTTCAAGATGAGAATAAGCGCTTGCGAGCACTCATCAATTCGGCGCAGATAGAATAGGCGGAATATAAATCCGTCGATCAGGCGATAAAAGCGCCCGAAAAGATTCGCTATGCGCAGATGATGTGGGTTGGGATAAGTACGGGGATATTGGGCGTAGCCTTGACGACGGTGGGATCGACGTTATTTGCGACGGTCGACAATTACAAGATGGACAATGGCAAGCCCCATATTGCGCCTGCGTATATTAGTGGTTGGACGTTGTTTGGCGTTGGTCTTGGATTGACGATTTCTGGCGCCGTGACAGCTGGTATTGCTGGATATCGATATACGCATATCGACGATTACGTCGATTTGACAGTGAGCGTTGCGCCAAATAACGTATCGCTATCGCTAGCGTTTTAGGAACGGTCGCTGTTTAGAATGATTAGAGCGTTGGATGCGTTTTGTGCAGGCGCAGAAAGAGATAGCGCAAGCGTAGAAAAAAGATCGCGTAAACATAGAAAGAGATCGCGTAAACACAGTAAAGAGATCGCGTAAGCGTTGGAAGAGATCGCGCAAGCGTATAAGTAGAGGGATGATATGAAGGCGAGATTTGGCAGCATAGCCATGTTAGCGATGGTGATGACCGTCGCGATTGTGGGATGTAATTCGGAATTGGATGGGCTTGTTCCCGAGCTGACAGAAGATAATGGCGGTGCATTGCATTGTACGGATGGAGAGAGGCGTTGTTATGCTCCGAGAGATATTCATACACTTGCGCATGTCGAAAAATGCGTCGATGGAGAATGGAAATTTTCCGAGAATTGCAATGCAACGCGTTGTAATGCGAAGGAGACAGACTGTGGCACTTGTATTAAAGATGAGCAAGCCTGTATCAACGAAGATAATGGCATTGGCAAAATGATGCATTGTAATGAGGAAGGTGAACTCGTCGCCGAAGCGTCTTGCGGTCAGAGTTCGTGTCGCCAAGATAATCAATGTGGCGAGTGTATCAATGGCAAAGATGGCACGTGCGACGAAGAGCAACGTTTGACGATATGCCAAGAAGGTAAATATACAACTATCGAATGCCATGATGGATATACGTGTGCATCGCTGAAGAAATGCGGTTGTTTGAAGAATTCGACGCAATGCACGAATTCAGAGGATGATGAAATCGGTTTGTTTCGCACTTGTGTGGGGGAAAGCTGGGACGATGGTGAAAAGTGCATGAAGGGCAACGATTATTTATCGTGCGAATCCGATTCGAAATGCGGAGAATGCCTGAATGGAACGCAAAAATGCGAGTTTAGCAAGGATGGTATGCGATCCGTTGCGTATAAATGCAAAGATGGTAAATGGGAACATCTCCATAATTGTGCTGCGTGTAATTTTGACAAAACGGATTGTGTCGGCGGTGGATCGAGCGATAAGAATAAAAAGTGAATCATGATAGATTAAGATGGTTTTTGATATAGATGTTTTTATAGAATGGTATTGTTTGAATTGATATGACAGATAAAGAAATAAGAGTGCGGTCGTCGTTGGTGCGGATACTGCCCGTATTGATGGCGGCGGTGGCGGCGATGGTGATGGTGTTTTCGTCGCGATATTGGATTATGCCCCAAATCATGTTGCCTACGTTTGGTGCACTATTGACGGGGACATGGCTCGTTCGCAGTAATCTTTGGCATTACAATAAGCGCAGGCTGTTTATCAGCCTTCCGGCGGCATCGTTAGTCGGATTATTGCTGTCGAAGACATTGGCGGCGAATGATTATTTTTGGGTATATCCGTCGCTCTATGTGGCATTTCTCGGCACAGCCGTGATATTGATCGCTGGGAAGACGCAGATTTACCCGTGTTTTGGGGCGGCCATGTTGCCGTTATTGTTCCAGACAACGTCGTGGTTGTATCCGCTTGCCGTCTTTATCATGGCGGTGATGTTGTGCGCAGGGCGCAGTTTTCTAGAGCGCATTGGGGCGCTCGATAGTTTGAATCCATCGGGGTTTCACGATTTGCCGGAGCAGCGTCGCGAGCGCGCCATTTATTATTTGCAAATGTCTTTGGGACTATTGCCCGCGCTCATATTCGTGCCGATTGCTGGTGATCACTTTTTGCTCTTGCCGCCGCTTTTCGTCACGTATACGTCGTTTTGCAATCAGAATTCGACGTTTACGCATTATCCGGTTCAGACATGGTTGCAACTTTGCGTTGCGTTTTTCATGGGATCGCTTGCGTATTGGAGTCTTGGTCATCTAACGCAAGATTTACCGCATGTTTATGTGGCGCCGTTGATGGGGTTGGCGGCAGGCGTGATGGTCGTCTTGATGGTTGGCGTCGGGCGCGTCTTTCACAAATTGTTTCCACCGGCGATGTCGATGGCGTTGACGCCGTTTTTGATCGATTTTTATGCCCCTTGCCTCGTCTACGTTCCCATCATGGCGGCATATTTCATCTTCGTCGCATGGCTCGTTCGCACGCATCCAGCTTATCGTAGCCGCGACTTGAATTACATGTAAAGTACGTGATTGTTAAAAAATGCGTTTAATGTTAGGATGAACTGGGGTTTGACAAAATGGTTTTGTCGAAAACCAACTGAACGCTTTGCAAGGAATACGTAACAATGAAGAAGCTCGCTTTGGTTTTAGGTTGTTTAGTCGTTTTGACGTCGTTTGGCTGTAGCGATGAGGATAGTGCGGTTGACCTCACGAAAGCCAATTGTGAAAAGATGCGCGATTGTGGTCTGTTCGATAAGAATTCGACATACGAGTCGTGCATTGAAGCAGGGACAAGCGCCGTCGAGAGTAATTCGGCGTGCGAAGCCGAAAATGCGGCTTTATTGAAGTGCAGATTGAATTTGACGTGCGATGAGTATAAGGACTTAACGAACTTAAAGTGTGCGGAAGAGATGAAGCAATGGGCCTTATGTACGGCAAATACTATGAATAAAAAGCCAGAGGCTTGATCTTGCATGTCGATGGTATATGGGAACATAGATTTCGCGCGTGACAGATGGCGTGCATGACGTGGTTTTGGGAGGTCAGGAGATGGACTTTGAAACGATAGGTACACCGTCGCAAAGACAGACATTCGACGCCGTATGGGCGAGGATCGACGAACAGCTGACAGGTAATGCGGCATACGATTTGCCGATACTCAAGCATTATCTCGATATTTGCGATGAGATTTGTCTTGCGCCCGTTGATTTGCGCACGGCGATAATCGGCGTCATGATGGGGTATCGTCCCGATGGCGCATCGGAACAATTTGCCGAGGTGACGGATTTCGTCGCCCATCGTGCAGGGTTGGAAATGTCGCGTGCAAAAGAGGCGGCAGATAGTGGCGATTTTAACGAGGCGATGCACATCATGACGCGCCTGATGAGCCGAATCAATTTGCTCTTCAAGCGGTTTCAAAAGTCGACGATATTCGATTTTCGCGATGATTTCGATGCCTTTACTTATCGCCACGCCAATTACGTCGAAGGCATGCTCTATCTGACGCCGTTTGCCGTCTCTCAAGGGCATCAGTTTATCGGTAAACTCTATCTCAAACTCAACGATATCGAACGCGCGATTGCGGCATTGCGTTGCGCCGTTGCATGGAATCCCGTCTGTGCAGGATATTATTTCGATTTGGCATCGGCGTATTATCAACGGCGCGATTTCAAACTGCATGCGTCTAATACGTCGATTGCCTATCGTTATTTGCGCACAACAGACGATTATCGTCGGTTTTATTTCGAAACGGCTCGCCAATTCGATAACGAAGCCGATCACAAATTTGCGGCAGAAATGTATAAATTGTCGTTGGCGTTTGGCGAGAATCCTCGAGCTCGTGGATCGCTAGAGTATATCGAAAAGACGTGGTTCAAGTGTGCAACGCCGCCGCTGTCGCTCGATCATCTCAAGGCTTCGTGCCGGGAACACAACATTTCATTTGGTCCATCGTTGAATTTCATGTGCGATGTCGATGAATATATTGCAAAGATTCCAGAAAATGCGCTTTCGCATTCTTTGAGCTCCGAAAAGGAAAGCGTACTCGCCGTTTGGAATTCCATCGTATAACGCTCGATTGTCTTTGACTATCTCCACATCGCGTCGGCATTTGTCGATTGAAGAAAAGGCTCCCCGATTTGTAGGGAGCCCAATCTATTTCAATTCACGATGTCATTTGTTTGCTTTTTGTCGAACACGAGCACGGCGCAGACCATAGAACAAGGGAATTGTCGACAAGAATAGCCAGAGCGATGAGGAGGCCGGGCGATAGACTGTTGCCGAGCAGCTGTCGTCGGTGAGTTTGTCGGATTCATCTGCGCGTATTTTGTCGTTTGTAGATCCGTCGTTGCTGGATCCGTTGTTATCGTTTGAACCGTTATTATCGTTCGAACCGTTATTATCGTTCGAACCGTTGTTATCGTTTGAACCGTTGTTATCGTTTGAACCGTTGTTATTGTTCGAACCGTTGTTATCGTTTGAACCGTTGTTATTGTTCGAACCGTTGTTATTGTTTGAACCGTTGTTATTG
>ERZ1034719.1311-NODE-1311-length-11795-cov-6.878194_pt1 | contig 11795 bp, 4 predicted proteins | sample MGYA00520703_ERZ1034719 | MGnify/ENA primary metagenome ERZ1034719 (study PRJEB33766, sample SAMN09781716) | gut metagenome | biome: gut microbiome | host: Homo sapiens | place: Madagascar | study: EMG produced TPA metagenomics assembly of the PRJNA485056 data...
CCCCAGGCATAGAGCAATTGCATGCGAAGCATTTGGCGATATCCAATCGTATAATCGACGAGAAACTTTGCCCCGATGTCGTATTTCGACGACGATATATCGAATGCCTTGTGCCAAGCATAGCCCCATGCAGTAAAAGCGCCCACACCTAGGCGATTTATCCCGATGGGCAATGTCGACGTGCCCAAATCGACTTCGGCAATGAGTGCATGCCAGCTCAATTTCGCATAGAAATAGTGGCTCCCATAGAGCGAATCGACGGGGTAGCCATAGAGCATAGATTCTTGCGTTGCCGTATAAGCCCCGCTTTGGCCAATCGACATCGAAAACGGCTGGCGATTCTCGTTCGTCGAAACCGTCGTCCCACCCGATCCTTCTATTTGAACCGTTTGCGGAAGCCACGAAACGGGGATTGTCCAAGCTGCACTGACGCCGGCTCGAGCGATCAAGCTATAATCATCGGCGCCTAGCCATGGCGCTTCGAACCGCAAACTCACCGATGCACCAACGCCTTCGCCCGGCCCCATACTGCGTTCGAATTGACGCTTCGACGAATAAGACCAGCTCACGGCGAGTGCGTTGTGCCAGCCTAACGAGGGAATGTTGGGGTATTCGAATGGATCGGTGCGAAGCCAGTAGAGATTATCTTTGGCATATTGATAACTCAAGGCGTATCGGATCGATAGCAAATGCGTCGAAAGTCGCGTATTCCACGTTCGCCCAACATCGATCGAAGCATCGATCGTTTGATAATCGAAATACCGGTATTTCCCAGGTTTGAGTTCGTATGCGCTACGTCCCGGAGCCATGCCATGCATCAAGCCGACTTCCCATAAACCGCCCAACCACGCATAATTCAACAAATATTCGAAATCGTTGCGCTTCGGGTAATAGCCAAAACTCAATGAATAGCTATGATGCTGCGCATAATCTGTACGCGCTATGAGCGCACTTATTCGCGTATCGTTGCCAGCCAAAGCCACACTCGGCGTCCACATTTGCGGCCAAAGCCACCGATACGGTTGATATGGCGATTCCGAATAGAATAATTTTTCATCGCCAATCGAATGATTTGCAGAATATTCTGCATTGTTTGCATTTTCGTGGCGAATCGTTTGATATATGCGAAGATCATTCAATTCGATCGCCTCGAGTGCCTGCCCTTTGGGCGTGTAGCCAATGTAATAGATATCGCCCGATTTCGACACCGTTGGCGCCATCATGCCATCGATGATATGCGTGAGCCGATGCGATTGCGAAGTCGATCGATCGAAATGCCAGAGATTGAGCATTCCTGCGTTATCGCTCACGTAATAAATCGCGCCATCTTCCGAAAAATAGGGCGAAAGCTCCGATTCCCAAGAATTCGTCAAGCGCGTCTTTTTCCATCGATCGCCCGATCCATGGGGGGCGAAGATGAACAAATCGCGTTGCTTCGCACCTGGGTCGAATACCGATGCCACGATTTGCCCGCGCCAAGCGTCGATATCGTCGATTTGCTCGTAGGGGGCACTTCGATAAATACACTGTTTATCGTCGCTCTCAAGGCGACGACGATAGACAACAGTCGATTCATCGCTTTGTTCGACCCAATACAGATCTTCGTCGTCGATGGCTATCGCACAAATATGGGCCACATCGGGTACTTGGCGCACGCGCCCCGATGCCACATCGTAGACGAAAAGCCTGTTGTGAGTGCGATAGCCATCTTCGACGACCGATTGAACGAAATACAATTGTCGATCGTCTAGAGACCAGCGATGCTGGCATTCTCCGTAACAAGCGACGATATCGGTTTCTTTGCCCGACGCGATGTTGCGTTCGACGATGCGTTGCCCACTCATGCCATCGTTTTTGACATAAGAAATCGCTTTTTTTGTATGCAAAGATCGCGGATTTTTGTGGCGATGGGGCGAAACTAAGGCGCGATGCGGCGTCGTCGGAGCCATCATCTGCCAAGCAAGTTTTTCGGCTTGCGCACCGATCGCCGCTTTGCGGCGCCAAGCCTCGTATAAGCCATCGAGCGTATCGCCCCAAGTCTTGAGCGCTGCGCGATTGAGCCCGTATGGCACCCAATCGTCGCCATAATGGGCATGAAATTCGGCAAACTTTTCGTCGCCGTATTCAAGAGCGAGCGATTCGACAAAAAAAGCGCCAAAGAGATACGATCCCATGCCACTGGGCCATCGACTCATTCCAGTCGATATCCGCCCCAAATCGGGGATCGTTCCCGATAACGCCGCCTGACGCATTATCGTTCGATAGATGGGATTGCGCAATCGCCCGCGAGTTCCCGTCTTCGTCTCGTAATAAACGGCTAAACCCTCGGTATACCAACGCGGTGCCGTCGCATTATTGCGCGCAACTTTGCCCAAAAGCGCATTGATGACCTCGTAAAACGACGATCGCGAATTATCGGTATGAAGAATATGCGTATATTCGTGAAATACGAGCTGGCGCACCCAATCGTCATAAGTCGCGAGCTCGGACGATGGCGGCGGCGGGTAAGCGTAGAGATGGATTTCGGTCGATGGCGTCGACCGCGCCCAGCCATTTGCATCGTCATATTTTCCTTCGACGACGATATGTGTCTTTTCGCGCGGTTCCCAACCGAGCGCAGGACTCAATACCTTATGCGCTTCTTCTGCCCACTCAATCGCTTTCTGAGCAAATGCGCGTTTCGTTTCGGGGTAATGAATCAAAAAATGATCGGTTTCGATTTCGTACCAATCGACATGGGGATCGTCGGCGGCTCGTGCATTCGAACATAGCCCCCATATCGCCCATGTACAAATGCACAAACTCGATATCATGCGCCTACCGACGAAGCGCATTATCTCGTTGAATCCGCCACCACCTTTTAGCATGCAAAAATACGCCAACTCCGAAATTGCGCCATCTACATGCGCAAGTAATTCCACTCGAAAGCTTCGATTCGCAAATTATCGCGATACGTCTTTTTGGCGCGTTGTATGACTTCGTAAGCCTCTTGCATATCGCCATCGTTGAGATACTGCCGACAAGTGGCCAGCAACTTGACGATGTCTTCGTCTTCTTTTTTTCTGCGTTCGGCTTCTTCGCGAGCCTGCCGCTCCGCTTCTTCGCGCGCTAGGCGTTCGGCTTCTTCGCGCGCTAGGCGTTCTGCCTCTTCGCGCGCTAACCTCTCTGCCTCTTCGCGCGCTAACCGCTCTGCTTCTTCGCGCGCTAACCTCTCTGCCTCTTCGCGCGCTAACCGCTCCGCTTCTTCGCGCGCTAGCCTCTCTGCCTCTTCGCGCGCTAAACGCTCGGCCTCTTCGCGCGCTAGGCGTTCTGCTTCTTCGCGCGCTAGGCGTTCTGCCTCTTCGCGCGCTAACCGCTCTGCTTCTTCGCGCGCTAAACGCTCTGCTTCTTCGCGCGCTAAACGTTCTGCCTCTTCGCGCGCTAGGCGTTCTGCTTCTTCGCGCGCTAGCCTCTCTGCTTCTTCACGCGCTAGGCGTTCTGCTTCTTCGCGCGCTAGGCGTTCTGCTTCTTCGCGCACTAACCGCTCTTCTTCTTCGCGCGCTAGGCGCTCTGCTTCTTCGCGCGCTAACCGCTCGGCTTCTTCGCGCGCTAACCGCTCTGCTTCTTCGCGCGCTAAGCGTTCTGCTTCTTCGCGCGCTAGACGTTCTGCTTCTTCGCGCGCTAAGCGCTCTGCCTCTTCGCGCGCTAGGCGCTCTGCTTCTTCGCGCGCTAGGCGTTCTGCTTCTTCGCGCGCTAGGCGCTCTGCTTCTTCGCGCGCTAGGCGCTCTGCTTCTTCAATATCCGGTGAATTCTGCTCGGGCTCGTCGTCATCCCAAGAAAACCGACGACGACCACCCAACTCTCGCTCGGGCTCTGCCTCCACCGAGTCATCAACCCGTTCCGAGCTCTCTTCGACAGATCCTTCTGCAACCGGTTCTACCGCCTCACTCGCTGGCTCGTCGTCATCCCAAGAAAATCGACGACGCCCCCCCAACTCTCGCTCGGGCTCCGACTCCACCGATTCATCAACGCGTTCCGAGCTCTCTACGACAGATCCTTCTGCAACTGGCTCTACCGCCTCACTCGCTGGCTCGTCGTCATCCCAAGAAAACCGACGACGACCACCCAACTCTCGCTCGGGCTCTGCCTCCACCGAGTCATCAACCCGTTCCGAGCTCTCTTCGACAGATCCTTCTGCAACCGGTTCTACCGCCTCACTCGCTGGCTCGTCGTCATCCCAAGAAAACCGACGACGACACCCCAACTCTCGCTCGGGCTCCGACTCCACCGATTCATCTACGCGTTCCGAGCTCTCTTCGACAGATTCTTCTACAACCGGTTCTACCGCTTCGTTCTTCGGCTCGTCGTCATCCCAAGAAAATCGACGACGACTGCCCGACTCTCTCAATCCACGCGATACGCCAAAGCTATCACTCGAAGCATCGTCGAAAGCGTCGTCGTCGCGAAATGCGACATCTTGCGTGCCGTACGATACGACGTGAGGCGATTCATCGCCCTTTTCGGCATCGCGCGGTGCGACATCCGAAACTCGCTTCCATTCATCGCGAAGCCGTGCACTTTGCGAATAGATTTGAACGGGCGATCGATTGCCGTCGAAATCGACGGCCGTAGCGGCATAGAAATGCACGCCATCGGGCGATATATCGTCGAGCACGCCATCTTGCTTACCCTTGAACACGTACTTTTGACCGAGATCCGATTTCCCCGTCGCTTGGAGATCTCGGAATTTGCGCATCGTCTCGTCGTTCCACTCGATCGATTTATCGAAAACGTATAATTCGACTGCATCGATATTTGCATCGTTGATGTAGCGAAGCTCTAGAGCAATATTCGAGATTTTATCGATTTCTTCGCATTGAATGCAATTGACGAGGTGATTTCTAAAAGCAAAATCGGAATTTCCCCATAAAACCGATGCCGACGGATTGACCATGAAATAATCGACTGTCGCATCTTTGACGTGGGGCAACGGCGCAAATTGCTTATCTTCGGGATCGTAGACGGCAAAAGCATAATTCGACTTATCGTGGCAATCGCCATCGACGAGCACCATATAGCCGTTATCGGGGCAATAGGCATATGCATCGGCCAAATCGCCGTTGACGATGCCTTTTTCGATGGCTTCTTCGAGCAGATCGCCGAGCGTTTGCCGATCGAGTTCTTCGCGCGAACGAACTGCGACGATATAGCTGGCATCGGCAATTTTTGCCGTAAATTGAATGCCGAGCATATCGGGGTTTTGTACGAATGAATCGCACGACAAATCGGGCGAATGGCGGAAAAAATCGATATCGACGTCGGAAATGCTCGACGTCGACTCTTCGACAATGCTCAAAGGTTCGGGCGTTTGATATTGAGCTTGCGCTGCCGCCGCGCTCACTTGGGCTTTCCAACGCGCATAAGCCGCCATCATCTTATCGCGGCCCTCGCCCCAACTCGTTCGCGCCCTCAAGAATTGGTAAGGATGCCCCTTTTCAAAAGGCACGGAAATGTGCCTGACGGGAATCTGAACGCGCCCGCCCTCGGGGAGTTTGACGAGCAATGCATAATACCCAAATCGATTGACGAAAGATTCGTTGTCGACGACCGTATTGACGAATCGTTCGAGCGGATATTGCGTGCCCAATTTCCCCGATAAAACATCGCGAAACGCCGCAATATCGGAATCGGCGCCCGTATGCGGGCTATAGGGCACATCGCAAACGATGAGGTCGAAGCCGACGAAATCGGGGTATTGATTCGGATAATCCCATTCGAGGGCGCAGAAAGTCCCGACGCGAACCGTCTCGTATTCGAGACGACACGGATCTTTCATCCGCGGCATATCGCCATACGGATTCGACCAATACGTCCACGATTCGCCGGGCTTGGCCCCCGTAAACTGAAAACTCTCGACGTCTTTGACCCAGACGACATCATCGTTATCGAGTCGAGCTAACACGAGATAGCGATTTTTATCGTGGATTTCGTCGTCGACGAGCTGCGTAATCGGCTTGAAGATATCGATGCGCTCGGCGACGTCGTCGTAACAGCCATTGAGCAAGTCTTCACAGCAATCGGATGGCAAATTTTCGTTCGATCGAAAGACGATGTAGAGCGCAACATTGCCCTCGGGTGCAGTCCAGCGCAATGCGCAACCCTGATAATCCGACTTGGTGTACCAGTTCCAAGGCGACGGCGCCAATCTTGCGAAATGAAAACGAACGACTTCGGGTATTTCCGCCATGAGCTACTCCTCAATTTAAAGCTCGAAACGGCGCTCTACATACCATAAATAGCCCGCAATGGGCAAGATACACAAAGCACGGCAACGCCACGACATCGCGATTGGCGATAGCCTACTGCGCGGCGTATGCGCGCAAGGGCGTAGCCCGAGCACATAGCCGGCGCCAAAGCTCGTACGCCAACGGCGGGCGAGCGCTCGCGAGCGCGTATTGAGCGAATGCGAAATAGCGCACGCGAGCGCGGCGTATGCGCGCAAGGGCGCAGCCCGAGCACATAGACGCGCCAAAGCTCGTACGCCAACGGCGGGCGAGCGCTCACGAGCGCGTATTGAGCGAATGCGAAATAGCGCTCGCACGCGCGGCGTATGCGCGCAAGGGCGCAGCCCGAGCACATAGCCGGCGCCCACAAAAACAGCCGATTAAAACATCTTCTTAATCGTCGGTTGTTGCGGTTTCGGTGCTTCTTTTTCCTTTTTGGCGGGCTTGGGCGCTTCGTCTGCGACGGGCGGTGCTGCCGCGGCCTCGGCTTTTGCGGGGCGCGGGCGCTTGGCTGGGGCGACATGGCGCTTCTCGAGCTCGACCATGATGGGGTCGTCGCTGAAGTCGGATTCGGTCAGGGCGACGTTTTTGTCGAGGTAGTCGGGCGCCGAGAAAGTGAGCGTGACGGCGACTTGATCGTCGCTAAATGTGTAGGTGCACGGCGACAGTTTGCAGACGACTTCGCCCGAATCTGCATCGATAACTGTGGCGTTTTTCGGAACATAATTCAGCTTAAACGGCAGTTTTTTGGGGGCGATTTTGTCGAGTGCGACGTCGATTTTGCCGTTGTGCGACTTGAAGATTTCTTCGGTGATTTCGATGTCTTTGTCGACGTAGCCATCGAGTTTGAAGACGATGAGCGGTTTGAATTCGTCGCGTAGCTCGCTGAGTTTGAACTCGGTGCTGCATGGCGTGACGCAAATCGTGCGCGTGCTACGGGTGACTTGTGCGCCCGAGGGGGTCGAGGTGAAGTTGAATTTGACCTTCGGGTCGGGCTTTTCGGCGACGACGGGCGGATCGACGGGCTCGGGGGTTTTCGACTTGGCGTAGACGAAATAGGCGCCGCCGGCGGCACAGACAATGGCCAGTAGCGCGATGAAGACGTTGCGCAAAGCGTTGGATTGGCGCGGCTGCGCGGTGTCGGCCGAGAGCCCCGGCTCGGCGTAATTGCCGGTCGTGTTGTAGCCGACGAGTGGCGGGAGGTTTTTTGGCGTCGTTTGTACGTCGGGCGTGCGTTGCGGTGCGCCACCTTTGAGCGGCGTTTCGCTGGCAAAGTAGTCGGCGACGGTGTCGAGTGCCGCGCCAAATGCCGCGCAATTTTCGTATCGCTCGGTCGGCTCGATGGCGATGGCCTTTTTGAACACTTCGCCCACGGGCCCATTGAGCAAGAAGTCGGAGATTTGGATTTGGCCGCTACAATGCAACATCATGGCATGGAACGGATCGCCCGAAACTGCCGGCACGCCCGTGAGCGCCTCCGACAAGATGAGCGCCATTTGGTAGACGTCGATGGCGGGCGACACGTTTTGCGACGTAATGTATTCGGGCGCCAAATAGCGCGGCGTGCCGAGGAGCTGCCCGGCCGATGTGAGTTTGGCGACTTCGCTCGAATTGATTCGCGCCACGCCAAAATCGAGGATTTTCATCAATTCGCGCGGCCCACCCGGATCGACGAGGTATAAATTCTCGGGCTTGAGGTCTTTGTGTACGATGCCCAATCGATGCCCCTCCGAGAGCGCATCGAGGACCGGACGAAATAAGACGAAAGCGCGATTGGGGCTTAGCGGGCCGTTTTTCGACAACTCGTGGCTGAGATCGTGGCCGTGGAGCATTTCCATGGCGATGTAGGGTTGCCCCGTTTCGGCGACATGACCAAAGTCATATATCGATACGACGTTGTTGTGGTGGATTTTGGCGGCGATTTTCGCCTCGCGAAAAAAGCGCTCCGAATAGCTCGGATCGACGCCTTTCTTGAGATCCATGACCTTGAGCGCGACATCGCGGTCGATCGTCAGGTGGTGCGCTCGATACACCGTTGCAAAACCACCAACGCCCAAAACGCCCAGAATTTCGTAGCGATCGTCGATTTTCATCCCCACCGGGAGCGTCGCCATGGGCACGTCGCCAAAGTTCGGATCGGCCGATATTTCGCCCGATTCGTTGAGTTTCCCTTGCGCAACAACCCCCGATATCTTGCCGCTCACCTTGTCGACTGCGATTTCACTCACCGATACGGTCGCATCGTCGTCGCCCGTTCCCTCGGCAATCGGCTTGTCGGCGTTTGCCATTTCGCCGCCCGATTTCGCACCGCTCGCTTCGCCGCCTTTGGCTTGGTTAAGTGCAGCCAAACTGTCGCCGATATCGATAGTATGACCTTGGGTAGCTTGATTGCCCTGGGCAGCTTGATTGCCTTGATCGGCTTGCGCGTTGTTTGCCTGTACTTGATCGGCTTGCGCGTTGTTTGCCTGTACTTGGGCGGCTTGTGCGTCGATCGCCCGAATTTGCTCACTTTCGTCGCGCCCACCTGCGGGGCGGACGATCGAATGACTCGGTTGTTTGGGACGCTGAAACGTCGAAGATACGTGCTCCGAGACGCGCGGTATCTGCGAATCGCCCAAGCGAGGAAGACCCGTGACCGACGATTTCGCACCCAAACCGCGCGGCGTCGAACTACTCGCTTTGTCGCCCGTGCGCGACATCGACGGCAATCCGCTCGATATCCGCACCTCGCGACGCAAACCAGAAGCCGGCATCCGTCTGACATCACTGCCCAATCCCGACTGCCCATTCTGATCTGTCGATTCGTTCTTTGATTTATCCAATCCGTCCATGCATCCAGGCCTTTGATCTATTCTGAATCCCCAAATTGCCACGTATTTTTATCATATCTTCGGCTTTTGTGCCAACTTTGTTGGCTTCTACGACGCGGCAACACTTCCCCTAGGCATATCGCTTAATCGCTCTATGCCCCCACTACAACGAAACACGCGATAGATCAAACGCCATCGCCATACGACTCCCTACAACGAAATCCGATATAACGCAAACTCCATACGACACAATCGATTCCGCCCTCCAGCTCCCCCCAATCATGCGCCCCCTTTCGCACGACTACTCTCGCCGATTTCAAGCTTTCTCAATGCCCCTTCAATCCAACGTTTCCGAGATTTCGCTCCCGAAGCTCTCCAGCGCCCCCAATCATGCGCTCCCTTCGCACGACTACTCTCTACGATTTCAAGCTCGCTCAAGCCCCTTCAATCCATCGTTTCCGAGCTTTCGCTCCCGAAGCCATCCAGTGCTCCCCAATCATGCGCCCCCTTTCGCACGACTACTCTCACCGATTTCAAGCTCGCTCAAGCCCCTTCAATCCATCGTTTCCGAGATTTCGCCCAACGATTCCAATCTAATTCAATATGCCGTTTTCGAGCAATCGCACGCCTTGGAGCCGTATCGTTTCCGACGATTTCCGTATCCGTTCCGAAAGCTCATGCGCAACGTTCCAAAGCAATTTGACCGCCAAAGCCCCCGACATCGTCAGGTGTTCAAAATCGCCCGCACGAATCATCAAAACGCGGCAAGCGCCAATCGCCTTCACCGTCGCACTCCGCGGCTGGCGGTCGACGAGCGAAAGTTCGCCAAACGAGCACCCCGGCTCGAGTATTGCAATCCGCACGCCACCATTCGATACTTCGCACTTCCCATCGACTAAGATATACAAAACATCGCCTGCATCGCCCTCGTGAATTATCTCGCGCCCCGCCTCGACCCCCTTTTCATACGTTATCGGCATGATTTGGAGCATCTCCTGATAGCTCAAATCGCGGAAAAAACAAATCTGCTCCAACGCCGTAATCCGGCTATCGGTCTCGACAAACGCATTGCGAACCCCGGGCTCCAATATTTCGATACAAATGACCGATGCACACGTCTGGCAACCTCGGTCAAACGCATATTGGATGAGGTAATCGGCCACGCGCTGCGGCTCCATCATGCGATAGAGCTGCGCCAAATGCGTCGCATTCTGAAAGTGCTGATGCGCCCCTTGCGAACACACGACGATGCGGTCGCCCGTACGCAAATCGAGCTGCAACGTATCGATTTCGGCCGTCCCGCCTATTCCCAACGCTCGCGTCACGCGCAATCGATACGCCGGATTCGCCAACGCACTCTCGGGTTTGCCCTGCGCCCGCCAATACTCATACGCCGAATGGTCGATCGTCAAAAGCCGACCCGTATCGCCGCGCAACAAATACACCCGCTGATTCCCAATGTGCGCAATATACGCCGTTCCATTCGCCAAATAGACCAAATCGCAACTCGCCACCGATTTCGTCTCGTGCGCCGACGACATATAGTCGAGCAAACGACGCTCAGCCCGGCGCATCGCATTGCACAACGTTTCCATCAAATTCTGGCACGAATCGGGATGCTCACCCGACGCCATCTTCTCGATGCTCTCGCGGTGCGGCAAAAGCGTTTGTATCACTGTTTCGCATACCATCTGACTCGCGCGCTCGGCATTCGCCCCAATCCCCGACGCCAGAACGAAAAAACTCCCCGTCGGGTCGATGCCCCAGCATTCGACATTCTCCGCCTGTGCAGCATTACCGCTACTACCACCAGAACGAACGCGCATCGCGAATCCTCCAAAAATCCTTGAACCCAACAACACAAAATGACAAAAGCGCGACGGGCGCGCCAAACCGCGCACTATTTACTTCAATTTTCATGAACTGGCAAATTTACATCGCTCAAACCAAAATTATCTAAGAAATTCAACATGAAAGCAGTCATTCAACGCGTCGCTCGCGCCTCCGTCACCGTCGACGGCAATCGCATCTCGTCTATCGCAAAAGGCTACCTCATCTTGCTCGGCATCGATGAACGCGACACTCAACGCGACATCGAAACCGTCGCCGCAAAAGTCGCCAAACTCCGCATCTTCGCCGACCAAAACGACAAAATGAACCTCTCCATCACCGACATCGGCGGCGAAATCCTACTCGTGAGCCAATTCACGCTCTGCGCACAAACGCGCCACGGCAACCGACCCGCCTTCATCCGCGCCAAAAATCCCACCGACGCCGACGCCATGTACCGCTCTTTCGGCGCCCGACTCGCCGCAGCCGGCATCCCAGTCCAATACGGCCAATTCGGCGCCATGATGGACGTCGAACTCGTCAACGACGGCCCCGTCACCATCATCATCGAATCCATCGACGGCACCATCGTCGATTAGCCTTTCCGCCCCGGCCAACGAGCTTTGCTATCAGTCTGTTTGGATTTGCTATCGGGCTTTTTTGGGGGCGAGCCTATTTCGCTGTGCTCAATACGGCATCGCGGCGCCCTATTGCCTGCGGCAATACGGGCTCTGTATCGCGCTATTGCCCCATTTGGGGCAATACGCGCTCTGTATCGCCCTATTTCGCCCTACGGGCTTCAATACGGGCTCGGTGTCGCCCTATTTCGCTATCGCTCAATACGGGCTCTGGCTCCGGCTATGTGCTCGTTTCACTGCGCGCATACGCCTAC
>ERZ1034719.1314-NODE-1314-length-11771-cov-9.230027_pt1 | contig 11771 bp, 5 predicted proteins | sample MGYA00520703_ERZ1034719 | MGnify/ENA primary metagenome ERZ1034719 (study PRJEB33766, sample SAMN09781716) | gut metagenome | biome: gut microbiome | host: Homo sapiens | place: Madagascar | study: EMG produced TPA metagenomics assembly of the PRJNA485056 data...
TTATTTGTTGGTGTCCATTTTAGTGTTGCTTTGTTATCAACTACTTGTGCTTTTGCAACTTCTGTGTGGGTATCGATATATAGTGCAACTTGTCCTTCATTTATAACATCATCGCTACCTAATTGTCTTAGTTGTTCTTCTGTATATTCTTTTTCTGGGTCAAAAATACTAACATCTATTTCAATTTCAGCTTCTTCACCTATTGCTAAGCATAATTCTTTATCTTCGTTTAATTCTGTTGATAAAAATGCTATTGTTTTTTCTTGTTTAATTATTAAATCATCTGATATTGCAGATTCAAAGTATTCGTTTCCTAAATATTCAGCTGAAAAAATATGTTCATTGACATTAATATCATCTGGAATTGTACAAACAAATTGAGCACCAGCAACATTATTATCTAATATAACTTCTGTACCATTATCAAAGTGGATAATATGTTTGTCATCATTCACTTCTATATCAAAGTAATTATAATCTTCATTACCAACAATACCAGATAATAATTCATTACCATATAAGTATTGTGTGTCAATGATTTTACCATCCATATAGAAGTTAACTATACCGTTTAATGGAATATTAATGTTTGTTGGGTATTGTACAATAGCATAAAAGATACATTTATGTCCTTTTATGACTCTACTATAATTATAAACATCAACTGTTGGTTGTGTCTTTCTAAGATTTAAAAATGAATATGATTGTGTTACAGGTACAGTTTCATCTTTATTATAATATTTAACAGCCATCAAATGATTACCAGCTCCAATAACTGACAATTCATCGTTACTTAAAATAGATTTACCTGATAATACATCATAAGTCTGTATGTGTGTATCATCTAATAAAAACTCAACTTTTCCTTCGTTAATTAATACAGATGATGTATTTTCTTGATAAGATTCTTTATCTAAACTATGACTATATTCTGTAACATAACAAGTAATTTCATCGTCATCTGTATAAAGCAAATCATAAGAATGAATATCTAAATCTACACTTGATTCAGTAATATTTAATATATCTTCTAATAGTACTGTTTTTGATACATATTTTCCAGTTGTATCATTAAAGTCAATTTCTATATTTTGTATACCTAAATTATATGTTCTTAAATCATCAAAAGTACTACGAGCATATAGATATCCATCTTTATCTATATATACATGTTCTTTGATTTCTCTTCCATCATCTCCAGTACCTATGATATATAATTGACCATTTTCGTATGTAAAATTGACTAATCCTATATTTTCGCCATTTGTATCGTATAAATCAGATTCTTCTCCATCATACACTTTAAATAAATAATCCTCATATTTATTGAATTCTGGGTCTGTTGGGACGAAATCAGTTTTAACTATATCTATAATATTACGTGTATCATCACTTGCTGTAGTAAAAGAAAATTTATTCAATTCTGACCATTCTTTTGCTGAAAATGTAACAGGTAAATAAATAATACGAGCAATACCATCTGAATTTATAATATTAGAAGCATATACATTGTTTTGCTGTGGTAATCTAATTGTTATGGTACCGTCTGTGATAGTTTCATTCGTTGTTGCGTCAAATACTTTAACCATAAATCCTAATGGCTCATACTGTGAACCACGATATAGTGATGGATGCTCAAAGTATACTTCTGATTTTTTAACGAATATAAATGATGGATTATCGATATTACTATCATCGTTACTATATATACCATCTTCTGTTCCATGATATGTTGCCACAACTTTTAGTTTAGCAGTTTCTTCGTCATTAACTTCAATATTGATTGTTTCGTAATCTGATACAGCTAATCCATCTTTAACTGGTACGTTTTTAATTTCTTTATTAAATACTACGTCATTTATTCCTGTAATTAAGAAATCAACATATCCGTATGGTATTGGTCTATTATAAGCATCTAATACTTTTGCTTTTAATTGCACTTGGTCATTAGGTTTGATTGTTTCGTCGAATCCACGTATTTTTACGCTTCCTCCAATGATTTCAAAATCTTGTGACGCTTCGTTACCAGCATATTGAACACTGCTATCGTATTTTATGTAAAGTACATAATCGCCTACTGGATTATCTAATGATTTAATTACTGTTACAAAATTACCATTTTTAAACGTTTCTTCATCATTAGTATTGCTTATTCCTAATATTTCTGTTTCTTTGGTTTTTTTACTTTCAAGAATAAATGTAACAGCTCCGTCAGTTACTGGGAGATATTCTTCGCCATTAAAGTATTCAACTTTAGCTCTCACTTCACATCCAGTCTTGTAAATAGCTTGTTTTGGAGTATCGATTGTAATACGTGTGCTATTTTTACCAATAAAGATTGTTGATTGCCCACGTGAAGTTGCATATTTAGTACTGCCTAAATATCTAGCTTCTAACTTTAAAGTTCCAGTTCCTGTAAAGTTATAATAGCCTGGCACGATTGTAGTTTCTGCTATGTTATTTTTAACTAATACAGAGTCGCCGACAGCATAATTGTTAATATAAAATTGTATTTGATTTGCTCCACCATTGATTTTAGAACCATCTATAGCTTTAACTTCAGCTTTTAATTTAATATCTTCATAATATTTTCCATGATGAGGCTTAATGATTACGCTTGTGCCAATTAATCCATCTGAAAATACACTTACACTATTGCGTCTAATAACGTCTTCACATGTAGTTAATATTTCGTAGAATCCATCAATCAATGGATATTCTGCTTTAATTGGAATGTATTTCTTAATACTTTCATATCTATTTAAATCAACATCGATAGTATTAGTTTCTAAAGTAATATTGGGTGGGTTAAAAATATCTATTGTTGTTTTTAAATTTTTTGCACCAGTATTTGTAATGTCTACTTCAAATGTACCTAAGTGTGGTAATAACCTATCTTTAACGTTAACATGAGTATTTAAATTAAATGTTGTTTTTTTAGGAGAATAACAAATTTTTAAAGCTATATTATATAATACTACTGTTGTTGAGCTTTGTTCGTTGTTGTTTTGTAAAATATGACGGAAATAAATTCCCTCTCTTTGTATTATGTTTCTTAAATCTCCAGTGTGCCATTCGTCTGTAATTTGAGCACTACTAATAACTCCGTCTACTATTGGTCCTGTAATATATCTATAATCGACGTATTTACCAATGTTTTCTTTGTTAACAGCTTCTCCTGTTTCTTTATCAAGATATTCACTAATAAATTCACCAGTAACTTCATCAGTATATTCATGAAGTATAGCTTCTCTTTTGGTTGTTTTATCAAGATATATATAATGATTATGTCTATTAGTATCAATAATAGTTGTAAAAGGGTGTTTAGTTTTGCTTTTGACGATAATAGTAATTTGTTTGTTATATGATGCACGTGGTACGATACATTTAATATATTGTTTATTATCTTCTTTAATAATTTCTCCATTCATTAATACATCATCGAAGTATAAATATACTTTTGATATATCTGTAACTTCTTCTGTGTTTTCTTTTAAAGTAAATGGAATTTTGACCTCTTTTCCTATACGACATTCAAATGTACCAATTATTGCTTCTTGAAAGACATTTTCATCGCTAAAGTCTTTTAGATATGTGCTGATATCATCATTTGAAAATGTAATACTTCTTTTGTTTAATTGATAAGTATTATTAGGAGTTAATGGTACAAATATGTTTTTATCAGATTCTAAAGTAGGTACTAATAATCCTGTTTGAGCTGTAGTATTTTTATCTATTTTATTATCTGTTGACTCTCCGTCAACTATAATTTCAATATTATCAATATTAATATCTTCAGGTAAATCTGACAAATCAAAATAAGTAATCAATTCTTTTGATATATTAGTATTATTTTCAATGTAGCGTGAGTTTTCTTTTTTATAGATTACGTCGTTATTATTAGAACGGTTATTTAATGTAATAGATGCACCGAATTCATTATTGCCTAAAAGATTAATAATATCGTTATATTCTGTTTGTTGAGTTAATCCTTCAGTATTTTGTTGAGTAATTAATCTAGGAGAATATTTACTACAATCTTTAGTTTCTGCATAACTTGGATATATTGATTTAGCATGTACAACAAAATCTTCACAGAATGGATTGATTGAATATAATCTAAGAATATTATCTCCATTGGTATCTTGTAAATTTACATCGTTAATAGCTAAATCGTTCCATGTATATTCATTGATTAAGCGAGAATAGTACCAGTAATCTTGTTCTATATCAAATGGATAATATTCTGGGAAAGTGTATGGATAATCTTCTTCTTTAATCTTTTTCTTATACAGTCGTCTTTCTAATCCTAATTGTTTTCCCCAAGTGTCTAAACGATTATTTACGTGATACATTGAGTCTGTTTCTGCGTCTTGGTATGCTGGGAATCCTACACGATATGGGTATTGTAATGTTTTAAACCAAACATCTACATAAAATTCTTTTGTGTAGAAATGTGTTGTCACCATATCGTAGATAACGTTAGTTTTCTTTTCGTATTTCTTTTGATAGACTTTACGCCATCCGTTATAATCAGGATTATAATCAAAATCATATTTAGCATATAATTCGATTCTTTCTATTGGAATTAATTCTAATCCAGTGACTTCAATATTTTGTTCATTTGTAAATACAGCATTATCCATTTCTACATCTATGTCTATATCACAAGCTATGTTATATGAAGATGTAGTTTGATACTTAATTTCATTAATATATACATCATCTGTTGTATTATGAGTTTTGAATAATAATAAACGATTAGATTGGAGTTCACTTGTGTCTATAGAATAATTAGTCCATGTAGTAGTTACATCTTTTGAAAATATTAATTTATCTTCGCCACAATAGCATTCTAATTTGCCGTCTGGTGTGGTTCCTTTATACCAAAATGTAATTTCGTCTATTTCGTCAAAATTTAATTCATACCCTAAATTGGCATTATTTTGTAATGCTATCCATGGGTCTGCCCCTTTTGGATTGTATAAATAAGCATTTTCGTGATTGGTCCAGTCGTCTAAATTTTCGGTTACGTTAGTAGTTTTAATGATGGTTGTATCTTCTAGATTTGTGTCGGTATTGACTTTGATTCTTACTACTTCATTGTGTAACGGTGTTTTGGCGTCATACTTTTCTTTATTTTGACTTGTTATGAAGTATGGCATTCCGTCTCCGAGTTTTTGTGCTTTGATGGTATGGTTGTTAATAGTTACTTTTTGATTTGTTAAATCAATTATTAATTTATCGTTTTGACTAATTAATTGATTAATCATGTAACCGTTTTTATCATCAAAAGTTATTTCTAATCCATCTATATCATCTGCAGTGTTGTTAGTTAAAATGATTCTACCCCATGTCTTATATAATGGAGCCTGAATATTCATAGTAGAAGGTAATTTGGTTAAGTGAAAATTAGCGGTATATTGTTCGTTCACTAAAGATTCTTGCCATATCATTACTGGTGGTTTGATTCCTGCGTTTAATAATGCAAAAATAGCTTGTGCTTTTATACGCTCTACTTCATCACCAATGGCGTTAACTAACTCGTCATTTTCTGAAAACCAGTGTGGTAATAGTTTTAAAAACGGAGTTTTTCTCATATTTCTTTGAAAATCGTCAGAATCGTAAAAATCATCAAATGCCATTATGTAAGCCTCAAATTTAGTATTTATATATAAGATAATTTTTCTAATACACTTAATATATTGTTGTTATCTTTTATTGAATTTTGCGTCTGCTTTTCTCCAGTCTCTGTCTGTTCTTAATGCTTTTGGTATTCTTATATGTGGGTCAAATGTTCCGTATATAGAATCGATTGTTAGTGTTATAAACAATGCTCCGTCTTGTGTATCTACAAAAGACTCTATATTAACGACATTATGAACTTCAGGGTATTTTAAGCATGTTTGAATAATTTCGTACTCAATTTCTTTAATAGTTAAAGAATCTAATGTCACTCCCCTATAATCCCATATTGAACATCCATATGTTGCCTGACCTATTGAATTGTTTAGTGCTCCTAATGGTGTTTTTATTTCACCTACAATTGCTTGCCATAATGATTCTTCATTTTTAGTGAATATTAGGTCTTCACATTTATTCCAATCCATTTTTTCATAAAATGAACGATTATCCATTCTTGTTCTGAAGTCTAAAAAATCAGCATCGCTTAAATCTTGTTCGCAATTGTTGTTATCCATTTCGGAGGTGATGACTATATCTGATGTTAGGTTTTTTACTCTTTCTCTGTTACAAATAACCATTTTTATGTGCCCCCTGCGAATTCTATGCTAGTTAGTACTTTGTTTGGGTATGCTCTTTCTGTGTTTCCTATTTCTATGACATTTCTTTTGTTTACTTGTATTGTATTGGCTATATCTATATCTATGTCTGCGATATCGAAATTACTTAATGAATTATTTAATGATGCAGTTAATGAATTAATGTTTATATTGGCTCCTACTACACAATATGCTGCGAAGAATTTTTGTATGGTGTCATTAATATTTTTATATATTGTTGATTTTTGGTTAGGGTCATAATCTACATCTCCAGCTGTTTTAACTGTTACATACATATCTATATAGACTCTTGTAGCTCTTACATATGCTGGTCTAATGCCGTAATGACTACGATATTCAAGCCTTGATATAATATCAGAGAATTCATAATCTGAATCAGCATCAATACATAACAAATAGGTTCCTGGTCCATCAACATATTCTTCTGTTGCGAATTGTTGTTGATTAATTCCAGCCATATATAATTGGCGTCTAATATCTGCTAATGTATTATCACGTTCATATCTAAATCCTTGTGCTCTGTTTCTTAAATGATTAATTGATTCTTCATCATATCCACCAAAAGCTGGGTCTGGATTAGTTACTCCGATAGCACCATTAAATTCACCATTTGCAAATATTGTTAATGTGTTAGCATCTACATTATTTACTGAACCTGAGCTTATTGAATATGCCATTACTGATACTGATTGTGTTCCTTTCCATAGATAACAATCTTGTAGTGTTTTAAATATGATGCTACTTGATTTTTCTGACCTTACTGCGAACCCTGCTGGTATTTTTACTGAATCTGTATATCCTGAATATCTATAAAAAGTTAGTATTGCTTTTGATTTACTGCTTACTCGACGATTTGCGTAAGTACTTGCTAAATTTTCTATTAATACTCTGTCTGTTGCTGTTTGAAGCGAGAATTGATTGGCATATGACTGTAATAATGTAATTGCTACGTTCAATTCTGTAGCAATAGCAGACAATAGTAGTCCAGTTCTGCTGCTATCATGTCTGCGGTTTACAATACCAGTATTAATTAGATTTTGCCATAAATTATCTAATACTTCTTCTCCGTTGTTAATTACTAAATTAACCATTAGTTACCATCTCGTATATATTTTAATTTTCTTAATGCGTTTTTATATGCTCTATATTGTACTGGGTTATTCGATAAAATTAAACCATGTTTGTCTTGGTCTACTCCACACGTACAACAAAATTCTGAATCACAATTTTGGCATTTTAATATATTGATAATTTCATTGTCCTCAAATCTTTCTGTAGCATACAAAAAGCCCCATTTTTTACAATCTGGGCAATAATTAACATAGTATTTAGTTGTCCCAGCATCGAGTTGTGTATGACAATACTTACAAGTAGTTCCGTATCCAATAATATAATTATCTTTATATTTCTGTAGTTTATATGCTGAATTTGATAATCCAATTCCACAATTTTGACAATATGTAGTATTGCATGTTGTACATTTTATTGATGTAGATGTGTCTACTAATGTATTCCAATTATTACATAATGGACAATAATTTATAAATTCCATTGAAGTATTACCCCATTCGGTACATGAGTCACATGTTTCCTTGATGATTGCTTTAATATAATTACGCAATACATTCTGTGGTGTTATCCAATTATAAGTATTTGATATTGTTTTTTCTTCTGGACATTTTTTCTTTCCGTTGATATCTGTTTCAAATTCGATACTTATAATACCGTTCTCATCTATAATCAATTGGTCTACACAGTTACCGTCAGTAACTAATTGCTGTGTTTGGGGTCTTAATGGTATTGATTGTTGGTCTTTTAGTTCTCCTATAACCATTGATTCATTAATTCCATCAGGTATTGTTAATTGACTCATATTATTAATATTGTCAACAATTGCACCATTAAGCCCATCTAATTCAAAGGTATTATATTTATTGTTAGCATTTGCTGTAGCATCTAATAAATCTGATAAATCAGTACCTTGTATACTTATTGAGCCGCTATTAATAGATAATTTGTCTGTATTGATTTGAGTCTCTTTGCCAGTTGTTTTTACTGCATTGGGGTCTGCTAATACACTATTATTATTATCGTAATTTAATTCTATAAACCCATCTGATATTGATAATGCAGATTTGGGCTTTGCTATTACAGTTGTTGCCTTATTTCCATGCGTCCATTTGCTAATATCCAGTGCAGTAGTATTACCTGTCCCATCATCTTCATCTCCTGCGTCTGTTAAGAATTCAGTAATTGTGTTAATTCTTAATACAGGATTGACAGTAAATTTGCAAGTAACGGTTTCGTTTGGATATAGCATTCCGCCTCGTTCGACAGTTGATGGGATTTCATATAACGAAGAGGTTGTACCGCATAAATATGTCTGTCCATCGTCTGTTTTAACTTTCCATCCATTTCCATTAATCTTATCTCTGTCAATCGATTCTACTGTTCCTATTAATTCTTGTAACTCTCCTTCTTCTTCCTCTAAATCTCTGATGGTTGCGTTTGTACGATTTCCAGTAACAACCTTCATAGAATTAACAAGTCTAGTATTAGTCGGTCTAAATGCTTTTCTTGACATCACATTGCCTCTTTAATTAAATTATCGATAATTTCAATAGAAGTAAAATCGAAAAAATTAATACCAATCTGAATTGGTTTGCTATTAAATTTCAAAGCAAAACATTTTCGTGGGTTATTTTTCGAATTATTTCTCATTATTGCATCTTTTCTATACTGAACACATAATGTGTCCCACAATGTATGTATTTGATGAGTTCTACTACAAACATGACGTGCATTTTCTTCTAAGCTTTTTTGAGCTTTTTCTTTATCAATAATAAACCAATTTAAATTCTTACCTCGCACTGCCTTTTCTAAATCACTTAGACAAACTCTAGAGATGTGTTTTTGTTTACCATCAATATAATAACCATACCTCCACATGAAACCTTGTGTAATATCTGGTCTATTCTCTTTACCCACCCTATAAAATCCTGTTGTGTTTTGCGATTGAGATATTTTTTTTCTAGTTGATTCTGTATGATGCTTGCCATAAAAATAATGGTCCTCTGTTTTTACCTTGGTACCCTCTCCACCTTTGCTAAAATTAAAGCCATATCCATAATATGTATTAAAAATCGCAATAGCTTCTTCCTCTAATTCATTTAGTTCTTCTTCTGTAAAAAAACCATCGCATAAGATAAAATATGTATACCTTCCTTTATTGTTTTGTAAAATTCTGTTAATTTGCTGGCGACTATAGTTAGAGGGATGATGATGGTCTTTATGTCTCTTGTTGGCACTAATATTGTTATCTTTTCCAATATATACTACACATTCTTTTTCAGTATCCCAATATCCATATATCCCATTTTTTTTCATAAAATTACCCCGTATTATTTCATGTCATAATTATAATATCCTATATATATATTAATAAACTATATAATACTATCTATTTATTTATTCATTCGAATTACTATTTGTTTCATAATTTGAATCTGATTCAGAGTTATCTGAAGAATTTTCGTCTTCTACGCTTGATATCGAGCTGGTAGCAGAACTCGTAGCTACCTTAGGCGTAATAGTAATCCAATTATAATTTAATATTGGGTCTGAAGTATTTGAGTCGTAAAATGTATCGCCGATAAATAAATCTTTAATTTTGTCATCAAATTCTTGCTGATATTGTTCGATTTTGTCTTGTATACTTTGTGTGTTTTGTTCTTCTTCTGTATTATTATCTATCACATTGTCTACACTTTTTGAATTAGTTGTTTGTGCATTTAATGATTTATTTGATTGATTATTTGATAATTGATTTCTTAGTGCTTTTTTTTGTTGGTCTACTACTTCCTTCAATGTCTCTGATTCAAATCCATTATCAGGGTCTAAACCACCTTCATCATCTTCCTCTTCCTCATCTTCAGAATTGTCAACCCATTCTGTCAATATAGTGGGTACAGTTTCAATAATTTCACCGTCTTTTTGTACAGAATATCCATCAGCAGCGAAATTATATTCTGATAAATCCTCTATACTATATGCGAAATCTACACCCATAAATTCACATATCGCCTGAAATGCATCATCTAACGATTGATTTGCTATATAAGATTGCCTGAATTCTTGCGGAACTTTCTGTAAAAATTTCCAGCCAATATCCTCTAAGTAAATTATGAACGTTTTTCCAACTTGTTTAAAACGACTAATTTTGCCTATAAACGCATAGTTATATTCGTCGTTTTTAAAACGTAAAGTTCTTTTATTATCCTTAATATCAACCTCTGTGTCAACATATTTCTTAAGATTTAATGATATTGTGTCTGGGATATTAAGTTGAGAAGCTATAACAGAATTAGGATGAGAATTTAAATTAGCATGTATAACAACAATTCCAGAATATTTAATCCAATATTGTTCAATATCTTTACTATATGGCATAATTAATTGTGCTGTTCCAATTGGGAGGAAATTGTCTTTATCCCATCGAATTTTAGAGCAGTATGTGTGGTTTATATTGTCATCTACAGTAATGACGCTAATATCATTTTCAAGCATCATATTATTGATGCTACCTAATGAACTTTGTTGTTTTTCATACATAATTATCTATTCCCACTATTAGTATTTGTAGGGTTTGTATTCCCACTACTAGTCGTGTTACTGTTGTCTCCATTTGATGATTTTGATGCTGGAAGCAATACCGTAGTATTTTGATTACTACGCCATTTAAATAAGTAATCAAAATTATATTTTCTATATTCATCTCTGGTTTCTACAAAGCCACTCCCTCTGTCTATCATAACAACATGGTGACCAGAATCCCCTACGACTTGACATGGTATATTTGCTTGATTATTAAAGCAATAATATAAATATGCACTCATTCCATAACAATCTGTTGATGATTGGTCTTCTTTTCCACCAAACATTTTCCATGCTTCAGCAGGGTCTTGTGTTGAATTAGCATGTGCATATGATATTTTAGCAGCTGTTTTCCACACTTGTTCTTCTGTGGCAGAGCCTCCAGTTGATGCTGCTCCTCCTGATGCTGCTCCTCCTTGTAAATATTGATAGTCTAATAATTCTTCTGCCCCTTCTGGACCATATCTGAAATCTAAATCGTGGTACATTGGTTCGTGTTTTTGTATCCGCAATGCATATCCATTCAAATAAAAGAGTTCTGATTCTTTTGTAAATGGGTTTTCTACTGAATAGAATGTTCCACCTATATATTTGCGATTTGCTAATGCTCTGCATTTGCACATATTGTTGTAATCACGTATATATTGGATAAGTAAAGCATTGATAATATATTGTGCTGTTTCGTAATCTGGTGCTGATGACTCTACTCTTTTTTCTTGTTCGCCGTATTTTTCTACTAATGAGTCATATTGTTCTGATAGTAGTAAGCTTCCGTCTTCATTTTCTGTGATGGTTTCTGTGGTTTTTTCTTTTTTA
>ERZ1034719.1315-NODE-1315-length-11769-cov-4.644955_pt1 | contig 11769 bp, 14 predicted proteins | sample MGYA00520703_ERZ1034719 | MGnify/ENA primary metagenome ERZ1034719 (study PRJEB33766, sample SAMN09781716) | gut metagenome | biome: gut microbiome | host: Homo sapiens | place: Madagascar | study: EMG produced TPA metagenomics assembly of the PRJNA485056 data...
ACCCTAGACCCCAACATTAAGAGTGTCGTGCTCTACCAACTGAGCTAAGGAAGCATTAAACTTCTATTTTTAGTGATCCGTTCGGGGCTCGAACCCGAGACCCCAACATTAAAAGTGTTGTGCTCTACCAACTGAGCTAACGAATCTCTCCATTTCCCGCTCTAACAATACTTTTAATATCGCCGGATACTTAAGTGTTGGCTTGTTTTCCAAACGGGATTGCAAAGATAGCTACAATTTCTGAACTTCCAAATATTTTCGCATCTTTTTTTCGAAAAATCTTATCTAAAATGTTTTGCAGGCAGTCTTCTGCTGTAGAGGGCTGCGCCGGTCCTCCCCGCTATCATGGGGCTACTCTCTTTTCGGGAGCCAATGCCGTCTCCGCCCTCTACTTTATTTCCTGGCACAAATTTATTACTTTTGTGCTGTACGCCTTGGTGCAGTGAACCGCTCTGCGGATCTGGGGCTTGGAAAATCAAACAGGACAAAGAATCATCAAACAAAACAAACAATCATGAAACAGAACAAACAGGAATACTACAAGAAAAATGTGGAATGGCTGGAAGCAAAATCCAAGGAAGAAGGCGTCAATGCCCTCGAAAGGGGAGTCTTTTACAAGGTGCTCCAATCCGGACCGGCATCCGGAAAGCAGCCGGGAATGACCAATGTCGTCGTCTGCCATTATCTGGGCAGGACCATTGACGGCAAATGCTTCGACACCAGTCTGGGCGGCTGTCCTCTCGCCATTCGCATGCGTGAACTGATCGAAGGCTGGATCATCGCATTGAAACAAATGCACGTTGGCGACAAATGGGAAATATATATCCCCTCGGAACTCGGCTATGGTAAAATTTCACAGCCCGGAATTCCAGGGGGATCTACATTGATATTCGAAGTCGAATTGATAGGTGTCCAGTAAATTATCTGATAATTGTGCCGTCTTCGGCAATCTTCACATCCACTTCAGCCTCACCCTTCTCCAGTTCGATTACGAACCATGCTCCGGAAGGAGTCTCCACATACTCGGCATCGTCGATTTCCCAAGAAGGATATGAAACGTTGAGCTGATTCATCACCGCGGCTGGAAGCTCTGACTTGCGGACATCCCACTCGGTCCTCAGCCAGACATTGTCCTTGCTGAAATACACATCCTTGCCGCGCCATTCGTGAACGATTTCCACCTCGATTTCGCCATCGTCGTACTCCGTGTCCATGATGACCGCGCCCGGATATTTCTGGCTGATGAAACTCTTCAGGACAGCCTGGACATCGGCAGGAAGGTAATCCTCGTAATCGTAATCATCCTCCACGTCCAGGACCACCTTGATGACCGCTCCTGTTTCAGAGAAATAAATGTCGGCCTCCTTTTCAATGTTTCCCGACTTGGTCTCAGCTTCGATGACATAGAACGTCGCCATTCCGGCCCTCTCAAGCTTGTCGATGTCGTCGATTTTCCACGCGGCATACTCGCTTGCCTCGAAAGCTGTCTTTACAGCCTCTGGAAGGGCCTCATATGTAACCTCGCTTTCGGTCATGCACCATGTGCCGATGCCGTTGAACCATACGGAATAGTCATATTCCAAGTTCGCGGAACGCGTTGCCAGGCGATTGAATTTGGCTACGGTGTAGCCGTTCTTTGACACCCATTTTACATTGGTGGCATCAGGATAACGTGCAGCCAATTCGGCTTTTGCTTTGCTTATGTCATTATCTGCAGTGGCTTTGTTGCAGCCTGAAAGCGCCATCACCGAGACGCACAAGGTCATAATAAATAAATTTTTCATCTTACTATAATTTTCTGTTTATATGGCGAAATTACATTACGATTCTGGAGAGAATCTGTAATTTGCACGAAAAATCAGAAATTTATACGGAATCTATGCCTGCCGTCCGCAAAAGAATACGAAAACTGCATCCCGTTCTTGTCGGCAATAGTCTTGGCCAGAGCCAATCCCAGCCCTGTAGACCCCTCTTTCTTCGCGCCCTGATAGAATCTGTCGAAAATCCGCTCCCGATCCAGCGGCGCTTCTCCGCTGTTTTCGACGGCCAATCCGTTTCCGTCCAATGCTATCGTGACAATGCCGCCCTCAGGGCTGTGCATAAATGCGTTCTTGATGAGATTCGTGACCAGAATCGTGGCAAGCGTCTCGTTCATCCTGACTACGACAGGAGAATCCGGCATTTCCAATGAACAATGTATATTCTTCCTGCTGAAAATCTCCTCGTACATTTCCTTCTGCGACTGCACTATGGATGAGAGATTTACATCCATGACATCAGGGAACTGCCCGTTGTCGATTTTGGTGAGCAGCAGAAGCGTCTTGTTCAGTCTGGATATGTGCACGACCTCCCGTTTCATCTTCACAAGCTCTCCGATATTCTCCTCTCCCAATGAATCATTGTCCAGCATCCAGTCGATTCTTCCTCCCAGGACGGCGAGCGGCGTCTGCAGCTCATGGGAAGCATTGCCTATAAACTGCTTCTGCTTTTCGTAAGCCTCGTTGGACCTGTCGGTCGCTTCCGTCACGGCCTTTTCCAATTGCCTGAACTCGTAGATGTCTGTATCTGCCGCCAGCTTGTCCTGCGTCTTTCCCGGCGTATAGGCATTGAGCCAGTCGAGAATCTCGTAGAGCGGCCGTATGCTTTTCTGGAAAACGGCCAGCGTTATCACGATGACGGTCACCAGCAAGATCAGGTACAATGCTGCTATCCACCATAGGATTGCCTCGATCAAGTCTTCCTTTTCGAAAGTGGGAATTGCGGCAATCAGTTCGAAATATCGTCCTTCGGCATCATAGAAAAAGGTCTTGAGAAACCTGGCTGGTTCATCTTCGTCAGTTTCATTGATATATAAGTCGGAATCATAATATTTCGTGCGCGGGTGCGAGTCGGCGTATTCTTCGGTAACCTGGGAAATGCTGTAGTGCATGCCGGCAATGATGTCTGCCACCGGCAACTCTTGATTGGCCAACTTCTTGGCTATCAGTTGTTCCGAATAGCTTCTCAGTAGGTCGTCCACTTCATCGTTGATTTCTTCCACGGTGACGAAATAGAAAATCATTGCCCACAGTGCGATGACAGGAATCAGTACCATGGACAGCCGGAGGGCTATTTTCTGGATCAGTTTCATAGAGAGTCCTTCAATATCATTTTATATCCGAATCCGTAGACTGACTTGATTTCAATGTCGGCGCCCGCTTCTTCCAGTTTCTTGCGCAGGTTCTTGACCTGTGAATATATGAAGTCGAAATTGTCCGCCAGATATGTCGAGTCGCCCCAAACCGCTTCCGCCAGCACCGACTTGTCGATCATGTGCTCCGGCCGCAGCAGAAAATACTGGAGAATCTCAAATTCTTTCTTTACCAATGTCAATGTCTTCCCGCCGACCTCGACGATGCGGCTGTCCGGGTTCAGTTTCACGTTTCCGAAGACAATGCCGTTGGAGCCGCTGCCTCCGTTTCGTCTGGTCACGCTCCTGATTCTGGCAATCAGCTCCGCAATGTGGAACGGCTTGGGCAAGTAGTCGTCCGCCCCTTCCTCCAATCCTGTAATCTTGTCTTCCAATGAGTTGCGCGCGGAGAGAATGATCACGTTGGGCCTTTTGCCTTCACGGTTGAATTCCTTCAGAAGGTCCAGGCCGTTCCCGTCCGGCAGCATTATGTCCAGCAATACGCAGTCGTAGGAAAACATGTTCAGCTTTTCCCATGCCTCATCATACGTCGCAGCCTCTTCCACGACATAATGCTCCTTCTTCAGAGCCCGTCCGATCAGCTCCCGCAGGGAGTTCTCGTCTTCTATTACCAGTATCTTCATGATACTGCTAAAGTACGAAGAAAATCTGGAAAGGAACTGAAAAAATCACAACTGTTTCATATTGCGCTTGAGCAGGGAGATGATTTCGGTTTTTGATTCGACGAGATCCTGGAGGTTTGCGATGGTTTCCTTCTGGGAAGCTATGATGCGTTCCAGTTCGGCAATCCGTGCATCTGCCGCGCTTTTCATGTCGTCGGCGTTGCGCTTGTAAGAAATGCGGATGTCTTCCAGGCGCTCTTCGCTCTCAATCGGCTGATATCCCAACGCCAGTTCTTCGACAGGGACTCCGAGTATCTTCGCAATTTCGCCGAGCCTTTTGTTGATCAGGCAGGTCAGACCTTTTTCAATGCTCCGGTACGAGTTCCTTGAAATGCCGAGCGCTCTCGCCATCTCATCCTGCGAGATTCCTCTCTCCGTCCTTATACGGATGATGTTCTCTTTGATGCTGGCATTGTCCATAATAACAGATGAATAATAAGTTATAAAACTCAAATTCTGCAAACCATCGCGTGATTCGCTGACCATGACAAAGTTATCCCGAATATTTGCCGCCGGAGGACAATAATTTCAAGCCAATGACAATCAAACATTGTCATTTGTAAATTATTTTGTGCTCAGGCTTGCACTGGCGTTCAGCAAGTTTGACAGCTTGCGAGATATAGAGCCCGCGAGGGCGATGGCAAGTCCCTTCCCCGAGGGGAGGGATTTAGGGAGAGGGTAACGTGCACAAAAAAAGTGCGTTGGGCTAACAGCCTACGAACGAGTGCCAACCCTCAAATTCGCACTGGCGTTCAGCAAGTTTGACAGCTTGCGAAACTTGCGTCTATCGTGTGCCAAATTGGCAGTCTGTGGCTCTGGCAGATAATTTGCTGATGAAAGGGCGGACCCGCGGCAGATGACCCAGCTCCGAGGATCTGATGTAATATGCTGTGGGTGATTATTATAGCGTCCATTTATGGACTGTTTTCCAAAAGATATAAGAGATTAAGAAGATATGAAAAAGCAAAAAGAAGAAGAACTCGGGAAGAAAGGAAGTCAGGTAAAATCTGAAGAAACCCCATGTCCTGAGCATAAAGAGTGTGAAAATACTGACAAGAAGTCTTGCCGGGAGGAAGAATCCTGTCAGAAAGGCGAAGATAAGGAATGCAAGAAGCTTGAAGAAAAGATTACGGCTCTTGAAAGCGAGAAGAAATCCGTGGAAGAGAAACTTGCCAAAGAGAAGGATGATTATGTCCGTCTGATGGCCGAGTTCGAGACATTCCGCAGACGCACGGCAGAGGAAAAGCTTGCACTCGTTTCATCTGCTGCTTCAGAAACCATCAAGGGATTGCTTCCGGTTCTCGACGACTGTGAGCGCGCAATGGAAATCCTGAACACTTCCAGCGACGAAGCTGCCAAAGAGGGAACAGGATTGATTTACGATAAGCTCATGAAGTATCTGAAGACCAAAGGCTTGGAGAAAATCGAGGCCAAAGGCAAGAAGTTCGATACTGATTTCCATGAGGCGGTCGCACAGGTGCCGGTAGAAGATAAGGACAAGAAAGGTCTTGTTTACGATGTAATTGAGACAGGCTATACCCTTGGCGGCAAGATATTGCGTTATGCCAAGGTTGTTGTCGGAATATAGTTTTCGGGCTTTCCGGCCCGGAAGGAGGCTGATTTATGGCAGAGAAAAGAGATTATTATGAAGTGCTCGGTGTGGAGAAGAATGCCAGCACCGATGATATAAAGTCGGCTTTCAAGAAGCTGGCGCTTAAATGGCACCCTGACAGATGGGTGAGCGGAACCGAGGAGGAGAAGAAGACTGCCGAAGAGAAATTCAAGGAGGCATCCGAGGCTTACGAGGTTCTGAGCGACCCTGACAAGAGGGCAAAATATGACCGTTTCGGTTTCAGCGGAGCTGCTGCAGGCGGCTATGGCAATGCAGGCGGTTTCGGCGGCATTGACATCAATGATATCCTGAAGGATTTGTTCGGGTCCGGATTCGATTTCAGCGGAGGAAACGGCGGCGGTTTCGGTGGCTTCGGCGGATTTTCCGGTTTCGGAGGTTTCGGCGGCGGCCAGCGTAGTCAGCAAAGAGTGATGCGCGGGCGTGACATACGTACGCGCGTGCGCCTTACATTGGAAGAAATAGCGAAGGGCGTGACCAAGGAAGTCACCATCGAGCGTTACGAACAATGCCCTGATTGCGCGGGAAAGGGTACTCTCAATGCTTCCGACGTGAAGACGTGTCCGGTATGTCATGGTTCCGGCCAGGAACAGCGTGTCGCGAACAGTTTCTTCGGGCAGACGGTGACATATACGACTTGTTCAAGATGCGGCGGAGAGGGAAAGATTGTCACGAATCCTTGCCGTTCATGCGGCGGAACAGGTCTCGTGCGCAAGAGAGTAACCGTCAAGGTCAATATTCCTGCGGGTGTCGAGGACGGCATGCAGCTTACGCTCCAGGGCCAGGGACATGCGGCCAAGGCCGGCGGAATCAATGGTGATTTGCTGGTAGTGATCGAGGAACTGCCTCATGCTTCATTGAAGAGGGAGGGCAAGAACTTGTTCTACAGCAAGATAATACCTGTCACCGATGCTATTCTCGGCGGAGAGACGGAGATTCCATGTCTCGACGGTACTTATAAGATAAAGGTGGAGCCGGGAACGCAGTCCGGTACGATTGTCAGGCTCAGGGGCAGGGGATTGCCTGCCGTGAAGGGCTATGGCTCCGGTGTCGGCGATTTGTATGTGAAATACCTTGTGTGGATTCCTAAGAAACTCAAGAGCAGCGAGAAGTCTGCTATCGAGTCAATGCGCTCAAGCGACAGCTTTACGCCGGATCTGAGCAGGGAAGACCGGAATCTTTTCGATAAAATGAAAGAAAATTTCTAAAAAGTATTGCGGATTCAAAAAAAGTTAGTACATTTGCAATCCCATTAACAAGGCAACCTCTTACGTTCGTTGGTTATTAAAGTAACGTTGCGCATTAAAAGTTTTTAGAAATGGATTTGATAAAAATTGTAGACCAGGCTTTTGCAAACGAGAAAGTCGCGTCATATCCGAAGTTCAAAGGTGGCGATACAGTCACAGTTACTTATAGGATTAAAGAGGGTGACAAGGAGAGACTCCAGAAGTTCAGAGGAGTTATTATCCAGATCAGCGGTGCTACTCCGTACACCAAGACATTTACCATCCGTAAGATTTCAGGTGGTATCGGTGTTGAGAGAATCTTCCCGTTCCAGTCACCATTTATCGAGTCAATCGAGGTGAACAAGGTTGGCCACGTACGTAGAGCGAGAATCTTCTATCTCAGGGCACTTTCTGGAAAGAAGGCTAGAATCAAGGAGAAGAAGATGGTAATCCTCAAAGAGGAAGGCGCTACAAAGTAAGCCGAATCAAAATACAGGTCATTATACCTGAACTGGTCCCATAGCTCAATTGAATAGAGCATTTGACTACGGATCAAAAGGTTATAGGTTTGAATCCTATTGGGATCACAAAGCCCCGGAGATTTTTCTTCGGGGCTTTTTACGTAATTATCTCCATGACGGGTCAGGGGGGGGACCCTGTGTTCACCATGCTGCTCGACTTCTGGCGTGCGTAAAAACGCCCATTTTGCGCACATCATGGTGAATTTTGGGCTTGTTGTGCGCAAAAAACGTTTTAGTGCGCACGAGGCGGTTTTCCTCATAACCCGACAGTGAATTGTGAATCTTGAGTCTGGCACCGCCCATCGTGTCGCCTTGGGTTTCGACGGGATAAAAACATGACCGGCAACAAAAAACGGCCGCACCGGAAAGGTGTAGCCGTTCTTTAAAATTTCTACAGAGAAATATTAGAATCTCTCTTCAGAAGAAACAGTCAGCTTCTTGCGTCCGTGACGACGACGAGCAGCCAGTACGCGACGTCCATTAGGGGTAGACATACGTTCACGGAATCCGTGTTTGTTCACGCGCTTGCGTACAGATGGTTGAAATGTTCTTTTCATTATCTTACTTTTTTATATTTTTCACAAATAGGATTGCAAAGGTAACCTTTTTAGAGTTAAATACAAAATTTTTTACAAGAATTTTTCGTATCTTTGACGTATCGGCTTCCGATTTGCGGACGCGGAGAAAATCAATCATTATCATTGGCAGAAATGAAAGAAAGATTATTCCTTATAGATGGACATGCGTTGGTATTCAAGATGTATTATGCCTTCCTGCGCCGCCCTATGATCAACTCCAAGGGCGCAGACATGTCCATTCTTTTCGGATTCACCAAATACATACTGGAACTTATCTCCAGAGAGCATCCGGACTATATCGCCGTAGCGTTCGACCCGCCGGGGGGAACGTTCAGAAACCAGATGTATCCGGAATACAAGGCCACCCGTGCAGAGACCCCGCAGCTTGTCATTGACTCCCTTGAACCGCTCATCGGAATATGCAAGGCACTTGGCATCACGACATTGATGGTGCCCGGCTTCGAGGCGGACGACGTCATCGGCTCCATGGCGAAACGTGAAGCGAAACAAGGCAAGGAAGTCTACATGGTCACGCCCGACAAGGACTACGGCCAGCTGGTGGACGAAAACATCTATCAGGTAAAGCCCGGAAATGCCGGTGGCGAAAACATTGTCCTGGACTCCAAGGCGGTATGCGAGAAATACGGCATATCCTCGCCGATACAAGTCATTGAAATGCTTACCCTCTGCGGTGATACGGCCGACAACGTGCCCGGCGTGAAAGGCATCGGCGAAGTCGGTGCCGGGAAACTTATTTCGAAGTACGGCACCGTGGAGAACATATATCGGCATATCGACGAACTGACACCACGCCAGCAGGCGCAATTCCGTGAAGCTGAGCCTCATATCGGGCTGAGCCATCAGCTCGTCACGATAAAGACCTACATGGACCTTCCGCATGAGGACATGCACGTGAATATCCGTTTCACCCCGGAAGTCGCCGACCTCTTCGCGAAATACGAATTCAATTCGCTGAAGAAACTGATCCCCGAATCCGACGGCGACATGCCCGCAGCCGAAATCGCCCGCGGCAGGAAAATGGAAATCACCGAAGTTCAGGTCAATGAAATCCTGACAATGGCCTCCAAGGCCGGAGCCGCAGCAGTCCGGATCAATGACAATGACTCGGCAGCTGTAGCCGTAAGCATTGATCATGAAGCACTTGAAGTCGCTGCCGCTTATGGAAGACCGGCTGATTTCAAGGTAATTCTGGAAGATGACGGCATAGAAAAATACGGATATAATCTGAAAGAACAGCTGAACCTGTTGGCTGGCGAAAACATTGACCTTCGAGGCAACTTGCTGGACATCAGCCTGATGCACTATCTCATAAATCCGGAGAAGAGCCATAAGCCGGAAATTCTGGCGAAAAGCTATCTGGATGTGGATATGGACGCGGACATTGAAGAAAAGCAGGAAGAACCGGTATCGCTTTTCGATGAGCCGGCCGAAGATGACGGTCATGATGCCGTCCGTGATTCCGCCGCTGCTGTCCTGACGGGGCTGAAAGTGCGTAAGGAATTGGAAGACAATTCACTCGGTCATTTGTATTCCGACATTGAGGAACCGCTTATGCTCGTCCTTGCGAAGATGGAACGTGACGGCGTGAAGGTGGATCTCAGGCAGCTGGACGAATTTGCGGCCGGTCTGCGCAAGGAAATGAGCGAAAGGGAGGCCCGCATCCGTGAAATGGCTGACGAACCGGAATTGAACATATCCTCACCCAAGCAAGTCGGCGAAGTCCTCTTCGACAAACTGGCATTGGATCCGAAAGCGAAAAAGACGGGACGGGGCAGCTATCCTACTGATGAGGCGACCCTCATGGCATTGGAAGACAAGCATCCGATAATCGATGAGATACTGGAATTCCGCGCCGTAAAGAAACTGCTCTCCACATATATCGAGCCGTTCCCATCCTTCGTGTCGCCATCGGACGGACGAGTGCATACGACTTTCAATCAGGCACTTACCGCCACAGGCCGACTCAGTTCATCGAATCCGAACCTGCAGAACATCCCTATCAGGACGGAACGCGGAAAGGAAATCCGGAAGGCCTTTGTGGCAGGCGAACCGGATGGCGTCATCGTCTCTGCGGATTATTCCCAGATAGAACTCCGCATCATGGCGCATATCAGTCAGGATCAGCATCTTATCCAAGCTTTCCGTGAAGGGCGCGACATCCATTCAGCTACGGCGGAGAAGATTTTCGGCATAAGTCATGACGAAGTCACTCCGGACCAGCGACGGATTGCCAAGACCGCCAATTTCGGCATCATGTACGGCATATCGTCATTCGGACTGGCGCAGAGACTTGGAATTTCCAGGACGGAAGCGAAGAAACTTATCGACGACTATTTCGCCGCGTTCCCCGCAATCCGCTCGTTCATTGACGACACCGTAGCTTCGGCGCGCGAAAACGGCTATGTCGAAACGCTGTTCGGACGCCGCCGCTACCTCCCCGATATCAGCTCCCGCAATGCCACCGTGCGAGCGCTAGCTGAAAGGACCGCGGTCAATGCCCCTATCCAGGGAACCGCGGCCGACATCATAAAAATGGCCATGATCAATGTCGACAGGAAGATGCGTGATGCCGGGCTGAAGAGCCGCATGGTACTGCAGATCCATGATGAACTGCTGTTCGACACCGTTCATGATGAAATAGATACACTGATGTCCATCGTCAAGGAACAGATGGAGCACGTCACAGAATTGTCCGTTCCTTTAACTGTAGAATGCAATTATGGCAAAAACTGGCTCGAAGCTCACTAGTGTGAATGATGATGTGCTGGTCCGGATGGCTCTGGACGGCAATCAGACGGCATTTTCAGCATTGCACGCAAAATATGAGATGGCTGTCTGCTCGATTATCGGAAAGATTGTCAGCGACCCCATCGAGGTGGAGGACATCTGTATAGAGAGCTTCGAAAGAGCTTTCCAGAAGCTCTGCACTTTCGACCAAGGCAAGAAATTCTCCACGTGGCTCTTTGCCATTGCAAAGAACAAGGCATTGGACCACAAGACTTTGGCGACCAACAAGAGCAAGGTCATCGACAATTCGTCCATAGATATGACCAATGACAAGGCGGACAATGTCGCCGACGGTCAGCTGAGCCCGGAAGAATACATAATTTCCGCACAGGACCATGAAACATTCCTGAACTGCATCAGCGGCCTGCCGGAACTCTATAGGGAAGTCGCGCAAATGTGCTATGTGGACAATCTAGGCTACAAGGAAATCTCGGAGAAGACCAATCTACCGCTCAATACCGTCAAGACAAGGATAAACCGCGCCCGCGCCCAGATTATCCGTAAAATGCTGGAGGAAGAATAGTTATGAATGTCAATGAATTTGTCACCCTCGTGCGCGGGGCGTTCCCGGAATTGACGCCCGAACAAGAATCAATGTTCCGTGCGATGGAACCCCTCTACAATGACTGGAACTCCAGAATCAATGTCATTTCCCGCAAGGATATCGACAGCTTGTATATCAGGCATGTGCTTCATTCACTGGCGATTGCGCAATATCTGAAAACGATGCGCCCTGAAATCTTCGAAACGTGGCGGACACCTGGAGCGGGAATCAATGTGCTTGATCTCGGAACAGGAGGCGGTTTCCCCGGAATACCGCTTGCCGTGCTGTTTCCGGAAGTGAATTTCCTTCTCTGCGACTCTGTCGGCAAGAAAACCATCGTGGCGAAAGCGGTTGCGGAAGCCCTTGGCCTCCAAAATGTTACCGTGGTCAATGCCCGTGCGGAATCATTGCCTCAGAAGTTTGATTACGTGGTCTCACGCGCAGTCACGGCGCTGGATAATTTCTATCCTTGGGTGGCGGGAAAGTACACCGGCGACATCTTCTATCTTAAAGGCGGGGATTTTGCCGAAGAACTCTGCCACATGATGCAGATTGCCGGCATACAGCCCGGTGCTGTCCCAATCCCGGATTTTCCATGTGCGGACAGCAC
>ERZ1034719.1319-NODE-1319-length-11720-cov-6.697385_pt1 | contig 11720 bp, 9 predicted proteins | sample MGYA00520703_ERZ1034719 | MGnify/ENA primary metagenome ERZ1034719 (study PRJEB33766, sample SAMN09781716) | gut metagenome | biome: gut microbiome | host: Homo sapiens | place: Madagascar | study: EMG produced TPA metagenomics assembly of the PRJNA485056 data...
CCAGTGGTTCGTGGGGCCTGCGTCCTCTTCCTTTTCACAGCAGATGAACGTGCGGTCCTCCACGCGCGCCACGTCGTCGGGGTCGGTGCGGTGCAGGTAGCATCCCGGGAGCTTGTCCGGGTTGAGCTTGATGAGGATGCCCTCCTTGACGGCCTGCTCGCGCAGCGCGTCGAGCTGTTCCTCTTCCCCCGTGATCCAGACAATCTTGTCCGGCTTGGTGATGGCGGTCATTTCGTCGATCCACGACAAAACGGCCTTGTTGTTCGTCAAATTCGTCATTTGTTCTTTCCCTCGTAGCATGTTCACGGTGTAATGAAAAAGAAAAATTTTGCACCGCGTCTTGTGTGGTGTGCTGTGCCGCTTTGGGGCGGCAGGGAGCTAACCGATGCACAGGAAAAATGGCTGCTATTGAGTTTGACTCCTTTCTGCCGAAAATTGTAGCAGAATGTCTTATCAATAGCAACCATATGGCTTATCAATTTTTTGAATAGATGCTTCTGTGCTGTCACAGTAATGCGGCGATCTCGGCGGACAGCGCGGCGAATTCACTGAGCCCCAGCCGCTCGCCGCGGATGTTGGCCTCTAAGCCGCAGGACGTGACCGCCTGCGTGACCTGCTCTTTTGTGAGCTGGCTGCCGAACGCCGTCATCAGGCTGTTGACAAGCGTCTTGCGCCGCAGGGCGAACGCGGCGTACACCACGCGGAAGAAGAACTTCTCGTCTTCGACCTCGACCGGAGGCTCCCTGCGCACGACGGCGCGCAGCACGGCGGACGTGACCTTCGGCTGCGGCTCGAAGCACTCGCGCGGCACGGCGAACAGCAGCTCCGGCTCGGTGTAGTATTGCATGAAGACGGAGAACGCGCCGTAGGCGCTCGTGCCCGGCGCGGCGCAGAGGCGCTCGGCGACCTCCTTCTGCACGAGCACCGTGATGCTCTCAAAGCACTTCGACTCGATGAGCGCGGTAATGGCGGGCGTCGTGATGTTGTAGGGCAGGTTTGCGCACACGATGGGCGTGAGGCCTGCGAATTTCTCACGCACAAGCGCAGGGATATCGGTTTTCAAAATATCGGCGGACACGACCTCGAAGTTGTCAAAGCGCGCCATGGTCTCGTCCAGGATCGGCAGCAGCGTCTTGTCAAGCTCCACGGCCACCACCTTGCCCGCGCGCTCGCAGAGCTCGTGGCTCAGTGCGCCGATGCCGGGGCCGATCTCGAGCACGCCGTTCTGCTCGTTTGCGCGCGAGCTCTCGGCGATCTCATAGGGGATGGCGGGGTCGATCAAAAAGTTCTGCCCCATGGACTTTGAAAAATGAAAACCGTGGCGCTTTAAGAGCGCCTCGATGGCAGCTTTGTCATTGCGTTCCATAGCGTGGTTCCTTTCTGCGCGCTGGGCGTTAAAAATTGTAAAATGATTCTACCATATTTTGCGCAAAAGAGTAGTAAAAATTTTTCCCGTGTGATAAAATGCAGAAATCTCAGAAAAAGAGGGAGACTTTCATGGAGCTCACACCGCAAATTCTGATCGTTGTTCTGCCGCTCATCTTTCTTGGCGGCTTTGTCGACTCCGTCGCCGGCGGCGGCGGACTTATCACGCTTCCCGCCTATCTGATGGCCGGTATCCCCGCGCATCTTGCAATGGGGACAAACAAGGTCGTCAACGGCACCGGCACGGCGCTCGCCTCGTTCAAATACTTTCGCGGCGGCAAGGTCCTGCTGCGTCCCGCCATCGTCTCGGGGATCGGCGCGCTGCTCGGCGCGGCCATCGGCACAAAGATCGCTCTGCTCATCAACGAGGACATTCTGAAGATCATGATGCTCGTCGCACTGCCCTGCGCGGCGAGCCTGCTGATGCTCAAAAAGGACTTCGGCAAGGAAAATGACGCACCCGCGCGCGAGTACACGCCGCAGCAGGAGCTGACGCGCGCCGCGCTCATCGGTTTGGGTCTTGGCTGCTATGACGGGCTCATCGGCCCGGGCACGGGCACGTTTATGATCATGGCGTTTACGATGGCACTTTCGATGGACCTCCTCACGGCGTCGGGCTGCGCGAAGATCGCAAACCTCTGCTCCAACGTCGCCTCGGCGGTGCTGTTCATCTTCAGCGGCAAGGTCTGGTGGCTGCTGGCGCTCCCCGCGGCGGCCTGCAATATGCTGGGCGCCTACTGCGGCGCGCGCTACGCCATGAAGGGTGGCAGCAAGCGCGTGCGCGGCATGATCTTTGTCGTGCTGGGGCTTCTCTTCATCAAGATGGGCTACGAGCTGCTGTTCTGAAAAGACGAATTCTATATAAAAAAGCGGACAGTCAAGGCTGTCCGCTTTTTTCAGTTCTTCAGGCTGTGCAGCGGCGCGGGAATTCTGCCGCCGCGCGCAATGAACTCCGCGCTCGAATAAGGGTGGACCGCCTGCACCGGTGCCGAGCCGAGAAGTCCGCCGAACTCCACCGTGTCGCCCACCTTACAGCCAGGCGCAGGGATGACGCGCACCGCAGTCGTCTTCGTGTTGATCATGCCGATGGCCGCCTCATCGGCGATGATGGCAGCAATGGTCTCTGCGCTCGTGTCGCCAGGAAGCGCGATCATGTCAAGTCCTACGGAGCACACGCAGGTCATCGCCTCCAGCTTGTCGAGCGTCAGCGCGCCGGACGACGCCGCGGCGATCATGCCCTCGTCCTCGCTGACGGGGATAAATGCGCCGGATAAGCCGCCCACCGAGGAGGACGCCATCACGCCGCCTTTTTTCACCGCGTCGTTGAGCAGGGCGAGCGCGGCGGTCGTACCGTGCGTGCCGCAGACCTCAAGCCCCATTTCCTCCAGAATGCGGGCCACGCTGTCGCCGACGGCGGGCGTGGGCGCAAGGGAAAGATCGACAATGCCAAACGGCGTATCGAGCCTGCGGCTCGCCTCCTGCGCGACGAGCTGACCCATGCGCGTGATGCGGAACGCCGTTTTCTTCACGGTCTCCGCCACCACGTCGAACGGCTGGCCCTTGACGCTTTGCAGCGCGTGATACACAACGCCCGGCCCGGAAACGCCGACGTTGATCACTTTCTCCGGCTCGCCCACGCCGTGGAACGCGCCCGCCATGAAGGGGTTATCCTCTACCGCATTGCAGAAGATCACAAGCTTGGCGCAGCCAAAGCCGCCCTGCTTTTCCGTGAGCGCCGCCGTCTTTTTCACCGTCTGCCCCATCAGGGCGACAGCATCCATGTTGATTCCCGCCTTGGACGAGCCGACGTTGACTGATGAGCACACAAGGTCCGTACAGGCCAGCGCCTCGGGGATCGCAGCGATCAGCTTCCGGTCGGCATCCGTCATGCCCTTTTGCACAAGCGCCGCAAAACCGCCAATAAAGTTAACACCGACATTTTTGGCCGCGCGGTCAAGCGCCTTGGCAAACGGGACATAGTCTTCCGTCTCCGACGCGGCGGCGACCAGCGCGATGGGTGTGACGGAAACCCGCTTATTGACGATGGGAATGCCGAATTCCCGCTCGATCTCTTCTCCCGTTGCGACCAGGCGCTCTGCATAGCGGCTGATCTTGTCGTAAATCTTTTCACACGCACGCTCTGCGCTTCTGTCCGCGCAGGAGAGGAGCGAGATGCCCATCGTGATCGTGCGGATATCCAGATGCTGCTGGTCGATCATACGGATCGTTTCCAGAATATCATTGCGGCTTAGCATGATTCTTTCCCTCCCCGCTCAGATCTTGTGCATTGCGTTGAAGATGTCCTCCCGCTGCATGCGGATCGCAATGTCCATCTCCGTGCCGAGGGCGCTCAGCTTTTCCGTCAGTTCCGTAAAAGAGAGCGAACAATTTTCGAGATCCGCCAGCATGACCATGGTGAAATTTTCCTGCAAAATCGTCTGGCTGATATCCAGAACGTTCACGTTCCACTTTGCCAGCAGCGAGCTGACGCCCGCGATAATACCGACCTGATCTTTCCCCAGTACCGTGATAATGGCTTTCATCCTGTGTTCTCCTTTCAGTTTCTGCCGGTAATTGTATCACATCACCGCAATAAAGTAAATGTTCCGGATGCGCAACATACGCATCCGGAACATACATTTATCGTACTATTCGACAAACCGCCCCGCTCAGTCGAGGAAGTAGACCGTCGAGTTCTTCTGGCGGCCGAATTGCTTGCACTCCTGATAGGAATTCATATAGAGGTCGATTGCCGCGCCGCGCACGCCGGTGTCCTCAGCCACAGCGTTGCCGTAGGTGTAGCCCGACGAGCCGACGATGAACATCTCGGTACCGAGAGGAATGACCTTCTTATCCACTGCGACGGTGCCGACGTGAACCGTCGTGCCTGTGGCCGTTCTGGTGCCCACGCCGCCGTAGCCCGCGGTATAGGCCGTGCAGGTGACCTTCATCGAGCCGGAGAAGTGGACGGAATCGCCGGACTTCATCAGAAGATAGCCGCTGCCGTTGCTCTCGGTGACAACGGACTTGACCGTGTCGCCGCTCTGCGCCTTGTCGACGAGCGTGCCGGTGTAGGTGATCTCCGCGACGGAGGTGTCGTTCTTCTCCTCCACCGCCTGGCGGGAGACGAACTGGCCGTCGGCATACACGACCTCGTAAACGATGTCGCGCGTGCCGTCGATGCCCTGCTGGACGACCTGCGTCTCGCCCTTGGGGATGCGGTACGACGTGGAGGTCAGCGTGGTGTGGGGAGCCGCCTCGGTGGCGGTCTCATAGTAGGTGAAGTCAGAGGCAACGGTGATCTTGACCTCTTCCTCCGTGACGTCGACCAGCACCATCTCAAGCGGGCTGACCGAGATCTGCAAACGGCGCAGCAGCTCGCTGACGCGCTCGCCGTTTCTCGTGGTGGCGTACTCGATATCGTCGCCGTGTGTCACCGTCACCTTTTCACCGGCAGGGAGCGTGACTTCCGCGTCACCGCTCTGCGCGCCGGTGACAATGACGCGCTCCTGCGGGATGTCCGTTGTGCCGTCAAGCACGCTGACCGTATCGCCGTCGGCAATGAGGTACAGCGCGTCCGCGCGCAGCTCGGGCGAACTGTTCAGCAGCATCACAGCCGCGAAGAGCAGAAAGAACATCGCTCTGCGGCAGCGCTGGGCTGTGAACAAATTTTTCAAAAACTTCTGCATGGGATACTCCTTTTTTCGCGGCGTGAGCCGCCGCAGCTTCGCGCAGCTGAGGAAGTGCGCTGCGTCCGGAAAAGATTACAAAATGTAACTTTTCCAAAACTTGCTGGCAGTATACCGCCTGAAAAAGGATTTGTCAAGTTTCCGCCGTTTGTTCGCCAAAAGTTCTGTATTTTATAAAATTTTCGATATTTTTCTTATTTTCATCTTCTAAAAGTTGCGTTTTAAGTCATTGAATTCGTGATTTTCTCGATTTATGTAAACCATCGTCACCCCTCTCCCCCGCCTCGCCGCCATCTCGGCGTCGAAGAGGCGGCGCACCTGCCGACGCTCTTTGTCCCGTCCGAGCGGGCAAAAAACTCTTGGGAGCAGGCCGGGTGTGTCCCGCTCCCGCCCCGCAAGGCGGCAAAAACGCGGAAAGCCCTGCAAACACTGGCTTTTTTGCTTCTCCGCCGCACGCTCTATCCCCTCGGACAGCAAAGGAACGCCCCCTGCGCCCTTTCCGGGCGCAGGGGACGAAAAGCCGCCTCAACAGCGTGTCGCGATGCCAAAATATGCAAGTTTGACTTTTTGAAAATTCATTTATTGAAATTCATTTATGTCAACCTGATTTTTTGATTTTTGTTGGCAAAGGTCACAAAAATCGCGCTTCTTTTTCGCTTTTCCTGTCAAATGGGCGATCGCAGTGGAAGTTACATTTCATCCTTTTTTTCGTCCGTTTCCCCGTGAAAATGAAGGTAAACGGACGCGGCGGCGTCTTTTGGCAGCACACGTTCAAGGGCGAAAATGTCCGCCTCTCGAATCGCCCTGACGCTCTTGAACGTCTTGAGCAGCGCCTGCACGCGCACCTTGCCGACGCCCGGAATGCCGTCGAGCGCCGAGCGAGTCGAGGACTTCGAGTGGCTCTCGTGGTGGAACGTGATGGCAAAGCGGTGCGTCTCCTCCTGGATCTGACCGATCAGGGCGAAGACGTTCGGCGCGGCGTGCAGGTCGATCTCGCGGCCCTGTGCGGTGACGAGCGCGCGCGTGCGGTGGCGGTCGTCCTTGACCATGCCGAAGATCGGCACACGCACATGCATCTGCGCGCACACGCGCTCGGCGACGCCCGCGTGCGTGATGCCGCCGTCGATGAGCATGACGTCCGGCAGGGGGCTGAATTTCTCGTCCCCGTCCAGATAGCGCTGGATGCGGCGCGTGAGCACCTCTTCCATGGAGGCATAGTCGTCCGGGTGGGCCGACAGGCTCTTGATCTTGAATCTCCGGTAGGCGCTCTTCTTGGGCTTTGCGCCCTCATAGACGACCATCGACGCAACGATGTCGCTCGCGCCGGTGTTCGAGATATCGTAGGACTCCATACGCCTGGGCGGCTCGGAAAGCGAGAGCATCCCCGCAAGCTGCGTCAGCGTGCGGTTCTCGCGCTCCTGCGCGGTCGTCACGCGCTCGACGTCCTCGCGCGCGTTGCGCTGCGCCATGGCAAGGAGCTCCGCCTTCTCGCCCCTCTGGGGGACGTGGAGCGTCACCTTGCGGCCCGCGCGCTCGGTCAGGATCTGTGCGAGTTCGGCTGCGCCCTCGATCTCGCAGGGCAGCAGAATTTCGCGCGGCAGCACGCTCTTGTTGAGGTAATACTGCGGCAGCAGTGCCGACAAAATGGCCCGCTCGCTCTCGTCCTGCGGCGCGGCAAAGAGATTCAAGTCGCGACCCGTCACGCTGCCGTCCTCGATGTGCAGCACAGCGCTGCCGCATTTGAGCGCGCCGCGGTAAACGCCCCAGATATCGGTGTCGGCGCAGATGCCGGCAATGACCTTCTGGCGCTTGCCCAGCACCTCGATGGCGCGGATGCGGTCGCGCAGTGCCGCCGCCTGCTCAAAGTGCAGATCTGCGGCCTCCTGCTCCATCTCCTCGCGCAGCGCGCGCGTTAAGCGGCGGTAGTGGCCGTTCAGCAGCTCTTCGGCCTGCCCGATGCGGCGCATGTACTCGTCCTCATCCGGCGTGCCGCGGCAGAACGCGTCGCAGCGCCCCATGTGATGGTTGAGGCAGGGCCGCTCCTTTCCAATGTCGCGCGGGAATTTGCGGCTGCACGTCGGCAGGCGGAATGCCGCACAGATCGCGTCGATGGCCGCGCGCGTCTCGTTTCGTCCGCCAAACGGGCCAAAGTACAGCGCGTTGTCGTCCGCAGGCTTAGAGGCCATCGTAAAGCGCGGATAGTGCTCTGTGCCGAGGCGCACAAAGGGATAGCCCTTGTCATCCTTTAATAAGATGTTGTAGCGCGGCATGTGCTGCTTGATGAGCGAGTTTTCCAAAATCAGCGCCTCGAACTCGGTCGAGACGAAGATCGTGTCAAAGTGGTCGACCTGTGAGACCATGCGGCGCGTTTTCTCATTGTGGGAGGAATTCTCCTGAAAATACTGGCTGACGCGGTTTTTGAGCTTTTTCGCCTTGCCGACATAAATGACGCAGCCGGTCTTGTCCATCATCAGATAGACTCCCGGCGCGAGCGGCAGGTCGTTCGCCTTGTCCAAAAGCTCCTGCTTTGTCACGGGTCATTCCCTCCTTTCTTTTCATCTCTACATTATTATAATAGTATATCCGGTCGAACGGTGCCGGTAAAATGGAAAAAGGCGGCTTCCTGTGGAAGCCGCCTTTCCTGGTTGTTTGTTATTCGCCGAAATTGTTGGAAACCAGCTCGCACAGAGCGGTCACGGCTTCCTTTTCGTCCGCGCCGTCGGCCAGCAGCGTGATGGTCGTGCCCTTGACGATCCCGAGGGACAGCACGCCCAGCAAGCTCTTGGCGTTCACGCGACGCTCATCCTTCTCCAGCCAGATGCCGCTCTTGAACTCGTTGGCCTTCTGAATGAAGAACGTGGCAGGACGAGCATGCAGGCCTACTTCATTGTTGATCGTAACATTCTGAGTATACATCGTTACTACTCCCTCTCCAAAAAAATCTTTCGGACTTTATCGTATCATATACCATCGGGGGCCGATTCGTCAATGCCATTTCGCGCGAAATGGCGCGGATTTGGCAATAAACACAGACAACGCGCTTCCCCGGGCGGGCATTTATTTCAACTCGACCACAGTGACGCCCGACTCGCCCTCGCCATAGTTGCCAAGGCGGAAGCTCTTGACGGCTTTGTTGCGCCGGAGGCTCGCGTGCACCGCCTTGCGCAGCGCGCCCGTGCCCTTGCCGTGGATGATCGTCACGGTCTCGAGATGCGCCATGACGGCAGCGTCAATGTAGTTATCGAGCACGCTTTCGGCCTCCAGCGTCTCCATGCCGCGGATATCGAGCTCGCGCGCAGCGGACGCCGTGCGCAGAATGCGCTGCGAGGGGGCAAACTGCGGCTGCTTTTTGGCAGTCGCCGCGCGCTCCGCCGCCTCAATGAGGCGGACCTCGCCGGCTTTGACCTTCATCTGCAAAACGCCTGCCTTGAGCGTCAGCGTACCGTCCTTGACAGCTGTGACCTCGGCCTGACGGCGCGTACCGGGGATCTCGACCAGGTCTCCGACCTCAATGGGCCGCGAGGGCTTGGGGATGGGCTCCGCGCTCTCGTCGCGCACGCCCGCAGCGTCGCGTGCCTGCTTGATGTTGTGCATGATCTCGGCGCGCTGGGCGTTCATCTGCTGGGCGTCGAGCTTTTTCTGCTGCTTGCGCAGCGCGTCGAGCTCGCGGAACGTGTCGTCCGCGACGGACTTGGCCTCAGCCAAAAGGCGCTTGGCCTCGGCTTCGCCGCGGCTTCTCGCGTTCTCCTTCGCGCGCTCCATCTGCGTGCGGAATTCGCGCGCCTTGCGCGCGTCCTCCTCGCGCTGGGCGTAAAGGCGGTCGACCTCGGCTTTTTCTTTCTCTAACTGCTGCCTCTTCTGCTCCAGCTGCGTCAGCACGTCTTCAAAGCGGATGCTCTCGCTGTCCATCTGCGCCCTGGCTTTTTCAATGACGGCCTCGGAAAGCCCCAGCCGCTTCGAGATCGCAAAGGCATTCGACTTGCCGGGGATGCCGATGAGCAGCTTGTAGGTCGGGCAGAGCGTTTCTACGTCGAACTCGCAGCTCGCGTTCTCCACGCCCGCGGTCGTCATGGCGAAGGTCTTGAGCTCGGCGTAGTGCGTCGTCGCAGCGATCTTCGCACCCTGTGAACGCGCCTGCTCGATGACGGCGATGGCCAGTGCCGCACCCTCAACGGGGTCGGTGCCCGCGCCCAGCTCATCGAAGAGGATCAGGCAGTGCTCGTCCGCCTCGTCCAAGATCTGCACGATGTTTTTCATATGCGCCGAGAAGGTCGACAAACTCTGCTCGATGCTCTGCTCGTCGCCGATGTCGGCCAACACCGAGGAAAAGATGCTCACGGCGCTGCGGTCGTCGCAGGGGATATGCAGGCCGCACTGCGTCATCAGGCAGAGGAGGCCGAGCGTCTTTAAGCTCACGGTCTTGCCGCCGGTGTTCGGGCCTGTAATGACAAGCGTATCGAAGCTGCGGCCGAGCTCAATGTCGATGGGCACGGCCTTCGCGGGGTCAAGCAGCGGGTGGCGCGCATGGCGCAGATACACGCTGCCGTCCTTTTTGAGCTCGGGGCGCATGGCATTCATGCGGTAGCTCAGCTCGCCGCGCGCGAAAATGAGGTCGAGGTGGACGAGAATGCCATAATCCCACAGAATGTCGCGGCTGAAGCTCGCCGCCTCGCCCGAGAGGGCGTAGAGGATGCGGTCGATCTCCTTCTCCTCTTTCGCTTCGAGCTCCTTGAGCTCGTTGTTGGCCTGCACCACGCCCATCGGCTCGACGAAGATCGTCGCGCCGCTCGAGGACGTGTCGTGCACGAGGCCCGGCAGCTCGCCGCGGCACTCGGCCTTCACCGGCACGACGAAGCGCCCGCCGCGCTGCGTGATCAGCGCGTCCTGCAAAACGTTCCGGTAGCTCGGGGACGAAATGATGCGCTGCAGGATCTGGCGGCCCTTGGCCGCCGCCGCGCGCTTGTGGCGGCGAATTTCCGCGAGCTCGGGCGAGGCCGCGTCGGCGATCTCGTTTTCGTCGAGGATCGCGGTTGTGATCTTCTCCTCCAGAAAGCGGTTCGGGTGCAGGGAGAGGAAGAGCTTGTCGATGACCGTCCCCTCCTCGTCCTCCTTATAATAATCCTGCACGCGGCGCACATTCGTGAGAAGCCCCGCAATGTCGAGAAGCTCCCGCGTGTTGAGCATGCCTCCGCGCTCGGCGCGGGAGAGCGCTTCGCCCACGTCGCGCACGCCGCCAAAGGCAGGGCTGCCGCGCAGCATGATCATCTTGCGCGCCGCGTCCGTCTCGTCGAGCAGGCGGTTGACCTCGCCGAAATCATCCGATGGCGTCAGCCGTCGCGCCCGCGCCTTGGCCTCCGCGCTCACCGCGTGATGCTCGAGCATCTCCAATAGCCGCGGCAGTTCCAGCACGCGGATGGATTTTTCAAACAGTTCACTCATAGTTTTCTCCGAAATTTTGATTTCGATTCGTATTTCTTTCGACAGATATTTCGTTTAGTTGTCAATTTTCATGCTTTTGTAGAAGTCCAGCGTTTTGAATCGCCGGTCAAGCTGCACCTGCGCAAACACCTCGCACGCTGCGGCAAAGCGCTTTTCCGTCTCGCCCGAGAGGGAGAACGACAGCATCCGCTTCGGCTCGGAAAACAGCACATGGCGCATCGCCGCGAACGAGCCCGCGTCCAGCGGCAGAAGGCCGCCCCCGCCGTGGTCCGCACATTCTTTGCACAGCAGCACGCCCTGCTGCGCGTCAAACACCGGCTCTTTCGGGTTGTGCGTGCCGCAGACGGCGCAGCCGTCGAGCAGCGGCTCGTAGCCCGAAAGAGCGAGTAACTTGAGCTCAAACGCCGCCTTGACGATGCTCTGCGGCTTTTGCAGCGTGTCGAGCGCATAGAGCGAGTTGAGCAGCAGCGACAAAATTTCCGGCACGGGCTCGTCCTCCGCCGTGACGCACTCGGTCATCTCGGCAAAATACGACGCGAGCGACAGTAGCTCAATGTCCTGCCGGATACCGTCGAACAGCGTGATCGTCGACGCCTCGTCGAGGTAGTACCAGTTCCCGCGCTGATAGAGTACGAGCTCGGAAAAGGCCAGAAGCTCACTGCCCGCGGCGATGCGGCTTCCCTTGCGCCGCGCCCCGCGCGCCACGACCGCGATCCGCCCGAGCGAGTCGGTCAGAATATTCAATATGTAGTCGGCCTCCTTCGTCGCCGTCGCGCGAAGGACGATGCCTTTGGTCACGAGTTTTTCTGACATAAAACTCCTCTAAATGTTTTACACCAAGGGGTGTAAAGGGTGGTTGCCTTGCAGGCGGGATGGTTTTTTCCGCGCACTGCGCGGAGGGGGAATGCAGCGCGTAGGCGCTGCTGCCGGTCAAAGGGGGTATTCTCTTTCCAAAGAGAACACCCCCTTTGGAACCCCCAGAGAAAGGCAAGGGGGCTTCCCCCTTGACCCCGCACATTGGCAGTTTGTAGCTCGAAGAGCTGCGCAGCCTGCGGAATCGGGTGCGGTGTACATGGCTTCGCCATGAATCTTCTGCGATTCGCGACAACTCTCAACCGCGCCTTACTATCGTGAGGCGCGAGTGACGTTTGCTTGGCGGCAGACTGC
>ERZ1034719.1324-NODE-1324-length-11708-cov-4.378272_pt1 | contig 11708 bp, 8 predicted proteins | sample MGYA00520703_ERZ1034719 | MGnify/ENA primary metagenome ERZ1034719 (study PRJEB33766, sample SAMN09781716) | gut metagenome | biome: gut microbiome | host: Homo sapiens | place: Madagascar | study: EMG produced TPA metagenomics assembly of the PRJNA485056 data...
GTATATCCCTTCCTTACAGCGATATTAATAAATACGACACCAAGAATAATCCCGCACAAAAGACCGATTGTTGCAAATGTTTGCCCAATGCTTGTAGCGTCCGCCCAACCAACTGCCTCAAAGGCGCTTCCTATTGCTGCAGCTGTTCCATGCCCACCAATAAAGCCCGCTGGGAGCATAAGTGTAAAACCTTTATGGATGCCAGGAAATATCAATCCAAAAAATGTAGCCCCAATTAATGTGAAAATTGCGAACTGCGCTGTCTCGGCAGCATAATTGACCAAAAACGTATCGCCTACGTTTCTCAATACTATTTTTGCACTCACCTTTTTTTGAGTGCCCAAAAATAGTGTTGCAAAAAGTATCGCAATTAGAATTGATGCATAACTGGATGCTTCTCCACTGAACGGCAAGATATTGAGCCCAAACTTACCAAGTGCAAGCCCAATAAATCCGGCTATCAATGCTGCCGGGATATGAAATTTCTGCAAGAGCCGTATTTTGATTCGCAAAAGCTTTCCTACAAACAGCAATCCCGACATGATACAAAAGTCGAACAAAATACTCGTCGCATGGATTTCCATATAGCTCTCCTATCCTTTTTCCCTTTACACTTTTATTTCACTCATGCCGCAGATCCGGCGTCCAAATCAGGTTTTCTCCGTGTTCGCCCCGAATATTGACCTCACGGAATATTTTCCGCTCAGTATCGTCTATCTCCTCACGAGAATTCGCAACAAGATAATATCGCACAGCGTGTTGCTTCGGCCCAAAGCAGCCCACCTTATCTCCGACTTTGTAAAAGGGAACAAACTCCTTTACCGCCGGCAACTTTGCCAAATCAAACACAGATTCTTGATTGCATACAATGCCCTCACTAATTGTGTTCACATACACCCCCGTTGAGCAGTGCAGTCCCTTTGCATTATGGTGTTTGAGCTGCGCCGCTACACGCTCAGGCGCATACCTGTGATCAAGCAGCAGCTGTTCAATATCTAAGCCATTATTATATTCCACAAGCTCATGCTCAAGGCCAAAGAAACGCCCGGCAATCTCACATATCTCGATTTCTTCTCCCGTCCAAAAGCACTGTGTTGCAATAGGACCAGAACGCTGCCCCGTGTATGATACAAATTTATTCAGGGCATCTTCTACTTTGTCGTAGACGATATCAAGGAATTTCGAGGGATATGAGACATCGTACAATACGGGGATATAATTGTCCCAGATAATCTGTGTATTGCGATCCGCCACGCTCAGTATGCGTACCTTTCCGTCCACGACAAATCCCATCACATTCAATTCTTGCCCACGGGAATACTCTTCCAGCAGCACTGTCCCCTGCTGAAAAACATCTGCCGCAGCAAATCTCTCACGAACCTCGTCAATGCTATGCACCACGGACAGCCCCCTTGAGCCATACCCATCGACAGGCTTTATCACACAGGGAAATTTGAAATCCTGAATCTGGTCATCTGTAAAGTCTGCCTTTAGCTGCGTGAACTTCGGAACTTTGACTCCTACTTTTTCACAGATACTTTTTGTAATCGTTTTTTCGCGGTAAGCCGGCAACATCTTCGGTTCAACATAGCAGGGAAGCCCAGCTTTCGCAGATATTTTGATCATGCACTCAAAGAGAATATCCGAAAAACTTGCCACAACATTGTCTATCCGCTCTTTTTTGCAGATTTCTGCTATTTCATCAATATGCCGTACGTCAATCGTATAAGCCTTATCGGCCAGCGCCTTAGCGGGTGCATCAGGATATCCATCACACACAACCGTATAGCACCCCATCTTTTTTGCTTTTTCCACTAACCCACAAAACTCAAATCCTGCGCCAAGTATCATTACTCGCTTTTCCATCGCTTATCTCCCCTTCTGCTCTATGTTTGGAAGCTCTTAATCACGCCTCACTTATTGATTAAACATCACTTGTGCTTTAGATTCAATCAACTTATCGTTTACAAAAACAGCTAGGTGTCGCTGCAATAGACGATTTTCATCAGCGGTTATCCAGCCCCCTCCGGCGAATTATCTCGTCTAAATCGCCTACTGCAAGTCCTGTCATTGTCTGCGTAAGACGTATAAATTCGGAGGCCGTAGCCAAATCATCCCAATTGACTATCTCCCATGCGATAAACCCTCTATTGATGGGTTCCACATAGTACGGCGCACATATTTCATTGGCAACGACCTCCACGCATCGCTCCGTTGCACAAAAATAAATCGGTACTTCCCTATAATCGTACCCCCTTGCACTGCAATCCTGATTGTTTTCCGTTATCGCTGTGCACGCCATACGTCGCTCGTTGAAGACGACTTTACGAAGTGAGTGGTTTTCTCCAGCAGGAATTGCAAGCCCTGTAATACCATACTTTTCCCCCATGGCACGCTGAAGAAAGCTGGTCATGCCTACACCGTACAAAAGCACGTTCCCTTTTACAACCATACAATTTTTGTACACCGCACAAAATGAGCGGCAAGTTTGCTCATTCTTTGCCCAGCGCACTCGAACCATCGGTAGACGCCTTTTAGCAAAGTATTCTTCAATTTCCGCCCATTCCTTCTCCCCGCAGCGAACAATGATATCACTAATTCCCACCAGCAGAAAATAACTGATTAGGTAGTCTATTAGCGGTTTGTTGTATACTATAGTACAGGCAGTTATGTCCTGCCGTTCTTGCGGCAGGATAAGAATACCTACCCATTCCATGCTGTGCTGGAAAGTTCCACCCGCAAGTAAACTATCTGTATCAGTATCCAAAAGTATTGCCAATTTTCGCAGGTAGCCAATATCCGGTAGCCCCAATCCCCGCTCCCATTTGGATACCGCTTTATCACTGACACTCAGTCGTGCTGCAAGTTCTCTCTGCGTCATTCCGGCTTGTCGGCGCAGTGTGGCGATTGCATACCCTACTCTCGCAATGTCCATAGTTTACCTCGTCGTAGCTTCTTTAACCGAATACCGCAAAGACTATGACACCTATAACAATCAACACCATTGACAGCAGTTTTCTCCTGCTGATCTTTTCTTTGAAGATCAACTTATCAAAAATCGTGATATAGATATAGCTTGTGGTTTCCAACATTGCCCCCGTTGACAACGGTACTACTCTATATGCAAACACAGACAGCAATGTAGCCAGGAAAAAGATGGTATATGCCGATATAACACGAACATTTAGATACTCCCGAATCCACGAATTATAGTGGATCTTGCTGGACTTCTTCAAGATTACCTGCGAAACGCAACTAATGAATACGCCTATTAGAATCGCTCCGCAGTAAAACACCATATGGTTATTCATGGGCAGCCTCCTCTGTTGTTAGGAGAATAATACCTGTCAGGATAATGACAATGCCGATGAATTTGCCAGTTGTAATCTTCTCCTGAAAAATAAGCCGCCCCCAAACCACGGACCAAAACGTGACCACAGCCTTATTGGCAAACGCCGTTGACAAGGGTACACGCTTTATGATCTGCTGCCACGCCAAAGCGTAGAACGCCATAATTGCCAACATACCACCATATAGCAAAAAGAATTTAGTACTGAGAAAGTCGGCTTGCGCCGCGCTCTTGCTTAATATCCCGCTCGTAGAATAGATCAGAAGGACAAGGTGTAGGCCCACAAAGGTTCTCTTGCTCACCGGGCCGCCCCCCCACCCGCGATATCGGACGCGTTCAAAGACCGGCGTATAACATATTGAGGAGACCGGTTGATGCAGATATATATGCGCCCGATATATTCACCAATCAGCCCCAGCATGATCATCAGTACGCCACTGACAAATAGCAGAACTGCCATCAGCGAGCTATATCCAGCAATAATATCTGCAAGGGCCAGTTTGCGAATAACAAGTATAATGCCATAAATAAACCCAGCTATCGCGCATATACCACCTGTGTATGCAGAAACTCGCAGCGGCTTGACGGAAAAGGCGGTAAATGCATTAAGCCATAGCCCTATGAGCTTTGTAAGGGTATAGCCAGATTTCCCTTCGATTCGACTACGTTGATGTACCTCCACTGCGCCGACTTTTTTTGTCACACGTAGCAGCAGTCCTCCGACATACGGATAGGGGTGGTCGTAACGCACTGCTTCATCTACAACAATTCTTCTGCACGCATAGAAACTGGAACCGTGCAACCCTTTTGGCCACCCCAGCAATGCCTCATTCATTTTACAATTAAACCAGCTTCCAAAGCGACGAAACGCATTTTGCTTGATTTCAGGGTACTCTCCGTATACCAGATCAAACCCTTTGTCCAGTTCATCGATTACCTCCCACAGTTCATCGACAGGGGCCTGTCCATCATCATCAAGGCTAAAAACAATATCGCCATCAACGTGGGAAAAACCTGCCATTAAGGCCGCATGTTGCCCAAAATTCCTCGTAAATTGGATCGCCTTTATATTTGAGTTTTCACTCACCAATTCGGTTATTGTGTTCCAAACCCCATCAGGTGAGCAATCATCCACTAGAACAATTTCAAAATCCACCGCTGGCCTCTGTAGAACGGTGGCCTTTATCTCGTCTACGACGCCGCGAAGCGTATGCTCTGAGCGGTAGCATGGAATCACAAAAGATATTTTCACTGTCTGTCACCACCTATGCATCAAAGAAACTTATCACCGCATCAATCACTGTCTCCCTATCCTCCTGCGTCATCCCGTAATAGAGCGGCAGGCGGACGAGGCGTTCGCTTTCCGCTGTCGTGTAGACGTCCTCGCCATGGAAGCGGCCAAACTTCAGCCCCGCCGGAGCGGAATGCAGCGGGATATAATGAAACACGCACTGCACGCCATGCTCCTTCATATAGCTGATAAACGCCGTGCGCTCCTGTAAATTTCTCAGCTTCAGATAGAACATGTGGGCGTTATGCACGCAGCCTTCCGGGACAACAGGAAGTATCACTTTCCCTTCCAGAGAAAGTGACTGGAACGCGTTCCAGTACGCCTGCCATGTGTTCAAACGGTCATCGTTGATCTCGTCCGCCTTTTCCAACTGCGCCCACAGGTACGCGGCGTTCAGCTCGCTGGGCAGATAGCTGTCGCCGAAATCCACCCACGTATACTTGTCCACCTGTCCGCGGAAGAACTTGGCGCGGTTCGTGCCCTTTTCCCGCAGGATCTCGGCCCGCTCGTCAAAGGCCGCGTTGTTGATAACCAGCGCGCCACCTTCTCCCATGGAGTAGTTTTTTGTCTCGTGGAACGAGTAGCAGCCGAAATCACCAATCGTACCCAGCGCACGGCCCTTGTAAGTGCTCATCACGCCCTGCGCCGCGTCCTCCACCACCATCAGGCCGTGGCGGCGGGCAATATCCATGATGGTGTCCATCTCGCAGGCCACGCCGGCATAATGCACCGGCACGATGACCTTGGTGCGGTCTGTAATGGCGGCTTCAATCTTGGTCTCGTCAATGTTCATGGTGTGGGGACAAATATCCACAAACAAAAGTGTTGCCCCCGCCAGTACGAAAGCGTTGGCCGTACTGGAAAACGTGTAGCTGGGCAGGATCACCTCGTCGCCGGGCTTGATGTCACACAGCAATGCAGCCATGTCCAGCGCTGTAGACCCGCTGGTAGTCAGAAGCACTTTCTTGACACGAAAGCGTTCTTCCATCCAGGCGTTGCATTTTTTCGTAAATTGTCCGTCTCCGCAGATCTTATGGGAATCCATTGCCTGCTTGACGTATGTAAGCTCGTCCCCTACACAAGGGGGTATGTTGAATGAAACCATCGAATGATTCATTTTGTCCCTCCGATAAATTGTAATTCTTCATTTTCTGTGTACGCAAGAACTATATAATCCGCGTTTTTTTCAAATGCATACGCCGCTATCCAGCATTGCTCTTCCTCATTGAATTCCCCATAAATAGTGTCCGGCTCTGCGGCACCGGCTTTCCAAACATCAAATTGGATATTATGGTAAGCGGCTATCGGATATAGCTTGATCATCCCCTCCGCAGAATCCATCAGAACAAAATTCTCGTGTGCGGAATTCGGAACAAACGCCTGTGTCGCCCCCGCAAACTTCATGGTGCCATCTGAAAATGCACGGTATATATGCACTGTATAGGTCCCACTTCGGTCATAGTCAGACAGGTTTACGATCCGATGCCACGTTCCGTCCTTTTTCGTCGCCGGAAGCCAACGCCCATCCACATCAAAACCCTCATTGCAGACCACAAAGAAAAGACCGTCACTATTTACCGCTGTTTTGAACTTCAAATCCAAGTAGGAACAGTCCTCCGAGATATACACATTGACTTCGTCCTTCGGAATTAGCTTTTGCAGCATGACGTCACGGTAGGAATACGCCCCCAGGCACAAAACGATCACGACTGCCACCAGCGTTATGTCCAGTTCTCCCAGCACACGCATATTCTGTGATTCACTTTTTCCACGTCCCGTTGTGAGACATATCTGCCATTGATTTGGCCGATGGCTACGGCAACGCTCAGCAAGTTGTTCATAGCCGAACACAACAGTACACACCAGTGCTGGCAGTGAAGAAATGATATATCGTCCCTGCGGCTGATAATCGATGGTGTATGAACCATAAATGCTGATAAGCACCGGTAGTACCATCGCAGCAAGCAATGCTGCCGACAGCAGCCAGTCCACCTTCTTGCGCCGGGTAACAACTCGGTAAACCGCAAGCAGCAAGCCGCAGAGTACAAGGATCCCATATGCCATATAAATGACCTTGGGAAGTTCCGTTGTCATGTATCCAAACTTCCCAATGTAGCTTTTCAGCGTAGTCAATATCCAGCCTGAGCCAAACAACATGGTCATGATGCCCGCACCCTGCTTTCGGGGTGGATTGGGCCAATGCACTTCATGTGTCAGAGCGTACTCGGCTTTAAACTCTCGTGATGCTGCCATGCCCAAAATGTCCCCGTGGTAGATCACGGCATTTCGTATAAAATACCAACCAGCACACAGGAAAATAACTCCAGCTACCAGCAGCGACTTCTGCACGATAAATTTAGTCTTATCTGTAACCTCCGAATCGTACACACAAGACACAATGCAGAACACAACGCTTATGAGCACCCAGCCATATGCGTAGTAGTAGGTAAGGAGGCATAGGGAAATGGCCACGCCCAAGCCTATACAACGGTGAGTGGGCCAATGCTCTCTTCGCCCCGCCAATAGGAAGTACAAAATAAGGAAACACGAGAATAGTGAAAACGCGTCGTTGTTATGATAGGCACTTAAGAATACGACCTGTGGCCAAAGACCGACAAGCATCGCCAGCAGGTAAGTACTGCCCCGCCGCTGGAACAGGTATGGGCCTATCCGAAAGCAGAGGCATACGCTCCCGCAAGAGGCTAATACGCTTACCATTCGCGCCGCTACGAGAAGAGTCAACTCGGATGTGTCAAACAACGAGGCCACGCGCATCAGCAATGCCGCCAACATAGAAGGCAGGTACGGATTATATGCGTATGAAAATCCCCATACCGGACTTACGATCTCCTCTTCATTGCCAACGGGCAGCGCCATATGCGTGTATATCCATTTTGCTAAATCATAACGCATCGCCTCATCTGGTGCCTGATCCATTGGAAGTACAACCGCTAAGTGCAAGTACATAGCAAAAAGCACAAACACGAATAGACTCTGTGCAACCTTTTCCCCTGCTATCTTTTTTCTCAAACTCAGTTGCAATAACATCAGGTAAAACTCCTTATACTGCACAATTCAACTCAGATAGCCGTATTCACGCGATTCCGTCAGCAGTTCGGACCAATCTCCGACAAAGACTGGCTCTTTTTCCGAGGACGGATATCCGTAAGCATGGATGACAACAGGATCTGTAATAGAATGCTTCTGCAGATCGATCTCCCACCGCCAGGCGCCGTCTGCCGTCCGGCCTCCTTCATACCACGCTAAATCGTCCTGTCCATTTTCTAAAGACCACACCGCCAAAGCCATTTTCTCATATGTTGCTTTTTGCTGATAGGTTATCTGCAGCTTCTTCCCCTTTTCCCGCAGCTCCGCAAATGCACTCTCCGGTGTTATCTCATAGATGCTGCCATCGCCCATCTCAATATACACATATAACTCCCCTGCAGGGGCTTCCAGTGTTGCGTTACAGGTAAACGTAACGTTCAACTGCTGATTTTCAGCGTTATCAAGTCTAGGACGGCTCTCTTTCTGCGTGGCAAAGATGATTCTGTCCGAATCCTCCGCAGGTACTCGCAGAAAGATATTTGTCACCTGTAGCTTTTCTTCTAAGATCTCTATTGTTCCCTCGACATCCAACGTGTTGTCCGTCCGGCGCATAAAGATTTCCGCCTGAAAGCCTTCCTCCAGCTTAATGGCGTTGCTCACATCTATTTCTATTTGTGAACCCGTAGATAAAATCCGATATATCGTGTATTCCTCATTGACGATTCGCGTCGGAATCGCGTAAGCGTCTGCAGCATAATGCCTTTTAATATAGTTCACTGTTTGCGAGATATCAGTGCCGTTCTTCGCAATGAGCAGGACGTCCGCATTATCAACGGCATCTCTATAGGGATTTGTAACTCCATAGTGTTTCAGTTTGCTGTTTGTGAACGGCGCATCAGTCCCCCAACCACCTAGATAGTACAGGTTGGATTCGCAGCCTACCGTTCCGATCTGCCAGAGATTCTGTGTAGATCGGATGCCAAATGTCTCACATAGGTAGATGTGCTGCTTGTCTCCATTTAATATTGCCCAAACCGTTTCTGACGAGTGCTTGCCTTCAATGTCGTCTGCATACTCCTGCAAGTTTTCCTGCCACCGGTTCTGTATGCCCACCATATTGGCAAACAACAGCAATCCAGCCATAATGATCGTCGCTGAGTTTCCTTTGATGATCTCTCTCACATCCTGGCAATACAGCAGTAGGATTACACACACCGCCAACATCAAGGAAATGTCCACCCGTTTGATCAGATATCTGCCCTCAATGTACAGATATACAAGCACGCCTAAAAATGCAATGACTTCATAGAGAAGAAGCAGGGTTTTTCGACTTCGGACGTTCCCAGTGCAGAAGGCAAGCAGTAACGAGAGGAAGAGTGCCGGCGTAAACGTATACGCAAGCCAGCCGGTTGTGAGCCTTGCCGCAAAGTCACTTATCCGGAAGGAATGCTTTTCCTTTGCGTCGATCAAGGCCCTCATAGACTCTGCATTGAATATTTCAGGGTCGGCAAAGTTCCAACAACGGAACATTTGTAAATCGTCCTCCGAAATGTTTAGCTTCGCATATAACCGTTCGTTTTTTTCATAGCTTGGAAAACCGTAATCAAGCAGTTGAGCGCGCAATTCATTGTATTCTGTGTACTCTCTCCACTCCGGAGTGCTTTTCTGTGCCTCAATGTGTACCCCATGGATACCTACGCATAACAAGAACACCACTAATACCGGCAAAACATACTCTGCGCATTTCCCCCAATCCCGATTTTTCATATGGGGTATCAGCAAATATACGCCCACACCAAATAAAGGTACCAGACACATCAGGAAAACGCTGAATCTGTACATACTACCGATGGTTATCAGTGCTATTGAAGCAACCATCATCCCTGCGGAGCGCCCCTCTTTGATTGCAAAGAACAGCAGCAAAAAGCCTGCAATCGTCGTTATGCCTGCTGTCTGAGAAAACTGTATTCTCGAAAAATAGTCATAGCCGAAAAATTCCACAAGTATGGTGATAGGAATGATGGCTCCCCGGATACCTCCGTGCTGAAGGAAAAGGTACACCAACACCACAAACCCGCTTAACACAACCACGCACTGCAACACTGTGTACCATGGCACCGTTGGCCACAAGTGCAGTAATAGCATCAGGAGTTTGCCCAGCAGTATATTGGAAAACACCAGATTGCTCTCATATTGTCCGTTGTACCCGTAGGCAATAGCCGCCATACTTGTGTCATCGTTTGTTGCAAACAATGGCTTGTAGCAGAGCCAAAATAGGGCCGCGGCCGCAAGGCCTACCCCAACTGCGATCTGCCAATAAAACTGCTCCAATGTCCTTTTTTCCCGACTCCCGTGCATCTGTACTTCTGTCACGTTCTTTCTCCTCATTTGCTTTTTTAGTCCTCTGCTATTACCTTATCGAGCAGTAAAGTCCTCCGCCTTCAGCGTTAGATTCGGACTATAATATGGGTCTCCTGCCTCCAGTTCCGCTCTCCAGCGCTCCTGAAAGCGTCTGACCTCCCCCTCAAAGCGCTTTTGTTTTTCCGGCGTATCCTCACTCCCTCGGCTCTTGGATTCGTAATGATACAACTCCGCATAGGGCGTCCAAACAATGAGATATCCGGCTTTTCGAATTCTCATGCACATATCCACATCATTAAACGCAACTTCAAAGGATTCATCCAAGCCGCCAACTTCTTCCCATACATTTCGGCGGATTAGCATACAAGCAGCTGTTACTGCTGAATAGTTTTGTATAATTGCTGCCCGAGACATGTATCCGTAGCTTCCCCGTGCCATCCCCTTGTGTGCGTGGCCAGCTACACCGCCGATTCCGAGAATGACACCCGCGTGCTGAATACTGTCATCCGGATAGTACAGCATAGCGCCTGCTGCCCCCACGTCCTTTCTCTGTACGAACATCAGCATTTCCTGAAGCCAATCCGGGGTGATTACCTCAGTGTCATTGTTCAGTAAGAGAATATAGTCCCCTCGTGCCGTTTTAACCGCGAAATTATTAATTGCTGAATAGTTGAATTCCCCTTCCCAATTTAGCACACGAATCATGCCATGCCGCCCTAATTCTTCATAATAAGCAAATGTCTCTGGTTCGGTGCTGTTGTTTTCTACCACAATAATCTCATACGCCGGATATGTCGTCAGGGAGATGATTGAATCAATGCACCGCCGTAGCGTAGATGCATAATCCTTGTTGGGTATCACAATGCTGACCAATGGTGTTTCTTTGATTTGGTATTGGATGCGATAAGTCGTTGGGATTAGCCCATCTGCTACCACGCCGCTTAATCCTATGCGCTCCAAGTGCTCTTGAAGCGCACGATGCGCTGCTTCTACTACATAAGGTTTTGCGGTAATGGATTCTGCAACTGATGCCTTATGCGCACGCCAATAGTAGAGTATCTCCGGTATATGCGTGACGTGCTTCGCTACTTCTGTCAAGCGAAGTATCATGTCGTAATCCTGGCTGCCATCGAATGCCGGGCGAAACACCCCCACTTCTTCCAAGAGTTCCCGTGAAAAAACCGTAAAATGGCAGATGTAGTTATAGCTGCGCAGCGTATCTGGTGCAAAATCCGGTTTAAAATGCGGGCAAAATGCATCTGCGGGTTTTTTATGGAACGTATTTTCATCCGTATAAATAAAATCTGCGTCTTTTTCACAAATAGCCCGCATCACTTCATGGAGTGCAGCTGGGTGTAGCAGATCGTCATGGTCAAAAAGTCCAATATAATGGCCCTCGGACATCTCCAAACAGGCATTGGTGTTGCCGGATATGCCCAGATTTTTCTCCAGTTTTTTATACTTGATCCGGCAATCCTCCTCTGCATACTGCCTGCAAATTTTCTCTACAGTTTCGTGCATCTCATCGCTGCCGTCTGCCATGCACAGTTCCCAGTTTCCATAGGTCTGGTCGATCACCGACTGGATCATTTCACGGAGGAACGGCTCCGGTGTGTTATAAAGCGGAACAATGATGCTGAACAAGATGTCCCGCGGGAA
>ERZ1034719.1325-NODE-1325-length-11707-cov-13.089942_pt1 | contig 11707 bp, 14 predicted proteins | sample MGYA00520703_ERZ1034719 | MGnify/ENA primary metagenome ERZ1034719 (study PRJEB33766, sample SAMN09781716) | gut metagenome | biome: gut microbiome | host: Homo sapiens | place: Madagascar | study: EMG produced TPA metagenomics assembly of the PRJNA485056 data...
AATTTAGCTAACAATATATTATATATTGGAGGTTAAATTATCTTTATGTCAATTAATCAACATTTCGTAGAAAAACTAAGACGTAATGATGAGATTCTAACCGATTTAATAGATTATATAGTTAGATTTACTTATAATGAAGACGAATTTATTCACAATAATTTAGAAGATGGAAGAACAATATCAATGATTGGGGAACGAAATTTTGTCGTTCCTATCATTGATGATTGGGTTAAAACTTCTGAAGTTGCAAGAAGAAATGAAATAAAATTAATAGTTCCACCAGAAAGAAAATCTTATGATATTCTTTTAGAAGGAGCAAATGAAATTTATATTCCTTGTAATATTAAAATAAGTTCGTGGTCTTCCCCAGACAATTTGAATATTCAAAATATACAAAATATGCTATGTTTTGGAGAAGATCTTTCATCAGCAAAAACAAGAAAAAAATCGCAAGAAAAACATTTAAAATATGTGAGACGATCAAAAAATAGATTTTATGAACCAAGTGATTATTATTTTATATGTGTTTATAAAAATGATATGTCTCAATCTTTTTTCACATCAGCTTTATCTTTATCGAATCCAACGTTGAATGCAAATAATTTAGTTCAATGTAACTGGAAAATTGAAAGAGATAATGGAAGACAAGTTGTATATGAAGTAACAGAAGAAGATATTAAAGAAGATATTTCTAGAGGATTAACTCCACGAAGACATAGAAACTATAGTGATTCTATAGATTTAATTTTAGACTCTGTTTTAAAATCATATGAAATGGCAATTGAATCTGCTAAACTTGCAATCAATAATACTAAAAAATTAAAATTGATGGCGAAAAAAGCGAATAAATTATTTAATTTAGATTTGGTCGAGGATGAAGAAAATGACTGTTGAGATAGGACGAAATAGTTTAATTCTTAGAAATCCAGATTTAGAATCTGATGAATATAAAAAATTTGAGAAAGCTTTTTCTGTTTATGATGAAATTTATCACAAATATTTTTCTAGCGTGATAACAATTCACGATGGAGACGTTTATGTTCCGGCATCAATAGGAGAAAATCGAATTAGATATTATTTTAAAGATGCTGAATTTGTAAAAAACTATGCAAGTACTGTTAAATCGGCGGCAATGCATTACGAAATGATAAATAAACCAAGAAGTGATATTCAAAAAGAAGCGATTGCTTTTTTATCACGAATGAGATCTAATAATGGTCCAAGAGAAATGTTTTTATCTTTACCAACAGGAACAGGAAAAACATTTGTTACTATAACAATGATTGGTTTATTAAGAAAAAAGGCTATGGTTATTGTAGATTCAATAGAGTTAGCCGAGCAATGGAAGAGTCAATTCTTAAAACACAGTAATTTAACAGAAGACAAAATAAAAATATTATCAGGAAGAGATTCTGTTGAAGATGCAATAAAAAATAATAACAAATATTATATTTATATTGCAATGCATAGAACTTTGGGTATGCTTATTGAAGAAGACCCGAATTCTATAAATGTGTTATCAAATAAACTTAAAATAGGAACAAGAGTTTTTGATGAAGCTCACGTTAATTTTAAAAATATATGTAAAATTAATTCATTCTCAAATGTAGAATATGTTATATTTTTAACAGCAACACCATCTAGAAGTAATTTTAGAGATGAAAGTGTTTATGCAAAAGTTTTTGGAAGTGTTCCATATTATAATGGAAGACATGTTGAAGCTGTTGAAAATACAAATTATTGCAATGTTGTATTATATAAATATAATACAAATCCACCATTAGAAGTTAAAGCAGGATGCAAAACACCAAAAGGTTTCTCTGCAGCTTTATGGGCAAGATATATTTTAAACGATGGGTATGAGTATTTTATAGAATGTTTAAAAGATATTATAACAAATTTTAAGTTTATCAAATATAAAAAGAAAGTAGCAATTGTTTTACCAACAATTGAACTTATAAAGAAAACAAAAAAAGATTTAGATGAATTTTTTAAAATCGATTGTGGCTTATTCATAGGAGAAGCTAAAGATCGTGAAACAGAAGTTAATAAACAATTTTTTATAACAACGGACAAAATGTTCGACAAAGGAAAAGATGTTCAATCTTTAGAAATTTTAATAAACTTCTGTCCTTTCTCTTCTTTAGTAAAATTAGAACAGATGTTTGGCCGCATTAGATATGTGCAAGGAAAATCTCATGTTTTCATTGATGTGACTGATATGGGATTTCCAAGTTGTAAAGCACAACTAAATAATCGTAAAAGATTTTACAAGAAAAAGGCTAAATCTATTAAAGAAATGAAATTATAAAAAGAAAGAAGAAAGGAATTTTATTATATATGAACTCATTAAATTTAAACTTATTTACTAGCACTAGTGCTAAATTTAAACTAGGAATAACAGTTATGTTTGTTAAGAAGAATCCAACAACAGGAAAGGAATGGGACGCTGTGAAAGTATCACAATCTGGTTATGCGACAGCAGATCCTTCTCTATTCTTGACATTTAGTTATTCTACAGGCGTATTTGGAGATAAAGATGTTACGGTTTATACATCATATCCTCATCTTTTAAGAATTAGAACTATTTTTGAAGATATGAAAAATGCGATTATGAACAATGTTGCATTTATAAGTGATAGAGGATTAACTGTAAATGATCAATATGTTGAACCAAGAACAATTGCTAATATTGGCGGAGAATCTAAATTTATTTCATTTAGATTTATTGCTGATGGACTAGTTGATAACAATAATAATTGTCTTCCAGCAGTTGAATTAATTGTGTCTAATGCTCCTCAAGCTTGTATTTTAACTATTGATGAATTCTTAACTTTATATACAATTTTAAAAGATATTTCTTTACCAGAAATGGCATTATTAGCAACCGTTGCAAAATTAAATACTTTATCAGCTCCAGCAGCTCAACCAATGCAACGTCCTACTTATAATAGATATTCTGGAACTCAACAATCAGGATATCAAAGAAACTATGCAACAACTTCGGCAACAACTCAAAATGTTGCTCCAACATATAATCAAGAAGGTTATGCTCCTAGACAAACAGGAGGAACTCCAGCACCAAGACAAAGCGGAGCTCAACAAATGCCAGCTCGTCAAAATCAAGGAAGAATTATGAGTCAAACAGATATTGAAGAGACTCCAGTAGATGATTTTGATTTGGGTGATGAGGGGCTAGCCGATCTATATAGCGGTGAATAATATGAATTTTACAAATGAAGATATTATTCGCCATGCTATAGATAGTTCTGAGATTGCAAAATTGGCTAAAAAAGAAAAACCAAAAAAGAAAGCTAAATCATGTAGAAAACTTCATTTTAAAATAACAGAAGAAGATACTCCAATTAAGAGAGCGGTAGTAGAATGTTTTAATAGACGCGACGATTTAACTTATGATGATTTAAAAAATTATTATGCTGGTATTATTGCGGATCCTGAAGAAGCAAAACACGGCGCATATAATTTAATCGATTGTTTAAAAAATCGTCATGCTATGATGGATAAAACAATTAGTATTGCTTTAGACTTCTTGGAAATGGATATTTTATTTGTTCCAAGGAATAGTGATACTGTTATAGCATCTGCTAAAGATTTAGTTGCAAGACTAAAAAGCTGTCCAGAGCGTTTGCCAGAAATTATAGACTTGCTAAAAACTGAAGTAGATGAATCAGACGAAGAATTCTACATTGAAGACGAAAACGAAGAAAAAGAAGATTATAATGAATAATTATAGAGATATAATTGAAAATAATGAGAACTTAATATCACAATTAAGTTCTCTTATTGAAACTAAAAACACAGAATTAGAAAATTTAAAATCTCAAGAACAGACTAAAGAAATTAAAGAAGAAAGAAAAAACAGAAAAAACAAAAGAATATAAAGAAGCAATTAAAACATTTGATGTTGAACAGAAGAAAATGTTATTGCCAATTCAAGAGTTTTTCACATATTTAGATTCTAAAAGTAACTTTGTGTCTATAATGAGAGAAACAGGAAAAAATATAAATCAATATGTCTTATATGAAAAAAATGACAAGATATTTGTTTATCCAAAAGACGATGAGCTGCCTATAACAGTATATGTTGTTTTTGAATATGAGGATAAAGAAAATAATTTTTATCAATGGTTAAAACAATTAAATTGTCCTGTTATTTTTACAAGCGATGATTTGAAGTTATTTAAAAAATTATCAATATCATCTGGTAAAAAAGGAACAAAAATTATAATAGAAAATGCTGAATTCAACCAAAGCAAATATTGCATATTTGGACATTTCTATATAGATGGGAATGAAGATATTGGTTTTGAAAAAGAACTTTTGGCATCTCCTGAAAGTTCTGAATTTGATAGTATTTCAGATGGAAAAGAATTTGAAATAGAAAATTTATCGGAAAATAATAATTTAACATTAGTTATAAAAAATCCGGATGATGAAAATGTTTTATTAGAACTTGTAGAAGATATGATTTTTGTTTTACAAGACAATGCTAAATATTATATTGAATATACTGTTCTCACTGAAGAGGGAATTGCAATAGTAGAACTTATAAGCAAATCAAATGATTCATTTTTTGAGATACACCAAAGAATGAGTACTGTTTTATATTAAAATATAAAGAAACTAGAAGTTAATCTAGTTTCTTTTTTTTGTTTATTTTATACAGGTTCTGTGAGAAGATGGATTGATAATTATCCATCTTTTTGAATTTCGATCGCTCACAGAAGGGTTATTTGTTATTGTTTGCAGCTATTAAGTAATAGTAAAACCAAAATATACACCAAAGTATTAACATAACAATAGTCCTCTTTATATTATAGCTGAGTATTTAATATTTTTCTTATTAATTCTTCTCGTTTATCTCTACTTTTTGGAGCATTATCGTCTTTTCTTCCAGTATATCCTCTAGCTGTTAATATTCCAATTAATTGAGCTCTTGGCATTTTAGCTAATTCTTCATGAGTATATGTTTCTCGTATAAAATGAGATCTTTCTGTCTCTGGAACTTTATCGAAAATATTTTCTTCTTCTGTTCTAGTAGTATTTGCTAAAATATCCCCGATTTTAGAATCTAATGATTTATGATATTCTTCTGGATCATCATCTGAAACTTGTTTTTCAATAACTTGAAAACGAGGTTCTTCTGTTGGTTCAACAATTACTTTTTGTTTAGGTTCTGATATTGTTTCAACTGGGGTGCTTTCTACCTTAACATTAACAGTTTCTTTTACTTGAGGAATTTCTTCTTTAATAGCTTCAACAATTTTGGCTTGTTTTTCCATTTCAGCCTTTGGGTCATACGGTTCAATTGGAACTCCCATTGCTTTTAATAATTTATATGTTGAATAAGTTATACTTATTCCATATACAGGGCATTTATACCCTAAATAATACCCTTCTACAGGTATTTGGCATAAAATTTGTTCATATCCATTCATTCTTTCTTCATTCCTTTCTTTAATTTGATGAACTTGCGTTTTCTATCATTTGTCTCATTATATATAATATAATAGGGATAAATATATAATTTCTAACAGAAATATCTGCAAAATAGTTTTTCATTTGACAAACAAAATCTTTGTCTAAAGTTAAGTTTTTATTTATAAATTTTTTTATTGTTAAAAATAAAAGATCATTTGTATATGATTCTTCTGAATTAATTAAATCTTTTCCGCTTGCTGGTAAAACTATTCCACCATCGGCAACATAATATGTTTCTATAGGAAATAATTTATTTTCTGGATCTAATTGATATAATAAATCTCCTATTTGAATATGAGAGTAAATTAAATCATCGTTTAAATCATCTGGAGTTATAAATTTTTGATATTTTTCAGCCTTTGAAAATGGATGCTTTTCATCTGTTAAGAAAAAGTTAAATCCTGTTATATACATGTATGTGTCCATATTCCCCATATCTAATAGTTTATATGGCTTAGGAGAAAAGAAAAATGGCAAGTTTCTAACTCGAAGATTTTTATCAGATATGCATGCCCAAGTACCTAAATCTCCTATAATATTCTTTTGTTGTTCTACTGCTTTAAATATCGATTTTCTATATATAGATTCTTTGTATATATCTTTATTGTCAAATTCATCTATATCTAATAAATACAGCTCTGTCATTATATCTTTAGTAAAGTAATTTAGTATCTTATTGGAACATAGAAAATGTTGAAGATATGGAGACCATAGCATAGAGCAAGTATCGTCGTCCATACGATAAACAAAAGTATTTGTTTCTTCATCAAAATAATCTTTAACGTATTCTTTTAATAAGTTATCGTATATATTTTTTAAATCATCTGCATGTGCTGCATCTGCTTTTTTTATTACGCTTCCATTTCCTGTTCCATTATCTCCGCCAGATGAATTTCCTTCATTTGGTTGCATTACATAATCTTCTTCAACATTACCATATACCTCATCAACATTTTCTTGATATAAAACATATGATATTTTATAATATTTTTCTGGACCCATATCACTCCATTGAACATCGGTTACTTCAAAGAGTTCATTTCTGTAATCATCTAAATCAAATGTGAAAAATTCTCCAGATACAGGTACAATTGTTCCTGGAAGAAAAACGCCTTCTCCAACTACATTGGTTAATAATCCACGTTCTCCATATACATTTTGTAAATCAAAAGGATTTGATCCATATAATGCAACATCATATATTCTGTTATATTTATACGATGCATTTTTTCCTGTTTTACTATGATATGTTTCAAGAGTATTATCGTGAATTGAAGATCTATCATTTATTTGGTAATATGTTATATAATTATATCCGCCTTCAAGTAATTTAGAATAATCACCTTTTAAAGCTCTAACATAATTATTATTTGTGCGATTAATAATATCTTTTGCTCGTCTATTAACTGACATATAATTCCACAACCTTTCTAAACGCTTCTCACAGCAATCGAATGGATAAATATCCATCTTTTTAAATTTCGATCGCTCACAGAATGGTTATTTGATATAATATATTGTTCAACACATAATAAAATAAAATAATAAAGTCGGATTTAGAAAGTATTTATTTATATATTATAATAGTGAAAATATATTCATATAGGAGGTAATATAAATTATGAATATTAAAAACTATAACAATAGTGATGCTCAAAAGGTATCATTGGAACAAATTATTAATAATGCATTTAATGGTAAATACACATTTACTGTAGATGCGACTAATAAAATTGTTGGAATTAAAACAATAGAAGCAAATGATTGTTATCAATGGGATTTTGTTTCTGTTGATGATAAGCCTACAACTATAAAATTGCCAAAAAATATGGTTAAAGAAATGCCTGAATTTGATACATCTGGTAATCCGGTTGCAGGTAAAACAGTATATTATCAAGTTAGTAAAAAAGATGGATTTCTTCGTCCAATTACCACTGGTAATATAACTCTTGATAAATCTTTTAATGTTGTTTTCTATAAAGTTACTCCATTTGAAATAAAGAGTAATTTGATAAGAAAACAAGTTGAAGATGAAAAAGAAGCAGAAGCATATCTTATATAAAAAGAGAGTTTCTCTTTTTTTATTATTTTTAAAAATAATTTTTAAAGTACGAACAATACATTAAGCGTGTATTACATTTAGTTTATCTAGGTGTAATTATGAAAATGTAGTTTAATGGTAGAATACGGTCCTTCCAAGTCTGAGACGTGGGTTCAATTCCCATCATTTTCTCCAACAGGCATTATTTATTTTTTTTAACATTTTTTATTTTTTATGTTTTATGATTTACAAAAGATTTTCGGAGATTTTAGCCGTCCATTTAAAGAAGTTGATTGTGCTAAACTTTATAAAAAAGAGAAAGGGTATATTTTAGTTATCAATGCTTTAGGAATTGGCAAAGATAATATTAAAGTTGATATATCTTACGACACAGAAGAAACAGGTAACCAATTACCAATAATTTCAGTTTCAGGCTCTCAAACAAATAAATATAGTGGTAAAGATTATACTTTATCATATAGAGCAGCTATTAATATTGCAGAACAAATTAAACAAGTTAATTATGATTGCGAAGATGGTATCTGCACAATTTTTATTGAAGTTGAAAAACCAAAAGAATTAGAAAAAACTATCGTAAAACCAGTCGATAAAAATTTTAACTGGTAATACTAAATTAATATATAATGCCTAAAAAGAATAACATTTCTGTACTTTTTTATATTTTTTTATAATTATATGAACAATAAATTATAAAAGAAAGAAGTGTGATAAATATGAAACGTATATTACAGGTTTTTATAAAATCTATTATTGCTGGAATTATTATTGGAATAGGCGGATGTGCTTATACGGCTATGTATTCAGAGCATAAAATAGTTGGTGCTATTTTATTCAGTATAGCATTAACACTTATTTGTTCATATAAATATTTATTATATACAGGCAAAGTTTGTTATATATTCACATTTAGTAAAAAAGATTTTTTAGATTTGTTTATTACACTAATTGGGAACATTTTAGGAACAACTTTAATAGCTATTATATTTAGAAATATTTTTAATATAGATCAAGATATTATACAAGGGCTGATAGATAGTAAATTAAATACTCCTTGGTATGAATTAATACTTAAAGGTATTATGTGCGGAATTTTAATTTGCTTCGCTGTAAATACATTTAATGCAAATAGAAAGTATGCCGAATGGATATTAACATTGTGTGTTATTATTTTTATATTGTGCGGATTCGAACATTCTATTGCAGATTCCTTTTATTTACAATTAGACAATAGAATATCAATACATTCAGTTTTAACAATTGTATATATAGTAATTGGTAATTCAATTGGAGGAATTATTATACCAGGATTAACAATATTAACAGAAAAATTAAATAATAAATCATCTAGAAAGGAAGAAAATAAAAATGAATGAAGAATTAAATAGAGATTTAGTACCAAATAAATTATTTAAAAGTTCCGAAGTAGCAAAAATGCTTGGAATAACACCGGCGACATTAAAAAATCATTGGAAAATGGGATTAATAGACGCGGTTATTATAAATACACATAGATATTATACAATGGAAGCAATCCAAAAATATCTAAATGTTGGAAAAGAAAAAGGAATTAGCAAAAGTAAGAAGGAATAGTTAATGGCTCCAAAATATTTAATAATTGTTGAAAGTCCCAATAAAGTACGTCATATACAAGAATTTGTTGGACCAAATTATAAAGTTATGGCATCTGTTGGGCATGTTACAAAAATAAACGATTCTGGTAAATATAAGATCGGAGTAGATTATGATAATAATTTTGCTACCGATTGGGTTGTTGATCCAGATAAAAAAGAAGTAGTTGCTAATTTAAAAAAAGCAGTTAAAGATGCTGAAATGGTATTTTTAGCAAGCGACTTTGATAATGAAGGAGAAAGTATCGCGGCGCATTTAGAACAAGTTTTAAAAATTCCAAAGAAAAAACTTCGTCGTGTTGTTTTTAAAGAAATAACAAAATCATCTGTATTAGAAGGACTACAACATCCTATGGATATAGATTATCCAAAAGCATATTCTGCAATGGCAAGAGCTAAACTAGACAAAATTGTTGGATATAGATTATCTCCAATAGTTTTATCAAAACAAGGTGGAAAGTCGGCTGGTCGTGTCCAATCAGTTGCTTTAAAATTAGTTGTAGAAAAAGAAAAAGAAATTCAAGCTTTTAAATCTAAAGAGTATTATGAAATATATTTACCCTTTTTAAAAGACGGAAAATTATATAAAGCTCAATATAAAGGAACAGATTCTAAAAAATTAACAAGTGTTCCTACAGAAAAAGAAGCAAAAGAAATTGTTGAAGAATGTAATGGAAAACAATATTTAGTTGATTCTATTGCTGAAACAAATAGAAAAGTTAAAACAAAAGCTCCATTTATAACATCAACATTACAACAAGAATGTAGTTCTCGTTTAGGCTATTCTCCAAAAAATACAATGTCACATGCACAAAAACTATTTGAAAATGGTTTAATAACATATATGAGAACAGATTCAACAAGATTGAGTGATGAGTTTATTTCCGCGGCAAAAGATTTAATTCTTTCGAAATTTGGGAAAGAATATTATTCTGGAACAAAAACTAGTAAGAAAAAAGATTCCAACGTTCAAGACGCGCATGAAGCAATAAGATGTACAGATTTGTTAAATACGCCTCAACACTTACGTGAAACAGGAGAATTATCTGGTCCAGAACTTCGTGTTTATACTTTAATTTATAATCGATGCGTTGCTTCTCTAATGTCTGACGCAGAGATAATTGATACAACGGTTACTATAAAAAATGGAAAGCATAATTTTGCAATTGTTGGTCATACAACAAAATTTCCAGGCTTTAAAGCAATGTATAAAGAAGACGATGATGAAGAAGAACAATTGCCTTTATTTAAAGTAAAAGAAAAAATAAACGACAAAGAATTAGAAATTGTAAAAAAGAAAACTAATCCTCCTTCTAGATATAGCGAAGCAAGTTTAGTAAAAAAGCTTGAAGATTTAAAAATAGGAAGACCTTCAACATATGCTTCAATGGTTTCGGTTGTTACTGATTCAAAACGTGGTTATACAACAGTAGAAGGAAAAGCAATTAAACCAACAGAAAAAGGAATTAGAGTTAGCGAATTTTTAGACAAATATTTTGACAAAATTATAAACTATCAATACACAGCAAATTTAGAAGAGAATTTAGAAAAAGTTGCAAATGGAGAAATTGGGGATGTTGAACTATTAACTAATTTCTATAATGAATTAAAACCTTTACTAACAGAAGCAAATAAAGCGGATTCTGGAAGACCTGCTCCAGTTAAGACAGATAGAGTTTGTCCTAAATGTGGAAAACCTCTTGTTATACGATCTGGGCAATTCGGTCAATTTTATGCTTGTAGTGGCTTTCCAAAATGCCGTTATACGGAGAAAATAGTAGAACAACAAAATGAAGAAGATATTGTTCATTGTCCAACTTGTCATACAGGTATTTTAGTAGAAAGACATAAATCAAAAGGTAAAGGAAAAGGAGAATTATTTTATGGCTGTTCAAAATATCCAGATTGTAAGACAGCCGTTTCTAAAGAGAAATATGAAGAATTAAAACGCCAAAAAGATGCTGAAGATTACAGTGATACAGAATAGGGTGATTTTATGACAGAAAAAGAAAGCAAACAATTCATGGTTACAGTTTATTCGGTTATAAATATGTATAATTCGTATTTAGAAGACGATGAACTTGAAGAAGATGATCTTTACGAAAAATTAGAAAACATCGCTAGTGTTGCAGATGATTTACTAGTCGAATCAAGAGAAAAAGGTTTTGTGATACCACGAAAAGAACGATATATGCTTTATGAAATTATGAAAGGGATAGATTTCTAAATCTATCCTTTTTTATATATTATTATATTGATATTAAGAAAACCATTCTGTGAGCGATCGAAATTTAAAAAGGCAGATATTTATTCATTCGATTGCTGTGAGAAGCGTTTAGAAAGGAAGAATAAAATGGAAAATAATAAAAATAGTATTAAATGGAGAGATGTTGCAATTATTAAAAGCACAACAGCTGTTCCAGTTTGTGAAGATTGCGATTTTGAAAGTTATTTACACTTAGATAAAAATAAAATGGAATATTTAGGCGATGATTTTTATGAAATAAATGAT
>ERZ1034719.1329-NODE-1329-length-11690-cov-5.780834_pt1 | contig 11690 bp, 10 predicted proteins | sample MGYA00520703_ERZ1034719 | MGnify/ENA primary metagenome ERZ1034719 (study PRJEB33766, sample SAMN09781716) | gut metagenome | biome: gut microbiome | host: Homo sapiens | place: Madagascar | study: EMG produced TPA metagenomics assembly of the PRJNA485056 data...
AGAGAAGGCGGAGCTTTCTCCCCGCAGCAGCGTGGCGGACAGCAGGCGTGAGACGAGCAGCGTCACGCACACGGAGAGCACCAGCGCCGCGAGCAGTCCTGCGCTTGCACCGAGCATGGCTTCTCCGGAAAGGAACGCGGTCAAAAGCGTGATGAGCAGCGGAAAGCGCCCGTTGCACGGCACAAGGCTGTTCGTCAGCATCGCGATGAGCCGCTCGCGCGGCGAGTCGATGATGCGGCAGCCCGTCACGCCGCAGGCGTTGCAGCCGAGACCCATGCACATCGTCAGGCTCTGCCGCCCGTGCGCCCCGGCGCGGGCGAAGCAGCGGTCGAGCACGAACGCCACGCGCGGCAGATAGCCCACGTCCTCGAGCAGCGTAAAGAGCGGGAAGAAGATCGCCATCGGCGGCAGCATTACCGATACGACCCACGCAAGCGTGCGGTACATTCCGTCCACCAGCGCGCCGCGCCAGAACGGCGGCAGGAAGGCGAGAAGCCCCCGCAGCGGCTCCTGCGCCGAGAACAGCGCCCGTGAGAGCAGCTGCGACGGCACATTCGCGCCCTCGACCGTCAGCCATAAGATCGCCCCGAAGAGCGCGAGCATCACGGGGATGCCCGTCGCGCGGGAGGTAAGCAGGCGGTCGAGCCGACGGTCACGCCGCTGCGCGGCGGTCTCGTCCCGCCGCTCGCACAGCCGCACCAGCGCCGTAGCGTGGGCGGAGAGCGCACCCACCAGCGCGTCGCGCAGGGCGTCGCCGGTCAGCTCCCCCAGCTCGGCACGAGCGCGGACGCAGACCTCCCCGATGCGCTCCGCCGCCAAAGCGGGCAGATCGGCGCCGAAGCGGGCAAAGAACAGGTCGTCGTCCTCCAGCAGCCGCAGCGCGTAGAAGCGGCTCTGCTCCCGCGCGAACGGCGCGAGCGCCGGCTCCAGCACGCGCACCGCGCGCTCGACCGCGCGGGGATATTCGACCGCCGTCTCTCTCCGCCGCGGCTTTTCGCGGACGGCGGCGGCCAGCGCCGCGCGCAGTTTATCCAGTCCCTCTCCGCAGCTCGCTGCTGTGCCGACGACCGGTACGCCGAGCGCGTGGGAGAGCGCGGGCAGGTCGAGCACGATTCCCTTCTTTGCCGCTTCGTCCAACAGATTCACGCACACGACCGCAGGAACATCCGCCGCCTCGAGGGTTTGCAGCACAAGGTTCAGGCTCCGCTCCAGACAGGTCGCATCCGCCAAAATGAGCACGGCCTCCGCCTCGCCGGAGCAGAGATAGTCCCGCGCGATCTCCTCCTCGGCGGAGTTGGGAAACAGCGAGTACGTCCCCGGCAGATCGACGAGCGTGAAATGCTCGCCGCCGTATGTAAGATCGCCGCGCGCCGCGGCGACGGTTTTCCCCGGCCAGTTGCCCGTGTGCTGCCGCAGCCCGGTGAGGGCGTTGAACACGGTGGATTTTCCCACGTTCGGGTTTCCCGCCAGAGCAATGATATGCGCCTCGTTCGGCATGGGGCGATCCCTCCTGAAAAATCAAAGCATTTCGATCTGCACGCCGCCCGCGTCCTCGCGCCGCAGCGCGATGACCGCGCCGCGCACACCGTAGGCGACCGGGTCGCTCCACGGGGAAACGTGCAGGGCGCGGACGCACGAGCCCGGCACGAAGCCGAGGTCGAGCATCCGGCGGCGCTGTGCACCGGTGGAGCGCAGCGCCGTCACTACGGCGCTCGCGCCGACCGGCAGCGCGTCAAGTGTCATCTGCATCGGGGCCACTTCCTCTCCCTTTGTCATGGTATGCAGCAGCCCTCCGTGCCGTGAGACGCGCAAAAAGCGGCTGCCCGAACGGGCAGCCGCTTGACGGATATGGGATTTGTTCAGCCGCGGGGCGTTACACCTCTGAACTCCAGGTCACTGTGTTATCCCAGAAACAGATGTCTGTGGCAAGGCAGATGCTGCGGCTCTCCGTCCCGTTCGTCACGGTGGCGGAAAGCGTAACGCCGTCGTACTGCGAAACATTCAAAAGCCGCACGGTGCAGATGCCGCCGTCCGTCGTCGTTTCAACGGAGGTCAGGCCGTTGTTGTCCGGCGCGCAGCTCGCCGACCACTCGTAGCCCTCGCCGCTGACGCTGGGGACGAAGCGGAATACCAACGCAATACCATCGATGTCGAGCGTCAGACCGCTGATGGTAATCGTGTCCGGCAGGGGTGCGGGCGTCGTTATTTCATTGCTCGGTGCCTTGCTGTTTTGGAGTGAACGGTATCCCGACAGCATGGTCAGCACGCCGCAAATCAGCACCAGTATGCCTACGACGTAGCGCAGAGATCTGTTCTGCTTTGCGATCCTCCGGAGCTCCTCTGCAAAGGCCGCTCGCTCGGCAGTCTCCTCCGCCGAAGCTGTCGCAGGTACCTCACCGCATAAAGCCGCTTCGCGGCCGCACAGCTCGTCCGTGCTCACGCCCAGTTCGTCGGCGAGCGCCGCGAGCTTATAGAGGTCGGGGAGCGATTCCCCCGTTTCCCACTTGCTCACCGCCTGCCGCGAGATGCTCAGCCTTGCCGCCAGCTCCTCCTGCGTCATGCCGCGCGCCTTGCGCGCACGGATCAGATTTTCCTGAAAGCTCATCGCCGCTCTCCTTTCCGTTTTCTGTCCTCATCGTAGCGCATTCTGCGGTGGCAGGCAAGAAAAGCTCTCGGGATTTGCGCAACGGACGGTTGCATCAGCCGTTTTTCGCGGCCCTTTCGGCGCGTTTGAGCTTGTAGAGCTCCTCGGCGGCGAGCCGCGTCTTGGCGACCACATCGCCATTCCCCTGCGGGAAGCAGTAGTAGAGCACGTCGCGGTCGCCGATGCAGATCATGTCGCCCAGCTCATACCAGAAGTAGTCAGCGTAGAGACTGTAGCTGGTCTCAGGCTTCTGCGTGAAGTCCAATTTTCCGCCGCAGCCCGTGAGGCGGAAGCCGTTCGCATCGTGGCGCAGGCGGCCCTCGCCGACGCGGCAGATCTGCCGGAAGTTGACCATCACGCAGATGCTCACCGGAGCGTCGAGCAGATAGCTGCCCTGCTCCAGCTCCTCGCGCACGCACGCGCGTTCCCACGCATACCAGTCGGGAACATGGGTGAATTTCGCCTCGGCGTTTTCGCATTCCAGCGCGCCCAGCTCCGTCAGACGGTAGCGCACGCCGCAGTCGCGGCAGATAAGCTCCGTGCCGCGGCCCTCCGTTTCGCCCTCGGTGCCGCAGTGCGGGCATTTGTAGAGCACGCGGTTGAGACCGTCGGCGCGGAACGGCTCGTTCACGACGACGCCGTTTTCCTGCTGCCAGCGGAAGTTATCAAAGGAAAATTCATCCGCGAGCAGCGCGTTGATCTCGTCCGCGCTCTTTTCCGCGGCCTCCTCGGGCGAGAGCAGATAGCGCAGCTCGGCGGAGACATTGACCCTGCGGTTCTGCAGTCCGTTGTAGAGCGGGTCGCGCGCGAACGCGCCGCAGGTACGCAGCAGCACGACCGGCACGCCGAGCGCCTTGACGCACTTGCCGAGGCTCTCCGGCAGCGGCGTGGCCGTGCCGTCGAAGCTGTAGCTCGCCTCGGGATAGAGGAGGATGGAGCTTTTGAGCTTCTTCACCGCATAGAGCATATCGCGCACGAGCGCGGTGTCCGGCTGAAACTTCCGCGTGGGGATGCAGCCGAGCGCGCGCATCAGTCCCGCCTTGCCCACAAAGCCGTCCGACGTGCAGACGATGTTGAAGGGGCGCGGGTAGAGCACCGCCGCAGCGATCTTCAGGTCCAGAAAGCAGGAGTGATTCATCAGAACGAGACAGGGCTCGTCGGGGCCGAGCCGCTCCATACCCACGCGGTCACAGCGAAAATGCGTCGCGCGCAGGTCAGGCGCGGACAGCGCGCGCAGGAGCGCGCGGAACAGCATGGACGGACGGCGCAGCAGCGTGTGCTTTTCTCTCGGCTGCGCAAGCGCCTGCTCGTAGGGCATATCCACGACCTTGATCTTCATGGCGGACCTCCTGCAAGGGGATTTATGTTTCCTCAACAGGATACCATGAACAAGGCCGCAATGCAATCCAAAATCAGGCGCGGGCGAGAACGTGGCTGCGGTCGAGCACCGCGTAGACCGCGATGCCGGCGGCAATGCCGAACACGCCCTGCACGAGGTTGCCGGGAATGGATGCCGCCGCGGCCAGACCCTTGCCGAGCCACAGGCTCGCATAGCCGAAGTAGCCGAGGACCATGATGATCTCCGCCGCCGCGCCGCCGATGAGCTGCGCCGCCAGCTTGCCGCTGCGCTCCCGCATGGCCTCAAAAATATACGCCGCGGCGACCGCCATCGTGAACTTGATGACGAGCGTGCCGGGGGCATAGTGCGGATAGCTCAGCAGGTCGGCGAGCATCGAGCCGAGCCCCGCCGCCGCGCCGCCGTACCACGGCCCCAGCACCCACGCTGAGAGCAGCACGGCGCAGTCGCCGAGGTTGACGTAGCCCTGCATGGGCGAGGGCACCTGGATGACCATCGTCATCACGGTGCAGAGGGCGGCGAACAGCGCCGCGAGGACCAGCTTACGCAATTTCATATCCGTCATGAAAATCATCTCCAAAAAAGTCTTGCATTTCTGCTTGGTCTGTATTTTAATCAGAATTGGACTTAATAAAAGCATCAAATCAATATATTTTCATAGAATCAGATTGGAGATGCCCATGCTCACCTACGATCTTGACCGGCGCGGCAAGCTCGCGCGCTACGATTATCTTTACCGCTGCATCCGTGAGGACATTCTCGCGGGCCGCCTGACGGCGGGCGAAAAGCTGCCGAGCAAGCGCTCGCTTGCAAGCCATCTGCAAACGGCGGTCATCACGGTGCAGAACGCCTATGCCCAGCTCGAGGCGGAGGGCTATCTCTACACGCGCGAGAAGCGCGGCTACTACGTCGCCGACGTGGAGCGGCACCCCGCCGCGCCCGGGCGCGCCCCGGCCCGGAGCGCGCCGCAGCCGCAGCGCTCGTGGCTGCTCGATCTCAGCTCCGGCAGCAGCGGGACGGAGGACTTCCCCTTTTCCGTGTGGGCAAAGCTTATGCGCCGCGTGCTGAGCGAGGAGGGCGAGGCGCTGCTGCGCGCCGCGCCGCCGAACGGCGCGGACGCACTGCGCAGAGCCATCGCGCAGCATCTCTACCGCTTCCGCGGCATCTCCGCCGCGCCGGAGCAGATCGTCGTCGGCGCAGGCACGGAGTACCTCTATAACCTCATCGTCCAGCTGCTCGGGCGCGAGGCCGTCTACGGCGTGGAGGACCCCGGCTACTCCAAGGCCGCGCGCATCTACGCGCTCGGCGGCGCAAGGACTTCGCCCGTGCTTGTGGATGAGGGCGGCGTGAGCCTGAGATCTCTGGAAATGAGCGGCGCACAGATCCTGCACACCTCACCGAACCACCAATTCCCCACCGGCGCGGTGACGCCCATCGGCCGCCGCCAGAGCCTGCTGCGCTGGGCGGAGGCGCGGGAGGGCCGCTATATCATCGAGGACGATTACGACAGCGAGTTCCGCTTCACGCTGCGCCCCATCCCCACGCTGCAAAGCATCGACCGCGCGGGGCGCGTGATCTACGTCAACACCTTCTCACGCACGCTCGCGCCCTCGCTGCGCATCAGCTACATGGTGCTGCCCAAGAGCCTGACCGAGCGCTACCGCGCGCAGCTCGGCTTCTACTCCTCCACTGTGCCGGCGATGGAGCAGCACACGCTTGCGCGCTTTTTGGACGAGGGGTATTTTGAAGCGCACATCAACCGGATGCGCAAGTCCTACCGCGCGCAGCGCGACGCGGTCATCGACACCATTCTGCAAAGCCCGCTCGGCGAGCACTGCCGGGTGTCCGGCGAGGACGCGGGGCTGCACTTCCTTCTGACGATCGACACGAAATGCACCGACCATGTGCTGCGTGCCGACGCCGAGGGGCGCGGCGTGCGGCTCTCCTTCCTCTCGGATTTTGCCCTGCGTCCCGGCTCCGCGCCGCAGCACACGCTGGTCATCCATTACCCCGGCATCGACCTTGGACGGCTTCGCTCGGCGCTGTCCATTCTGGATGCGTTGCTGTATTTCCGCGACTGGAAATACAAGGGCAGAAAATGAACTCCGTGTAAACATTTCTATAATTCGCTAAAATATTTATATAAATCTATTGACAAAAGTTTTCGCTGTGCTATGATACGGTACAGCAAGGAAAACCCCGGTAAGGAGGTGCATGATGAAAAAGAATCTATACAGCCTGACGCTCTCGGACGAGGTGGTGCGGGAGGTCGACGCGCTGGCGCACCGGCTGGGCACGAACCGCTCGGCGCTGGTAAACCGCATCCTGTCCGAGTACGTCTCCGTCCCCACGCCGGAGCGGCGCATCAACGATATTTTCGAGGCCATCGAGGCGCTCGTTTCCCCCTCGCGCGAGCTGGTGCCGTTTTTCGCACCGAACTCGCAGTCCATGTCGCTCAAATCGAGCCTCGCCTACAAGTACCGTCCGACGGTCAAGTATGAGGTCGATCTCGGCGGCGGCGAGGATACGCTGGGCACGCTCAACGTCGTGTTCCGCACGCAGTCGGCGGAACTGATCGCCGCGCTGACGGACTTCTTCCGTCTGTGGGCGCGTATCGAGAATGTCTGTCTCGCGCCGGCGCTCGGCGGCACGATCGCCTGTTCGCTCTACGACGGGCGCTTCGTCCGTCCGCTCGCCATGCCGCGCGGACACGCCCGCTCGGCGGAGGACATCGCCGGCGCCATCAGCGCCTATGTGCAGCTCTTCGACCGCCTGCTCAAGGGCTATCTGAGCGGCGATCTGAGCGCCAAGGACGTGGAGCTGGCCTACCGCGGCGACCTGCGGGGCCGCGGGCTTCTGATTTAAGCGATTCGCAGTTTTGTCAATAGAGGTGAATTTATATGAACGCTGAAAAATATACCCAGAAAACGCTGGACGCCGTCAAGACCGCGCAGAGCATGGCGCAGGAGAACGGCAACCAGTATCTGACCCCCGAGCATCTGCTCTATGCCCTTGTCGATCAGGACGGCGGACTCATCGCGTCGCTCTTCGGCAAGATGGGCGTGGACTGCGACGGCCTGCTCTCCGAGCTGGACACGCTGATCCGGCGTCTGCCGAAGGTCTCCGGCGGCAGCGGCGAGGTGTACGCCTCACCGGAGACCGGCAAAATTCTGAACCTTGCCGAAAAGACCGCCGAGAAGCTGCACGACGATTATATCTCCGTCGAGCACCTGATGCTCGCCATCTTCTCCGAGGGAACGAGCGACGTCAAGCAGCTGCTCCAGAGCCACGGCATCACGCGCAGCCGCTTTACCGACGAGCTGAGCAAGGTCAAAACCGCTCCCGTGACCTCGGACAATCCCGAGGAGACCTACGACGCGCTCAAGAAATACGGTACCGACCTTGTCGAGCGCGCCCGCAGCAAGGAGCTTGACCCCGTCATCGGCCGCGACGCGGAGATCCGCAACGTCATCCGCATCCTGTCGCGTAAAACCAAGAACAACCCTGTGCTCATCGGCGAGCCGGGCGTCGGCAAGACCGCCATCGCCGAGGGCCTTGCCCAGCGTATCGTGCGCGGCGACGTGCCCGAGGGGCTGAAGGACCGCACCATCTTCTCGCTCGACATGGGCGCGCTCATCGCGGGCGCGAAGTACCGCGGCGAGTTCGAGGAACGCCTGAAGGCTGTTCTGAACGAGGTCAAGAAGTCTGAGGGGAAGATCATCCTCTTCATCGACGAGCTGCACACCATCGTCGGCGCGGGCAAGACCGAGGGCAGCATGGACGCAGGCAATCTTTTGAAGCCTCTGCTCGCCCGCGGCGAGCTGCACTGCATCGGCGCGACCACGCTTGACGAGTACCGCCAGTACATCGAAAAGGACGCCGCGCTCGAGCGCCGTTTCCAGCCCGTACAGGTCGATGAGCCGACGGTGGAGGACACCATCTCCATTCTGCGCGGACTCAAGGAGCGTTATGAAATTTACCACGGCGTGCGCATCCACGACAACGCGCTCGTCGCCGCCGCGACGCTGTCCGCGCGCTATATCACCGACCGTTTCCTGCCCGACAAGGCCATCGACCTCGTGGATGAGGCCTGCGCGATGATCCGCACGGAGATCGACTCCATGCCCGCCGAGCTGGACGATCTGCGCCGCAAGATCATGCAGCAGGAGATCGAGGAAATGGCCCTCAAGAAAGAGGATGACCAGCTCTCCCGCGACCGTCTGGAGGAATTGAAGAAGGAGCTTGCCGACGAGAAGGAGCAGTTCAACGCCATGAAGTCCCGCTGGGAGGCGGAGAAGAACGGCGTGGAGAGCGTCAAGAAGCTCAAGAGCGAGATCGAGCAGATGCACGGCGACATCGAGCGGGCGCAGGCCAATCTCGAGTATGAGAAGGCCGCGAAGCTCAAGTATTCCGATCTGCCTGCGCTTGAAAAGCAGCTCAAGGACGCCGAGGCTGCGGCCGAGAAGCACAATAGCGACAACTCCATGGTGCATGACACCGTGACCGAGAACGAGATCGCCGACATCGTCGGCAAGTGGACGGGCATTCCCGTCAGCCGTCTGATGGAGGGCGAGCGCGAAAAGCTGCTGCGCCTCGACGAGATCATCCACAAGCGCGTGGTCGGGCAGGACGAGGCCGTCCGCCTCGTGACCGAGGCCATCCAGCGCTCGCGCGCGGGCATCGCCGACCCGAACCGCCCCATCGGCAGCTTCCTCTTCCTCGGCCCCACGGGCGTGGGCAAGACGGAGCTGGCAAAGTCGCTCGGGGACTGCCTGTTCGACGATGAGCACAACATGGTACGCATCGACATGACCGAGTATATGGAGAAGTTCTCCGTCTCGCGTCTCATCGGCGCGCCCCCGGGATACGTCGGCTACGACGAGGGCGGTCAGCTGACCGAGGCCGTGCGCCGCAAGCCGTACAGCGTCGTGCTGTTTGACGAGGTCGAGAAGGCGCACCCGGATGTCTTCAACATCCTGCTGCAGATCCTCGATGACGGCCGCATCACCGACTCGCAGGGCCGCACGGTGGACTTCAAGAACACCATCATCATCCTGACCTCGAACCTCGGCTCGGCCGAGCTGCTTGACGGCATCCAACCGGACGGCAGCATCGCCGAGAGCGCACGCAATGCCGTCATGGGCGAGCTGCGCCGCGCGTTCCGTCCGGAGTTCCTCAACCGGCTGGATGAGATCATCATGTTCAAACCGCTGACGAAGGAAAATCTGAACGGCATCATTGAAATTCTGATGCAGGGTCTGCGCAAGCGCATGGCGGACAAGACGCTCAAGCTCGACGTCACCGACGCGGCGAAGAGCCTCATCATCGAGCGCGGCTTCGATCCGATCTACGGTGCACGCCCGCTCAAGCGCTACCTCCAGAGCGCGGCGGAGACGCTGATCGCGAAAGAGATTCTGCGCGGCGACCTGCCCGCCGGCAGCACGCTCGTGCTCGACGCGGAAAACGGCGAGCTGACCTGCCGCAAGAAGTAAAAAGAGCAGCAAAAAAGCACCGCGAAAGCGGTGCTTTTCTGTTACTCTGCGTCGAAATCGGGATAGCCGTTCTTGAGTTCCTCGTTGTAGATGGCGCGCTCGCCGCCGATGAATTTGGGGCGCACACGCGCCGCCAGCACGATGGCCTGCCCGATATGATCCTGCTTGAGCCGCACGGGAACAGCGACCTTCTTGAGGTGCATCCCGATGAGCGTGCCGCCGATGTCCAGTCCCGCGTCGGCGCGGATCTCCTCAAGCGCGACGGGGTGACGGAAGCTCTCATAGGCAGCGGTCGCAAACGAGCTGCCCGCCTTTGGCTGCGGCAGAACGTTGACGATCTCCGCGTTCGGCACCGCCTCGTGCTCCACGATGAGCGCGCGGTTCAAATGCTCGCAGCACTGTGCCGCGAGATAAACGCCCCTCGGCGCGAATACGCTTTGCAGCCCGCGGAAGATGGCCTGCGCCGCCTCCGGCGTAGACCAGCTGCCGACCTGATGACCGACGACCTCGCTCGTCGAGCAGCCGATCACCACGATCTGCCCGCGGTGCAGGCGCGCCGCCTCGACCAGCTCCTGCGCGGCATTTGCCGCCTCGCGCTCGACCTCGGCGAGCAGCGCGTGGTTTTCCACTTCATGTACCGTTCCTGCCATGTAAAAGCACCTCTTTCATTGTCTGTTGTGTTCCGCCGCCGCGATCTTGTCCCTCGTCTCCCGACGGATCTCCTCGCGCAGCCGCTTGAGATAATCGGAAAACGCCACGTTTTCGTCGGCGTAGGTCAGATTCAGTTCATACTCGCGCGGCAGCCACGTTGCAATATCGGACTCGTTGTGCTGGATGACCGCCTCGAGCTTGTCGAGCGCCTTGTAGAGCCTGGCCTCGTCCGTCTCCAGCGCGTCCATCTCGGCGTAGAGCGTCTTCAGCTCCACGTTGTACGGCGCGGGAAACGAAACGACCCAGGTCTCCAGCGCCGAGCGCTCGCGCTCCTCGTCGCCGCCGGACTTGAGAAAGCTCGGAATATCGCCGGTAAAGCACTCGCCGAGGTCGTGGATCAGGCACATCCGGATCACCCTATCTATATCCAGCGTGGGAAACTCGTCGCGCAGGAAAAGCGCCGTCAGCGCCAGCCGCCAGCTGTGCTCGGCCACGCTCTCGCGCCGTCCGCCGGAGGTGTAGCAATGCCTTGTCTCGTCCTTCAGGCGCTCCGCCGTGTGTAGCACGCGCAGCAGCTCCTTTGCCTCCATACCGTTCTCCTCCATTCTGCGGCGTTCCTTACGGGCAGTATAGCACGGCGCGGACGGTTTGAAAAGCCCCCGCGAAAAAATCGCGCGGCGCGTCCCTTGCATTTTCCCCGCCGCTCGGGTACAATAAACGCAGCTGCGGAAAAGGAGGTCACGCCATGTCGCAGGTCACGAAGCGGGCGCTGGAGGCTTCGCTGAAGCATCTGCTGCTGCAAAAGCCGCTCAACAAGATCACCATCAACGACATCGCCGAGGACTGCGGCATCAACCGCATGACCTTTTATTACCACTTCAAGGACATTTACGACCTTGTTGAGTGGTGCTGCGAGGAGGACGCGAGCCGCGCCCTCGCTGGCAAAAAAACCTACGAAACGTGGCAGCAGGGACTGCTGCAGATCTTCGAGGCCGTGCAGGACAACAAGCCCTTTATCCTCAATGTCTACCGCTCCGTCAGCCGCGAGCAGGTGGAAAACTACCTCTACCGCATCACCTACGACCTGCTCGAGGGCGTGGTCGAGGAGCAGGCGCAGGGCATGAGCGTGCGGCAGGAGGACAAGGCCTTTATTGCCACGCTCTACAAATATATGTTCGTCGGTCTCATGCTCGACTGGATCAAAAGCGACATGAAGGGCGACCCCGCGCTCATCGTGGAGCGGCTCGAGCAGGTCATCCACGGCAGCGTTTCCGCCGCGCTCGGGCGGCTGCGGACGGACAAGCCGGTTTTATCAAACCCGGCGGAATGATAAAATTCTATACAGCTCCGCGCCCCGTGATAAGTTTTTTATCACGGGGCGTTTTCTGCTGATTGTTCTTTTTTCAAAAGCGCGGTATGCTTTCCCCATCAAAAGGAAAACCTACCGTCGCCCGGCTCCCGGGGTTGAACGTGTTTCGTGAGCCGGCGGCCGAAGCAGAAAGATCGAAAGGAGAAATGATCCATGTATTATTCCAGCGGCAACTAT
>ERZ1034719.1332-NODE-1332-length-11647-cov-7.530452_pt1 | contig 11647 bp, 9 predicted proteins | sample MGYA00520703_ERZ1034719 | MGnify/ENA primary metagenome ERZ1034719 (study PRJEB33766, sample SAMN09781716) | gut metagenome | biome: gut microbiome | host: Homo sapiens | place: Madagascar | study: EMG produced TPA metagenomics assembly of the PRJNA485056 data...
ATCTCTCCGCCGGCGTCGGCAGCTCCCTCAGCGGCAGTTTCCCGATCCTCATCTCCCCCTCCGGCGAGGAGATGCATTTCCAGCGTTCGCGCAGCGGCGAAGGGGTCCCCTTCCTGCCGGACGATATGGACTCCATTGATCTGACACGGAGCTATGGCTAAGCCCCTTTCATTTTTCCAAACACTCGCAGTTTGCCCCCACATCTATTCTATCGAGAGACGCTGAAACAAAAAATGCTCGTATCCGCAGTGTGAAGTGATCCTCCGGGCATAACGCACAAGCAAAGCACCGAAAGGCGCGGCGGCAGGAAAACTGTGTCGCCTGGACATTCAGGAACCGAAAGCGGGCTTGGCCGCCTGGTGCTGAAATGTGGTCCCTACTCACCACCACCCAACAGGATCAACGAGAAGTAAGGCGGCGATGAGCGTCGGAAATCATGCTCATCACCGCCTTGTTTCACAGTATAGTGAAATGCGGATTATCCGCTGGAGAGTGAAAGACGGGGGTCGTTGATTATTTCCATGGTGCATTTTCGCTGATACATAGAAATTCACGCGAAGAGGCAGGAAATCTTTTCTGTCAATCGGAGTTGATTTTCTACATAAGACACAATGGCATTGGAGTCTTCTTCGCTGTCAATGCCGCAACAGAAATCAAAAAGGCAAAAACACACAGCGCGGCTGTGCGTTTTTGCCTTTTTGTCTTGTAAGGGACTGCTTCCCTCGCTGTCGGGAACCTCCTCCATCTTCTGAAATCTGGTTTCCAATTTTTCAGAAATGGAGGAAACGGCAAAATGCCGTACACCCAAGATCATCGTTCAAGCATCCGCGAGGAAAGGTTCTTATCACCCGATAGGAGCCTTTCCCGGCTGATCCACAGCCAAATATCACACGCGCCTGAAAGCGCGGATATGCTGTACCTTGAAAATTTCATAGGCAACCGGATAACGAACCTGGACGGAGCAAAGCCCAGCAAATGGCGCGCCATGATCCGCACGGAAAGGAGGATTTGGGCGAGCGATTCAGCCAGTTTGCATCTGTGTGTGGCATCACAGGTGGCCATGACCTCCGTTCAGCTAACGATACTCCCGCGTTGAACGCCCTCAAAGCATTGCGCGGCGCACCCATCAGCATGGGCCGGGGTGAGACTCCCGTGGGCGGCTGCCAGCCGCCATCCGGTTTTGCCAATAACAATTTACAAATGAGGTGAAAATATCATGAATATAAGGGCAGCGCTATATTGCCGTGTAGATTGGAGAATTTCTGTTGAAAATGAAACACAAGGAAGAATATCTGCGATGACCGTCCATCATTTTTTCGGCTCATATCCCATAGCATATAAGGAAGGGGGGCTAAGACAGTGACGGAGGTTGATCACGAGATTGCTTTGGCTTTATTAAAACGACTATGGAAGCGGGAGTTGATTTCGGAAGAAACGTATGTTTCTGCCAGCAGCTCCCGTTTTTTTGACAAACGGCAATTTACATCTGATACTGAAACCGTCAACAAAATAACTGAGGAGGTCAGTACGGATGGTAACAATTAGATGGCTTCGAGAGCAGATTCGGCAGGGAAAAACCATTTACGATCTGCCGCTCCGGGTTACGTTCTATGCGCGTGTTTCTACGGAAAAGGTGGAGCAGCAGGGTAGTTTGGAAAACCAGATTCAATACTACACAGAGTTCATTCAAAAGAACCCGAATTGGACGTATGTTCCCGGCTACATTGATGAAGGTATTTCTGGAACGAGCACTTATAAGCGTGACAGTTTTCTGCGCATGATCGAGGATGCCAAACGTGGGATGTTTGACTTCATTATCACAAAAGAAATATCCCGTTTTTCCCGCAACACACTGGACAGTATCCAATATACACAGGAGCTGCTGGACAACAATGTGGGTGTACTGTTCCAAAATGATAATATCAACACACTGGACAGCGATAGTGAGTTTCGGCTGATTGTCATGGCTGGTGTGGCACAGGACGAAGTTCGAAAACTATCCGAGCGGTTAAAATTTGGCTTTCGGCAGTCTATCAAGAACGGCCATGTTTTGGGAAATAATCGCTTATGGGGTTACGATAAGAAAGATTGCAAGCTGACAATCATCCCGGAGCAGGCGGAAGCGGTCAAGCTGATTTTTCAGCTTTATGCCACCGGAAACTATGGCCTGCGCAAGCTGTCACAGGAGTTGACTCGCCGTGGATACACAAGCCTTTTGGGAAACAAATTCAATTCCGTCACCATCGGCCATATTCTGCAAAACCCAAAGTACAAGGGGTGGTACTGTGGTAATAAGACACAATCCTTAGATTATCGGAAGAAAAAAACGGCATTTCTTGATGAAAGCGAGTGGGTAACATACCCAGATCCTAATATCCCGGCGATTGTCTCAGAAGAACTCTGGAATCAGGCAAATGAGATATTTAAGAAACGCAGCGCCAGAATGAAAGCCTATGGCGTAGGCTATCAGAGCAGGTATCCATACAGCGGGAAAATCATTTGCGGAAAGCATGGAACCGTCTTTCATCGGCAGAGCTTCAAAACCATGGAGGGGCACACAGAATACTGGCAGTGCAGGATGTACCGTGAGCACGGAAAAGCTGGATGCGATTTACCGACGCTCCGAACAAAGGAGCTGGATGCAATTTTGGCAGACCAATTCCAAAAGCTGGTGAAAAATCAAAAGCAGATTGTCCGACTTGTGATGGACAGCGTTTCCAGCGTTCAGCAGAAGCGTGATTACTCCGGACAAATCACCCAGTTGAACACACAGATCAGCCAACTGGAGGAAAAAAAGGATAAACTGCTGGAGCTTAGTATCGCCAACGCAATCACAATTCAGGAATTCAAAAAGCGAAACAACCGCTTCAACGAGCAGATTGCGGATATGCAGGAGCAGATGATTTCTTTACAAAAGCTGGAGGAAAATGGCTCAGCTGCGAGTGTTGACTTGTCCGCAATCGAAAAAGCGCTTTGGCAGGAGCTTTCCTTTCAGGATACCATCTCAACGGAGGTTGTTGCGGCGATCCTCGACCATGTGGTGGTCTGCGAGGGCAGCACGAAACAGCGAATTGATTTGGAACTCTATTTAAGGCTGGGGCAGACCGCTTCAGTCACTTTTTCTCGGGAGAGATTTGCATTTTGGAACACATCTTCTTGGCAATGTGCGCAACAAGGCGCAGATTGTGCTCAACGAGCACATTGCGCGCCTCAATGTCGCCCGCAAGCATGCGCTCGACGTATTTCTTTTCCTCCTGTGCCGAGAGCGGACGCGGGAACGAGCCGCCCGACAGGTGAAGCGAGAGCAGCATGGCGTGCGTAAGCAGATAAAGTGCAATCGACAGCATAAAAACGCCTCCTCTTTTTCTCCATCCTATGGCCGCACGGGAAGTCCCTATGCAGTGCTTCTTTCCATGACATGAAGGAACCATTAGGATTCATTATGTCTTTTTAACAATGTCGAAAAGTGGGTATTTCCGTTTTTTGTGTACTCGTCCAATCTTGCATAATCAGCCGCTTTTCCCCCTTGCGAGGTAAAAAAATGTGTGTTAAGATGCGTTCATCTTCAGGAAAGGAGAAATGTCTGATGACTCAGTTCTTTGCCAATGCAGCTGCATCTCACTTCGCACAGGCCGCCTGTGCCGCTTTCTCCTGTTCTGATATGAACAGCATGATTATTCTGGACGCCAGCCTTATTTTGCTGGCGTCCTTTATTATTCTGCCTCTGGCAGTACTGGTAAGAAACAAAACTGAACAGCCCGTCCGAATCACGACGCAACTTCGACTTCTCTCCCGATTCTCCGCACGAGATAGAGACTGATATCACGAAAGAGGCTCCGTCGATTCGACGGAGCCTCTTCCTCTTAGCCTTTTCACTTTTTCTCGTTCGGCCGGCGAAAAAAGCGGAAATAGATCCCCCCATTCCACATTTTTCAGAAAGAGAGATCCCTCCAATGGACTTTTTAAACTTCCTCATGGCGCTCAGCCCGATCGTCGTCGTGCTCGTCGGCATCCTGGGCTTCAAAAAATCCGCAAAAGCCGTCTCGCCCATCGCCCTTGCCTGGACGCTTATCCTTGCCTTTACCTATTTTAACCTCGACGGCCTCACGTTCGCTGAAAACGTCAAGGTGCTCGACCCTCTGGTCTGGAAAGGCATCAAGGAAGGCCTCAAGATCGTGCTGATGGTCTTCGGCGCGTTCACCATTTTGAACCTTTTGCGTGAGACGGGCGCCATTGAGGACGTCAAGTCCACCATCGCGCAGATCAGCGACGACCGCCGCGTGCAGGTGGTCATCATCGGCATGATGCTGCCGATCTTCCTTGAGGGTGCAGCGGGCGCGGGCGCTCCCGCCGCCATCGCCGCCCCGTTCCTCGTGGCCCTCGGCTTTAACCCCACCACCTCCATCGCCATCGCGCTGCTCGGCGACGCGACGCCCGCCTCGTTCGGCGGTGCGGGCCTGACGACCATCAACGGCGGTGCGGCCCTCGTTGACGCGGGCCTTGCCACCGTCGCGCAGAACGCCGCAATGGCCGGCCGCTTCCACATGTTCGGCGTGCTCGTCATCCCGTTCATCATGGTCGGCATGGCGTTCGGCAAAAAGGGCTACACGGGCATTCTCCCCTACCTCACTTTCGCGGGTGTGAGCACGTGCCTGACGATGTTCCTCCTCTCCAACTTCGTCGGCGCAGAGGTCACCTCCATGGGCACGGGCCTCATCTCCATCCTTCTCTCCGTTGCGTATGTCAAGCTCGTCGGCGTGAAGACTCCGGACGAATTCCGCAATGAAAGCGCCAACCATCAGCGCAAGTACAGCTCGTTCAAGGCCATGTCGCCTTACGTCTACATGCTCGTGCTGCTCCCGCTCATCCGCTACGGCTTCCCCGCCGTCGTTGAAAACGGCTTTGCCATCATGTGCACATTCGGCTACATCTTCTGGGTCGACCTTGTCATTCTTGTGTGCGGCATCCTCGGCGCGCTCACGCTGGGCGTGGACTTCAAGACCTATAAAGCCGTCTGCAAGCGCACCGCGAGCGGCGTGCTGCCGGTCCTCATCACGATGGGCAGCCTCCTTATCGTCGCCTACATCATGCAGTCCTCCTCCACGGGCATGATGAACCTCCTCGCCTCTGACATCGCCGCCGTCGTCGGCCGCTTCTATCCCGCGGCAGCCGTCCTCATCGGTTCGAGCGGCGCGTTCATCACCGGCACGGGCCTTGGCTCCAACATCATGTTTGCTCAGATGCACATCGACGCCGCAGCGTCGCTCGGCATGAACCCCATCACGATCTTCGCCGGTCAGAACGCGGGCGCTTCGCTCGGCAACCTGATCTGCCCGAACAACACGGTCGCCGCCTGCGCGACGGTCGACCAGGTGGGCAACGAAAGCGACGTCATGAAGAAGACCTTCAAGGCCTTCGCCATCATCCTTGTTTTGTACATGGTTCTCGCCATGCTTTATACCTGCGTGCTCTTCCCCAACTTCGGCATGTAAGGGCCGCACAAACGATCAGTTAACTACACGGGCACACCGTTTTTGAGAAAGGAAGTATTCTTATGGCAAAGAAAAGAGTTCTCGGCGTGGTCGGCATGGGTCATGTCGGCGCACATGTGGCTTACGCTCTGGCGATCCAGGGCATCGCGGACGAGCTGGTGCTCGTCGACCAGAACGAGCAGAAGCTCGCAAGCGAAGTGCAGGATCTGCGCGACGCAGTCGCGTACATGCCCCACCGCGTGACGGTGCGCGGCGGCGACTTCTCCGACCTTGGCGTGTGCGACGTCATCGTCAACAGCGTCGGCAAGATCGACCTGCTGCGCGGCACGCATGACCGCGTGACCGAGATGGACTTCACCATCCCCGCTGTGCGCGGCTACGCGGAAAAGATCAAGGCCAGCGGCTTTGACGGCGTGCTCATCAACATCACCAACCCCTGCGACATCGTCACGCGCGAGCTGGCACTGCATCTGGGCCTGCCCCGCGGCCGCGTGTTCGGCACCGGCACGGGCCTCGACACCTCCCGTCTTCTGAGCGCGCTGGCGCGCCAGACCGGCCTTGACCACAAGTCCATCACCTGCTACATGATGGGCGAGCACGGCAACCAGCAGTTCGCGCCCTGGTCCTGCGTCAGCTTCCGCGGCGTGCCGCTGGATGAGTGGGCCAAGACCGACGAGCGCTTCCGCTTCGACCGCGACGCGCTGCAGAAGGAGTCCATTGGCGGCGGCTGGGTCACGTTCTCCGGCAAGTTCTGCACCGAGTATGGCATCGCCACCACCGCCGCGCGCATGGCCTACGCCGTGCTGCACGACGAGAAGGTCATCCTGCCCGCCAGCGCGGAACTGTGCGGCGAGTACGGCGAAGAGGGCCTGTTCGCGGGTGTTCCCTGCGTCATCGGTGAAAACGGCGTCGAGCAGGTCGTCGAGCTGCCGCTGACCGCCGACGAGAAGGCCACCTTCCACGCCTGCTGCGAGGGCATCCGCCACAACATGGAGCATCTCAAGGAAATCTAAAGAGCAAACAAATTTCGACAGGAGGTCATCCTTATGAATATCACGATCACTAAGACTACCCATCCCGGCACGCTGCCCCCGTCCGACCAGCTCGGCTTCGGCACCGTGTTCACCGATCATATGTTCCTGATGGACTACAGCGCCGACAAGGGTTGGCATGACGCGCGCGTCGTGCCCTACGGCCCCATCACGATGTCCCCGGCCGCGAGCGTCCTGCACTACGGCACCGAGGTCTTCGAGGGCATGAAGGCTTACCGCCGTCCCGACGGCGGCGTGCAGCTCTTCCGCCCCTGGGAGAACGTCGCCCGTCTGAACCGCTCCTGCGAGCGTCTGGGCCTGCCCCAGCTTGATCCCGACGATGCGCTGCAGGCCATCAAGACCGTCGTCAAGGTCGACGAGAACTGGGTCCCGAGCGATCCCGGCACGTCCCTCTACATCCGTCCGTTCCTGTATGGCACTGACCCGACGCTTGCCCTGCACGGCGTGCATGAGGCCACGTTTGCTATCATCCTCTCCCCCTCCGGCAGCTACTTCAAAAACGGCTTACAGCCCGTTCCCATCATGGTCGAGACCGAGGACGTCCGCGCGGTGCGCGGCGGCACGGGCGAGGCCAAGTGCGGCGGCAACTACGGCGCGGCCAACCGCGCGGGCGACCGCGCCATCGAAAAGGGCTTCTCTCAAGTCCTGTGGCTCGACGGCGTGGAGCGCAAGTACGTCGAAGAAGGCGGCGGCATGAACGTCATGTTCAAGATCAATGGCACCGTCGTCACCCCCGCGCTGACTGGCTCCATCCTGCGCGGCGTGACGCGCAAGTCCGCCATCGAGCTCTTAAAGAGCTGGGGCGTGCCCGTCGAGGAGCGTCTGCTGAGCGTGGACGAGCTCTTTGACGCCGCGGCGTCCGGCGCGCTGGAGGAGGCGTGGTGCATCGGCACCGCCGCCGTCATCTCCCCGATCGGCGAGCTGAGCTGGGGCGACAGAGACTACAAGGTCAACGACAACAAGATCGGTGCGCTGTCTCAGAAGCTCTACGACGAGCTGACTGGCATCCAGTGGGGCACAAAGCCCGACCCGTTCGGCTGGGTCTGCCCGATCGACTAATTTTGCTATTCTCTCATCTCTCTCATATAGGGAAAAGGCGGTGCGCTTGCACCGCCTTTTCCCTATTTTATCGTTTTGTTATCGTTTAAATTCATGCAAATTGTAAAATAGCGCTCAGCTTATTTTGACATATTTTAAGATTTTGCCTCGTTTTCTATGTCTGACTATTGATTTTTTAAAATTAAATGATATACTAACCTCATCAATCAAAATAAAAAGGAGGAGCTTTCCATGCCTACGCAAAAAAGCACCGCACGGCTGTCGAAAAAGCCGCCGCTGTCGCCCGAGGAGCTCAAACAGATCGACGCTTACTGGCGCGCAGCAAACTATCTGACCGCCTGCCAGCTCTATCTTCTCGATAATCCTCTGCTCGAGCGCCCGCTGTGCGAGAGCGACTTAAAGCAGACCATCGTCGGCCATTGGGGCACCTGCCCGGGCCAGAACTTCATCTACACGCACTTAGACCGCGTCATCAAGCGCGATGACCTCGATATGATCTACCTTTCCGGCCCCGGTCACGGCGGCAACGCCATGGTCGCGCAGGACTGGCTGGACGGCAGCTATACGGAGGTCTACCCCAACATCACGCGCGATAAGGAGGGCATGCAGAAGCTCTTCAAGCGCTTCTCCTTCCCCGGCGGCATCCCGAGCCATGTCGCGCCCGAAACGCCGGGCTCTATCCACGAGGGCGGCGAGCTGGGCTATTCCCTCTCCCACGCCTTCGGCGCGGTGGCGGATAACCCCGACCTGATCGCGGCCTGCGTCGTCGGCGACGGCGAGGCCGAGACCGGCCCGCTCGCGACGTCCTGGCACGGCAACAAGTTCATGAACCCGATCACCGACGGCGCAGTCCTGCCGATCCTGCACTTAAATGGCTTCAAGATCGCAAATCCTACCATCTTCTCCCGCATGAGCCACGAGGAGGTCGAGTGCTTCTTCCGCGGCTGCGGCTGGGAGCCGCGCTTTGTCGAGGGTGACGAGCCCGAGACGATGCACCAACAGATGGCCGCCGCGGTCGACTGGGCCATCCGCGAGATCAAGCGCATCCAGCGCACCGCGCGAGAGAGCGGCAAGGCGAGCCGCCCCCGCTGGCCGATGCTCGTGCTGCGCACCCCGAAGGGCTGGACCGGTCCGAAGGAGGTCGACGGCAACGCAATCGAAGGCAGCTGGCGCGCCCATCAGGTGCCTATCTCCATGGGCGCGGATGAAAGCAAGCACCTGCCGCTGCTCGAACAATGGCTGCGCTCCTACAAGCCCGAAGAGCTCTTCAACGAGGACGGTACGCCGGTCGAGCTGATCGCGTCCTTCCCGCCCAAGGGCGAGCACCGCATGGGCGCAAACCCGCACGCCAACGGTGGTCTTCTCCTGCGCGACCTGCGCACGCCCGACTTCCGCGACTACGCGGTCGATATCCCCGCCCCCGGCGAGGTCGAGGCGCAGGACATGTACGTCCTTGGCACCTATGTCCGCGATGTGATGAAGCTCAACATGGAGTCGCGCAACTTCCGCATCTTCGCACCCGACGAGACGGCGTCCAACCGTTTGCAGGCCGTGTTTGACGTCACGGGCCGCCGCTTCCTCGACGAGCAGATCGAGGGCATCGACGAGCACCTTGACCCCGACGGCCGCGTGATGGACTCCATGCTCTCCGAGCACTTCTGCGAGGGCTTCCTCGAAGGTTACCTGCTGACGGGCCGCCACGGCTTCTTTGACAGCTACGAGGCCTTCATCCGCATTGTCGACTCGATGTTTTCCCAGCACGCCAAGTGGCTCAAGATGTGCAATGAGCTCCCCTGGCGCCACGATATCGCCTCCCTCAACTATATCCTCGCCTCCAACGTCTGGCAGCAGGACCACAACGGCTTCACGCATCAGGATCCCGGCTTCCTCGACCACGTCGCCAACAAGAAGGCCGACGTCGTGCGCATGTATCTGCCGCCCGATGCCAACTGCCTGCTCTCCTGCTTTGACCACTGCATCAAGAGCCGTAACTACGTGAACGTCATCGTCGCGAGCAAGCACCCGCGCCAGCAATGGCTGACGATGGAGCAGGCCGTCAAGCACTGCACGCAGGGCATCGGCATCTGGGAGTGGGCCTCGAACGACCAGGGCCAGGAGCCCGACGTCGTCATGGCCTGCTGCGGCGACACGCCGACGCTTGAGACTCTCGCCGCTGTGACGATCCTGCGCCGCGAGCTGCCGGAGCTCAAGATCCGCGTCGTGAACGTCGTCGACCTGATGAAGCTCCAGCCGCACACCGAGCATCCCCACGGCCTGACCGACGCAGAGTACGACACGCTCTTTACCAAGGACAAGCCCATCATCTTTGCCTACCACGGCTATCCCACGCTGATCCACGAGCTGACCTACCGCCGCCACAACCGCAACCTGCACGTGCGCGGCTATAAGGAGGAAGGCACGATCACGACCCCGTTCGACATGCGCGTGCTCAACGATATCGACCGCTTCGATCTCGTCATCGACACGGTGCAGCGCCTGCCGCAGCTCGGCAACCGCGGTGCTTATCTCATCCAGAAGATGAACGACAAGCTCGTTGAGCACCGCCAGTATATCAAGGACAACGGCGTAGATCTGCCCGAGGTCCGCGCGTGGAAGTGGAACGACGGCAAGGGCGTTGAGGCGTAAAGGAGGCGTACTTTATGCGGATCGCGATCCCCGTTACGGGAGAAGACGTCTCCTCCCCGCTCGCCAATGCCGAAGCCTTCCATTTTTATGAGGACGACCACGGAAAGATCGTGCGCGAGTTCCTCGAGCCGATGGAAGAAAGCGGCACCGACGCTGCCGTCGGCCTTTTGGAGCGTTACGGCATCGATGCGCTGCTCTGCGGCACGATCGACGACACCGAGCGCACCGCTGTCAGCATGGCAGGCATCATGCTCTTCCCCGGCTATTCCGGCAAGGCAGACGACGCCGCGCTGCGCTTTCTGAGCGGCAGCGTCGTGTCCGACCCGAACAACCACTGCAACGCCTGCGGCTTCAAAGGAGCGTGCTCCCTGAAGGATAAAGGCGGCTGCGGCGGCAACTGAACAGCAAAAAGGAGCAAGCTTTCGGCTTGCTCCTTTTTTGCTTGATATTGTTACGATGCGGGGCGCGTGGTGGAGAGGAAGTCCGAGTTGATCCAGCCAAACTTACCGTCCACGCTGACGAACGTCCACCCATCCTGCTTGGCCGCAGCCTGTACCTCGCTGCCGAGCGACACAGTCGTGACCTTGTCATAGCTCGTGCCCGGGCCGCTGCGCAGATTCACGCCGCCGGTGGTGTAATAGATGTAATACTTGTCATACACAGAGCTCGGCTTGACGGAGACCTCGTCATGGCCTGTGAGGTCGAGCCAGTCGATCGTGTCGCCGCCCGTCTGATTATCGCCGCTCATATTATCGCCCTGCGCGGGGTCGCTCACATCGTTCTCGCCGGTGAGCGAGCCGTCTTCGCCGGTCACAGTCTGGCCGTCCTCGCCGGTCTGCTGGCCGCCGCGCAGCTGCTCGATCTTCGTCTGCGCCGCAGCAAGATCGCTGCGCGCGCTCTTGAGCTTGAAGCCCAGCACGACCACCGTGATCAGGAGCACCAGCGAAAGCGCCAGCAGTCCCATAAAAAGCACATAAAGCGGATTGCGCCGCGGTTTGCGGCGGCTGACCCGACGTCCTTCCATAATGATTCCCCCTTATCGGTTTGTTCGCCTTTATTGTACATAATTTTCACAAGTTATGTCAAGTGCCTTTCCTCTTTAGACGCGCAAATTCACAAAAAGTTCCCACCCGGTGCAAAAAAAGGAGATGACCAAGGCCATCTCCTTTCAGCGGATTTACTTTTTGTTTGCGCGCTCCTTGCGGCGCTCGAGGAATTCCTTGGGCTCGGCCTCGGCGAGCTTGCGCTCGCGGCGCTCGAGGACTTCCCTGGGCTTTTCGGTGATCGCGCCGGCGGCCTTGAGAGATTCCTTTGTCGCCAGCGGGCCGACCAACTCGTAGATCAGCACGGAGAAGAGGATGATGTTGCGGATCAGCTCGCCATCCGCGCCGAGCGCCT
>ERZ1034719.1340-NODE-1340-length-11591-cov-4.741245_pt1 | contig 11591 bp, 23 predicted proteins | sample MGYA00520703_ERZ1034719 | MGnify/ENA primary metagenome ERZ1034719 (study PRJEB33766, sample SAMN09781716) | gut metagenome | biome: gut microbiome | host: Homo sapiens | place: Madagascar | study: EMG produced TPA metagenomics assembly of the PRJNA485056 data...
TCCTTTCTTTTTTTATTATTGTGTTTTGAGTTTGTTTTCTTTTATAAGCCGTGCCGCTATAACCGGACTCAGTTTAACCGTCGGTAAAGTAATTTTATTAGCGCCGTTGCTCCACACCTGATGGCTACCGCAGCATCTCACCTCCTTATATCCGTTATCCCGTAGAATCTTTTTAAATTCTTTTACCTTAAACTGTGTTATGTTTACACCGCCTTTCTATTTTATAAATCAAAATTCAATTCCTTTTAGGTACAGTATACACTAATTAACGCTTTTTCGCAATATGTCGCATTAGTAGTACCTTTCAGGTGGTGGGTAGTTCACCCCAAAACTTGTCGTCGCCTGCCCATAGCTTCGTTATAACTCTCCCCACGCCCTCGCCTCCTTTCTCTTTTCGTTTGTAATCGCCGACATAACGGCGGCGCACGGCTTCCAACAATTACCGTTGTGTGCGCAGTTTTTGCAATATGTTCTTAGTGCTTCATATACCGTCATATCACGCCACCTCCGAATTGGTTTTAAATTCGCTAAGAGCTTTCGCCACAGCTTTGTATGTATCGTTCTCTACTGCCTTATCAACCTTACCAAGCAGCTCTGCGTTAAGAGCGGCGAGCGCTTTCATCCTTGTGTCATATTTTTTAAGAATCCTCATACCGGAAGCAACATCGGTTACATACCATCCGTCGCTCCGCTTATCAAAACCAAATTCGATTTCTCTTCCTCGTGGAGTTCTTACTACCTGTCCATAACCGCTAACCCGCTCAAAGTGATTAAGGGTCTTAGGGTCGTTTCTGTTAGATACCGCTGCGTAAAAGTCAAGTTTATACATTTTCATTTACCTCCAATCTCTAACTTTATTAACCGCATAATCATATATTTCGCAATACTCTTGATTGGTAATGCTAACATCCCACGCGGCTCGATTTGTAATCTCTGAAATTTTATCAACAGAATCAGCCGCGTCTATAAGCCTGATATATTTTTCTACTATGTCATTCATTTTCATTTGCCTCCGCTACATCACCGTCTATTAGCCGTTCAACCGTCATAGTATCATCCTCAATACCCGCACACGCAACCTCGGGATTGTACCCCACCGCATCCGCCGACACCCAAACCGACCACCTATTAGCAGCTTCTCTCTTCGCCGTCTCTTCGTCGTCTGCTTCAATCTCATATGTAACTCGTCCTGAATAATCGAACTGTACAAGATATTCCATTTCGTTCTCCTTTCTTAAATAAAATCTACTATGAGCATACTGTCACCCATAACCATATCAGAGCACCTCAGTGTATTTAATATCGTTCTCTCAATAGCTTCGCTTGCGTCTTGATAGCACCACGACTCTTCCCATATCGAGCAAAACGACGCGCACCCTCCGCCGTAATAATCTGAGAACAGTATTAGATCTGCTGAGTCGAACCCCGTATCTACAGCCTTTATTCCATACCAGCCGTAATTATCATCGCGTAACTCGTCGAAGCTTTTGTTCGCGTTCTTAGAGTCTATTACAGCGAAGTCACAATCTGGAAATCGACTACCCTCACGAATACATTTACGCGCCCTTTCTCCGAGATAATTACTTAGCTCGCTTACTGTGCAAATCATAGATTCATTTTCTTTTCTCATTTCAATACTCCTCCGGCAACAGCATGGTCGTTACATTACCCTTGTCGCCGAAGTCTGTGATTATCCAAATCTCGCCCTTACTTGTGTTATATGCGGCGAGCGTTCGTCCATCGCCTACCCGAACCGCCTCGTCGTTTAAAGCCTTGTCCTCTTCGGGGATATCACCCCAATCGCACTTTGTGTATCGCCCGAAAGCGTCGAGCAGCTCTTCGCAAATTTTACCGTCACCGAGTATATTTGCTATACCCGGCGTCATGACCTGCATTCCTAAATCAAATTTCAATTCCATTCCAAATTCAATTCCTTTCTGTTAATCACACTCAACAAACTCGCCGTTTCGGAGAGTATACCAAGTGTTAGCCTTGATTTTTTCTCCGTCTACAATTGCTGCCTTGATATTAATCAGCGGATATGTTTTACCGTTCCAATCGCCACGTTCCGCAATGACGATAGCAGAACCGAGCCCCGCTTTTGCTTTAGACTTGCAACCTGTCACTATCGCAACAGAATCACCGGTCGCCACTTCCGCTGCTGACTGGTAGCCCGAATTCACGGCTGCTGACTGGTAGCCCGAATTCACGGCTGCTGACTGGTTGCCCGAATTCACGGCTGCTGACTGGTAGCCCGAATTCACGGCTGCTGACTGGTAGCCCGAATTCACGGCTGCTGACTGGTTGCCCGAATTCACGGCTGCTGACTGGTAGCCCGAATTCACGGCTGCTGACTGGTAGCCCGAATTCACGACTGCTGACTGGTTGCCCGAATTCACGACTGTGTCGTCTTTCCAGTTGACCTTATCGAGAATAAATGAAACACCAGCCTGTATAAGTCCCTTGAGTCCAAGTTCAACGCCGATTTTGATTTTAGTCGAGGCAACTTTGGAGTCGTCATCATGTTTGGAAAGTTCTCCGCTTTGCTCCACCTCGCAGTATCGATTTCCGTCGCACGGGGGATAATAGCTAAATACTTCTAAAGGATTTTCGCAAGCGTGAAACCCTTTTTCACAGGCTTTTGCTTCTTTTTCTTCGTACTCTTTTTCTATTTCGTACTGAAAACCTCTGCACTTTAAGTTCTTATCAAAGCCCTTATATGCTTTCATCGTTTATCACAATTCCTTTCTATTTGTTATTTTGTTTTAGCATTTGTCTTTGTTTGGGCAAGTATCACAATCGTAACGGATCCAATGTCCATCGCCGTCCTTACCCATACAATCACTCTCGCCTTTGAGTTTTACATATATGTCATATGCTTCGTCTGTCTTGTCGTCTATGGGTTTATAATAAAAATCACAGTTTTCGTCTACACAGTTGTCGCTCCAAAACACACCAACATTACAACCGCAATCCTCGTCAGCCCATTCCCCCTCAAACCTAACATCATTTATGCAACATATTTCTGCAAGCTTATTGAGTACGGGTATAGGGCAGGTCCACGCCGTATCAAACCACAGCGTATTCTTGTTGCTGAGTGAAGAGTATTGCGCGTTCCATTTCGTGCCCCAATTCGCCACACTCCAATCATACCAATTATTTAAGCCGTACAGCTCCCTCTCCCTCTTGCCTAAATCACCGCGATAAATGTTGTCGGGCATTGGAATAATTTTGTTGAAGTCGATTTTAGACCCATTTCCTTTTATGTACTGAAGAACCCTGTCTATATTCTCCTGATTTCCGTGAAACACAATTCGATTTGTTACCCAATTTGGCATTTTAATTCTCCTTTTTGAATTAATATTATCGATAATCAAACATGGTTACGCGCCTCTTCTTATTACTTCATAGTTTTTAGGGATTCTGTTTACCGGCACATATGTATATTCGTTTAAGTTCATCCAAAACGGACGACTAAACTGATACGCAGCCGGATGCTTTACCAACCGTTTTTCAGTACCGTCCCACAAAGTAAATTTGATTTCACTTCCGACCGGCAGATTGCTGAGTGCGTCTGGACTCTTTTTCTTTTTATATTCTCATAGCAGCGCTCTCGCCATTCCTCTACCCACTCATACTCTGTAGGGGTAAGCAAATCAAGTATTTCTTTCGGACAATCATAGTAACCGGGGCCAGCGCTCTCATCTATATCCTTGTAAGAAAAATTAAAATAGTCTTTGTTGTTAACGGACGTGAGCATTACCACTCCAAAAACGCTTTCCTTTTCGGGCTCAGCCCCCGTTTTGAGAATGGTTTTCTTTACAGCGGCATAGTAAGTAGGGCCTACCATAGCAGATTTGAGCACTTCATATCTCCCCTTGTTGCCTACCACATCGCAATTCATTATGTTGTCGCACTCTGCTTTTCTATCTATTTTGCCGTCCTTATAGAACGACGCATGATAACTTGTCCATCCCATTTTAAAATTCCTCCTTGTAAGAAAAGTTAAAATAGTCTTTGACTACTTCTTCAATTACATTATTGTTTTTGTCCATCCAGTATGTATTCGCGCCCAATTTTTCTTTCTTATACCCTTTGCTTAACATTTGGTATTCCTGCTCCGCTACTGTGTCGTGCCATTGAAGCCCTCTTGCCTTATAGAGCGGAATCCAGTGTGCATCGTAGAAATTGTAACCCGCTCCGTCTATGCCAAAGAAATATCCGAACTCATCAGATTCGTAAATTCTAAACCCACATTTCGACATGATTTCGATTCCATTTCCTTCTTCAAGCCACCAATCATCTGCGGAGTCGCCAAACGACCACATTGTACCCCACATCGGAAGAGCATCGTCTCGCTCGACCTCAAAGTCATCGCGCTCTGCATCCGTCCACGAGTCATTGTCAAGCTGGATGTGATACCTGCCATCCTCGTAGATGTCCTCGATCACGCCGCAATGCTCGCTCAGCGGCTGGTAGCAGTAAACTCTGTCACCGACCGCAGGCTCAGTCACCTCGTGGATGTCCTCGTCGCCGATGTTCATCAGCTTCTCGATCATGCCCTGCGGGATTTCGTTCATTTCGTGAACCCAGCGTTCAGCCGCATCTCTGATTGTTAAACCATTTTTCATTTTCAATTTCCTTTCCTTTTACTCTTCAACTTCGACCATAAAGCTGTTGTCCGGATCCATTTTACAAGGCACTCCATTTGCGCTTATCGCCACATATTCAAACAATGGAATTACCATTAAGTATTCGGAGTCGTATACATATACCGTTCCCGAATCATCCACAAAGAAATCATCTATCTCCTCTCCAACTTCAATCCAGTCACCGTCTGACGATTGAAGGTATGCGTCGTCTGGTATAAGTGACACTTCCTTGGACACAGGCTTGACTTTACTCTTAGATTTGGATTTGTTTTTGCTGTCATAGTGGTCATAATTATCGTACCATCCGCCGTAGTACCAATTTCCACTATCCCAACTTCTATCGTATATGAGCTCCTTCCATTCGAAGAAATTGTTACACTCATTTGCTATAAGCTTCTTTGCTCTCTCGACCTGTGCGTACATTTGCGGGATAGAAACAAATTCGTGCTGAGTGTGAGCGTTATAATATCCACACGATAAATTAACGGCAGCACACCCGAGTACCGGCGCTATATCCACTATGTCCGAATAAGAACCATAGTCTCGCTTAAATCCGTATTTTTCTACCGTTTCAGCAAACACCTCGTTATCAAGTTCATAATAAACCGCGTCCCTTTCGTGCGCTCGGTCAAATTCGATTATGAAATTGATTTTCGGTTTTATTCCACTCGCGCAAAACTTTCCCGCACCCACGCCGCCGATTTCCTCGTCCTCCGTAAAGAGCACATGACACCGCAGTTCTTTGATAATTTCGAGAATCATAGTGATACCGCACCTGTCGTCTCCACCTATACCATACGGCGACATCATTATACTTTTATCTTCCGACATACAAATGATATCAGGAGTCCGTTTGTGTACGGTGTCCATATGAGCGACGAGCAAGACCGGAACCTCGCCCGCCGCGTATACAAACCCGTCGTCCGATATCGGCGAATATCCTTTGTCTCTCAAGTGACAAGTCAACGCCGATTTGAGCTTGTCCTGCGGAAACTTAAATATGTTAAGCAACTTCATTTTCTTTTTCCTCCATATATTCGTCATAGCAAGTTTTGCATAAATACGAGTCGGCTTCCTCTACATATACCATATTGTCCGTAAATTCAAACTCGTCGCACTTATCACATCTCGTTACTTCTTCGTCAAATGCATCTCTACACATTGTATACCAGTCTCCGCCTATGTAGTCATTTACTATAAGACTATCACCATAGTCATCATACGCGACTTCCCTTTCGTTATGGTATTCGCAGTAGAATGTGCAGTCTTCGCAATAGACTTCGCCATCAATTTCATATTCAACGTCGTTGATTGCACAACCGCAATGATAGCAATAAGAGCGGTTATCAAGACAATCACAGCACTGTAACTCTTCCGCATTATCATCATCTGAGTCCATCATATCACCGCAATCAACACAATAGGAATCGCCGCCAATATACAAACCGTATGTCGTTTCTGATTTCATTTCCTTGTTGTATGTGAACACGCACTCGTCAGGGTATTCCTCGTAATCTCGGTAATGGAATGTGTTATTATAGGTGACTATGTAGCAATCCCAATCATCATCGACCTTCTTCCACAAATTCGGTTTTTCAATGCATTTTGCTATAATATCCTGTACAACCGCTCTATAATCCCCATAGCTTTCTCCCGTCGCGTCGCCGCCCTTCGGGTAGAGGCGAGACTGCAAAAGCAAACCGTTTTCATAAAAGAATAATTGTCGTGTGATTTTCTTTTCCATATACCACCGATTTCCTTTGTATGTTTCGGGCAACGTATAGAAACACATACTTGTACTATCGTTGGAATAACTAAGAGTTCCCGCCTTATAACAGCCCTGATACGCACCTGAGCGGTTAATGAAGTGACAACTACTCCACGAATTTCCATTTGACATCAGAAGAAAATCGCATATGTTCACACTCAGTACGGTTATTCTTTTTATTTTAAGCGGGTTAGTATCGTCTGCGGCTTTTGCAAACAACTTGTTATAGCTTAAATAATTCCTGTCACCCTCCTCGTGTTTGTCTGTGAATTTCGTCGCGTCAATTTTACGGTCATCGCCTATCGGATATTCCCTGAATACTGTATTGATTACACGACTGCGCTTCATTCCGGAACGCATTTCCTTATAATACCCGAGTCGGTTTATCAACTCCGCTTCGCATTCACTTATCTCTCGACTTGCGCTCTGAGAAAGCAAGCTTATAACCGCATTAAACATCTTGGACTGCTCAAGCTCGTTTTCAGTTATTTTTCTTGATGTATACGCGACCAGTTCATTAATGTCTCTTTTGAACGCAGATGGGTCTGACCCCCTAACTTCATCACGGAGAAATATTATTGCCTTTGCTTCTTCGTTCCACATAGGATGATTTCGGAGAAGATGAAACAGAGTTTCCTTCTCATAGAACCACTCTCTGACATTGGCTTCTATTCCTGCCGTAGTAAAATCATTATCAATTCCGACCTCAAGAAAAATCCGTTCCACCTGTTTTGTATAGTATTCTATCTGCTTTGAAGTGCTGTCGTATTTTTCTAAAAATTCCCTATTTTCGTTTTCGAAATACATTTTATTTTCCTCCTTGATTTAAAACTGAATATATTCTCGTTCTGAAGCCTTCTTAGAGGGCTCGGGTATCAAATCTGATGCGCCAACCCAATACCCATGTCTGTCTTCGCAGTGTCCCCTACAATCATGTACACCAATAGGTTTATCGAAAGCTATCCCTATCTCCATACTTATTGGGTTGGATTCGTCTACACAGCAAACCGTGGCTTTTGCAAACATCTCCGGCCCACACAAGTCTATAACCCTGTCGCCTACTTTATATTCGTAACTCATTTCATTTTCCTCCTTAATTTAGTTTTTATCAAAATGCGGGTCGTACCAGCGCGTTGCCGCTCTCTTGCGCTTCTCGTTGAAAACTTTCTTCACTTCATCATTAACGAATTTAATCTCTGATAACGGAAGAGCATGGGGACAAAGATCGAAAACTTCGTTAGGACTAATCCCGTAGCCATACTCTAAATACAGCCACCTTGAACACCTCGCATAATGCACACACTCCGAACAAGGCAATGTGTTTTCACAACCCTTATCCTCCTCAAACTCCGTATCTATTTCAAAATCCTCGTTCATTTCGTTTTCCTCCTTAAATTCAATTTAATTTCTGAATTAACGCTCTTGCTATATTGTCTATTGCTGTGTATGTTGCCGCCGTCGCCAAACGTTCTATATCTTCGGTTGTCAACCTCACGCCCAATTCCTTTAGAACTTTGATTTTGTGTTTAACAAATGTTTCCATTCTGTCTTTTTCGGTCACTTTTAATTCTCCTCCTTCTTTTTATAATTTTTGTTGCAAGCCATCGAGCTACGGCATCCTCCATCCGTTCCTCGAAAGCTATAATTTTACCCTCGTGCCACAGCGCATACAAAAACGCGACGACGAAGGTAATTTCAATTACAGTTGTGATTGCAAATCTCAATTCCATTTTGATTCCCTTTCTGATTTAAAATAAGTTTGTACCGTTTTGCCTATATGCCTCATTCCATTTTCGCGCCAGTTCCTTCGCCTCTCTACGGCTTTCGCATAAATAACATATATCAACATTATATCTTTTAAGTATAACAATTAGATTATTACCCGTCGCTATCGTGTCGGCGAAGGCGAAATACTTTCCGTTTTCGGCAGTGACAACCACAACAAAAATCATTTTCATTTTAGATCCTCCACTCTCCGCATATGTTCCCGTTGCTGTCTATCACCTTGCCATCTGTTCGCCCTTCGGCTACAGCTCTGCTTATCTGCCCGAAAATTCGGTCAAGCTCAGCCGCCGTGGCGTAGTAGTCAGCATATTTATTTTCCGCGTCACAGTCATGGAAAGCAGCGTTCCCGGTTTTGGTTTCGATTTTCATTTTGATTTTGCCTCCTTGTTTTGATTTCGTTTTCAAGCTTACAATACGATTTCGCGGTTTTACTAAAAGTTTGTGAAATGTTTTATGTCGCGCTCTCTTCGATAGCTACCTCGAGCCACGCCGTCAGAGACGCGATTTTTGTTCTTGCGGGGTACTGTACGGTTGCCATTGACTGAATGTGATCGTAGTTTGTTCGACGATAAATACTCACGACGACATCCTGAACTCTACCGATTTCGTTTCTATGAGCAACGTACAGATTACGAAGTGAATTTATATTTGCTTCACAATATGCACCCGGAACAAGATGCCAACCCGATTTCTTAATCGTATCAAAAATCCATTTCACACAGTCCTCACCATAGGCGTTGAGTGCGGTTAGGGTAACGCGCAGACCGGTAAGCATTGGTTTCGTTTCCTTGCTGTCCTGCGGGAAAAGCACCACGCCGTAGTCGTCGCATATCTGCTTGAGCTTTATTGCCTTTGCGTCGCCGCCGACAAACAGAGCGTAGAGTTTCTCTATGGTTCTCAATTTGATTTTGTTTTCGTCCTGCTTTCCGAAAATAAACGCTTCTTCCGCTTCGCTCAGTCCTTCATAAATCTGACACGGCATTGACTGCTCGCCGACCATTCGCGCCGCTATAAGCCTGTGCTGTCCGTCGATAACATAGAGCTGCCCGTCTCGATAACTGACTACCAACGCACCCGCCTTTTTCTTGTCCCACTGCTTAGCGATTTCCTTTTCGTGTCCGTGCTGCGGGCGCTGATATGTCGCGGGAACACTCAGCAGGTCAACGGGGATCTCGGCAAATTTCAGCCCACCGATTTCCGGGACATTCCGTAGAATGGTTTCAATGTAGAGAGCGTGGGTATCAACGGATTCATTTGTAGAGTTGTTAATAAGTGCAAGTGGCATAATTTCATTTTCCTTTCAAAATTTAATTTACATTTCGTTTTAGCTTTCAATTTACATTTCGTATTAGCTAAAGCTGTATTCGATTTACATCTCATACTCAACATAAATTTCACCGTTAGGCGCATATACACACGACCACACGCAGCCGCGCTCATATACAGCCCGTTCGGCTACACACATAGCGTCGTCAAGATTATCAAAATGCCTTCCGATTATTAGACCGTTTTGCTTTTCGACTTCGACTCCGTAATTCATTTTCTTCCCTCCTCTAAATTTATTCTCGCCTTGTGACCGTCTCCCCAGCACACAAGCACAAGGGCGGAAACGCTATTCCCGTAGATTACGATTCCGCCCGTTATGTATGCCGTATACTTTTCGCCGTCGTTTTCAAAACGGATTTTCGTTTCAAATCCGACTCTCCACACCACTCCTCTCACAAACTTTTCGTATGACATGATAAAATATTCGCTCCTTTCGTTTTCGTTTCAATTTTGTAGTATTTAGATTATGTTTTGAGAGTAGAAACACTTCGGGAATATAATTTCATTACCAATTTCCGAAGTGATTTTCTTTAGTTTATTTCCCGCAATTCTTCGAGTATTTCATCTTCTCCGAATACGCGCTTTACTCCTTCCCATTCGTGACAACACGCCTTCCAAATCTTATAAGCGTTCGGATTTCGCGTTAATCTGCCGAATTCGTTTTCGGTTTCGGTTTCATACCCAAAGTCCAAACAAAAATCCTTATAGTCACCGGGATCGTATTTTGTCAAACACGCGAGAATGTCGTAGCAAGTCGGCGTAATATTGTGTGTTGTGTTATATATGGAATCCCAAAATGTAACACGCATAACCTCGCCGCTGTTTGTATTTCGGATATAAACCGAATAGCAGTTTTGCAAATAATTTTCCTCCCACATCGGATTTGAATTTCGCTCCTTAAAGGTGATTTTGATTTCAATTCCGTTTCGTTTTAAAAACTTATTTGCCTGTATGACATAATCATTCTGTATGGTGTTTACCATGATTTTCAATTCCTTTCTGTTTTAGATTTTTGGATATAAAATCCCCGTCAAAACTGATTTTCATCTCATTTCAGACGGGGATTTTTAATTTTGATTTATTTTCACTTTTGAGCGTAAAATTTTTTATGCCGCTTTTGTTGCCTTTGCCTTTGTCTGAGCCTTTGCGCTCGATTTTTTCGCGGATTTTCTCGCGGACTCAACAGCTCCGGCGGGTTTAGGCTCTATCTTGCCGGCGGCGCGTTCTTTCTTTTCCTTGAACTCGATATTATAGGACTTTTCGGTAACTATCCTGTGGAGTATTTCCGCGATAAGCTTTTCGAGATACTTCGGGCGAGCCGCCGCAACACTCAGAACGCCGCGCCCCTTCTTTGCGTAGAGAGACAACAGATATCCGACGTCATGCGAATTTGCTTTATAAATATTGCCCTTTTCGCCCTCTACATAAAGCATAGAGTCAATTATCATCTGTAATTGCTTGAGTAATTGCGTGTTACTTGTCGGAGTTTTGCCGAGATTGATATCGCGGGCTTGTGTAGGCGTGGCGAACTTTTCCGCGACTGTTTTCACATCCGCGCCGATACTTTGCGCCGTTCTCATACAAAGTAAACGATTAAAAGCCGCGACTTTATAAACCCACGCGGATTCTGTACCAAATTTCTTTCCGCGCTCGGTGAAAAATGATTCAAGCGCGACAAAATCAAGCGGGCGTTCAGCCGTGACAATTTCACGCGATTTTATGCCGTTTTCATCTTCTTTGTCTTTGTGTTTCAGCGTCTCGAAGGTTAGAGCCGTTGCCGCCGCAAGCATGGGCGCGGGGTTGTCGAGCAGCTCAAGTGCCGTTGCATGAAACGCGGCACGGGCATACTCTTTTTCAAGCTCTGCTGTTTCATTGTCGAGCTTTTCGAGCTCCGCCGCCTTTGTATCGTCGGCATTTATTGCCGCGTTGTAGGCGTTAGCGCGTGTTTCAAGATCTGTTCTGATATCCGTAATATTCCGTAATGCTTTCTTTTCTGTTGTCTTTTTCATGATTTTTACCTCTTTTTTTTAATTTTTATATGCTTTTAGCATATTAAAAAG
>ERZ1034719.1341-NODE-1341-length-11590-cov-6.106285_pt1 | contig 11590 bp, 10 predicted proteins | sample MGYA00520703_ERZ1034719 | MGnify/ENA primary metagenome ERZ1034719 (study PRJEB33766, sample SAMN09781716) | gut metagenome | biome: gut microbiome | host: Homo sapiens | place: Madagascar | study: EMG produced TPA metagenomics assembly of the PRJNA485056 data...
GGTCGGCGTGCGCTATCTCGATGAGATTTTTGAGGTCGTCGAAGGTGATATTTTCTTTATCTGCGAGCGGGCTTTTTCCGTTCATGAGCAGGACATATTGAAACTCCGTGATGAGCTCGTAGGTCAGCCCCTTTTCGTCGAAGGTGGATTTGTAATACTTGTCGTAATTCTCGGCGTAGCGGATTATGGCGAGCTTGTATTCGTCCTGAAGAATGTTCTTCATCGAGCGCATGGAGTTTGTTTCTTTATAGAACACCTCGACCGGAGTATCCCTGTCGAGAAGCTTTGAAAATTCGGCAAAAGCGTCGGTCACGTAGCTCGCTCTCGGCACGGATATCGAGAATTTCTTCTTCTCGGTCGAGCCGTTGCTGAACACCGTCTCTATAGCGTCGACCTGTCGAAGTATCGAACGTGCGTAGCGCACAAAAACCTCGCCGTCGGGCGTCAGCACCATACCCTTGGCGCTTCGGTCGAATATCGTTACACCGAGGCTCGCCTCAAGATCCTTTATCGCCCTGCTGAGGTTCGGTTGGCTGACATAGAGCTTCTCGGAGGCCTTGTTTATAGACCCCGTCTCGGCTACCTCGACTGCATATTTCAAATGAACAAGATTCATGCTGCGTCCTCCTGTGAGTTATGCCGTGCGTTCGGCGGCGAAAGCACTTATATATGTAAATATAATACCACATACACTCCGTAAAATCTACAAAATTATAAGACTCGGCGCAAGAAAACGGCGGCAATTTTAAAAACAAAAAAATCCGCAGAGCGAGCCTGCGGATAAAGTCTTTGCCTTTTATACTGTTGCTTCTTCTTTTTCTTCTTTGAATGAAAACATCGGGTTTTCGGGCGAGAATATGCTCACTGCGCGGTTAAGGACCTTTAAATCGACCTGTGTTGTCGAGCCGCCGCATTCTCCGTCGAGAGTCCATTCTTCGGGCTTTTCGAAAGTGAATTTTACTTCGGAAGCCTTTATGAATATAAGCGAATCCCCGTCGAAATCGCGCTTCATTATTCTGTGCAGCATACCGAACGCCGCGAGCGGGCTTGAGAGCTTGCGCACGAGCAGAAGCTCGAACTTGCCGTCGTCAAGCTTTATATCGTTCTTGTCGAACTTGAAAAGTCCCGCGACGGACGTCGAGTTTGAAAACGAGCCGAAATAGAAATCGTCCTCCAACACATTTCCGTCATATTCGATTTTTATATGCCTTGGCTTTACATCCGCAAGGGCGGGAATGAGATGCAGGAAAAAGCCGTTTATCATATATGCATTGTATCCGAGAAGATTTTTCATCTTCTGCGGGGTGCTGTAGGATATCTTTGTGCCGGGGCCGAAGCAGGCTACATATGAGAACTGATGTCCGTTGCAGTCGCCGACGTCGTAGCCGTTTGTGTGTCCCGAGGCGATAAGCTCGGCGGCCTCTTTGAGCTTTGTCGGTATACCGAGCGTCGCGGCAAGGTCGTTGGTCGAGCCCATAGGCAGATAGCCTATCGGAACAGACACCCCCGCGCTCATCAGCCCGTTTATAGTCTCGTTGAGCGTGCCGTCTCCGCCGCAGCAGATAACGAGGTCATGCTCCCGGGCGAAATCGCGTGCTATGTTTATGGCGTCGCCCTGACAGGTGGTGTATTTGATGGTGAAGTCAAATACGCCGTCGGGAAAAGCGTCAACTATCTCGCTGAGATTTGCTCTTGTCCTGTTCTTTCCCGCGCAGGGATTGACAATAAGAAGTGCTTTTTTTCTTCTTCTTTCCGTCGTGCTGTTCATTTCTTGCAAGGCCTCCCAATGACCCCTTATTCCAAACACGACAATCCTACCACCCGGATTTAAACAAACTGTGAACAATCACCGGGCGGCGAAAAATATTTCTAAAAAATTCCCGCGCATACTTTCCGAAGGCAGAGCGGGTGGTATAATAGTTAGAAAAATGCGGAGGCTTGCGATGATAAGAAATGTGCTTTTTGACTTGGACGATACGCTGTTTGACTTTCACAAGGCGGAGAAAATAGCGCTCACAAAGACGCTTGTGCATTTCGGCATCGATCCCACGGAGGAGACGCTGGCGCTTTACAGCTCGATAAATGCGGCGCACTGGAAGCGCCTTGAGCTCGGAGAGCTTTCGCGCGAGGAGGTCAAGGTCGGGCGTTACCGCGAGCTGTTTGAAACGATAGGCGTTGAGCGCGATCCCGAGGAGGCCACCGCATACTATGAAAATATGCTCGGGGTAGGGCATTATTTTATCCCCGGCGCGCCCGAGCTGCTCGAAGAGCTGCACGGAAAATACAGGCTCTATATCGTCTCAAACGGTACGGCAAAGGTGCAGGAGCGCAGGATAGGCAGCTCCGGAATCGCAAAATATATGGACGGCATATTTATATCCCAGCTTCTCGGAGTCAATAAGCCGGACAGGGAATTTTTTGATATCTGCTTTGCGAAGATACCGGACTTCTCCCGCGCCGAGACGGTAATAGTCGGCGACAGTCTCAGCTCCGATATAAAGGGCGGAATAAACGCCGATATAGCGACTGTCTGGTTCAATCCCAAGGGGCTCCCGAATGACAGCGGCATAAAACCCGACTTTACCGTAAAGACTCTTTCGGAGATACCCGCGGTTCTCCGTCAGATAAGCGCGAAAATGTGAGACACGGCAAAACATAATATAAGCCCTGCGACGGTCGGCAGAAGTGCGGCGATAAGAGTCCACTTCATGCTGCCCGTCTCTTTTTTTACGGTTATGAGCGTCGTGGAGCACGGCCAGTGAAAGAGCATGAATATTATTACGCATATCGCCGTGCCGACATCCCAGCCGTTCGCCGTCAGCAGCGAGTGCAGAGCCGCGCCGTCCGTCTGCGAAATGCTGCTGTCCGCGAGATAGCCCATGAGCATTATAGGCACAACGGTCTCGTTGGCGGGGAAGCCGAGAATAAATGCCGTAAGAATAACCCCGTCCATACCGAAAAGCCGCGCTATGGGGTCGAGAAAATCGGAGCAGTAAGAGAAAATACTCGTGCCGTTTAGCTTTATGTTCGCGGTTATCCATATTATAAGCCCCGCAGGAGCCGCGACCGCCGCGGCGCGTCCGAGCACAAACAGCGTGCGGTCAAAAATCGAACGCACAATGACTTTGCCTATCTGCGGGCGGCGATACGGCGGCAGCTCGAGCGTAAAGGACGACGGCACGCCGCGGAGAATTGTTTTCGAGAGCAGAGCGCAGGCGGCAAACGTCATGAGGACGGACAGAACTATCAGCAGCGTCAGCAGAGCAGCGCCCGCAAACGAGTTAAACGGAGCGGGCAGAGCGCCTGCGACAAACAGGGAGATCAGCGATATCAGCGTCGGAAATCTGCCGTTGCAGGGCACAAAACCGTTTGTTGCCGCCGCCATGAGACGCTCGCGGGGAGAGTCGATTATGCGGCAGCCCGTCACCCCGGCGGCGTTGCAGCCGAAGCCCATGCACATAGTCAGAGCCTGCTTTCCGCAAGCGCCGGATTTTTTGAATCTGTGGTCGAGATTAAAGGCGACTCTCGGCAGATATCCGGAGTCCTCGAGCAGGGTAAAAAGCGGAAAGAATATCGCCATCGGCGGGAGCATGACCGCTACTACCCATGACAGCACGCGGTACACTCCGTCAATAAGTGCGCCAGTCAGAGCCTCGGGTGCGTTTAAAGAGTTCAGCAGCTGCCGCAGCCTTACGCCGAGCGCATCAAACGCCGAAAACAGCAGCTCGGACGGGTAGTTCGCCCCGTATACCGTTATCCAAAGCACTAAGGCGAGAAGCAGAAGCATGGCAAATATCCCGGCGCGCCCCGTAAATATTCGGTCAAGCTTTCTGTCCGCCGCCGAGTGCTGTCTGTCTGCCGTCACGCATTTTTTGTATATTTCCTCTGCCCTCATAACGGCGGCAACGGCCGCTTTATCGCGTATCATCTCCTGCGTCAGACCGTATCTGTCGATTACTTCGTCGGCTGATTTCGCCGCCTCCTGCGCTTTTTCGGGAGCTTCGCTTTCCCCCGAGAGTATACGCAGAGCGTCGCGGCGCGGATGGCTCGATATCCCGTCAAGGGCGGGTGTGAGTATTTGCAGTGCCTCCTCAATTCCGCTCCCGTAATGTACGGGCTCAAGCGGCGCGGGATTTTTCAATATCAACGAGTCCACAGAGTCAATCAGCTTGTCGAGCCCCTTGCCGCTTCTTGCGCTCGTGCCGACCACGGGTACTCCGAGCTCCCGAGCCAGAGCGGGTATATCTACACATATTTTCTTTCGCCTTGCCTCGTCCATAAGATTTATACAGACGACAGTGCGCGGCGTTATCTCGATTATCTGCAAAACGAGATTGAGGTTTCTCTCCAGACAGGTGGCGTCGCATACCGTGATGCAGGCGTCGGCTTTTCCGCTTAGGATAAAGTTCCGCGCCACTTCCTCTTCAACCGAGTGCGTGAAGAGCGAATATGTGCCGGGGAGGTCTACCGTGATATATTTTTTTCCGTTGCGCGTGAATGTGCCGCAGGCAGTAGCTACCGTCTTTCCCGTCCAGTTTCCCGTGTGCTGATTCATGCCGGTCAGGGCGTTGAACACCGTGCTCTTTCCGACGTTCGGATTTCCCGCGAGCGCTATTACAATGTCATCCGTGTTCTTTTTAGGGGCAGAGCCGTCTAAGCTTATGCCGTGCATTCCCGTTGAAGTGCGCGTCAGTCCCAATTGTACCGCCTCCGTGCGTCATATTTTGCTGACCGCTATTTTTGCGGCGTCTTCGCTTCGCAGGGCTATTACCGCGCCGCGTATCAGATATGCCGCCGGGTCGCCGGAGACCGCTTTGCCGAGGCATTCCACGCGCGTGCCGTCGATAAGGCCTATGTCCTGCATTCTGCGCCTGTCTTTTGCGCCGAATCCGAGCTTGCTTACATATGCCTTTTCGCCGACTGCCAGTGTATTTAAAGAGACAAGACTCATAATTTGATTCACCTTTTAATATAAGTTTATACAGGGCAAAAGTTTCCCTATACCATAATATTTACATCTTCAAAAAGGGTGAACGTGTGTGGACGGTGGCGAAAAATTCTTTACCTTCAACGGAGGCGAATACAGGGGAGAGAGCGGGCTCACGGCGTCGCAGGAGGACTATCTCGAGATGATCTGCCGAAACTGCCCGCCGTCCGGCACGGTTCGCCTCGGTGTGCTCGCGCGAAAAATAAATGTCGGCGAGTCGTCCGCATCTAAAATGGTGCACAAGCTCAGCAAAACGGGGCTCGTTAAATTTGAAAAGTATGGCACTATATACCTGACCCCAAGGGGCAGAGAGACGGGGGAGTACCTTGTCTTCCGTCATGATGTCATCGAGAGCCTGCTCAGACTGATAAACGGGAGCGGCTCGGAGCTTCATCAAACGGAGCTTATAGAGCACTTTCTCGACAGAAGGACGGTCGAGAATATATTTCGCTTTCTTGAGATACACCGATAAAGCTTTATCGATACTTTTACGCTTATTTTTTTGTACTTGAGTGCGTTTTTTGACATATATTGCTAAAATATAAAATAAATCACGCAGTTATGTGCTATTATACACTCTGTAATAATGCAAATGGAGGGAAAACACTCATGGCAGAAAAAAAGACAGTGTTTCTCACCGGCGCATCCGGCCACATGGGCTGGGCAGGCTTCAAAGAGCTCTATAAAAAGAAGAACGAGCTTAACATAGTCCTGCTTCTGCGCGACAGTGAGAAGAACAGAAAGAAGTTCGCAAATTACCTTAACGACCCCAGCGTTAAAATTGTTTGGGGCGACCTGAAGAAATATGACGACGTCCTCAAGTGCGTTGAGGGTTCCGATTATATCCTTCATGTCGGCGGAATGGTTTCGCCTTCGGCAGACTATTATCCGACAAGAACCATCCAGACCAACACCGGCGCAGCCAGAAATATAGTTGACGCCGTTAAGGCTCAGCCTAACAAGGACGATATCAAGGTTGTTTATATCGGCACAGTTGCTCAGACGGGCGACAGAAACGCTCCTATCCATTGGGCAAGAACCGGTGACCCGATTAAAATCAGCATCTACGATCACTATGCGATAAGCAAGACCATCGCCGAGAGCATTTTTGCCGAGTCCGGTCTTAAGCATTGGGTATCTCTTCGTCAGTCCGGTATCCTTTATCCCGACATTCTCAAGAACATCGATCCCATCATGTTCCATGTTCCGATAAACGGCGTGCTTGAGTGGGCAACCGTTGAGGATTCCGGCCGCCTTCTTGCAAACCTCTGCAATCCCGATATCCCCGAGGATTTCTGGAGAAAGTTCTATAACATAGGCAGCGGTAAGGAGTACAGACTCACTAACTTCGAGTTCGAGGAGCTGCTCCTCGGCACTCTCGGCATCGGCTCCACCAAGAAGCTCTTTGATGCCAACTGGTTCATCCTTCGCAACTTCCACGGACAGTGGTATGCCGACTCGGATAAGCTTGAGGAGTACCTGCACTTCAGAGCCAACATCCCCGTAAAGGCTTACTTCAAGCAGATGATGACTCAGGTTGCACCTTACTACAAACTCGCTTTCCTTGCAAAGCCCTTCGCAGGCCTTCTCAAGAAGACCTTCATGAAGAAGCTCGCAAACACCGAGATTTACGGCACCATGTGGTGGATCTCCAACAACGTTGAAGACAGAATCACCGCTTACTACGGCTCCAAGAAGAATTGGGAAGCTATCGGCAATTGGGACACCTTCAAGATTGAGCGTCCCACCGAGGAAGTTACCCTCCTTGACCACGGTTATGATGAGAGCAAGCCCGACAGCGAGCTTGACCTCGAGGATATGAAGAAGGCTGCTGCTTTCCGCGGCGGCGAGTGCCTCTCGACCGAGATGACCAAGGGCGACCTGTTCACTCCTCTGAAGTGGAAGTGCGCTCACGGCCACGAGTTTGAGATGACCCCGAACCTTGTTCTCAAGGGCGGTCACTGGTGCCCGAAGGAGCTTCCCTCCGACAGCGAAGGCAAGAAGTTCCACTGGGCATACGATGCCGAGGCAAAGGTCAACCCGTTCTTTGCACAGGTTTGGTATCCTCTCCATGACAAGGACGAGAACAACGAGTACGACGAGCGTATATTCAAGGGCTTCAGCGGCTTCGAGAATATCTGATTGCTTTAAAAACATAATTTTTGGGAGCTGCTCAGAAATGGGCAGCTCTTTTTTGCGTGATTTTGAAAGAAAAGTGAAAAGCAGGCATTGACAAATACCCCGTGGGGGTATATAATCGGGCTAAAGACAGAAGCGGGAGATGATAAAATGGAAAACGGGAATAAATGCTGCGAATGCTGTCGGCATAAGGCGACGCCGAGGAGCGACGAGACGGTGAAGGCGCTGCAGAACAGGCTCAGCCGAATAATCGGTCAGCTCGGCGGGATAAAAAATATGCTCGACGATAACCGCTACTGCGGCGATATCCTCATTCAGCTTGCCGCCGCACAGAATGCGCTGCGAAATGTGGGCTATATTATACTCGAGGAGCATATGGAGACCTGTGTCGCCGAGGGGATAAAAAACGGCGATGATGAGGTCATAGCTGAGGCTGTGGAACTCATTAAAAAGCTCAAATAATCGGAGTGAGACAGATGGAAAAATTTGATGTTACCGGCATGACCTGCGCCGCGTGCAGTGCTCATGTCGAGCGTGCGGTGCGCGGGGTAGAGGGTGTAAAAGATGTGACGGTCAGTCTGCTGACAAATTCAATGACCGTCGATTTTTCTTCGCCCGCCACTGCCGAAAAGATATGCGCCGCCGTGTCCGCAGTGGGCTACGGCGCAGCGCCGCAGAATATCGGCGGCAAAAAAGAGAATAAAAAATCGGCGCTCGAAAGCGGTGAGCCGAAGAAAATACTTTATAGGCTCATAGCCTCGGCAGCACTGCTCCTGCCGCTGATGTATGTCTCCATGGGACACCTGATGTGGGGCTGGCCGCTGCCTGAAATTTTCGCCTCGGACCCGCTTGCAATAGGACTTTATCAGCTCCTTTTGACAACTGCCGTGGCGGTCATAAATCAGCGCTTTTTTATCAGCGGAACCAAGAGCCTTCTTCACGGCGCGCCGAATATGGATACGCTCGTCTCCCTCGGGAGCGCGGCGGCATATATATACAGCACCGCAGTGCTCTTCGAGATGTGTCACGCAGCGGTAAACGGCGATATTCAGACCGCCATGCATCACCTCCACGGGCTCTATTATGAGTCTGCGGCGATGATATTGACGCTCATAACCGTCGGCAAGTACCTCGAAGCCGTCAGCAAGGGACGTACGACGGACGCGATAAAGAGTCTTATGGATCTCGCGCCGAAAACAGCGTGTGTAATCAGAGACGGCAAAGAGACTGTCATACCTGCGGAAGAGGTTGTCAAGGGCGATGTTTTTGTTGTCAGACCCGGCGAGAGTATACCCGTTGACGGCAGAGTTATAAGCGGCGAGAGCGCCGTAGACGAATCCGCACTCACGGGCGAGAGCATACCCGTAGATAAGGCACAGGGGAGCGCGGTCAGCGCGGCGACGCTCAATCAAAACGGATTTCTCACCTGCGAAGCGACCCGCGTAGGCGAGGATACGACGCTCAGTCAGATAATAGAGACGGTCGAGAATGCCGCGGCAACAAAAGCCCCGATAGCAAAAATAGCCGACAAGGTGTCAGGCGTGTTCGTACCCGCTGTTATGGCGATAGCGCTCGTTGCGGGCGCGGCATGGCTCGTTTCCGGGCGTCCGTTCAGCTTCGCGCTTGCGCGGGCAATAAGCGTACTGGTTATAAGCTGTCCGTGCGCTCTCGGACTTGCGACTCCCGTTGCGATAATGGTCGGCAGCGGCGTGGGCGCAAAGCACGGCGTGCTGTTCAAAACTGCCTCCGCGCTTGAGCAGACGGGAAAAACGCAGATAGTCGTGCTCGACAAGACGGGAACGCTGACTAAAGGCAAGCCGCAGGTCACGGATATTCTGCCCGCGTCGGGTTACGACGCCGACTCGCTGCTCAGACTTGCGGCCTCTCTCGAAAGCAAGAGCGAGCATCCCCTTGCCGCGGCGATAACGCGCAGGGCAGGGGAGAGCAATGTGGAGACGGACGAGGCACAGGGCTTTACAGCTCTGCCCGGTCACGGAGTCAGAGCGGAGATAAACGGGAAAACGGCGATAGGCGGCAACGCGGCTCTGATAAAATCAAAAGGGATGCTCGACGCCGATATGAAAGCCTTGGGTGAGCGGCTCGCGGACGAGGGCAAAACGCCGCTGTACTTTGCTTTTGACGGCAGGATAGCCGGTATAATCGCGGTCGCCGACGTTGTGAAGGAGGACAGCGGACAGGCGATATCCGAGCTTAAAAATATGGGAATAAGAACCGTTATGCTGACGGGCGACAACAGGCGCACCGCGCTCTCGGTGGCAAAGCAAACAGGTATAGACGAGGTGGTGTCCGATGTGCTTCCGGGCGACAAGGCGGAGGTAGTCGAAAAGCTCCGAAAATACGGCAAGGTTGCCATGGTCGGCGACGGTATAAACGATGCCCCGGCGCTGACGCAGGCCGATATAGGTATCGCTATCGGCGCGGGAGCCGACGTTGCGCTCGACGCGGCGGATGTTGTGCTGATGAAATCGAGCGTAGGCGATGTTGCGGCGGCGATACGCCTTTCGCGCCAAACTCTCAGAAATATTCACGAAAACCTTTTCTGGGCGTTCTTCTATAATTGTATCGGGATCCCGATTGCCGCAGGCGCGCTGATTCCCGCATTCAATATCGCGCTCAACCCAATGCTCGGCGCGGCGGCTATGAGCCTTTCGAGCTTCTGCGTTGTCACCAATGCATTAAGACTCAACTTCTTTAAGCCCGACCGCCCGTTCAAGGGCAAATCAAAACAGCCGGCAGAGCTCTCGAAGCTCATGCCGACAGAAGAAAATATAAAAAACACGGAGGAAACAGTTATGAAAAAGACAGTCTATATTAACGGTATGATGTGCAGTCACTGCACGGCTCATGTTCAAAAGGCGCTCGGTGCTCTCGACGGAGTGGAGAGCGTTGAAGTCAGCCTTGAGGATAAAAAAGCGGTGCTCACGCTCAATAAAAATGTTGATGACGCGGTTATAACTGCCGCCGTCAGAGAAGCGGGATATGAGCCGATAAAATGCGAGTGATTTTTTAAATAAATCTCGCTATAATACTTGACATATCTAAAGTTATTTGTTAAAATAATTGCCGTCGTCACAAAGCGGCAATAACTGCGGGTGTAGTTCAATGGTAGAATTCCAGCCTTCCAAGCTGGTTACGTGGGTTCGATTCCCATCACCCGCTCCAATACGCGCTTGTAGCTCAGGTGGATAGAGCAACTGCCTTCTAAGCAGTGGGTCAGGGGTTCGAGTCCCTTCAAGCGCGCCAAGCCTGCGGGTATGTCTTTCGATGTGCCCGCAGCAGAATAAATGGTGGGTATAGCTCAGTTGGTTAGAGTGCCAGGTTGTGGCCCTGGAGGTCATCGGTTCGAATCCGATTATCCACCCCAGCAGACCAACGCAAAGCAGAAATGTTTTGCGTTTTTTATATATTGCATATATCTTGGGGTGTAGCCAAGCGGCAAGGCAACGGACTTTGACTCCGTCATTCGCTGGTTCGAATCCAGCCATCCCAGCCATAACAGTAAAAGCCTTGAAACTCAATGTTTTCAAGGCTTTTGCTCATTTTAAGGTGCTCTGAAATCGCCTGTTTTGCTCGCTACAACTAACACACAACTAACAAATTAAATCAGATTCACCTCTCTGAGCAGCGTCTGTATCTCGACATGAGTATATACCTTTTCAGTTAGGTTCATTATGGACTTGTGACCAACTATCTTCTTGAGGATTGTTTGATTCGCGTTAGCGGCTACCATGAGCGAAATAAAGGTGTGCCGCGTCTCATGTGGCGTGTGCTTCATATTCAGCTCGTTCATCAGCGGATTCCAATAGATTTTTATGAAGTTGTCATAGCTTAATTTCTGTCCGCTCTCGGTACACACTGCATACGGGCTTTTTGACTTGCCCATGAAGCTCTGCCAAAATGGGAGAACCTTATCCGCTATAGGGACAGCTCGAACGCCCGCTTCTGTTTTGGAGTGCCGGATGCTGAACCACTGTTCTTCAAGGTTTACATCTTCCTTTTTGAGGCCAAGCAGCTCCGAGATTCGAACGCCTGAATATATTAACATTAGGATTATTGATATATACTCGTGCCGATTTTCGGCTCAAGCTGCTTGGCGTATTCGGTATAGCGCTCATTCACGCCCTCAAAGAACCGCTTGCCGTGCTCGATATATTTCGGAAGAGTATAGACCTGATACATCAGCCGATATTTTTTGCCGTGCCGCTTCGCGGTCCAGTAGGGGACTTCTCTCACAAATATGTAATGTTTGGGCTTGTTGGAGTGCTGACGTTTCGTGAGCACGCCCGGTATATAGACTGTAATATACGCAAATTCGATTACCAATTATGTTGATTTATCTCTGAATATGTGGTATTATTTAACCATCGAATTCGATATGCAACTATTTTACGGCAGTGTAAAGTTAAAATGAAAGAATAGCTTACGAAATCGCAGAAAAGCTTC
>ERZ1034719.1342-NODE-1342-length-11577-cov-5.315049_pt1 | contig 11577 bp, 7 predicted proteins | sample MGYA00520703_ERZ1034719 | MGnify/ENA primary metagenome ERZ1034719 (study PRJEB33766, sample SAMN09781716) | gut metagenome | biome: gut microbiome | host: Homo sapiens | place: Madagascar | study: EMG produced TPA metagenomics assembly of the PRJNA485056 data...
TTAGCTTATCACCTAAGTGATAAATGCTTATCACCTAAGTGAAAAGCACTTATCATCTAAATGAAAAGCATTTATCACCTAAGTGAAAAGCACTTATCATATAGGTGAAAAACAAAGAATGTTAGACAAGGGTCTGTACTCCGAGTATCTTATGAAACCCGGAGACTATTTTTCTAAAAACGTTCATGATATTTTATGAAGCTTTACCTGTCAATAGGCATCTTTCCCTTTTGAATACTCTTTCTTCTTTTCATTAATATCAAGAGGTTTGTTCTCCATGATAAACTTGATATGATCCATATAAATGTCCAAGATGGCAGCATTCTGTCCCAAACCTTCGTTCAAAACGGAAACCTTGTATCCTTTCTCTTCCAAAGCTTGCTTCATATCGACAGCAATATCATTTTTCGCATGGTCGCCTGCAACGAACAAGAACGGTATCAGTTGCACCTCTTTGACTTTTTTCTGGCGTTCCGGCAAACAGTTGACTGCATCCTCAAATGAAGGATAGCCTTCAACAGTTCCTACTGCAAAGTTTTTGTGCCCCTCAGCTTGGAACATATAATCCAACATGGCATATTGTGCAGTTTCCGGTTTGTATGTTCCATGCCCAATCAAAATATTGGCAGCATTTTCTTTGGCTTTCGGAAGAAGCGCATCAATCACCAATTTGTAATCTTCCGGGAAATACAAAAGAGGAAGTCCCAAACGAATCTCTTTAAATAGGAAATTGACTTGGGCGATATCCTTGCGGAGCGATTCCATTTCCACACCATCTATGATATTGGCAGATTGTACCAAAACATGAGTGTAACCATCCGCCTTCAATTGTGCCAATGCCTCGATTGGATTCTTCTTGATAACTCCACGTTTTGCCAAACGATACATGACAATACGCGAAGTATAAGCTTCTCTCACATCCAAATTCGGATAGGCTTCTTTTACTTTCTTATTCAATGCATCAATGGTCAAAGCCCTTGTGTCGTCATGGGTTGTCCCGAAATAGACCATCAACAAGGCAACTTTATCCCCAGGCTGTAAATTTTCAAAGACATTGGAAGGAGCAAAAATCCCTTCTGCTTTAACTGGATTCAAAGCACTACAAAGCATAGCTATACACGCAATGAGCACAACTTTAATCTTCATCATACAATAACAAATAAATAATTAAACTATAATATTAACTGACCGTTTCTAATCCCGGAAACTATTCCAATCAGCATTTGCTTATTTCGGCAGGTTTCCTGACTTCGCCGAAGATTCGCCTTCCCGTAATCTTATTACAGTGGCAAGAGGATTAAGAACCTTCTTTTCACGGCGTTTACAGTAGCGGGTACTGTTCCGGACTCTCACCGGATTCCCTTTTCAAGCTGTCATCGAATCTTGCATAACACTTCACCGAAAAGCACTGCAAAGTTATATATAATCATTTTAAAATAACAACTTTATTATTCAAAATTATGTCCCTGGTGTTTTTTATTTTCATAGTGAATATCGTAATGTATTTCCAACTCTTGGTAACATTCGAAGCAAAACGATACGGAACGTTATTCTATTATTTGGCAAAGTTTCCCTATCTTTGCACTTAAAACAAAAAATTACACCATGAACAGAATCATTTATGCAGCCTCAGCTACTACGCTTCTTGCTATGACGTTGCTGACAAGCTGTAAAGAAAAGACAACCTATAACTTGGCAGATTATGGAATTGTTCCGGGCAAAGAGATCAACGTTTCTCCCCTCATCGCCTCCGCACTGGAAGAAATTGCTCCGAAAGCAACGGGGAAAGAAACCCTTACTTTACAGTTGCCAAAAGGTGAATACCATTTCTATCCAACCGGGGCATCAGAACGTGAATATTTCATCTCCAACCACGACCAAGACAATCCTAAGTTGGTCGGAATCCCTTTGGAAGGACTGAAAAATATCATCCTTGATGGACAAGGTTCGGAATTCATCTTCCACGGAAGAATGTTACCTATATCGCTTCTGAACTCAGAGAATTGTACTTTGAAGAATTTCAGCATCGATTTTGACAATCCACATATCGCGCAAGTGGAAGTTTTAGAAAACGACTCTGTTGGTGGAACTATTACCTACAAAGTTGCTCCTTGGGTGCAATATGAAATAAAAGACAATGCTTTAGTCGCCAAAGGTGAAGGTTGGGAACTTCAACAACACATAGGCATTGCCTTTGAAAAAGAGAGCAAGCGGTTGGTATATACAACCAGCGACATACGTGTCGGAACCAAGGATGTCGAAGAGGTTGCTCCTCGTACTTTCAAGGCTCCTTGGAAAAACAGCAAGCTGGTTCCGGGAACAGTCGTAGTATTTCGCAGTTGGGAACGCCCAACTCCAGGCATATTCGTTTCATACGACAAGAACACAACTTTGGAAAATATCAATGTCCACTATGCAGAAGGAATGGGATTGTTAGCGCAAATAAGCGAAAACATCACCTTAGACCACTTTTCCGTTTGCCTGAGAGGGGAAAATGACCCTCGTTACTTTACGACTCAGGCTGATGCCACCCACTTTTCAGGTTGCAAAGGAAAAATCGTATCTGTAGATGGATTGTACGAAGGAATGATGGACGATGCCATCAATGTACATGGAACCTATTTGAAAGTTGCCAAACGAATTAACAACAAGACCCTTTTAGCATCCTATATGCACGGACAAGCGTATGGCTTTGAATGGGGATTTAAAGGAGACTCCGTACAGTTCATCAACTCAACGACAATGGAAGCTTTCGATGAAAGGAATTGTATCGCATCCATCAAAGCAGCAGATAAGCCATCGGCACACGGAGCCAAACAGTTTGAAATCTCTTTCGAGAATGAGGTTCCTGCTGATATAAATGAAAACGGAACCTTTGGCATAGAAAATTTGGAATGGACTCCGGAAGTCTATTTTGCCAATAACACGATTCGGAACAACCGGGCTAGAGGTAGTTTGTTTAGCACTCCTAAAAAGACATTGATAGAGAACAATGTATTTGACCATACTTCCGGGACAGCCATATTATTATGTGGAGATTGCAATGGATGGTTCGAGACGGGAGCATGCCACGATGTCACAATCCGCAAGAACAAATTCATCAACGCCTTGACCAACATGTTCCAATTCACCAACGGTGTCATTTCCATCTATCCGGAAATACCAAATCTGGAAGCACAGAAGAAATATTTCCATAGTGGCATCACGATAGAAGACAACGAGTTTGACACGTTCGATGAGCCTATCTTGTATGCCAAATCAGTAGACGGATTGGTTTTCCGGAATAATATCATCCGGCAGAACAACAGTTATCCGGCTTTCCATTGGAACAACCATCGTTTCCTTTTCGAACACGTCACCCATTACACCATCGAAAACAACCGTTTCGACACTGGATTTGATGAGAAAAAGGATATCGTAGTGAAATAAACATCGGTTAAAAATAATTTTTTATTACTTTTGTCGTCTAAACGCATAATAATAATCAAATATCATGGCTAAAACGAAAGAACAGCTATTAGAAATTCTGAGCAATTTCGATTTAAAAGAAAATGTGGTATCAGCAGAACCATTTGGAAACGGACACATCAATGATACATTAAAAGTAACTACTGCCAACGGTGAAATCAAATATGTGTTGCAGCGTGTCAATCATCTTATTTTCACAAATGTAGATATGCTACAAAACAACATCCATGTGGTAACTTCACACATCCGTGAAAAGTTGGAAGCTAAAGGAGAAACAGACATCGACCGCAAAGTATTGACCTTCCTACCAACAAAAGAGGGCAAGAATTACTATTTCGATGGCGACAGCTATTGGCGCGTTTGTTTGTTTATCCCACGCAGCAAAAGCTATGAAGAGGTGACTCCGGAACTTTCATACGAAGCAGGAAAAGCATTCGGTGATTTCCAAACTATGTTGTCAGACATTCCTGAAGGAACATTGGGAGAAACAATACCTAACTTCCACAACATGGAGTTCCGCCTTCAACAATTCCACGATGCTGTAAAAGATAATGCAGCAGGACGCTTGGAGGAAGTGAAGGACTTGGTAGAAGAAATAGAGAAACGTGCGGAAGCTATGTGCATCCAAGAACGCCTCTACCGCGAAGGAAAATTAAAAAAACGCACCAACCACTGTGACACCAAGGTAAACAACATCCTGTTCGATGCAGACTGCGACCGCGTTTTGTGTGTAATCGACTTGGATACAGTCATGCCGGGATTCGTATTGTCCGACATAGGAGACTTCATCCGCACAGCAGGAAACACTGGAGCCGAAGATGATGAGAACCTGGACAATGTCAATGTCAATATTCCTATTTTCCAAGCTTATACAAAAGGATATATGGAAAAGGCCAAGGCGTTCTTGACACCGACAGAAATTAAAATGCTTCCTTATGGCGGTCGTTTGCTGACTTACATGCAGACTGTGCGCTTCTTGACAGACTACTTGAATGGTGACACATATTATAAAATCCATAGCCCGAAGCATAATTTAATCCGTACTAAAGCACAGTTCAAATTATTGCAAAGCCTCGAAGCTCATGCTGCAGAGATGGATGAATTCATGAACCAATGGTTATAAGCAGCAAGCACGACAAATGAGCATCGATAAGATTAAACGTACTATATCTCCCGTAGCATGGGTGCCTACTGTGTATTTTGCTATGGGAATGCCATTCGTGGTATTGAATATGGTGACCGCTTTGATGTTTAAAGGTTTGGGCATCAGTGATGCCCAAATTGCCTTTTGGACATCTATCATCATGTTTCCTTGGACAATCAAACCATTATGGAGTCCATTCCTCGAAATGTTCAAGACAAAGAAATATTTTGTTGTCTTAACGCAATTCTGTTCGGGTATATTCTTCGGATTGGTGGCTTTGTCCTTGCAACTCCCCCACTTCTTTGCCATCTCCATCGCCTTGTTGGCAGTCATTGCTTTCAGTGGAGCAACGCATGATGTGGCGACTGACGGAGTTTACATGGCGGTACTGAGCAAAGAAGACCAAGCCAAATACATAGGTTGGCAAGGAGCCTTCTACAATGTTGCCAAGTTAGCAGCTACAGGAGGATTAGTATATTTGGCAGGATACTTGATTGAACGGGTTGGAATCGTCAACGCATGGATGATTATCATGGGATGCTGTGGAGCCATCATGCTGTTGTTAGGAGTTTATCACTGGAAGATGCTTCCAAGCGATAAAGAAGCAGCCTCCAACCAAGTCATATCTGCCCACGACACATGGATTGCCTTGAAAGATGTGATTGTCACATTCTTCCAGAAGAAGTACATCCTGCTCTATATCTGCTTCATCATCCTCTACCGTTTTGCAGAAGGAATGGTGATAAAGATTGTCCCATTGTTTATGAAGTCAGGCATTGAAAATGGAGGTTTGGGATTAACAGAACAGCAAATCGGTCTTTATTACGGTTCGTTCGGAGCTGCAGCGTTCGTCTTAGGTTCATTCTTGGCTGGATATTTCATTTCAAGCCGTGGATTGAAAAAGACACTCTTTACGCTCTGCTGCGTCTTCAACTTTCCGTTTGCCGTCTATCCTTTGTTGGCTATTTACCAGCCGGACAGCGCATGGTTGATCGGCGGAGCTATCACATTCGAATATTTCGGTTACGGATTTGGTTTCGTGGGATTGACTTTATTCATGATGCAACAAGTGGCTCCCGGCAAGCACCAGATGGCACATTACGCTTTCGCTTCCGGAATTATGAACTTAGGCGTCATGATACCAGGCATGATGAGTGGTATCTTAAGCGACTGGTTGGGATACCGCACTTTCTTCATCGTCGCTCTGTTAGCAGCCATTCCTGTTTTAATATTGGTCAAGTTCTTACCGTTCACTTATTCGGACGAAAAGAAATAAACTCCTCATTTCAGAAAGTTTGTGAGTTGATAGATATAACAATCCTATCAACTCACAAACTTTTTTTGTACCTTTGTACCCACCAACAAAAGCTATCAATATCTTTAATTAAATATGATTACAGTAAACAACCTGGATGTACAGTTCGGCAAGAGAATTCTGTTTCAAGATGTGAATCTGAAATTTACGCCGGGCAATTGCTATGGTATTATCGGAGCAAACGGAGCCGGTAAATCCACATTTCTCAAAGTTATCAGCGGACAATTAGACCCAACTCGTGGAACTGTTTCCATGGGACCGGGAGAACGTCTGTCTGTATTGGCCCAAGATCACTTCGCATTCGATGAATACACCGTTTTGGATACCGTATTGATGGGGCATTCCGTATTATGGGACATCATGAGCGAAAAGAATGCGCTTTATGAAAAGCCGGATTTCAGCGATGCGGATGGTATTCGCGTATCCGAATTGGAAGAGAAGTTTGCCGAAATGGAAGGCTGGAATGCCGAAAGCGATGCGGCTTCACTTCTTAGCGGCTTAGGCATTTCCGAAGATTTACACTATATGCTGATGAAAGACTTAAGCGGTAAGCAAAAAGTCCGTGTATTGTTGGCAAGAGCTTTGTTCGGTCAACCGGACAACCTGTTATTGGACGAGCCTACCAATGACTTGGACTTGGACACTGTTGCTTGGTTGGAAAATTATCTTTCTAATTTCGAGCACACCGTATTAGTAGTCAGCCACGACCGTCACTTCTTGGACTCAGTATGTACACACACCGTGGACATTGATTATGGCAAGCTGCAATTGTTTGCCGGCAACTATAGCTTCTGGTATGAATCCAGCCAGTTAGCTCTCCGCCAGCAACAACAACAAAACAAGAAGGCTGAAGAAAAGAAGAAGGAGCTGGAAGAGTTCATCCGCCGATTCAGTGCCAATGTTGCTAAATCAAAGCAGACAACTAGCCGTAAGAAAATGTTGGAAAAGCTGAACATAGAAGAGATCAAGCCTTCTTCCCGCCGTTATCCAGGCATTTTGTTTACTCCTAACAGAGAGCCGGGCAACCAAATCTTGGAGGTCAAAGGTTTGACAAAAAGCATTGAAGGCAAGTATTTGTTCAAGGATTTGAACTTCAATGTCGAAAAAGATGACAAGATTGTCTTCATCAGCCATGACCCAAGAGCTATGACTGCGCTCTTCCAAATCATCAACGGCGAAGAAAAGCCAGATGAAGGCACTTATCAATGGGGACAAACCATCACAACAACTTACCTGCCTTTGGATAACACCCAATACTTCAATTCAGACTATAATTTGATTGACTGGTTATCGCAATTCTCACCAGACACAAACGAAGTTTTCTTGAAAGGCTTCTTGGGCAGAATGTTGTTCTCCGGTGAAGAGTTGTTGAAGAAAGTAAGTGTATTGTCCGGAGGTGAAAAGATGCGCTGTATGATTTCAAGGATGATGTTGACTGATGCGAACTGTATCGTATTGGATACACCAACCAACCACTTGGACTTGGAATCAATCCAGGCATTCAACAACACATTAAAGACATTCAAAGGCAATATCTTATTCTCCAGCCATGACCACGAGTTTATCCAAACAGTGGCAAACCGTATCATTGAATTGACACCGAATGGCATTATTGACAAGATGATGGATTATGATGATTACATCTCCGATCCAACTATTGCCGAACTCAAAGAAAAGCTCTATAAGGGATGAAAAAGAGACTCCTCTTTCTAATCTTGAATTATTTTGCCTGGCTTCCATTGTTTATCATTCAGAAGCCTTGGTTTATGACATACAACCATCCATCGACGGGCAATTGCTCGCTGACGGATGGCTGGAAAGTCATTCTTCATGGATTGAAATTAGATTGTACAGTTGCCGGCTATCTTACCATTATTCCGCTCCTAATGACACTCTTGTCCACATGGATTCCGGGGAAATGGTACAAAAAAGGGATTTATGCATATACCATAATGGCGCTATTGCTAATTACAGCCATATTCTCGGTAGATGTCGCTTTGTATTCCTTTTGGGGATTCAGGATAGACTCCACGCTTTTCTTCTATTTACAATCACCTAAAGATGCTTTCGCGAGCATTCCTGCCCGTTTGTTCCTTCAGCAGACGACCTCTTTTCTTATTTACAGCACATTGGGTTATATTTATCTGAAAAAGGCAGTCATCGACCATGTGCCAACAGAATTAGCACCTGATAAGATACGTTCGACATTCGCCATCATTTTAGCCGGGGTGATTATGTTTATACCCATCAGAGGAGGAATCACAACATCAACAGCAAATGTCGGCATGGTCTATTTTAGCCAAAATCAATTTTTGAATCATTCTGCTATCAATCCTTGCTTCAGCTTATTATCATCCCTCTCCAAAAAGGAGGATTTTGCCAAACAGTTTAATTTCTTGGACGAAGAGGAACGACAAGAAAACATAGAAGCCTTGTTATCTCCAGTCGATTCATCCGATTCAACCCGTTTCCTATTAAAGACAAAGAGACCCAATATCTTAATTATCATTTTGGAGAGCTTCTCAGCCAATGCGGTAGCAGTAACAGGAGGAGAAGCGAATGTCACACCGCATTTAAACCAAATAGGGAAAGAGGGCATCCTCTTTTCCAAAGTATACGCCAATTCGTTCCGGACAGACAGAGGATTAGTGGCTGTATTGAATGGATATCCTGCCCAACCGACGACATCCATCATGAAATATCCGGCAAAGAGCCAGACTTTGCCATCCATTGCTTCAAGCTTGAAAAAAGAGGGATACGAGTCTGACATGCTTTATGGAGGAGATATCAACTTCACCAACATGCAAAGCTATTTCTTCAGTTCGGGTTATAGCCAAATAACTTCCGACAAAGATTTCCCTTTAAGCGACCGGTTGAGCAAATGGGGAGCGAACGACGACGTCACTTTCAATTTCCTTTACAACCACCTGAAGAAAAGGGAGAAGGCGACTGCTCCTTGGATGACAACTTTCTTGACATTAAGCAGCCATGAACCTTTTGAAGTTCCTTTCCATCGTTTCAGCCATCCTTACCTCAACTCTGTGGCTTTTACAGACAGTTGTTTAGGCAATTTCATTTCACGACTGAAAAAGACGGAAGTTTGGGACAATTTGCTCATGGTGTTGGTGGCGGACCATGGATTCCGCTATCCGGAACATTTGACAGAATACGAGCCCGACCGTTTCCATATTCCGATGATTTGGTGCGGAGGAGCGATAGCTAAACCGAAAAAGATAAAAAACATCTGCAACCAGACAGACTTGGCTGCGACTTTGTTAGGGCAATTGGGCATTCCCCATCAAGAATATTTTTTTAGCAAAGATATCCTTTCGCCACACCGCTGCGATTATTCATTCTACACCTTCAACAACGGATTTGCCTTTGCTGACAGTAGTGGGCAATATACTGTCTATGACAACGAGAGCAACCGTGTATTGATAGAAGACCAGGGTGACAATAATGATAGGTTATTGAAAGGAAAAGCTTTGTTACAAACGCTCTATGACGATTTGGGAAACAGGTAAATATAGAAAAGGGCTGCTTCAAAACAACCTTGACACAGCCCCTTTCTATATTATCCTTTAATTTCTTGTTCCTCTTTCATATCCACTTCATTCTTGTCCTCATCATAGAACCGATATTCCAAGAATGCCAAACTTTGATTTGGAACAATCTTTAAGCCGTGCGAATATTTCATTTTCCATTGCCAGCTCAAAGAGAAAAGACCTTTGTTTAAATAGGCCGCCACATAGGGATGTACATGTAGAGTAAATTTCTTCACATGGTGTCTGTTCACTAAGCAATCCACTTTTCCTTCCAAACTATCCGTGAACAAGATAGAGGATTTGACAACTCCCGTCCCAAAACAAGCCGGGCATGTTTCAGTCGTATCCACATCCATCGCCGGACGGACACGTTGGCGAGTTATCTGCATCAGGCAAAACTTACTTAGGGGCAAAATATTATGCTTGGCGCGGTCATTCGCCATGGCTTTTGTCATGTGTTCAAACAATTTTTGCTTATTAGCAGCGTCATGGATATCTATAAAGTCAATCACGATAATTCCTCCCATATCACGCAAACGAAGCTGGCGGGCAATCTCATCCGCAGCAGCCAAGTTGACTTCTATGGCCGTTTGCTCCTGGTCGTCGCTTCCTTTAGCTCTGTTACCGCTGTTGACATCAATCACATGCATTGCTTCTGTGTGATCTATTACCAAATAGGCTCCGCTTTTATAAGTGACCGTGCGTCCAAATAAAGATTTAATCTGCTTAGTAATCGCAAAATTATCAAAGATAGGCAATGCTCCCGTATACAACTCAACTATTTTCTCGTTTTCAGGAGCAATCAAGCTTACATAATCCTTGATGCTATTGCAAACCTCTTTGTCATTTACATAAATGTGTTCAAACGAAGGATTATATATGTCGCGCAACAAAGCAACGGCCCTGCTCGTCTCTTCATAAACCAAAGAGGGCAGAGAGGCATTCGGCAGTTTCGCAACCGTATCTTCCCAACGTTTCACTAATGTCTTCAATTCGTGATCCAGTTCCGCCACTCTCCTTCCTTCAGCCGATGTACGGACAATAACAGTGAAATTTTTCGGTTTGATGCTGGTGAGCAACTGGCGTAAACGGGCACGTTCTTCAGCCGTCTTGATTTTTGATGAAACAGATACTTTATCCCCGAAAGGAATCAAGACGATGTATCTTCCGGCAAATGACAATTCTGAAGTTAAACGCGGTCCTTTAGTAGATATAGGCTCTTTAGCTATTTGGACTAAGACTTCTTGTCCGACTTTTATCACATCTCCAATGCTGCCATTCTTATCCGTTTCCGGGTAAATAGAAGCTTTCTGCATGGTCGGGAGCTTCTTGAAGTCGGTCAAAGCCTGCTTTATATATTTTTGCTGGGAATTAAAATTAGCCCCTATATCTTGATAGTGAAGAAATGCATCCTTTTTGTACCCCACGTCAATGAAAGCAGCGTTCAAACCAGGCATCAATTTCTTCACTTTACCCAAATAAATATCACCGACAGCGAACTCCACATTGAGTGCTTCTTTCTGAAGCTCAACGAGGTTCTTGTCTTCCAAAACGGCAATAGTCATTTCTTTTGATTGAACATCAACTACTATATCACTTATCACGTCTGGTGTTTTTAGAATGTATTAAATTGATTTTGTTATAAAACAAAGCAAAGAACAAGCTTGAAATTTATTTTCGAGCTTGTTCTTTCCCCTTTAAGACCTAAAAATAGACTTACTTCTTCTTATGTCTATTCTTCTTCAGTCTTTTTTTACGTTTGTGCGTAGACATTTTATGTCTTTTTCTTTTCTTTCCGCTAGGCATCGCTTTAAATTTTAAAAGATTAAACGTTAAAGATAATTATTTAACTTCATTCAAGAAAGTCTTTGCTGGCTTAAATGAAGGAATGTTGTGCTCAGGAATAATAATAGTTGTATTCTTTGAGATATTGCGGGCAGTCTTTTGTGCTCTTTTCTTCACGATGAAACTACCGAAACCTCTCAAATACACATTCTCGTTTTCAGCTAATGAGCTTTTAACAATGTTCATAAAAGATTCAACGCTCGCTAGTACTGTTTGTTTGTCTATACCAGTGCTTTTTGAAATCTCATTCACGATATCTG
>ERZ1034719.1346-NODE-1346-length-11558-cov-6.444058_pt1 | contig 11558 bp, 8 predicted proteins | sample MGYA00520703_ERZ1034719 | MGnify/ENA primary metagenome ERZ1034719 (study PRJEB33766, sample SAMN09781716) | gut metagenome | biome: gut microbiome | host: Homo sapiens | place: Madagascar | study: EMG produced TPA metagenomics assembly of the PRJNA485056 data...
ATTCCCCCTCTCCATTGATGGAGAGGGGGTCAGGGGGTGAGGTCAATTCTCCCGCCCCAAACCTGACATCTGCCGCAGGCAGATGTCCATTCCCCCTCTCCATTGATGGAGAGGGGGGCAGGGGTGAGGTCACGGGTTAGGAATGTGAGGTCGCCTTAGTTCACGATCATACGACACGCCACCGTACATCCGCTACCGGGTTTGCCGTTATTGGCGCCCTCGTCGCATTCTTCGTTATCACCTTCTTGGACGATGCCATCGCCGCAACGCGGCCCCCATGTACATGACGTCGTGCAACCGCCATATTTGCCGTCTTTATTGGCTGCGCCGTTGTCGCATTCTTCTTTGCCGTCTTCGACGATGCCATCGCCGCAACGCGGCCCCCAACTCGTGCAGCCGACGCCGCAATGGCCATAAAAGCCGTCGTTGATGCCGTCGTCGCAAACTTCGCCATTGTATTCCGAAACGATGCCATCGCCGCAATACGGGAACTTGCATTTCTCTGTGCAAACGATGCCTTTGGCATTTTCGACGTCGCCCATATCGCATTCTTCGCCCTTTGCACTGTTGACGTATCCATCACCGCAACGGGGTATTTTGCAGTCTGGTGTACACTCCTCGCCTTTGGCATTTTTCGTCTTGCCCAAGTCGCAATCTTCGCCAGACTCGACTTTTCCATTGCCGCAATTGGAGCCAACGATTTTGCACTCGTTGCTACAGTTCTTGTCTTCGACGTATTTTAGACCGTACTGTTCACAAATCTTTTTATATTTGTCTTCCTTGCAAAGGAAGCCAGTATCGCACATTTCGCCAGGTTCGACGATGCCATTGCCACACGTCTTGAGGGGGTCATTATTTTTCCCAACCTTTTTACAAGTATTCGGATCGCACGACATCAATGTATAAAGTGCGTCATTTTTCTTTTTATCGCCATAATCGCATTCTTCTTTGCCGACGGCGACGATGCCATCGCCACACTCCGACTTGAAATCGCTTGGAACGTTCTTTGCCGTCGGCACAAATCCAGTCAATGTCAGCTTGAAGTTCGATCCCGAGCGCGCTCGCTCGGCATGGAAGAGCTTCAAATCGTAGATGCCACCGTCGTAGAGGCCAAACGTCTTGTCGCACTTTTGGCCATTACAATCCTCGACTTTAATACTGTTGCTCCTTGTGATTTTCGAATGCATACCGCCGACGTCGACGAACAATCGGTTGTTGAGATATACCCATACGTCGTCGTCGCCACTAAATTCGAGTGTTGCAGCGTTACCTCGATATTGAATCGTCGTGTGTATTTCTGTCGTGAAACTGCCATTGGCTTTTTCATTTTTGAGATAACTAGATTTACTGACAATACCTTCGTTGAGACCAAAATCATAGAGCGGTGCAAAGTAGCTCTTCGTTAAAACCGTCCCCGCACTGTTCGTTGTTCGTAATTCTTTATTAATATCAGAATATGTATACATACCGCTAACGACTTTTGCTGCAGCAGGCGGCTCATCACTATTGAATACATAAGTATCCGTTTTACCAAGCTCTTTTGCGAGTAATAGTTTGCCTGGTATATTCAAGTTCATCTTTTCGTCGTCGCGATACCATGTATCGAACGACGCTTGGCAATAAATGTGGTTTTTAACCATCTTATTTTTACTACCAGGTCCGTCGACTACAGTTCCATTTACTATCTTGGGTTCATACCCTGCACATTCTCCGGTCATGGCATCCCGAGTTAAAACGGGCTTGCCATCGCGACCCAATATGCCTTTTCCTATACTTCCCAATATTCCCGTGCAGAGATTACCAGTCATGTTTTCAAAATCGGGATGACCTTGATCTGCTGATGCTTTCTGCAACGGAACTGCTTTCCCACTTGAATTACTACCGCCATCCATCACGCGTGCACAATCATTCCATCCGAAATCTCTATACTTATTGTTAATCTTTGTGATCCAATTAGCATCGGCGAGTCCGATGTTTTTATATTTCTTCGGGCTCTTATCGTTACTCGCCGTCACATCGATCCCCTTGAAATCGCGGAAAGTAACGGGGAGTTCGATCGTATCGGGATAGTCGACTTTTGGAAGTTCGAGATCATAACCTTCTTGGAGTTTGCAATCGATCGTGCAACCCTTATTTCTGCCGTTGTCTTCGCCCAAATCGCATTCTTCGATGAGATCTTTTACAGATTTAGCCTCTATTCCAGGGGTCTTCGTCGATGTAATGTTCCAAATTCCGTCGCCGCACGTCGGTCGGCATACGCTCGCGCTAGTCGCATCGTTATTGAAACATTCAAATCCCGTTTCGATGCGGCAATCGGGCGAGCAACCGTCGCCCCCCAGTTTGTTGCCGTCGTCGCATTCTTCGTGACCTTCGAGTTTGCCATTGCCGCATGCCGTTTGTTTTTTGACACTCGTGCACTTCGCATCTTTGCATTCATAGCCGGGCTCTAGGCGGCAGAAATCCGTACATCCATTGCCCTCGCCATTCCCAGTGCCGAGATCGCATTCTTCACCGACATACTTATTGTTGTTATCGTTGAGTTTGCGGTCACCACACTCGGTGAGCTCGCATTTTCCACCTGCTTTTGGACATTTGAAATAAGCCTCGACGGCTTTGCAATCGGCGCTACAGCCGTCGCCACCCACCGAGTTGCCATCGTCGCATACTTCGCCTTTGCCAATTTTGCTATCGCCACACTTGCCAGCTTTGCATTTCGAAGTCTTTCCGAGTTCGTTCGAAGTGCAAATGGCGTAGTCTTCGATGCGGCATGCCGCCGAGCATCCCTTTCCTTTGCCGTTATTCTTGCCGGCATCGCATTCTTCATCGGGCGTGCGAATTCCATCGCCACAAACCGTGTTGCAGACGCTCGTTTGTTTTCCGCCTTCCTGTACAGTCTTACACGCATAGCCCGGTTCGATCGTACAAGTTTTTGAGCAACCTTTGCCCTTGCCGTTGTTGTCTTTGCCAAGATCGCATTGTTCGTAGCCATCGGGATCGAGAATGCCGTCGCCACAGTTGAGCTCCTTGCATTGTTTCCCTTCTTCTGCAGAACACTCACTGCACGGTTTGGGGCTCGCAAAGCACTTATAACCTTTGTCGGCTTTGCAATCCGTGCACCCATTGCCTTCTTGATCGCATTCTTCGCCAAGAGCCACGTCGATGTATTTACTACCACATCCTGGCTCGGGGAGTTCCGATTTCAAAATACACGATCCGTCTAATATGCTACAAACATAGCCGTCTTTGGGCGTGCATTCATCGGTGCATCCATTATTCGACTTGGGATCTTTGGGATCGCATTTTTCGTCGCCATTCCATTTGCCATCGCCGCACCAACCAGCCTTTTTGCATTGCTTTGTGCAACCGTTGCTTTGATCCTTTTGGTAGGCGTTGTCGAGATTATCGCTACCATTATCGCATTCTTCGTCGCCGTTCTGAGTGCCATCGCCACAATAGGCGACGAAATGGCACGTACTATCGCATTGCGGTTTGCCATTATCGTCGAAGCCATAGCTACCGACTTCGACGTTATTGCCCATCCCGTTATCGCATTCTTCGCCGTTCTTCGGCTCGACTTTGGCGTTGCCACAACCCATTTCCCAGCAATTCGATCTGCCCTCCGAATCCGTCTCACAGTCGTAGCCCGTTCTGATCTTGCAATCGTCGGTGCATCCGATGAGCCCATCAGTGCCCGGGTCGCATTCTTCGCCGACGCGATTGACGATCCCGTCTCCGCAATAGCCATTTTCGGGGTAGCATTTGCCACCTTCGGGGGGGCATTCCCAACCATTCTCGATGCCCATGCAATCGGCATTGCAACCGTCGCCATCGTCGGTGTTGCCGTCGTCGCACATTTCGTCGCCTTCGACGACGCCATTGCCACAAATCGCCTCGCTATTGCACGTGCACGCGCCCCCTTTTTCTGGGCATTTGCAACCCGATTCGACCTTTTTGCAATCGGCACTACAGCCGTCGCCACTCACTTGGTTGCCGTCGTCGCAAGACTCGCCGTCGTCGACTTTGCCGTTGCCGCAAACCCCGCTCACATGTTCACACGGTTTCCCTTCGTAACACACGTAGCCGGGTTCGATGGCCTTGCAATCGGCGCTACAGCCGTCGCCACCCACCGAGTTGCCATCGTCGCAAGACTCGCCGTCTTCGACGACGCCGTTGCCACATATACTGCCGTAGTATCCGCCCGATGTCGCATCGTCTCCACAGCCATATACGGCAAACGCTCCAATCAAACAGCTTACATAAAGCCAATTCTGAGCTTTCATTGAACTCTCCTCGTTCCAGGATTAATCTTCGCAGTTGGGCGCGCAAGACGCCACAGACCAACCATCAAAAATACTTTCTCTTGCGACGATCATTCGCCGCGATCTCGATAGTCCCAAATCAGCACTACGCAAATGCGGCAAAATGCCACACATGCTATAATGCGAAAAAATCGCGACAATATCATAGCAAAGAATGTCAAGTTTTTCAGCATCGTTTCGCAATTTCGCCCGAAACTGCCCAGGGTCACCATTCCCATAGGGGCTAAATCCCCCTATCTCCTATTGTGCCCAGCCGAGATTGCGTTGTTGCGATGCGGCATACATGAGAATGGCTGCCGCAACGCTCACGTTGAGCGATTCCACCTCCGGATTCTGTGCTATTCGCACGGTTTCATCACAAATCGTTCGCGTCAATCGCCGCATTCCCGTCGATTCCGATCCCATCACGAGCACAGTCGCCCGATGGAAATCGACGTCTTGTGCCGGTGTCCCGTCGATATCGGCACCGACGACGACGAAATCGCGCGATTTGAGCTCGCGTAGTGTTTGGGCAATATTCGAAACGCGACAAATCGGAATGCGATACGCCTGCCCCGCCGAAGTCTTGATGCTCGTCGCCGTCATCTGAGCCGCACGATCGCGAGCTATCACGACGGCATCGGCTCCAAACGCCGCTGCCGACCGAATAATTGCGCCCAAATTATGCGGATCTTGCACTTGATCGAGCACGACGATGAGCGGCTGCGCACTCAACGAATCGAGTACTTCGTCGATCTCGGTATATTGAAACTCGGGCAATTCGAGCAATACACCCTGATGCCGCGTTTCGCCAGCTCGCCTCGTCAATTCGCGCACATCGCAATCGACGATTTCGACCGATTTTTCTTCGCACAATGCGCGTATCGTTTCGATCGACTTTTCTTCGCGCGATTGCGCAACGAGTAAACGCGCCTTCTGCAACGCCTTTGCAGGGATCATCTGCAACGACTCTTCGACCGGATGCACGCCACAGACGCAAAACGATTTCGTCATTTCGTGGCGGTCTTCGTAGCGTTCGCTACGCGACGGCGGCTCATATCCACGGGGCGGTTCGCTACCGCGCGGCGCTCCCCCCCTGTTGGCCCGCTGTTTGGGGGCCGTTCGTTCGCCTCGGTTGTCCTTACTATAGCCCCGGCTATCCTTATTATAATAGTTGTTCTTCTTGTCCTTCATGGCCCAATATCTCCGTCGCCAAAAACGCGCTAGCAATGCAAATCCTACAAAACCGCCGTCAATCCAAATGCCCCCATACGGCGAGCCGCCCTATATATCCCCAAATCCAAGCAATTGCATCATGCGATTGATCGATATCACACATCTACCTACCTTCCTGCGTCTATGGCACGCTTTCGGCGCCGCTGGGCAGTGCAGTGGGCGAAAGACACCGTGTCGAACTCAAGGCTGAATTTGATTCAATATCGCCTATAAAAAGCGAACATAGCTCACGAATGCCAAAAAAAATGCGTATCTTGCGATGAGTTGTGATACATACGCGCCGCTCGGGCGAGCCGTTTGCCCGATCATGCTCATCCGAAACAGGAGTTTTAGAGCACCGATGAAAATTGTCCTTATTTATGCCATGCGCAAAGAAATCGCATCACTTCTGAGCGATGAACGAATCGAATGCGCAGAATCCGCCGCTGGCGTGAATTTCTATCGTTTCAGCGAAAACCTCATCGCCTGTGCCGGTGGCATTGGCAAAGTCAACGCCGCCATGGCAACACAGATCTGCATCGATCGATATGCCCCAGATCTCATCATCAATGTCGGCGTCGCAGGCTGCTTCGTAAACGCCCCCATCGGCACGATTCTGCTCGCCGATAAATTCATTCAGCACGACGTCGACACGACCGGATGCGGCGATCCCCCTGCCTACGTCAGCACGGTCAATCGCATCCATTTCCCCGTTTCACACCTCGATCGCGCCAAACGCACACTCGACAAAATCGCCGTCCCATATCTGTGCGGGCTCGGCGCCACGGGCGATTGGTTTGCCAAGCGCAGCCCTCGATCCGATGCCATACGCGACGACTTCAACCCCCTCTTCGTCGAAATGGAAGGCGGCGCCATCGCACAAGTCTGTTTGCGCAACGATACGCCATTCCTCGCACTTAAATCCGTCTCCGACTGCATCTACGGCGACGACGACTACGACTTCAACTTCGATCAAGCCATGGCTTCGCTCAACGGCATCGTCGTCAAATTCATCGAACAATTCACAAACGACGATTGACCGCCCGCCGTGGCGGGCGTCATCCCCCTCCGCCCGTTACTAACGCCCGCCGTGGCGGGCGTCAGTTCCCCCTCCGACCGTTCACTAACGCCCGCCGTGGCGGGCGTCAGTTCCCCCTCTCCATTTATGGAGAGGGGGCTAGGGGGTGAGGTCAGGGGGCTAGCGCATGATGTCACAAGCGTTAAAATTGAACAATATCAACAAACTTTTAATCAGAGTTTCAACATGGAAAGAATAGCCAGCTTCAGCGTCGATCATAACGTTCTTACGCCCGGTCTCTACATCAGTCGTCGCGACGCAAACGTCACGACATACGACATGCGCTTCAAAAAGCCAAACACAGGCGACCTCCTCACGAATGCCGAAATGCACTCGTGCGAACACATCATGGCAACGCTTCTGCGCAATAGCCAACACAAAGACGCCATCGTCTACTTCGGTCCCATGGGCTGCCAAACGGGGTTCTATTTCCTTTTCGATAACGAAAAGATGACCGATGCCGAAGCCATCGAACTCTTGCGCGATACCGTCAAGAAAGGTGCCGTATTCGACGAACCCATGCCCGGAAAATCCCCCATCGAATGCGGTAATTACATCAATCTCGACGTCAAACTCGCCAATACTTGCCTCTCGTTCTATGCAAATATCATCGAATCATGGCGCGTCGACGATTTGCAATACCCAAAAGCATAAATATATATATATAAGTTTTCACGGGCAGTCTAGCCATTGCCCTATCACAAAGTTTTCACGGGCAGTCGCGCGACTGCCCATTTATACACACTTTTGATTATCGAGGAATATCGATGCGATACACGCAAATGCTCATCCCCACGCGTAAAGAAACGCCTGTCGATGCAGAACTCCCCAGCCATCAGCTCATGCTCCGCGCCGGCTACATCAATCAACTCACGGCTGGCATCTATACACTTTTGCCGCTCGCATGGCGAAGTGTACAAAAGATTGCACAAATCATCCGCGACGAAATGAATCGATCGGGCGCCCAAGAACTCCTCCTACCCATGGTTCAACCCGCCGAAATCTGGAAACAATCCGGACGATGGGACCACTACGGGAAAGAATTACTCCGATTCACCGATCGAAAAAATCAAGAATATTGCCTCACTCCTACACACGAAGAAGGCATTACCGATGTGGCACGTCAATTTATACGTTCGTATAAACAAATGCCCATCAATATGTATCAAATTCAAGTCAAATTCCGCGACGAATTGCGACCGCGAGCCGGTCTCATGCGCGGACGCGAATTCATGATGAAAGACGCCTACTCATTCGACGTTTCATACGATGCGGCAGAAAAGAGTTATCGATCGATGTACGACGCCTATTGTCGTATATTTAAACGTTGCGGATTGGCTTTCCGCGCCGTCGAAGCCGACTCGGGCGCCATCGGCGGATCCCACTCCCACGAATTCCAAGTACTCGCCCAAACCGGCGAAGACCGACTACTCTCATGCCCAAAATGCGGCTACGCCGCCAACGAAGAAAAAGCCGAAGTCAAACGTACAATTGTGAAATCGACTTTCACACCTTCGGCCAACACGCCCGCCATGGAAAAAATATATACGGGCAATGCTCATTCCATCGACGAAGTCGCACAATTCCTCCACGATACTCCCGATCACATGCTTAAAACTCTCGTCTACCTCGCCGATGGCAAACCCGTCATCATTTTAATGCGCGGAAACGATAATCTCAACGAAATCAAACTCCAACACGTCCTCGATTGTGAAACGCTCGTCATGGCATCCGACGCCGCCATCGAAGAAATCATGGGGTCAAAACCAGGTTCGCTCGGCCCTTGTCATATTTCAATACCTACTTACGCCGATTTCAATGTCGTCGATATGCACGACGTCTGCTGCGGCGCCAACGAAGCCGATCATCACTTTATACACGTCGAACCCGGACGCGATTTCAATGTGACAAAAATCGACGACCTCGTCCTCGCCAAAGAAGGCGACGCATGCCCACACTGCGGCGCCCCCCTCGAAGCTTTCCGCGGCATCGAAGTCGGCCACGTCTTCCTCTTGGGCACCAAATACAGCGAACCCATGGGCGCCAATTACCTCGACGAAGCCGGCAACTCACACCCATGCGTCATGGGCTGCTACGGCATCGGCGTCACGCGCGTACTAGCCGCCGCCATCGAACAATATAACGACGAAAATGGTATCAATTTCCCCACCGCCATCGCGCCTTTCCACGTCATCGTCGCCCCTATGTTGATGAAAAACGAAAATGTAACATCGACTGCCGAAAAAATCGTTGCACAACTCGAAGCCGCCGGCATCGAAGTTCTCTACGACGACCGCGACGCACGCGCTGGTGTCAAATTCAAAGACGACGATCTCTTGGGCATCCCATATCGCATTACAATCGGCGAGCGAAATCTCAACGAAGGCATGGTCGAATTCAAACATCGCGCCGATAAAGATAATACAAAAGTCGCCGTCTCCGACATCGTCGAACTCGTTACAAATCGCGTTCGCGACGACCTTAAACTCGGTATATAATTTATTATAATTTATTATGATTTATTATAATTTATTATATGGTGCTCTTTTGGGCTACGCTATTGCCCCCCTTGGGGGCAATACGCTTCGCGGCTACGGCTATGTGCTCGGGCTTGCGCCCTTGCGCGCATACGCCTACGCGGCGCGGCTATTGCCCTACGGGCAATACGCCGCGCTTTGGCTCATTTCAATAATTCCAACATTTTCTGAGCCAATGCGACGCTTATCCCCGTGCGCTGTGCAATCGTTTCGGGCGTCTGCTTGAGTATTTCTCGCAGGCTTCCAAATTCCTTGAGCAATTTCTGTTTTCGCTTTGCCCCAATTCCATCGACATCGTCGAGTCGCGAATGAAGTCCGTCTTTATGTCGTAACTTGCGATGGAATCCAATCGCTCGCGCATGCGTTTCGTCGCGGATATTGGCCATCAATAAGATTTCATCGCACGTCTGATCGAGGACGAGCGGATCGCCTCCACCTGGGTAATAGAGGCGTTCGGGGCTATGTTCGATATCGTGCATATCGGTCTCGTCTTGCATTCGCGCCTTCCCGATCCCGACGATGTCGAAAACCCCTTCAAACCCACTCGCCGCAACTGCATCGCAAACGGCATGGACTTGCCCATGCCCCCCATCGATGAGCAAGAAATCGGGCATTTCGCTGAAGCTCTTCTCCTGTTTCGTTGGGGCAACCATCTCGTCTTGCTGGCCAAATTCTCCTCTCTCTTCGTTTTCGTCGCCGCTTGGTCGTTGTAAATACTGAAGCCGTCGCGATATGACTTCGAACATGCTACCAAAGTCGTCTTGCCCCTCGGTCGTGCGAATCTTAAACGTTCGACATCGCGACGGATCGAGTCGACCCTCGATAAAGACGACCATCGCGGCGACGATTTGACCGCCTTGCATATTCGAAATGTCGTAACATTCGATCCGATGCGGATAACGCTTGAGATTGAGCGTCTTTTGAACGCGTTCGAGGATCGACGACTCGTTTGTTCGCCTCTGCACGAACTGTTGATGCGCATTCGTGTATGCCGTTGCCAATAGATCGGCTTTGATTCCGCGTTGCGGAAATGTAACGGCGACTTTCTTCGTCGATAATCCGAACAAATTATCGCCAATAAGCGATTTTAACGAAGAAAATTCGTGCCCTAAACAGATCTCCGAAGGAAATGCTTCAAAATGCGAGTAGTGGTGCACCATGATTTGCGACATGATATCGCCGATATCGCTAATTCCATCGCGAGCTTCATACGTCTGCATTTGTTGCAAACACCCGTCGCGCACGATCATCACGACGATAGCTCGCAATGCCCCCGCGCCATCTATCGCCCAAAAATCTTGGTCCACTGGTGATTTTTGAACAATTTTCTGCGACTCGCTGATCGATTCAATCGCCTTGATTTGGTCGCGATAATGCGCGGCTTGCTCGAATGCCAACGCCTCCGAGGCGGCAAACATGCGCGTTTCGAGGCTTTTTTTGAGAGATTCGTATTTGCCCGATAAAAAGAGCACTGCATCGCTACAATTCTGCATATACGCATCGCGATCGACTTGATAGACGCATGGCGCAGGGCAACGGTGTATTTCGTATTGCAAACACGGGCGCGATCGATTGTTAAAGTATGTGTCTTTGCATATTCTCAACTTAAAATAGCGATTGACGACGTTTAGACTGACTCGGCACGCTTGCCCGCTCGGGAACGGACCAAAATAAAGCGCTCCATCTTTCTTTCGCCGTCTCACAAATTCGACGCGCGGCCATTCGTCGTGCATATCGATCCGCAATAACGGCATCGCTTTGTCGTCTTTGAGTACGACGTTAAAGCGCGGCATATACCGCTTTATCAATCCCGCCTCTAATATCAGCGCTTCGCGCTCCGTACTCGTAATGATGACGTCGATGCGCGACAATATCTTGTCGAGCGACGCCACAAACGAACGATCGTCGTGCCCCGTGAAATATTGCTTCACCCGTTTTGCCAAATCTTTCGCCTTTCCCACATATACGACGTGTTCCGAGGCGTCTTTCATCAAATATACCCCAGGTTGATGGGGCATTTGTGCGATCGTCTTTTCGTAATCAAATGGCATACTATCTCTATTCTCCGCAATGCATCAATCCTGCTCACTGCCTCCCACATCATCCATAGCATATCCACGATAAACCACGCCACACTCGCCTTTATCCATTTCCCTAGCGCCCCCAAATTCCCAGCATATCCCATAGCCTGCATTCCCTCCGCCCTATATCCATCTAATTCCCTGCATTTCCACTTTGTGTCAATTCCCTCCGCTCTATATCCCAAAAATTCCCAGCATCCACCTTTGCCCATGTTTCCTCACACACGGTCAAATGCGATTGTGCCGTGGCGTAGCCGCGGTGCATTCGCATTTGACGGGGGGCGTGGGGGGACAAGTCCCCCCACAAAAAGAAAACATATAGTGCCGTGGCGTAGCCACGGTGCAATCG
>ERZ1034719.1352-NODE-1352-length-11533-cov-5.286287_pt1 | contig 11533 bp, 12 predicted proteins | sample MGYA00520703_ERZ1034719 | MGnify/ENA primary metagenome ERZ1034719 (study PRJEB33766, sample SAMN09781716) | gut metagenome | biome: gut microbiome | host: Homo sapiens | place: Madagascar | study: EMG produced TPA metagenomics assembly of the PRJNA485056 data...
GAGCTGCGCCACGGCACGGAAGGCTTCTTTACCTCCCGACCCTACTGGGACGGCAGCACCTTTGTCGAGCCCATCGTCCGCGCGGGGCGCGTCTACCTCTTCGGCGCGGGCCATGTCGGCCGCGCCCTCGCGCCGGTGCTGCACTATGTCGGTTTCGAGGTCACGGTGTACGACAACCGCGCGGAGCTGGCAAGCCCCGCACATTTCCCCACGGCGCATGAGATCATCGTCGGCGATTTCCGCCGTATTTTTGACAAGGTCTCGCTGACCGCCGACGACTATGCCGTGGTCATGACGCCGGGCCATCAGGCGGACTACGAGATCTTAGAGCAGGTGCTTCGCACGCCGGCGACCTACATCGGCTGCATCGGCAGCCGGAAGAAGGCCGCGCTCACGCGTGAAAGGCTCGCCGCAGCGGGCTTCTCGCAGCAGGACATCGACCGTGTTCACGCGCCCATCGGTCTGCCGATCCTGGCTGAAACGCCGGAGGAGATCGCCATCAGCGTCGCGGCCGAGATGATCCGCCACCGCGCGGAGCATCTGTAAAGGAGTATTGCTATGCAGATCGCGCCATTGCTGAATATCGGTCGCGGCGTCACCGCGCTCATCGGCGGCGGCGGCAAAACGACGCTGCTCTATACGCTCACGGAGGAGCTGCGGAAAAAGGGCACGGTCCTTCTCTGCACCTCGACCCACATCATGCGCCCGACGCAGTACAAGGTGCTGGAGCGGGCGGGCGAAGCGGAGATTTCCGCCGCGCTCAGCACGCACGGCGCGGTCTGCGTCGGGGAGCCGTCCGCCGAGGGAAAGCTCGGAGCGCCGTCGCTCTCCTTTGACGCGCTCGCGCGGCTCGCCGACTATGTGCTCGTTGAGGCCGACGGCTCCAGGCGTCTGCCGCTCAAGGCGCACGCGCCGCATGAGCCGGTCATTCCGGCAAATGCCCAGCGCGTCGTGCTGGTCGTCGGTGCGGACGGCTTCGGCAAGCCCATCCGCGATGTCTGCCATCGGAGCGAGCGTTATGCCGCACTGTGCGGCGTCAGTGAGAACGCGCTTGTCACACCGGAGCTGGAAGCAGCGCTCATTCTCGCCGAGGGTCTCGGCGACCGCGTTTACATCAATAAGGTCGAGACGGCGGAGGACTACGACCGCGCCGCCGCGCTCGCGAACCGGCTCACCTGTCCGGTCACGGCGGGGAGCCTGCACAAGGGGGTATATCTATGCTTGCGCTGATCCGCGGGGCGGGCGATCTCGCCACCGGCATCGCGCTGCGCCTTTGGCGCAGCGGCATCCGGGTCGTGCTGACCGATCTGGAGCGCCCGACGGCCATCCGCCGCACGGTCGCCTTCTCCGAAGCCATCGTCTACGGCGAAACGACGGTCGAGGATGTGACCGCCCGTCTGGCTGCAAACGCGGACGAGGCGCGCGCCCTGCTCGCGCAGGGCATCGTTCCCGTGCTTGTCGACCCCGGCTGCGCCTGCCGTGAAGCGCTCGCGCCGGACGCGCTGGTGGACGCTATCCTTGCCAAGCGCAACCTTGGCACAAGGATCACCGACGCGCCGGTCGTCGTCGGCGTCGGCCCCGGCTTCACGGCGGGGGAGGACTGCCACGCGGTCATCGAGACCATGCGCGGCCACACGCTCGGCCGCGTCATTTACTCCGGCAGCGCCATTCCGAACACAAACGTCCCCGGGCTTATCGGCGGCTTTGCCGGCGAGCGTGTGCTCCGTGCGCCTGCGGACGGCGCGTTTCGCTCCGTGCACAGGATCGGCGACCTTGTGAAGACCGGCGACGTTGCGGGCTATGTGTCCGGCGAGCCGATGGTCTGCACCATCGACGGCGTGCTCCGCGGCCTGATCGCCGACGGCATCTCTGTCCGCAAGGGCATGAAATCCGGCGACGTGGACCCGCGCGGCAATGTGGAAAATTGCTATACGGTCTCGGACAAGGCGACCGCCGTCGGCGGCGGCGTGCTCGAGGCGATCCTGCACCTGTCCGGTGCGCTTCTGGAGGACTGACATGAGAGAGCTGCTGCTCATCAACAACGAGCCGACGCCCGAAGACCGCGGCCGGATCGTTCGCGCGGGAGAGCTCGGTCTTACCGACCCACTTTATAACATCGACGCGCTCTCCGCGAAGCTCTCTGAGTTCGGAACGGTCACCGTGCGGCACTATACACAGCTCAGGACGCTCGACTCTGCGCCGGATGCCATCTTTCTCTCCGGCTGCTTCACCGACTGGGACCGCGAGCGTCTGCGCGAGACCTTTGCCGACGAGCTTGCGCTCATTCGTGAAACAACGGCCCCGCTCTTCGGCATCTGCGCGGGCCTGCAGCTCATCGGCATCGCCTTCGGTGCGCCGCTCGTCTATCCGGGCGAGGGATACGAGGAGTTCGGCTTTCTGCCGCAGACCGTCCTCGCGCAGCATCCGCTGCTCACCGGCCTGAGCGGTACGCTCCATTGCTTCGAGCACCATCGCGGCCAGCTCAGCACGGTGCCGGAGGGTTTTCGCCTGCTCGTCTCGCGGGAAAGCTGCCGCGTGCAGCTGCTCGCGCATGGCTCGCGCCCCATCTTCGGCGCGCAGTTCCACCCGGAGCTGCAGAATGCCGCGCACCGGGACGGACAGCGCATTTTGGAAAATTTCTTTGCCCACTATGTCAAATGACTGCAAGAGCCGCCGGCGGGCGGCTCTTTTTCTGCGTGCGGGCATAAGCGGCGATGCCGCGGCATAGACTGTCCCAAAACGAAAGCCAAGGGAGGAAGAGCCTATGACCGTAAGAATGCGTCTGCGCCGCTGGGCGCGTGCACAGGGAAAACGCCGCGCCGCCGCGCGGACAAAGCGAAGCGCCGCCGCAGGAAGCCGCCGCAGGGAACAGCAGCCCTCCGGCACATCGCAGCTCCGCCTTCTGCGTCTGACCGTCTGCGGCGTGCTGTTCGTCTCGCTCGTGCTGCTCAAGCTCGTGCTGCCGGGGAATCTTTCGGCCTTCCGCGGTACGCTTGCCCAATGGCTCGTGCGCGACGCGGACTTTACCGAGGCGTTCTCCGCCATCGGCCACGCGGTCGCCGCGCCCGAACGATTCGCGGAGTCCCTCGGCAATGCCTACGTCGCCGTGTTTGGCGGCAGCGGTATGCAGGATGCCGCGGAGGTCGGCGGCGGGGCGGAGATCGCACAGCCGGACGGAACAAACGAGGAGGATGCCGCAGCCAAGCCCCTGCCGGATTATGTGCTCGACGCGCAGCCGACGATGCCCTTTTCCTATACGCCGCCGCTCGACGGCACGCTGACCTCGGGTTTCGGCTGGCGTGAGGACCCGAATACGGGTGAGGAGGCCTTTCATACCGGCCTTGACCTCGCCGCCGACGAGGGCACGCCCTTTGCCTGCTTTGCCGACGGTACGGTCGGCGTGGTGGGGGAGAGCACCGTGCTCGGCAAATATCTGACCGTCCGCCACGCGGACGGCTATGAGACGCTTTACGCCCATTGCAGCAAAATAACGGTCTCCTCCGGGCAGAGCGTTCTGCGCGGCGATACGCTCGGTGCGGTCGGCGCGACCGGAAACGCCACGGGCGCGCACCTGCATTTCGAGCTGCTCAGCGGCTCGAAATACCTCGATCCCATTGTCTATGCTGCAAAGACCGTTTAGCGCCGCCGTGCGCGTGAACGCGAGCTTCTGGCTGCTCGTGCTGCTCGCCGCCATCGTTTCTCCGCTCGCGGTCGTTGCGGCGATCCTGACCGCCGCAGCGCTGCACGAGCTGGGCCACCTCGCTGCCATGCGCTACTACGGCGTATCCGTCAAGCGCTTCCGCCTTACAGCGATCGGCGCGGAGCTGGACGCTCCCGCCCTCGCGCGGCTCTCCTATGGGCGCGAGCTGATCGTCACGCTCGCGGGGGTGACAGTCAACCTTTTCTGCGCCGTTCTCCTCGCGCTCCTCGGCCTGCGGACGTGGCGGGAGTGGTGCTTTGTCTTTGCCGGAGCGCACCTTGTGCTCGCGGCCTTCAACCTCCTGCCGGTCGTTCCGCTCGACGGCGCGCGGGCGCTCTGCCTTGCCCTGTCCTTCTTTCTCGGGCCGGCCACGGGGGAGCGTATCACCGCGGCGGTCAGCCTTGCCTGCTCGCTTGCGCTGTGTGCGCTGGGACTCAAGCTCTCGCTGGGACTGCACAGCGGATGGCTCTTTGCCTTCGCCTCGTTTGGATTGCTTTGGGGAACGCTGCGGCAACTGGGGCTTGCGCGCGGCGTAAAAAGCGTGTAAAATACGGTCAATGTCTCTTGATAGAAAAGGAGCTTGCCTGTGGACAAACGATTGGAACGCATCCTGCCCCGCGTGCAGAAGCCGGCGCGCTATGTGGGCGGCGAGTACAACGCGGTGATGAAGGACCTCTCGCAGGTCGATACCCGCGTGGCCTTCTGCTTCCCGGACACCTATGAGATCGGCATGTCGAACCTTGGTATGCGGATCCTCTACGGCATTATGAACAACATGGACGGCGTCTGGTGCGAGCGCGTTTTCGCCCCCTGGGGCGACATGGAGGAGGAGATGCGCCGTGCCGGCCTGCCGCTCTATGCGCTCGAGTCCGGTGATCCCATCCGCGATTTCGACATCATCGCCTTTTCCGTCGGCTACGAGATGGCGTTTCCCGCCATGCTGAATATGCTCGATCTGGCGGGCGTGCCGCTCCACGCGAGCGAGCGCACGGAGCTGTCCCCGCTCGTCATCGCGGGCGGCACGGCGATGTTCAACTGCGAGCCGATCGCGGATTTTATTGACATTGCCGAGATCGGCGAGGGCGAGGAGATGAACGTCGAGCTGATCGAGCTGCACCGCAGGGCGCGGCGCGAGGGCTGGACGAAGCAGCAGTTTCTCCGTGCCGCCGCGCAGCTGGACGGCATTTATGTTCCCGGTCTCTACGACGTGGACTACAACGCTGACGGCACGGTGAAGTCGATCACGCCGAAGGACGGCGCGCCGAAGGTCGTCACCAAGCGCATCATGCGCGACATGGACAAGGCATGGTATCCCGCCAAGACCATCGTGCCCTCCACCGAGATCGTGCAGGACCGCACCACACTCGAGCTTTTCCGCGGCTGCATCCGCGGCTGCCGCTTCTGCCAGGCGGGCTATGTCTACCGCCCCGTGCGCAACCGCTCGGAAAAGCTGCTGGTCGAATACGCCAAGGAGGCCATCGAGGATTCCGGCTACGAGGAGATGACGCTCTCCTCGCTCTCGACCTCGGATTTCCGCCCGCTTGTACAGCTCTGCGACGATCTGGAGGAGTTCTGCGCGCAGCGTCATGTGAATCTTTCGCTCCCGAGCCTGCGCGCCGACAACTTCTCCATGGCGCTCATGGAGCGGCTGCAAAAGGGAAGAAAGACCGGCCTGACCTTTGCGCCCGAGGCCGGCACGCAGCGCTTGCGCGACGCCATCAACAAGAATCTTACCGAGGAGGACCTGCTGGCCTCCTGCCGCCGCGCCTTTGCCGGCGGCTACAGCGCGGTCAAGCTCTACTTCATGCTGGGACTTCCGACCGAGACGGACGAGGACGTGCTCGGCATTGCCGAGGTCGCGTCCCACGTCATGCACGCCTGGCGCGAGAGCGCGAGCAACAAGAACCGCGGCGTGCGCATCACGGTCTCGACCTCGTGGTTCGTGCCCAAGGCGCACACGGCGTTTCAGTGGGAGCCGCAGATCCCCAAGGAGGAGTACGAGCGCCGCGTGAAGCTGCTGCGCGAGAATATGCTGACGAAATCCGTCACCTACAACTGGCACGATTCCGACACGAGCTATATGGAGGCCGTCATTTCCCGCGGCGACCGACGCCTTTGCAGGGTGATCGAAACGGCGTGGCGCAAGGGCGAGTACCTCTCCGCGTGGGAGGAGTATTTCTCCCTCGACCGCTGGCTCGAGGCCTTCGAGGAGTGCGGTCTTGACCCGCACTTTTACGCCAACCGCAAGCGCGAAAAGGACGATCTGATGCCCTGGGCGATGATCTCGAGCGGCGTGACGGAGCAGTACCTCTGGCGCGAGCATGAGCGGTGCTACCAGTCCGTCACCACGCCGGACTGCCGCACACACTGCAACGGCTGCGGCGCGAATCTCTTATTGGGGAGGCCCTGCGATGGCTAAGCTGAGACTACTTTTCACCAAGGAGGCGCAGGCCTCCTACATCTCGCACCTCGACACGATGCGAACCTTCCAACGTGTGTTTCCCCGTGCGGAGCTGCATCTCAAGCACTCCAACGGCTTTCACCCGCACCCCATCATCTCCATCGTCCTGCCGCTGCCGGTGGGGCAGTCGAGCGATTGCGAGCTGCTCGACTTTGAAACGGTGGAGGAGACCGACGGCGCGGGCATCGCCGAAAAGCTCAACACGGGTCTGCCCGCGGGCTTGCGCGTGCGGGAGTGCTATCCGGTCACGCGCCCCGTGCGCGAGTTCACGTTCCTGCGCGCACGGCTGGAGCTGCTCTATGATAACGGCGTGCCCGCCGGCACGGCGGACGCGCTGCGCGCGCTGTTCGCTCGCGAAACGCTGATGATCGAAAAGCGCACCAAGCACAAGGAGCTTGCGCAGATCGACATTGCGCCGCTGATCCGCGAAATGACCCTCACCGAGCAGGACGGCAGCATCCTTGCCGACGCCGTGGTCGCCGCGCAGAACCCGGGGCTGAACCCTGCCTATCTCGCACAGGCGATCGAGCGCGAGCTTCCGTCGCTCAAGCCGGACTTCGTCCGCGTGCGCCGCACGGAAATTTACGATACAGAGGGGAACGTTTTCCGCTGAAAATTGTACGCGCTGCGGCAACTCTTGATGATTTTATCGAAAAGTACAAAATTTGTGCTTGCAATTTGGCGAAAAGCGTGATATTATCCTTTTTGGCTTTTTGACGAAAGCACTCTCGGATCGGAAAGAGGTGAACACGAGCAATGAAGGAAGGAATCCATCCCAATTATCAGCAGACTACTATTACTTGCGCCTGCGGTAATGTGATTGAGACAGGTTCCACCAAGGCGAACATCAAGGTGGAAGTGTGCTCAAAGTGTCACCCCTACTTCACGGGCAAGCAGAAGCTGGTCGATACCGGCGGCCGCGTTGCCAAGTTCAACAAGAAGTTCGGTCTGGACAAGTAAGAACTGCGAAAGAGGTCTGCGGAAGCAGACCTCTTTTTCTTTACATTTTTCGTTCCCTTGCGTATACTGAAGGAAAGAAACGCAGAAAAGGTGATTCCTATGGAAGAAAACAAACTCAAAACCGTGGAGCAGCCGCGCGACCGCGTGGTGCTTGTCGGTCTTTCCTCGCCGGTGCTCAAGGCGGACAGCGCGGACGAGGAGAGCATGGACGAGCTTGCCGCGCTCGTCGAGACCGCCGGCGCGGTGAGCGTTGCGACCGTGCTGCAAAACCTTCCGTCCCCGAATCCGCGCAGCTTCATCGGCGAGGGCAAGGTGGCGGAGATCAAGGAGCTTATCGGCTCGACCGAGGCGACGATGGCGATCTTCGACAACGACCTGTCGCCCTCGCAGATGCGTGTGCTGACGGAGGATCTGGGCGTGCAGGTGCTCGACCGCAGCGGGCTGATCCTTGATATTTTTGCCCAGCGTGCCAAAACAAAGGAGGGCCGCTTGCAGGTCGAGCTGGCGCAGTACCAATATCTGCTGCCGCGCCTGATCGGTATGTGGACGCATCTGGAGCGTCAGGCGGGCACGAGCGGCAAGGGGCCCATCGGCTCCAAAGGCCCCGGTGAAACGCAGCTCGAGAGCGACCGCCGCCACATCCACCGCAAGATTGACAAGCTCAAGGAGGATCTGGACGAGGTGCGCCGCGTGCGCGGCACGCAGCGCGAGCGTCGGATGAAGAATGAGATTCCGGTCGTTGCCATCGTCGGCTATACGAACGCGGGCAAATCGACGCTGCTCAACGCCCTCACCGGCGCGGATATTCCGGCGAATAACCGGCTGTTCGATACGCTCGACACCACCACCCGGCTGCTGACTGTCTCCGACACGCTCGACGTTGTGATCTCCGACACGGTCGGCTTTATCCGCAAACTGCCGCATCAGCTCATCGACGCCTTCAAGGCGACGCTTGAGGAGCTGGAGTATGCCGACCTTCTGCTGCACGTCATCGACATTTCCAACCCTGAGTGGATCGCGCAGGCGGAGGTGGTGGATCAGCTCATCCACGACCTCGGCGCGGAGGGCATCCCCTGCATCCGTGTGTACAACAAGTCCGACCTGTTCTACGGCGATATCCGCCCGCACGGCGAGCACACGGTGAATCTCAGCGCCAGGACCGGCGAGGGACTCGACGAGCTGCTCCGCGCTATCGACGCTGAGCTTGACAAGGGCACGCGCCGCGTGACCATCCATTTGCCCTACGACAAGGGCGGCTGGCTCGACAGCCTCTACCGCGAGGCAAAGGTCGAGAGCGTGGAGTACGGCGAGACCATCGACATTGTGGCGGTCTGCACGCCGCGCGTGCTCGGCCGGGTCAAGGACTACGTCGAGGGCTACACCGAGCCGAAGGAGGACTGGGAGTGAGCGCACCGCAGAGCTACTATGTCCCCGTGGACGCGGGGGAATCGGAGTTCACCGAAAAGCGCTCGCACTTTCTCGGCCACGTCCGCCGCGTGGAGACCGAGGCCGAGGCCCGCGCTTTCCTCGACGAGATGCGGAAAAAATACTACGACGCGCGCCACAACTGCTGGTGCTACGTCCTGCACGATGGCGGCGTGGTGCGCTACGGCGACGACGGCGAGCCGCAGGGCACCGCCGGTCAGCCGATGCTGAACGTCTTTCAGCGCGAGGGCGTGGAGAACGTCGTCTGCGTCGTGACGCGCTATTTCGGCGGCGTGCTGCTCGGCGCGGGCGGGCTGACACGCGCCTACGCGAAATCGGCAAAGGACGCGCTTGACGCGGCGGGCAAGGCGCGGATGCGCCTGTGGTCTGCCGTGACGGTGGACTGTCCCTATCCGATGCTCGAGCGCCTGAAACTGCTGGCCACCGCCCACGGCGGCACGGTGGAGGGCACGGACTTCGGCGCGGCGGTGAGCGTCCGCATCCTGCTGCCGCAGGAGAATGCGGCGGGCTTTGACGCCGCGCTCACCGAGCTGTCCGCCGGCACCATGACCGCGCGGCGCGAAGGAGAGCGTTTCCTGCCCGGCCCGCGCGAATAGAAACAAGAAAAAGCAAGGAGAAATGACCAATGAAGGAACCCATTGCCCGCTCCGACCTGCGCCTCGCTCTCGGCGGGGCCTACTATGGGACTCTGCGCAAGCTCCTGTGGCTCAAGGAGCGAAGCTCCTTTGCACGTGAGCGCTGTGAAGCGATCCTGCCTTACAGCGCGACGAGTCACAAAACGCCCCTGATGCGCAGACTGCGGGACGTGGATATGTGGATGCAGGAGAACAAGGTGACAAATCTCCGCCTTGCCTCCGCGCGGGTGAACGGCGTCGTGCTCCACCCGGGGCAGACCTTCAGCTACTGGTATCTCATCGGCCGCCCGACGGCGAGGAAGGGCTATCTGCCCGGTATGCTGCTGCGCAACGGCAGGGCCGTTGCGGGCGGCGGCGGGGGACTGTGCCAGCTCTCAAACCTCATTTTCTGGATGACGCTCCACACGCCGCTGACCGTCACCGAGCGCCACCGCCACGGCTACGACGTCTTTCCGGATTCGGACCGCACGCAGCCCTTCGGCAGCGGAGCGACCTGCTTTTATCCATACGGCGACCTGATGATCCGCAACGACACGGCGGACGATTATCAGCTCCTCGTCGCCGTCGGCGAGCACGACCTCATCGGCGAGTGGCGCTGCTCCGCCGCGCCGGAGTGCCGCTACGAGATCGTCGAGCGCGGCCACGAGATGCGCGCGGAGTATTGGGGCGGCTACACGCGCCACAACGTGCTTTGGCAGCAGCGCTTCGACGCGGACGGTGTGCTGCTCGACGAGAAGCCCGTCGTGCGCAACGACGCCATCATGATGTATTCACCCTACCTCGAAGAGGGAGGCGCGAACGAATAAACGAAAGCATCTGCCTTGCGGCAGATGCTTTTCTGCTATGCTGTGCGCTCGCCGTCCGTGCGCTCCAGCCAGCCGCTGCCCTCGGTGATGCGGGCGACGAGGAAGGAAGCGGCGTAGTCGCCCGCAGCGTTGACCATCGTGGCGGGCGGATCGACCAGATTCCCGATGGTGACGGCGATGGGGTAGGCAACCGCCATCCGGTCGGGGAAGAAGAGCGAGCAGAGGATGAACTCGGCGATGTAGCCGCCGCCCGGGATGCCGCTCATGGCGACAGAGGAAAAGACCGCCACGGCCAGCACCTCGGCAAACAGTCCCGCGCCCTCAAACGGCAGGCCGAACACGCCGAAGAGAAACGCGACCTTGAGCACGCAACTGAAGCACGAGCCGTCCATGTGCATCGTCGCGCCCAGCGGCAGCACAAGATCCGCGACCTCGTGCGGGATGCCGCTGTCCTCCGCGGCCTCCATATTCGCCGGAATGGTGGCGACGGACGAGCAGGTGCCGAGCGCGGTCACCGCGGGGCGCAGGATGTGCCGCCGCAGCCGCCGCACCCCCTCGCGCCCGCCGCCGAGATACGCCAGGAGCGGGAAAGCAAGCAGCGCATAGACAAAGCAGAGCGGGTAGTAGGCCAGCATCGCGCGGGCATAGGACGCCGTGATCTGCGCGCCGTAGCTTGCGACCATCGCGGCGAAGAAGCCGAAGAAGGCGATGGGGGCGTAGCAGCTCACGAGCGAGACCATCTTCAAAAGGCACTTCGTCGCGTCGTCCAGCACCCGCGCCGTTACGGTATCCGGCCCGCCGCAGGCGGAGACCGAAAAGCCGAAGAGCAGGGAAAAGACGATCAGCGGCAGCATCGCCCGCCGCGAGAGCAGCGCGGAGAAATCGTTGACGGTGAAGAAGTTGACGAGCAGCGTCGCAAGCGGCGCGGGATCGTCCACCGTGCCCGCCGCGGCATCGGTCCACGGCGTCAGCACCGGGGGAAAGACACGCACGATGACCAGCATGATAAAGGCCGCGAGCAGTCCCGTGACAACGAAGACGCCGAGCGTCGCGCCGAGGATGCGCCCCGCCCTGCGCCGCGAGCGCGTATTGGCGATGCTGCCCGCGAGCGAGCAGAACACCAGCGGCACGACGAGGCAGAACATCATGTTGATGAACACGGTGCCGAGCGGCTCAAGGCAGACAGCCCCGGGCCAGGCCGCGCCGACGGCGCAGCCGAGCACGATGCAGGCGAGCATCGCGGCAAGGAAGCCGTAGCTCCGATAGAAGGAATGGGTCATAAAAAGCCCTCCGATCTCCCAGATTTTTGTGTCTATCTCTATCCATAGCGGGAGACAGGCTCGAATATGACCGAAAAATTTGGAAAAAGGGCTTGACTGTCAAGTTGCTATATGCCTTACAATGCGGTATCATAGCATTGGGAAGGATCGGCGCAGAGCGCGGAAGGAGAGCCTATGAACATCAAAGAGATCGAAGAGCGCAGCGGCCTGTCGCGCGCGAACATCCGCTACTACGAGCAGGAGGG